>Ga0308176_10002127_pt1 | contig 12393 bp, 6 predicted proteins | sample PhyCR2_3_FD_203890 | JGI IMG/M metagenome (GOLD analysis project Ga0308176, IMG submission 203890) | Soil microbial communities from UC Gill Tract Community Farm, Albany, California, United States - DLSLS.C.R2 | ecosystem: Environmental > Terrestrial > Soil > Agricultural land | place: USA... | reverse complement strand
GGCTGAAGCCCGTGCCGACCGGGTCGACGAACACGAGGTCGGTGAACGCGAGCCACGAGGCGTCGTTGTCGACGAGCTTCGCGGGCACGGACGGCAACGAGCCGCCGGGAAATTCGAGCGTGCGCGGGCCGACAGCGCCGACGTGCAGGTACACCGACGACGCTCCGGGGCCGCCGTTGAAGACGAACGTCACCGGCCGACTCGCCTCCGCCGAATCGGCGACGTAGGAGATCGAGAACATCTCCGCCAGCGGCTTGTCGTCCTTGCGGAGCACCATCCACTTCGCGGTGGCGGTGTACTCCACGTCGTTCCATTTCGCCTTCGTCGTGGAGCCGGCCGGCGGCTCGTGGTCGACCTTCGTCTTCTCCTGCTCCTCGTCGGTCATGCGCGCTCCTTTCAGCCGCTCATCGAGGCGAGCAGCTCGGGATCGAACGGGATGTCGGCAATGCGGTACGCGGGCGGCGTCTCGCCCAGCAGGTGCCGGACGAAGTAGTCCCAGCGGCGCCGGGTCCAGTACGCCGCGTTGACGGCCATGAAGTGGTCCGCGTTCGGGACGATCAGCAGGTCGAAGTCCTTGTTCTCCTTGATCAGTGCGTCGACCAGGCGCAGCGTCAGGTGCGGCGTGACGTTGTCGTCCATCTCGCCATGCGCCAGGAAGAGCTTGCCCTTGAGGTTCTCGACGCGCGAGACGTTCGCGTGCGCGTCGTAGTCGAATTCGCCCTCGAGCCCGTAGTACTTCTCGCCCCACCATGAGTGGTACGTATGGTCGTCGTGGTCGCCGGCCGAGGAGACGGCGACCTTGTAGAAGTCGGGCTCCTGCAGCAGCGCCCGCGTCGACGCATAGCCCCCGCCGGAGTGGCCGAAGACGCCGACGCGATCGAGGTCGAGCCACGGCCGCGTCTCGGCGAGCTGCTTGATCGCGGCGACGTGGTCGGCGATGTAGTCCCCGTCCTGGACGAGTCGCGAGTGATCCTGGAAGTCCCTGCTGCGCAGCGCCGTGCCGCGCCCGTCGACGAGGACGACCGCAAAGCCGAGCGCGGCGAAGACGAGCCCGTTCCGCTCCGCGAGCTGGACGCCGCCGGACAGCGGGAAGCGGAGCGGCGCGCACGAGATCTGCGGCCCGGAGTAGATCTCGTCGAGCACCGGATACGTCTTGGCCGGGTCGAAGTCGAACGGCTTGTAGATCGCGCACCAGATGTCCGTCACCCCGTCGGCGGCCTTGACGACGACCCGCTCGGCCGGCGTGAAGCCCGCCGCGTACAACGCCGCGGCGTCCGCCTCGGCGAGCTCGAGCACCACGGATCCAGTCGCGTCGCGCAGGACCGATCGCGCCGGGACGTCGACCGCCGACATGACGTCGACGAAGAACCGCCCCGACCGCGACGGGAGCGTCCAGTGGTCGAGGCCGTCGGCGGTGATCGTCGTGATCTCGCCGCCGTCGAGCGACACCGAGTACAGCTCCTGGAGATAGACGTCGCTGCCGGGCTCGCGGCCCGCGGCGGTGAAGACGACGCGCCGGTGCTCCTCGTCCACGGAGACGAGCCGGCGCACGAGCCACTCGCCTTCGGTCAGCGCGGCCACCGTGCCGTCCGCGGCGTACCGGTAGAGGTGGCCCCACCCGCTGCGGTCGGACCACCAGACGACCTCGCCCGAGTCGAGCACCTCGACGTTCCGATCCTGGAAGTGCGGGCCGTAGAGGACCTTGGAAGGGCTGGTCTCCTCGACCAGCGTCGTCACCGCACCCGTGGCCGGATCGAGCTGCTGCAGACGGCCGGTGCGGTCCGCCCGGTCGCTCCCGAGCCAGTAGACCCGCGTCCCGTCGTCGTGCCACCAGACCTGGCCGAGCGCGATCCAGGAGACGTACGGCATCAGGAGCGGCCCGCAGTCGCCCGTCACGGCGTTGCCCGTCCCCGCCTCGAAGACGAAGAACTCGGCCGTCGCCAGCTGCTCGTCTCCGACCATCGCGTAGCGGTAGCTCATCGGCTTCGGACGGCCGCCGTCGAGCGGCGACGAGCGGACGAGGTGCATCAGCTCGAGCTCGCGCTGGTCGAGGCGATGCGTGACGAACCGCGTCGAGTCCGGCGACCACACGACGAGCGGCGGCACCGTGAAGCCGAGGTTCTCCTGCATGACGCGAACCCCCGACGCGTCCGGCGCCTTCGCGTACGTGTACGCCTCCGCGCCGTCGTTCGTGAGCTGCCGCTCCTCGCCGGTCTCGGTGTCGCGGACGACGAGGTTCTCGTGCCGGTGCCGAACGGCCCAGCGTCCGTCGGGCGAGACCGACTCGCCGCCCGGCGCCGGCCCGATGACCCTGGCGTCGTAGGTGTCGAGCGAGATCTCGATCCGCTTCTCCTCCACGACGACGCGGACCGCGCCGTCCAGGAAGTCGATCGCGAAGAAGGGAAGCGCCGTCGCGTCGACCTCCTGCTCGACCACGCCGTCGAGCGCCTCGGCCACGCGGGCGTGGTCGAAGGCCGGCTGCTTCGTCCCGGCCGCGGCGTCGACGAGGACGAATGACGTGCCCTCGGTCGTCGTGGCGCGGTACCAGAACGTGTCGGTGTCGCGGATCCAGTTCGGCGTGACGCGAGGCGAGTCGATCAGCGTGCGCAGGTTGTGCGGCAGCAACGCTTCGGCCCGCGCGTAGCGGGCGGTCAGATCGATCGCCATCTCAGGCGGCGGGCGCCAGGTCGGGCTGCTCGGATTCGCAGGCGAGCCGGAACCACTCGACCTGGAGCGGATGCAGCGCGAGCCGGTCGAGCAGGCTCTGGCTGTAGGAGGAGAGGAGCGCCCAGCCGACCTGGGCGTGCTCGTCGACGCCGCAGCCCGCGAGATAGAAGAGCGTCGTCCCGCCGTGCCACCACGCCCGGCCCTCGGGCCGGTCGAAGCCGCGCCACGCGAGGCCCTGGACGAAGTCGAGCGGCTCGCCCGTCTCCGCCACGAGGAACTCGGGCGGGGCGGCGAAGTGCAGCTCCCGCGTCCGGCGCAGCGCCTTCCCGAGCCCCGACTCGTCCTGCTCGACGCTCGCTTTGATGTTTGCTTCCGCGAACGTGAGCAGATCGGCGACCGTCCCGCGCAGGCCACCCTGCGGGAGCATCACGTCGTGGTACCAGTTCGGGAGCGGCTGCCCGTACTTGTCGATGGCGTGAACGAAGCGGCCGAGCTGGTCGTCCGAGAGCGTGTAACGGATGTCCGGCAGACCGAGCGGGTCGCACACGGCTTCGACGAGCAGCTGCTCGTACGGCTTCCCTGCAACCAGCTCGAGGATGTGGCCGAGCGTCCCCATGCCGAGCACGGAGTAGAGCCAGCCCTGTCCCGTCGGATACTCGAGCTCGGCGGTCTCGAGGTCGGAGTACAGGTGCTCCTTCGTGTACCGGAGGTAATGCGTGTAGACGCCGAACGGCGGCTCGGTGCCGCGCGTCTCCTCGGCGATCAGCCGCTGGTGGGCCTTGCCGACCGAGCCGAACCCGGAGCTGTGCGTCGCGAGCTGACGGATCGTCAGGTCGCCGATCTCGTCGCGGAGGTTCAGGTGCTGCGGGAGATGCTTGCGAATCGGATCGTCGAGCGAGATCAGTCCTTCGCCCTCCAGCAGCGCGAGCAGCGTGGCCTCGAACAGCTTCGACACCGAGCCGATCTCGTAGACCGACGTCGCGTCGGGGACCGGCGACTGCTCGGCGCCCGGTGCCCGGAACTCCCGGACATGGCGCCGGCCGCGCACCGAGAGCCCGAGGATCAGGGTCGCCTCGGGGCGGTCTGAGACGTACTCCTCGGCCTGCCGCTCGATCTCTGCGAGTGCGCCGATCACGCCGACCGCCCACCGAGGTGCTCGGCGAAGTGCCGCTCGATCGCATGGAACATCGTCACGAGGTTCTCCGGGTTCTGGAAGCCGTGACCCTCGTCGTCGGCGACGAGGTACTCGACCTCGACGCCGCGCTCGGCGAGCGACGCGACGATGTTGTCGGCCTCCTCCTTGACGACGCGCACGTCATTCGCGCCCTGCACGACGAGGAGAGGCGTGCGGATCTCGTCCACTTTCGTGATCGGCGAGCGCGCGAGCATGCGGGCCTCCTGCGCAGGATCCTCTGGATCGCCGACGTAGCGGTACCAGCTGTTGGCCAGGTACGGCTTGACGAAGGCCGGCAGTGTGCGCATGAAGTTCGCGAGGCTGGAGATGCCGACGTAGTCGACGGCCGCCGCGAAGAAGTCCGGCGTGAACGTGACACCGACGAGCGCGGCGTAGCCGCCGTACGAGCCGCCGTAGATGCCGATGCGCTCCGGATCGGCGTAACCCTGCTCGACCGCCCAGGTCGCGGCGTCGATCAGGTCGTCGTGCATCGTTCCGGCGAGCTCACCGACCGCGAGGCTGATGTGCTTCCGGCCGTACCCGGTCGAGCCGCGGAAGTTGACCTGGAGGACGGCGTAGCCTCGGTTGGCGAAGAACTGCGTCTCGCGGTCATAGCTCCAGGTGTCGTGCCACCACGGCCCGCCGTGCACGTGCAGGACGAGCGGCAGGTTCTTCGGCTCGACCCCGACGGGCAGCGTCAGGAATGCGTGCAGCGGAAGCCCGTCGCGTGCCGTGATCGTCACGCCCGTCATCGGCGCGAGATCCGCCGGGTCGAGGTTCGGATACGGGCGGAAGAGCAGCCGGGACTCGCCGGTCTCGTGGTCGTAGAAGTAGGTCAGGTCGGGCTCGGTGTCGCTCGTGAACGTCGCGACCCAGCGCCGCTCCTCCTCGTCCGAGGAAAGCTGGCCGAGCACGCCGTCCGAGAGCGCCGTGAGCGCGTCGTAGACCGGCTGGAACGCCGGGTCGACCACGGTGATGATCGGCCGGTCGCCGACGAAGCGGGCCGCGAGCGGCGCCCCCGTCTTCTCGCTGACGAACAGCGTCGGCGGCAGCGCCCCGCTCACCATCGACGCGATGCAGAGATCGTGGCCGGGCAATGCGGCGACGACGCTCTGCTCGCTCGTGGTCCCGTCGATGCGAAGGAGCTGCAGGTTGTCGGAGTCGTCCGCGTACGCGCCGATCAGGAGCGCGTCGCCGTCGGGAGTGATCCGCACCGGTGCGACACCGACCGGGTACTCCGGCCCGTTGAAGCGGGCGAGCAGCTGCTGCTTCTCGCCCGTCTCCTGGTCGACCGCGTAGTACTCCCACGCGCCGTCGTCGGCGAGATAGCTGTAGAACGTCTCGCCGTTCTTCCCGACGAGATAGGCGCCCCGGAGCTCCGGGCTCTCCCGGTACACCTCCGTCTCGCCGGTTGCGAGGTCGATCGTGAAGGTGTCGAAGAACATCGTCCGGCGGTTCATGCCGACGAGCAGCTTCCCGGGCTCTTTCTTGAACGACTCGACGCCGCCGACGCGCGAGCCCGGATCCATCGGCGTCAGGTCGACCGCGGCCGCCTCGGGATTCTCGAGATCGACGCGATAGAGGTGCCAGTCCTCGTTGCCGTCGGTGTCCTGGATGTACAGGAGCCAGCGCGGGTCGTCGGTCCACTTGTAGCCCTTGATCCCGCGCCGCGCGTCGTGCGTGACGCACACCGCGTCCTCGTGCTCCTCGTCAACGCCGCGCACCCACACCTGCGTCCGTCCGTACTTCGGCGCGAGGTAGGCAAGTCGCGTGCCGTCCGGCGAGATCGAGGCGCTCGAGAACTCCGGGTCGGCGAAGAGCTCCTCGACCGCGATCAGCCGCGGCAGCGAGCCAACAGGCGGTGCCAGGTCGGTCATGCGGATCCTCCCGTCAGGGCGCGCGCATAGAAGGCGCACTCGGCTTCGAGGGCATGCGCGAGGTTCTCGGCCTTCGCGAACAAATGGCCCTCACCGTCGTAGACGTGATGCTCATGCTCGACGCCGCGTTCGCGCAGCACCGCTGCGATCGCCTCGGCCTGGTCGGCCGGCACGACCGAGTCGGCGGCGCCTTGCAGCAGGATGAGCGGCGCGGTGATGTGCTCGGCTGCGGTGACGGGCGAGCGCTCGTCGTAGAGACGGCGCGCCTCCGGCAGCGGGCCGATCAGCGAGTCGAGGTAGTGCGACTCCAGCTTGTGGGTGTCCGTCGCCATCTTGTACGCGTCGGCGACGCCGTTCATGCTCCCGCCTGCCGCGAACACGTCGCGGAACGCGAGCGCGCACAGCGTCAGCCAGCCGCCGCCGCTGAGGCCGCGGACGACGAGCCTCGACCCGTCCACGAGCCCCTGGTCGACGAGGTACTGCGCGCCGGCGACCGCGTCGTCGACGTCCACGACGCCCCACTCGCCCTTGAGCGCGTCGCGATACGCGCGGCCGTACCCGCTGCTGCCGCGGAAGTTGAGCTCGAGGTAGGCGTAGCCGCGACTGGTCCAGTACTGCTGACGGAGGTCGAGCACGGGGACGACATGCCCGGTCGGGCCGCCATGTGCGTTGACGATCAGCGGCGGGAGCCCTTCGACCGGCACGGTCGGCGCGAACCAGAACGCGTGCGCGACGCCGCCGCGGGTCGTCGGGTAGGAGATCGGCTCCGGCACGGCGATCCGCTCGGGCACCGATGCGCCGTTCCTGCGGACGATCTCGCCGGTGCCGCCGACGGCGGGATCCAGCAGCGTGACGGCCGGCAGGTGGCGCGGCCCCGCGGCCACGACGGCGACGTGCTCGCCGAGCACGGTGACCGACTTGAACTGCGTGTACGGAGTCGCGAGCTCCTCGAGCCGACCGTCGCGATGCCACACGCCGAGGTGCTCGACGCCGTCGATCGTCCACTTGCAGACGACGCGCCCGTCGGGGAACACGTCGACGTTGCGTACACCGAGGAACCACAGGGGCTCGCCCATGTCGGCTTCGAGCGAGACGAGCGCCTCGGCTTCGCCGACTCGATAGAGGTTCCACCAGCCGCTGCGGTCGCTGAGGAAGAGCAACTCGCCGTCGGCGGTCCACGTCGGCTCGACGACGGATTCGCCGGCGGACCCCGCGACCCGCGTCGCATTCCGGATCCCGTCTGCGATGAGGTCGGCGACCCACAACTCGCTTCCGTCCCACGGCATGCGCGGGTGATCCCAGGCGATCCACGCGAGCCGCGAGCCGTCGGGCGAGACCCGCGGCGCACCGACGAAGTCGTGATCGTCGACCAGCGTCACGCAGTCGTGCGGCGGCGACAACGCGACGCGCACGAGCTCGTTCGTGATCCGGCCGTCGTCGCGATGATCCTCGCGCACTGCGAACACGAAGTCGCCGCTCGCGACGAAGTCGCTCCAGCGCTGCGCGCCGTTCGGCGACGCCGGTGTGATCGCCGTTCCGCGACGAACGCTGTACAGGCGCTGGTCCTCACTGTCACACGCCAGGATCTCGCCGTCCGCCGCCACGCAGTACGGGATGCCGCCGTAGCCGACGACGTTGCTGCACGAATGCCCCGGCGGCGTCAGGTCGACCGCACCGTCCTCACGATCCCAGCGCACGAGAACGGCCCGCCCCTCGGACGGCCGGATCTCGATCCACAGCAGCGCGTCGCCGTCGCGGCGGACCCAGGTGAAGGCCACGCCCGGAACGAATACGTCGATCGCCGGCAGCGGCGACTCTTTCACCTCTTCGAGCGCGCTCACGTGCTCATCGCGTCGGCCATGAACTCCTTGATCGCGGCCGCGAATGCCTTCCGGCTCTCGGTCCAGGTGTAGAACATGTGGCCGCCGCTGAAGTGGCGCACGGTCACGCGATCGGCGACGCTCGGGTCGAGGCGCATCAGGTTCCGGAAGCGGTCGCTCGCGTAGTAAGGCGTGATCAGGTCGTACCAGCCGTGCGTGATGAACGCCTTCATGTGGGGGTTCATCGCGAGGCCGTAGCGGAAGTCGTCGACCGCGCCCTGCGTCCCGTGGATGTAGTGCAAGGACTCGTCGTTCTTCCACGCGAGGATGACGTCGATGTTCAGGAGCTTGTACTCACGGTCCGTCTTGACGCCGATCTCCTGGCGGAGCTGGCGGTTGACGGCTGTGGTGAACGCGGCGCCGAAGCCGGTCAGTGTCGGATCCGCGCCCGCGAACGAGTCGCGGTCCGGGAACGGATCCGTCGTCGTGATCGTCCCGTCGTACCGGCCGACGACCTTGCGCTCGTCGCGGAGCAGCTCGCGCACGAACCGCTCGAGCTTGATGCGGCCCTCGGAGCGGGTGACGAGCTCGACGTCGAGCCCCGTCAGGTCGGCGAGGCGCGTGAGCACCTGCTCGCGCTCCTCGGGCGGCATCGCCGCGCCGCTCGTCAGGAACGCCGCGTACTCGTGGGTCGCGAACCGCTCGACCTCCGGCAGGAACTCCTCGAGCGGCGTGCCCTGCGCGAAGACGCGCGAGCGACCGTGGTGCACGGCGGTGGCGGCGAAGCTCGGCAGCATGTCGATCCACGGCTCGACCTCGTAATCGCCCCAGCCGAAGACCATCGCGAGGTGCGCCGGCTCGAGCGCCGGCGAGATGAGGATCGCGCCGTTCAGGCCGACGCCGGCCTCTTCCTGCAGCATCTTGACGAGGCGCCCGGTGCGGTAGCCGCCGTAGCTCTCGCCGGCGACAAAGACGGGCGAGCCCCAGCGGCGGTTCTCGGACAGCCAGCGGTAGATGGCCTCGCACATCGCCTGCAGGTCCTTGCGGATGGTGAAGTACTCCTTGGGGTCGTGCTCCTTGTCGTTGCCGTTCTTCTGCTCGCCGTCCTTCGGCTTCTCCGGCTCGATCATCCGGCTGAAGCCCGTGTCGACGGGATCGATGAAGACGATGTCGGTGAATGCAAGCCACGACTCGTCGTTCTGCACGAGCCGGACGGGAAACTTCGGCGTCGTGCCGTCGAGCGGGAACTCGACGCGCTGCGGACCGATCGCGGCCATGTGCAGGTAGGCGGAGGCGGCGCCTGGGCCGCCGTTGAAGACGAACGTCACCGGGCGGTCGGCGTCGGCCCCGTCCGCGACGTAGGAGATCGAGAAGACCTCGGCGGCCGGCTTGTCGTTCTTGCGGAAGACGATCCACTTCGCGGTCGCGGTGTAGTCGAGGCCGTTCCACGTCCCCTGCTTCGAGGCGCCCGCCGGCGGCTCGTGGTCGACCTTCGGCTGCTGCTCGTCGTCGGACACCGCTGCACGCTCCCTTGTCGCCTCAGTCCAAGACCCTCAGCCAGCGTCTGGACACACCGTCGGGACAGGCGTGGCCATCCCCAATAGGACAAACCTATAGGGATCTCCCGTCCTATTGCAAGACGCGCGTACTACTAGAGGCCTCGACGCCGACGGTCCGCGCGAGGAAGCGCTCGACGGCCCGGAACATGTCGATGTTGTTCTCGGGGTTGGTGAACCCGTGGCCCTCGTTCTCCTTGACGAGGTACTCGACGTCGGCGCCGCGGGCGCGGAGCGCCTCGACGATGACGTCCGACTCCTCCTGGACGACGCGCGTGTCGTTCGAGCCCTGGATGACGAGCAGCGGCCGGCAGATCGCGTCCAGCCGCGTGATCGGCGAGCGGGCGAGCATGTCCGCCACGTCGTCGGGGTTGTCGGGGTCGCCGACGTAGAGGAACCAGTTGCTCTGGAGGAACTTCCGCACCTGGATGGGCAGCGTGCGCATGAAGTTCAACAAGCTCGAGATGCCGCAGTAGTCGATCGCGCAGGCGAAGAGCCCCGGCGTGAACGTCGCGCCGACGAGCGCGCTGTAGCCGCCGTACGAGCCGCCGAAGATCGCGATGCGGTCCGGGTCGGCGATCCCCTCGTCGATCGCCCACTGCGCCCCGTCGACCAGGTCGTCGTGCATGGCCCCGGCGAACTCGCGGATCGCAGCGCGCGTGAAGCTCTTGCCGTAGCCCGTCGAGCCTCGCATGTTCACCTGCAGCACCGCGTACCCGCGATTCGCGAGCAGCTGGACGCGCGGGTTGAAGCCCCACGTGTCGCGGAACCAGGGGCCGCCGTGCACGAGCAGCACGAGCGGCAGGCTCGTCGGCTCGACGCCCTTTGGCAGCGTCAGGAAGGAGGGAAGCTGCCAACCGTCGCGCGACGTGATCGACACCGGCGTCATCGGCGCCAGGTCGGCCGGGGCGAGGTGGGGGAACGGGCGGAAGAGGAGCCGCGACTCGCCGGTGGCGTGGTCGTAGAGGTAGGTCAAGCCCGGATCGGTGTCGTGCGTGAACGAGACGACCCAGCGCCGCCCGGACTCGTCCCCGGAGATGCCGGCGAGGTCGCCGTCCGACAACTGCGAGACCGCGTCGAGCACGGGTGCGAACCCGGGGTCGAGCACCTGGATCACCTGGCGGTCGCCGAGGAAGCGCACGGCCAGGAGCGCGCCGGTCGCGCGGCTGCAGATGAGCGGCGACGGCTTGTCCGCCGGCCGCACGACTGCGGTCTCGTCGACGCCGAGCGTCTCGTGCGCCGCGATCACCGTCTCCGTGCCGTCGACCGCGCTGACATGCACGAGCTGCGTGTTCTCGCTGTGACGGTTGCTCCCGACCCAGAGGCCGTCGCCGCTCGGGGTCGGCACCTGCGGCTGCACGCTGAGCGGGTTCTCGGCGCCCGAGAACGTCGTGAGGTGGACGAGCCCCGCGTCGGCGTCCCAGCGGTTCAGGGTCTCGTTGCCGTTCTCGTCCAGCGTCTTCGCGAAGATCGCTCCCGACGGTCCGAGGATCCAGCCGGAGACCTCGCCGGGGTTCTGCGCGACGAGCTCGATCTCGCCGGTGAGGATGTTCAGCCGGTGCACGTCGACCTCGTCGGGGCGACGCCTGTTCATCGTGATGTGCGCGCGCGGGAACTCGTCGAGCAGCTCGAAGTTGACGACGACCTTCGGGAACGGCGTCAGGTCGACCGCACGCCCGTCCGGATCCTCGAGGTCGACGCGGAAGATGTGCCAGGCCTCGTCGCCGTCGTCGTCCTGCGTATAGAGCAGCCAGCGCGGGTCGCCGGTCCAGTGGTAGCTGTGGATGCCGCGGTTGTGGTCGTGCGTCACGCAGACCGCCTCGCCGCCCTCGACCGGCTCGATCCAGACGTTGAGGCGATTGCCCTCCGGCGCGAGGTACGCGATCCGCGTGCCGTCCGGCGAGATCGATGCGCCCGTCCGAACCGGATCGGAGAAGAACGCCTCGACCGGATAGCGCTTCGGCAGGGCCACTACGCGTCGACGCCCAGCGCGAGCTCGAGGAACGCGAGCATGTCCGTGAACTCGGCGATGATCTTCGCCGTCGGCTTCCCGGCGCCGTGCCCGGCCTTCGTCTCCACCCGGATGACCACGGGAGCGTCGCCGCCCTGCGCGGCCTGGAGAGCGGCGGCGAACTTGTACGAATGCGCCGGCACGACGCGATCGTCGTGGTCGCCGGTCGTGATCATGACCGGTGGATAGATGGTGCCCGCCCTGACGTTGTGCAGCGGCGAGTAGTCGATCAGCCAGCCGAACTCGGTCTCGTCCTCGGCGCGGCCGTACTCGGTCGCCCACGCCCAGCCGATCGTGAACTTGCCGAAACGGAGCATGTCGAGCACGCCCACCTCCGGCACCACGGCGCCGAAGAGCTCCGGATGCTGCGTCACGCACGCGCCGACGAGAAGGCCGCCATTCGATTTCCCCTTGATCGCGATCCGCGAGGGGCTCGACCAGCCCGAGCTGTGCAACCAGCGCGCGACCGAGCAGAAGTCGTCGAAGCAGTTCTGCTTCCGCTCGCGGCGCCCGGCGTGGTACCAGTCGAGGCCGTACTCGCCGCCGCCGCGCAGGTTGGCCGAGACGAACAACCCGCCGCGGTCGACCCAGGTGGCCGCGTAGATCGCGAAGACGGGAAGGAGCGGAATGTTGAAGCCGCCGTACGCGGTCAGCAACGTCGGCACATCGCCCGTCGGCTGCACGTCTTTGCGGCGCACGAGCAGCGCCGGGATCTTCGTGCCGTCGAGCGACTCGACGAAGACCTGCTCCGTGACGATCGCGTCACGGTCGAACGGCGACTCCGCCGCCCACACGTGCGTCGTCTCGCCGGTCGCGACGTCGTGCGACCAGACCGAGCCCGGGTCGCTGTACGACGTGGTGCTGAAGAAGATCAGCGGATCGTCGGGACGGCCGGAGAACTCGAGCTCGTCCGGCCGGCCGGAGAGCTCGAGGATCGCGGAGAACTGCGGCGCGGCCACGTCGTGCAGACGCGCCCCGTCGGTGCCGTGGACGCTCAGGCCCGACGTGCCGTGGACGAGCGTGTGGCAGACGAGCCGATCGCCCGCATGCGCCGCGCCGGTCAGCTTGTGCTCGCCCTCGGGGACGAGCTCGACCCAGGCGTCCCGGCCGGGGTCGTCGAGCGAGACGCGGACGATCCTGCGCCGCGAGGCGCCGTAGTCGGTGAGGACGAAGAAGTCGCGGCCGTCGTTGCCGATCACGTGGTTGAGCGACGTCCGCTCGGGAACGAGCGCCTGCCACGCCGGCTCGGCGGCCTCGAGATCGAGCACGTGGAGCTCGTTCTCGGGAG
>Ga0308176_10002125_pt1 | contig 12400 bp, 13 predicted proteins | sample PhyCR2_3_FD_203890 | JGI IMG/M metagenome (GOLD analysis project Ga0308176, IMG submission 203890) | Soil microbial communities from UC Gill Tract Community Farm, Albany, California, United States - DLSLS.C.R2 | ecosystem: Environmental > Terrestrial > Soil > Agricultural land | place: USA... | reverse complement strand
GGTCCTGGTCGCCAAACCGGGCAGCTCGTTACGTTCTGCAGGTCGACACGCCGATGAAGACCTGCAGAACGTCACGGACTGTCTGCAGGGCGCGGTCGAGCAGGCGCGCCAGGCAGGACGTACGGCGGTCCTGGTCACCCTCGACGACCAACCGGCCGCGGTGATCGGGATCGGCGACACGGTCCGCCCCCAGAGCCGGCGGGCGATCGAGCGGCTCCACGAGCTGGGTCTGGAGACGGTGCTGCTCACCGGCGACCACGAGACGGCCGCCCGGCACGTCGCGGAGGCGCTCGGCATCGACCAGGTCGTTGCCGGTGTGCTGCCGGAGGGCAAGCAGGCAGCGGTCGAACGGCTCCAGGAACGCGCGGTCGTGGCGATGGTCGGCGACGGGGTCAACGACGCGGCGGCACTGGTGCAGGCCGACCTCGGCATCGCGATCGGCACCGGCACCGACCTGGCCATCGAGGCCGGCGACATGACGCTGGTCAACGGGGACCCGACCCTGGTGGCCGACGCGATCACGCTGTCGCGGAAGACCCTGCGCATCATCCGGCAGAACCTGTTCTGGGCGTTCGCCTACAACGTCGTCGGCATTCCGATCGCGGCGCTGGGGCTGCTCAACCCGATGGTGGCCGGCGCGGCGATGGCGGCCTCGAGCGTCTGCGTGGTGACGAACTCGCTGCGGCTGCGGCGCTTCCGTCGGGAGGGCTGAGGCCAGGAGGCCGGGTCAGGAGGGCTCGCGCTGGACGCCGAGGATGGCGTCGATCTGCTCGTCGGTGAGCTTGTCGTCCGACTGGTTGGCGGCGACGATCAGGCTCGCGGTGAGCTCCACCTCGTCCATCAGTTCGCCGTCCTCGAGGGACACGTCGAACGGGTCCACCGCTCCCTCCTCGTCCTGCCAGGTCCTCATTCCATTGTTACCCACCCGGTGACGGGCAAACTCAAGAATTGGACGAGGGCCCCGACCAACCGGCCGGGACCCTCGTCGAAGTTGCGTCAGACCGGGCGGACGTTCTCCGCCTGCGGGCCCTTCGGACCCTGGGTGACGTCGAACTCGACCTTCTCGTTCTCGTCGAGGGACTTGTAGCCCTGCTTCTGGATCGCCGAGAAGTGCACGAAGACGTCGTCTCCGCCACCATCCTGGGCGATGAAGCCGAAGCCCTTTTCCGCGTTGAACCACTTGACAGTGCCCTGAGCCATGCTCGTTCTCCTATATCGGGGCGGGAGACCACCACCTCGGCGGCCTCTGCGCAGGTGCGGTGGTGATACGTCGTCCCGCCTCGCAAGCCTGGGGCAAAGATTTGGAAACGCCGTTGGATCACAAACTCCAACGAGCGTTGTCGAACCGCTGGAACTTGCACCTGCAGGCAGGAGAGTACCAACTTCCCCACCGGTGTCACGCTTCCGCCCTGTGTTTCTCTCATCCGGGCGGCCCATTTTCGCCGTGCCCTGGTCGGGGCTCGCTCGTTGGAAGCGTGTACGACGACGCCGCGGGGCGCGCCCGGCGCTCGGGTCCGGGCGCCCCCCGGCCGCTCGCGGAAGCCCGCGCAGCGCTGCCGGGTCGTCAGGTCGCCACGGCCGTGACGGCCTTCCACGCGCCGGTCAGGTGCACCGGCCCGTGGACCCGGTAGTGCCCGTGCACCCGGCGGGCGGCGGTCATCGTCCACGCCGGCGAGCTGCGGTCGGGACCGTTGCCGAGCAGCACCCAGCCGTGCTCGCAGACGTAGGTGATCGGCCTGCCGTGCACCAGCCCGGCCGCACCGGTCGCGGCCAGGCAGCGCACCGAGAGCCCGTCACCGACCCCCAGCGCCCACCACCGCTCGCCGAAGTTCGCCGGCGGGGGCAGCTTGCCGACGACGTCGACCCGGGCCAGGCGGTGCGACCACGGCTCGGGCAGGCAGACCACCACGTGCTGGCCGGACTGCTGCCAGCACGGGTCGAGGATCGTGTTGCCGCGGAAGCAGCGGAACAGCCCGTCCGCGATCAGCGAGGCGCTGAAGCACTTGCCGGGCGCGGTCGAGCCGACCCGGTAGCCGTGGGTCAGCTGCCCGGTGCCGTCCACCGGGGTGACGTATCGCACCCGGGTGGCCGGCACGCGCGGGGGCGCCACGGTCGAGACGACGGCGTGCCCGTGCGACGGTGAGGCCGGCTTGGTGGAGGTCGTCGTACGCCCCACGAGGAGCGGGACCACGACGACGCAGGCGACCGCGAGGGTGGCCACGACGGCCAGCATCCACGGGCGCACGCGCACGCGGACCACCTCCCCCTCGGAGCGATCCCCGGTGTGATCGAGCGTACGCCGACGGCGCGCAGAAGGCGCCGGTCGAAACGGGGGGTCAGCGGCGGGAGACGCTCTCGGTCGGCGTCTCCGCGCGGACGACCTGGGGCTCGCTGTGGCGCGACATCCGCCGCAGCAGCGAGCGCAGCGGGGTCGCGTCGTCCACCGGGTCGCGATCGAGGGTGGACTCCGCGTAGGTCATCAGCGTCAGCAGGAGCCCGGCGCCCATGAAGCAGATGGTCAGGAGCATCAGTGCGTGGCCCATGCTGTTGGTCATTTGTCGTGTCCTTCGGTGTCGTCGTGCACCTGTCTACTGCCCAGATCCGAAGCGCTTCATTCCTCGACGCCCGATATGTGAACGACGACACGCCATGGCCGATTGATCCGGACAACCCGGGCAGTCCGGACAAACGGGCGCCGCCGCTCGGAAACTTCATCAGGGAATCTTCCGGACACACCGGGTCAAGCCCCGCCAACACGGGCAGATCGCACCTTGCTGCGCCCCTGCACCCCCCACAGACTGAGGCTCAGAGATACTGGCCCGACGCAGGGCCTCTAGCTCAACTGGCAGAGCAGCGGACTTTTAATCCGCGGGTTGTGGGTTCGAGCCCCACGGGGCCCACTCGGGTCGGCCACTCCCGCAGATGGAGCCGGAACGGGAGGACCCACGATGATGCGCACGCTCACTCTCTCCGAGCTGGCCGACCTGCTGGAGCGCAGCGCGGACCAGGCGACGCTGCAGAACTTCGGCGAGATGCGCCGGATGCTGCGCCGCCGGCTGTCGGTCGAGGGCATCGACCACGCGCCGATGTGGAAGGCGACCCTGCTCGACTTCCAGGAAGGTTGCCGCCAGCTGGCCACCCAGCTGCGCGCCGACGCCGCGCAGCTCGCCAGGTGAGGCGCGGACCCCGGTTGTCAAGCAGGTGAGGTACGGCGCCGCGCCGTACCCCTCGCGCGGTCTACACCGCTGAAGTCGAAAACCCGGTCATAGGTGTTGCTTCCTGCCCCAACCGGCGCAAACTACGAGCACATCGGCTCTTGCGGCACCCAGGGAGGGCGGCAATGGACTACAGGCCCACGCAGAAGGACTTCGCGCTGGAGATGGGTGGGAACGTCCGTCCGGACGACATCCGTCACCAGTTCGACACGCCCGACTGGCTGCACCCGCGCGTGGAGGCCGCCGACATCGTCGGTGAGCAGGCCGGTCTCCCCGAGCAGCCCACCGGCGAGGCCGCTGCCGCCACCGCGCTACGGACGCCGCCGGCGATCCCGCACCAGCCCCAACCCACCCACGACGGGTCCGGGCAGGCGGCGCGGGACCAGGCCGTGGAGCGGCGCAGCGGCCCCGCGATCCCCAACGAGGCCCGCTGGAAGGCCAAGCACAAGCTGCGCACCACCTTCGGGCTGCTGCTGGTGCCGTTCCTGGCCGCCGCCATCGGGGGCGGCTACTACGCCTACTCGATCGGGTCGATGGAGTACATCCCGGTCGCCGCGATCCCGGCCCTGCTGATCGTCGGCATCTGGGGTGCGATGATCAACACCACGCCGCCGGTCACCACGCTCAAGGGCTCGAAGGTCTCGGTGCGCCACGACGGCGTGGTCGACGAGTTCGACCTGGCCAACCCCGACCAGGCGATCGAGACCACCCGCGACGCTTCGGACCCGCGCTGGAAGGTCAAGCTCGAGCGCGTCGACGGCAGCCAGCTGGTGCTCACCCGCAAGCACGTCCCGGCCGCCGAGTTCATGACGATCCTGCAGCACTACCGCCGGATCGCCGCCGAGCTTCTCGAGCAGCGGGTGCGCCGCTACCAGGCCTGACTGACCGCCCGCGGCACCAGCTCGGTCGTCACCAGGCCGTGCCCGACGGTGAGCTCGTCGACCACGCCGAACGCGCGCGCGATCCGGTCCGGGGTGTCCACCACGGTGGTGACCACGGGCACCCGCCGGCCCAGCTGCCACAGCCGGTCGCCGTGCGGGGCGTGCTCGCCGTGGAACCCCCACGCACCCCGCAGCACGGTCACCCCACGCGTCTCCCCCGCCCGCAGCCGCCGGACGATCGCCCGGTGCACCGGCTCCCCGCCGACCAGGTGGTGCTCGGAGGTGTAGACGGTCAGCCGCTGCCACTGCTGCTCCCGGGCGAGCCCGGACGGCCCGGCCAGCACCTGGCCGTCACGCTTGCAGATCCGCACCCGCTCGAGCGTCACGACCGCGTCCGGCAGCAGCCGCTGCAGCTCGGGCAACGCCGAGCGCACCCGCTCCGAGGCGCCGACCGCGAGCACCATCGCCGGCACCGCCCGGTTGCGGCCGAAGAAACGGGCGCGCTGCCGCCGCCCCCGGCTGGTGCCGTCCACCCCGACGAGGACCGAGGCGCCCGCGACGCCGTGTTGCCGCAGCAGCTCGCAGGCCACGACGTACGACGGCCCCTCCCCGACCCGCTCGTCCCGGCCGAGGTGGACGGTGAGCTTGGCCTCGGCGGAGTCCGGGAGGTCCGGTGCCTGCGCCAGCCGCTCGACGGTCACCAGCCCGTGGCGCTGGATGCCGAGGACCGTCTCGACCACGGGCTCGAGGCGCTCGCGGGCGTCGACCGCGATCGCGACCATCGACGGGTCCTCCGACATCGTCAGCGTCTCGTCGGTGCGCAGGTGGTGGCGCAGCCCGAAGCCGGCGGCCGCGCGGAGCAGCAGGCTGGTGGCGATGCCGTGCTCGGCGCAGAGGTCGAGGAGCACGTCGGAGAGCATCCGGCCCTCGCGGCGCTGCCGCTCGCCGAAGCTGCTGGTGAGCTTCCACTGGTCGCTCACAGCCCGCCTCCCAACCAGAGGCCGAGCACTGCGGCACCGGCGCCGGTAGCGACGCTGACCACGACGTTGCCGGCGGCGGCCACCAGTCGGCGCTCCTCGGCGAGCCGCTGGGTCTCGAACATCCAGGTGCTGAAGGTCGTGTAGGCGCCGACCAGCCCGGTGCCGACGACCAGTGTCGCCTGCTCCGGCAGCACCAGCCCGTCGAGGAGGCCGAGGGCGAACGCGCCGCTGAGGTTGACCACCAGCGTGCCCAGTGGCAGCCCTCGCCCCCATCGGCTCATCGACCCGTCCACCAGCAGCCGGAGCACGGCCCCGATCCCGCCGGCCAGCACGAGGCCGAGCCAGGCCGTCATCGGAGCACCGCCCGCCGGACCATGGCCGTCGCCAGGTGCATCGCGAGCAGTCCGCCGACGAGCGAGGCGAGCACGTAGCCGACCGCGACCGGCCAGGCCCCCGCCTGCACCAGCCGCACCGCCTCGACCTGGAAGGTGGAGAAGGTGCTCAGCCCGCCGCACAGCCCGGTGCCGAGGAAGGGCCGCCGGTACTCCGACGGCGGCAGCCGCTCGAGCAGCCGGGTGGCGAGGTACCCGAGCGCGAACGCCGCGACCAGGTTGGCGACGAACGTCGGCCACGGCCACGTGCCGTCCTGCACGGGCAGCGCCTCACCGAGCAGCGCGCGGAGCAGCGCGCCGAGGGCCCCGCCCACGAAGACGGCGAGCAGCTCCCGGGGGTCCCGACCGGACATCGATGGCTCCTTCCCTGCACAGGTGCTGGTGCACCGCAGGAACCATCAGCTACGAGGGGCGGTTCGGCCCGGTGCGGGCTCGGCGGGATTCCATCGCCGCGCAGCAGACTAGCGGAGTCAGCTGGCCTGGGTGCCGCGCTCGCCCTCGTCGGTGAGCCGGGCCTCCTCCGCCGCGCGGGCCTCGAGCTCGGCGCGCTGGCGGTCCAGCTCGGCACGACGCTCGGCGCTCGGCGGCTCGCTGACGAACTCGCGGGTGCCCTTCTCCAGCTTCTGCAGTGCCTGCCGCGCGAACACCTGCTGTTCGGTCGAGGTGCGCTGCGAGCGGTCGTCGCTGATGAAGGTCACCGCCCAGTGCAGGAGCGCGGTGACCTGGTTCTTGAACCCGGTCAGGTAGACCAGGTGCACGCACAGCCAGACGATCCAGGCGAGCAGCCCGGTCAGCTTCACCCCGCCGATGTTGGCGACCGCGCTGAACTTCGAGATCGTCGCCAGGCTGCCCTTGTCGAAGTAGTGGAAGGGCTGCTGCGGGTCCTTGCCCTGCAGCCGCTGCATGATCGTCTTCGCGGCGTACTTCCCGCCCTGGATGGCGACCTGCGCCAGCCCGGGCAGGTGGTCGAGGTCGATCATGTCGCCGACCACGAACACCTCGGGGTGACCGGGGAGGGTGAGGTCGGGGTTGACGCCGAGCCGGCCAGCCTTGTCGAGCGAGGCGCCGGACTGCTCCGCCAGCGTCTCGCCGAGCGGGGAGGCCTCGACGCCGGCCGCCCAGACCTTGGTGACCGCGTCGATGCGGCGGCGGGTGCCGTCCTTGTCCTGCACGTTGATGCCGCGCTCGTCGACGCCGACGACCATCGCGCCGAGCTGCACCTCGACACCGAGCTTCTCCAGCGACTTCTTGGTCCACCTGCCGAGCTTCTCGCCGAAGGGCGGCAGCACCTGCGGGGCTGCGTCGACCAGGATCACCCGTGCCTTGCGGGTGTTGATCCTGCGGAAGTCGCGCGGCAGCGTCTTGCGGGCCAGCTCGGCGATCTGTCCGGCCATCTCCACGCCCGTGGGGCCGGCGCCGATCACCACGAAGGTCAGCAGCTCCTCGATGTCCTGGTCGTCGTGGGAGACCTCGGCGAGCTCGAAGGCACCGAAGATCCGGCCGCGCAGCTCGAGTGCGTCGTCGATGCTCTTCATGCCGGGGGCGAACTGCGCGAACTCGTCGTGGCCGAAGTAGGACTGTCCCGAGCCGGCTGCGACGATCAGGGAGTCGTACGGCGTCACCGTCTCCCGGCCCAGCACCTGGTGGGTGACCGTGCGGGCCTCGAGATCGATCCCGGTCACCTCGCCGAGCACGACCCGGGCGTTCTTCTGCCGCGCGAGCACCTCCCGGGCCGGCGGGGCGACCTCGCCCTCGCTGAGGATGCCGGTCGCCACCTGGTAGAGCAGCGGCTGGAAGAGGTGGTAGACGGCGTTGGAGACCATCGTGACGTCGACGTCCGCGTGCTTGAGCTCCTTGGTGGCGAAGAGCCCACCGAACCCCGACCCGATCACCACGACCCGGTGCTTGTCGTCGGCCTCGGTCCCGGTCTGGTTCATGGCAGCGTTCACGTCAGTCATAACCACGATTGTTTCCGCATCGATACCCCGGCAAGCAACCCCCGGCGGTCTGCTAGGTCACAACCGCGGTCACCGGTGGGCCACACCGTGGGTGCGCCGCACACCCACGGGCACTATCGTCAGCACTGATCGCCGGGGGGCTGCGACCCGATCAGCTTCCCGGGCCCCGTCGAGAAGAGGCGAGTTGTCGCTGACCACGCGCGCCCTGCCGCTGCCGGCCACCCCGCCGTCGGTGCGCATGGCCCGTTCGTGGGTGCGCGAGTCCCTCACCGCGATCGGCCGCCAAGAGCTGGTCGAGAGCGCCCAGCTCGGCGTCTCCGAGCTGGTGACCAACGCCTTGCTGCACGGTGAGCCGCCCGTCGAGGTGCGGTTGCGGGGCACCTCCGCGCATCCGCGCATCGAGGTGGCCGACCGGTCGCCGGTGCCGCCGCGCGTCCCGCGGCTGATCCTCGACGGCCCCGACGACATCATCCCGACCTTCGGCCGCGGGCTCTCGCTGGTCGCGATGATGTCGACCCGCTGGGGCGCCGACCTCGACCACGACCGCGCCGGCAAGAGCGTCTGGTTCGAGCCCTCCCCGGAGATGAACGCCCATGCCGACCTGCAGGGCGAGGTCTTCGACGCGCACGACGCGTTCGGCGAGGAGCCCCCGGCACAGGAGCCGGCCGAGACCGTGCGCATCCAGCTGCGCAACTTCCCCGCGCAGCTCTTCCGCCGGCTACGGGTCCACCAGTTCGAGCTGCGCCGCGAGCTGCGGCTGCTGGCGATGACCGACCCCGACCGCTACCCGATCGCCTCCACGATCACCCGGATGAGCTCCGACATCGACGCCGACCGCCGGGCCACCCGGGGGGTACGCGTCCTAGACAAGGCGATCCACTACGGCGACGAGCACGTCGACCTGGTGTACGACGTCCCCGTCGGCGGGCCCGAGCGCATGGGCCAGCTGCACGAGCTGATCACCGAGGCCTACCGGGTGTTCGGCGACGAGCAGCTGTTGACCGTCGTACCTCCTCCCGAGCTGCTGGCCCTGCAGGAGTGGTACTTCGGGCAGTTCACCCACCAGGCGGCGGGCCAGCCGCCCGAGCCCTGGGACGAGGCGCGGGTCGGTCGTCAGCCGTAGCCCAGGGCGTGCAGCCGATCGTCGCCGATGCCGAAATGGTGGGCGATCTCGTGCACGACGGTGATCCGCACCTCGTCGACCAGCTCCTCCGGGGTGCTGCACATCTCCAGCAGCGGGCGGCGGAAGACCAGGATCCGGTCGGGCTCGCGGAAGGTGTAGCCGCCGTCGCGCTCGGTCAACGGCGTGCCGACGTAGAGGCCCAGCAGGTGCGGGTCGCCCGGTGGCGGCTGATCCTCGACGAGGACCACGACGTTGTCCATCAGCGCGGCCAGCTCCGGCGGCACCTGGTCGAGCGCGTCGGCGACCAGGGCCTCGAACTCCGTCGCCCCCAGCTCCATGGCCCCACCCTACGTTCGGCCCACGTCGCACTATGCTGTCCCGCGTCGCCCGGAGGGCGGCACGCCCCCATCGTCTAGTGGCCTAGGACACCGCCCTTTCACGGCGGCAGCACGGGTTCGAATCCCGTTGGGGGTGCCCGGTCGGTCTCGATTAGAGTCCGACGCGCGGATGGGTTAGCATTCATCGGCCCCACGAGAGTGGGGGTCACCTGGCCCCGTAGCGCAGTTGGTTAGCGCGCCGCCCTGTCACGGCGGAGGCCGCGGGTTCGAGTCCCGTCGGGGTCGCTGGGAGCATCGCTCCCCACGACGTGCTGCTGTGTCACACGCGTCTCCTTTCGCCCCTCCAGTGGTCGAGAACCGTTTGCCCTCGTGGTCCGCCGGGTAGCGAGCGTGCTCATCTCGGAAACAGGCTGGGACGTTCCCCGCCGGAAGGAGACGACGATGAGCGACGAGTTGGGCCTGACCCCGGAGGAGCTCGCAGCCGAGAGCGCCACCGCGCTCCCCGACAAGGAGGTCGTCTCGATCCTCGACCTCAACGCCGACATCAACCTGGCCATCGATGCGGCCGCACCGATCGACCTGGCGGTCGCCGCGAACGCCAACATCGCCGCGCCGATCGAGGCCGCGGCCAGCGCCAACATCCTCTCCGACGGCTCCGCCGCCCAGGCGGTCACCGAGCAGACCGCCGGCATCACCCAGGGCCTCAATGCCGACGCCACCGCGCACTCGCTGCAGGACAGCGGCATCGGCCAGTCCGCCGACACCGGCGGCACCGACCCGGGCGCGACGGACACCGGTGGCGCGACCGACACGGGCGGTACCACGGCCGGCGGCACTGCCGACACCGGCACCGGCGGCCTGACCGACGGCTCTACCACCGTCGACACCTCCACCGGGGCCGCCAACGGCAACCTGCTGGACGTCAACGTGAACGTGGATGCCAACGCCAACGTGGCCGCGCCGATCGACGGCGCCGTGGCGGCGAACGCGAACGCGGCCGCCCCGATCGACGCGAGCGTGGCCGCCAACGTCGGCTCGATCGACAGCGTCGCGGTCTCCTCGGCGCAGCAGGACGCCACGATCGACCAGACGATCGACGGCTCGGCGACCGCCACCACCGACCAGACCTCGCAGATCACGCAGTAAGCCGACGTGACTGCGGTCCACGGCGCCGGGCCGACCGGCGCCGCTCCTCCGGTGACCGCTGCCCCGGACGCGTCCGGGGCGGCGGCCGCTCACCAGGTCCTGCGCCGCGCCGACGGGGTGCGGCTGATCGGGGAAATGAAGGGGTCCGGCTACCGGGTCCCGCCGGCACTGGCGCGTCGTGGCGACGGCCAGACCCTCCAGCTGACCAGCCTGCTCTACGCGGTGCTCCAGGAGATCGACGGGCAGCGCGACGCCGACGAGGTGGCCGCCGCCGTCTCCGAGGCCACTGGTCGGCACGTGAGCGCGGACAACGTCCGCACGCTGGCGGACGCGAAGCTGCGGCCGATGGGCCTGCTCACGAAGGCCGACGGCGGCCAGCCGGAGCTGAGGCGCTCCAACCCCCTGCTGGCACTGCGGTTGCGGTTCGCGGTCACCGACCCCGAGTGGACGCGCCGGTTGACCAGCCCGTTCACGGCGCTGTTCAGCCCGCTGGTGGCGGTCCCGGTGCTGATCGCGTTCGCGGTGGTGAGCTGGTGGGTGTTCTTCGAGAAGGGGCTGGCCTCGGCGACCTACCAGGCGTTCAACCACCCCGGCCTGCTGATCCTCGTCTTCGTCGTCACCGTGCTCTCCGCCGGATTCCACGAGTTCGGGCACGCCGCCGCGGCCCGTCGCGGCGGTGCGACACCGGGCGTGATGGGCGCCGGCATCTACCTGATGTGGCCGGCGTTCTACACCGACGTCACCGACTCCTACCGGCTCGGCCGCGCGGGACGGGTCCGCACCGACCTCGGCGGGCTGTACTTCAACGCGATCGTCGCGGTCGCGATCAGTGCCGTCTGGGCGGCGACACGGTACGACGCCCTGCTGCTGATCGTGGCGACGCAGATCCTGCAGATGATCCGTCAGCTGACCCCGCTGGTGCGCTTCGACGGCTACCACGTGCTCGCCGACGTCACCGGCGTGCCCGACCTCTTCCACCGGATCAAGCCGACCCTGCTCGGTGCGCTGCCCTGGCGGTGGGGCGATCCCGAGGCCCGGTTGCTCAAGCCGTGGGCCCGGACGGTCGTGACGCTGTGGGTCGTGGTCGTCGTACCCGCCTTGCTGTTCATGGTCTTCGTCATGGTGATCGCGATGCCGCACGTGCTCGCGACCGCGTGGGACAAGCTGCAGCGCGAGGCGGACATCTTCGGGGTCGCCTGGCAGCACGGCGAGCTGACCGAGGTGGCGGCGCGGGTGATCGCGATGGCCGCCGTCGCCCTGCCGGTCGGCGGGACGTTCCTCATCCTCGGCCGGATGCTGCGCAGGCTCGGCCGGTCCACGTGGCGCAGCACCGCCGGTCACCCGGTGCGCCGCTGCCTGGCCGGCCTGTGCGCGGTCGCCGTCGGGGCCGGTCTCGCCTACGCCTGGTGGCCACACCCGGGCACCTACCGGCCGATCCAGCCCTCGGACCGCGGCACGCTGTTCGACGCGGTCGCCGCGCACCCCGCGAGCACCGCACCGCCCGTGCTGCCCACCGCTCCCAACGGCACGATCCAGGCCGTCTGGGACACGACCTCGCCGGTCCCCACCGAGGCCCACCCACAGCTCGCGCTGGTGCTGATCCCGAGGGCGAGCAGCACCGGCGCCACGTCGGCCGCCGCACCGTCGGGCTCTGGAAGCTCCCGGCAGGGCTGGGTCTTCCCGTTCAACAAGCCGCTCGCCCCGGGGCCCGGCGACAACCAGGCCCTGGCGGTGAACACGACCGACAACACCGCAGACTACGAGGCTGCCTTCGCGCTGGTCTGGGTGACCGACGGGTCGGAGGCGCTGAACACGAACTCCGCCTACGCGTTCACCAGCTGCACCCACTGCGCCTCCGTGGCCGTCGCGTTCCAGGTCGTCCTCGTGGTGGGCGACAACCACGTCGCCGCGCCGCAGAACCTCGCCGGCGCGCTCAACTACCACTGCGTGAACTGCCTGAGCTACGCCCTGGCCCAGCAGCTGTTCGTCACCCTGGCCCATCCCCTGTCCGCCGGCGCAACCCAACAGCTCAGTGCCCTGTGGAGCCAGATCGCCGCGTACGGCAACCAGATCTCCGCCGGGCAGGTGCCCCTCGCCGAGATCCAGGCGACGCTCGACGGCTACCAGCAGCAGATCAAGACGATCCTCGAGACCGACGAGCCCGGCACCTTCGCGACGCCTTCGGCCCCGAGCGCGACGACCGGTACGACGGCTCCCGCCACCGCCGGCACCCCCTCACCCTCCGCGACGGCCACGACGGGTACGACGGCCCCCGCTCCCACCTCCAGCAGCGGCAGCGCCGGCTCCTCGTCCGGCCCGACCTCATCGAGCTCACCCTCGTCCACGAGCACCTCCGGCTCGCCCAGC
>Ga0308176_10002123_pt1 | contig 12405 bp, 10 predicted proteins | sample PhyCR2_3_FD_203890 | JGI IMG/M metagenome (GOLD analysis project Ga0308176, IMG submission 203890) | Soil microbial communities from UC Gill Tract Community Farm, Albany, California, United States - DLSLS.C.R2 | ecosystem: Environmental > Terrestrial > Soil > Agricultural land | place: USA... | reverse complement strand
GCGCCGGCGGGATCATGCTTCCCAACCACTCGCCGCTGGTGATCGCCGAGCAGTTCGGCACCCTAGCCTCGCTTTACCCCGGACGGATCGATCTGGGTCTGGGCCGCGCGCCGGGATCCGACCAGCTCACCACCCGCGCGCTCCGGCGGGGACCGATGGCCGCGGAGAGCTTCCCCGGAGACGTCCTGGAGCTGATGGCGTATTTCCGCCCGGTGCAGCGGGGGCAGGCCGTGCGAGCGGTGCCGGGCGAGGGGCTCGACGTGCCGATCTGGATTCTGGGGTCGAGCCTGTTCGGCGCGCAGCTCGCGGCCGAGCTGGGACTGCCGTACGCCTTCGCCTCTCACTTCGCCCCGGCGGCACTGCTGCCGGCGCTCGAGGTCTATCGCGGCGCCTTCCGTCCGTCGGCGCAGCTCGAGCGGCCCTACGTCATGCTGGGCGTGAACGTGTTCGCCGCGGACACCGACGCCGAAGGCCGCCGCCTGTTCACCTCGCTGCAGCAGGCCTTCGTGAACCTGCGCCGAGGACATCCCGGCCGCCTGCCGCCGCCCGACGACACGCTGCTCGACCGGCTGGCTCCAGCCGACATCCATATGGTGAACGACATGCTGTCGTACACCGTCGCCGGCTCGCCCGCGACCGTGCGGCGGGGGCTGGAGGAGATCGTCGCCCGCACCGGGGCGGACGAGCTGATGCTGGCCTCGCAGATCTACGATCACGAGGCGCGGCTCCGCTCTTACCAGCTGGCCGCCGGCGACTGAGGCGCGAAGGTCAACACCCTCGCGAGCCGCCGGGCCGTGTCCTGACCAGCAGAGATCGAAACCGCGGATCGTTCTCGATCGGCGCGAATGGTGGGTCGCACCGCAGGTGGGTCTGAAAGTGGAGGTCGGCCACGGGACTGTATCGGCCGAGCCAGACCAGCGCCTCGTCCGCTTGGCCGAGGCTCGCGTAGGCTTCCGCCAGCCAGAGGGCCGTGTGCAGTGGCGTCGGCACGTACGCCGTGGCGAGCGACGTGGCGCGCTGCAGCAGCGTGCGCGTCGAACCGGCCGAGCCCGCACGGGCGGCGGCAATGGCTTGGGCGGCCAGGACGTTGACCGTCTCGACATCGGTGCTGAGGCGCGCGGCGGATTCGAGGTCCGCGCGGGCCCGCGCAAAGTCGTTCCGCTCCACCTCCGTCAATCCGCCGGCGAGGCGCGCCAGTTGAAACGCCGGGTCGACCGCGACCGCGCTGTCGATCCAGCGCGCCGAGCTGTCGTACTGGTGCCGCCAGTAGTGGGCGATGCCGAGAAATACCAGCGCCTGAGTGTTCGAGGGATGCGCCGCGATTCCCCGGCGCCACGCGGTGAACGCGCCGTCCACGTCGCCCGATTCGGCCAGGCCCATGGCGAGGAAGTGCCAGGCGCTCGTGTTGGTCGAGTCGAGGGCCAGTGCACGCCGGGCGGCCCGGATGGAGGGAGCGACGTCCGTCGGGTCGACGATCCGCGTCACCGCCGCCTGCGTCACCCACGCCTCCGCGCTCGCGGGACCTTCGGCGAGCGCCCGGTTCGCCGCGACCACCGCCAGCCGAAGCACGCTGTCCCGGGCAACGCCAGGAAAGACGAAGCGCCGCTCGTAGGCCCGTACGTAGGCCTCCGCGAGCCCTGCCCAGGCGTCCGCGTAGCTCGAGTCCCGGCCCACCGCGGCGGCGAAGGCCTGGATCGCCTCGTGTACGGACGCGGGCGTGCGCTGATCGTAGGCGCGGACGCCGCGCTGGTAGAGGGCGACCACCGACGGATCCCGTGTTGGGCGCCTGGCTCCCCGATGCTCCATCATGCGTGCGCCGATGCCGACGACGAGCACCAGCAGCAGAACGCCTACCAGCAGGCGCGCCCTGGGCCTGCCGCGAGACGCCGCCGGCGTGGTGGGCGGCGCGGGCAACGCCAGGTGCTCGAGGAATGAGGCGACATCTCGGAACCGATCGGCGGGAACCCGCTCCAAAGCCTTGAGCACGGTGGCTTCGACCCCGGCCGGCACCGCGGGCCGTACCGACCGCAGCCCGCGGGGCGGCTCCGCCAGCCGGCGGGCGACGATCGCCTGCGCGGTCGGGCCGGTGAAGGGCGGCTCGCCCGCCAGCATCTCGTACAGCACGCTCGCCAGGCTGTACTGGTCGCTGCGGGCGTCCACCGGCTGCGCGCTGGCCTGCTCGGGGCTCATGTACGCCGGCGTCCCGATGGCGAGGCCCGTGCTCGTGAGGCGCTCGCCGCCGGTCTCGATCAGGGCCTTGGCGATCCCGAAGTCGGCGACGTACACCCGGTCCGCGCCGAGCAGCAGGTTCTCGGGCTTGATGTCGCGATGCACCACGCCATCGCGGTGCGCGGCCGCCAGCGCGGAGCCGGCCTCGCCGGTGATGCGGAGCGCCTCGTCGATCGGGAGCTGACGCTCGCGCTCGATGCGAGCGCGGAGCGATTCGCCTGGGATGTAAGCCATGGCGTACCAGGGAAGCGGTCGGCCGTCGGCGCCGGGAATCGTGCCGGAGTCGAGCACCGGCACGATGTTGGGATGCTGGAACCGTGCGGTGAGCCGGACCTCCCGGAGGAAGCGATCCACGCCGATCGCGCCGGCCAGCTCGGGATGCAGCACCTTGATAGCGACGGCGCGGTCGAGTCGCCGGTCGTGGGCCAGCCACACCGACGCCATGCCGCCGCGGCCCAGCTCGCGTTCCACCGTGTACCGGTCACTCAGGGCCGCGCTGAGGCGGTCGAGCATGCAGGCTCGTGCGTGGGAGAGAACGAGAGAATATTCGTCCGGTGCGGTCACCGCCAGCCGGGGCAACCGCGGCCCTGGTCCACCTCTGACCGCGAGAGGCAGGTGGACTATCGGGCGGGAAGGCCGACGGGTACGTTTGTGGCCATGGTCGAACGCCTCCTCCTCGGCTTCATCACCAACTTCTTCGACACCCTCGGCATCGGCTCCTTCGCCACGACCACGGCCGCGTTCCGCGCGCGCCGCATGGTGAGCGACGAGCTGATCCCGGGCACCCTCAACGTCGGCCACACGCCGCCCACCATCGTGCAGGCCATCATCTACATCACGGTCATTGCCGTTGACCGGGTGACGTTGGTGCTGCTCATCGGCGCGTCGGTGGTTGGGGCGTGGCTCGGCGCGGGCGTCGTGAGCCGGTGGGAAAAGCGGCGGATTCAGCGCGGGATGGCGGTGGCCCTGGTGGTGACCGCACTGCTCATCGTGTCCCGCATGACGGGCATCTTCCCCGGCGGCGGCGACGCGCTCGGGCTCCGCGGCACGCTGCTGCTTGCCGGGGTGGTCGGGAATGTGCTGCTGGGCGCGCTCATGACGCTGGGCATCGGACTCTACGCGCCCTGCATGGCCATGGTGAGCCTGCTCGGCATGAACCCCACCACGGCGTTTCCCATCATGATGGGGTCGTGCGCGTTCCTGATGCCGGTGGCAAGCCTGCGCTTTCTCCAGGCCGGCCGATACGACCGCGCGGCGGCCATCGGGCTCGCCGTCGGTGGCATCCCGGGCGTGCTGCTGGCGGCGTTTCTGGTCAAGTCGCTCCCGCTCGACGCGGTGCGGGTGCTGGTGGTGATCGTGATCAGCCTGACGGCGGCGACGCTGTGGCGGGACTCGCAGCGGGAGCCCGAGGCGATGCGGCCGACGGAGCGGTCGGTCGCGGGCGTGGGCTGAGCGTTCCTCATCCTAGCGCAATCGGAGGTCCGGTGCCTTCGCTCAAGCTCAACAAGCTCGCCCCGGTGCTCGTGGTAGATGCCATCGAGCCCTGTCTGCCGTTCTGGACCGCACGGCTGGGGTTCGCCAAGACGGTCGAGGTCCCCGATGGCGACCGGCTCGGCTTCGTCATCCTTGCCAAGGATGGTATCGAGGTGATGTACCAGAGCCGGGACAGCCTCCGAAAGGACATTCCCCCTCTGGCCGATACGCCTGCCGGCGGCAGCAATCTCTATATAGAGGTGACCGACGTGGGCGAGGTGGAGCGCGCGGTGCAGGGACTGGAGCTCGTGGTGCCGCGAAGGAAGACGTTCTACGGGGCGGACGAAATCGGGGTGCGCGAGCCGGGCGGCAACGCGGTCATCTTCAGCCAGCACTCATGACGCTTCGGGCAGACCCTGGCGTCGCCACCATTCGTGCGCTCGACTCTCGGACCACGGGTCCGGCATCGGGATCGAGTCCAGGCGCCGAAGCAGCTCAGTGGCGGTCTGCGGCCGCTCACCTGGGTCTTTGGCGAGGCAGTGAAGCACCAGGCGGTCCAGCGCGTCGGGAATCGGCCGTTCGGTTCTGCTCGACGGCGAGGTTGCCGGCGCGTTGGCATGCTGCATCAGAATTCCCATGGGCGTGTCGGCCGTGAACACGTACTGGGAGGTCAGCAGCCAGTAGGCCACGCAGCCGGTGGCGTAGATGTCGGCCCGGATGTCGAGCGTCGCGCCGCCGAGCGCCTGCTCGGGCGCCATGAAGGCCGGCGTTCCCTGGATCACCGTATCGGCCGTCAGCGCCGGGGCCGGATCGGGTTCGGGCGCCCGGCCGCCGAGCGATTTCACCAGCCCGAAATCCAGCACCTTCACGAAGTCGTGCTCGATGCCGTAACGGCACAGGAAGATGTTCGCTGGCTTGATGTCCCGGTGCACCAGGCCGAACGACTCCGCCTCGGCCAGGGAGCGGCAGACCTGCCGCAGCAGGTAGATCGCGCGCTCGGGCTCGATGGGGCCGAACCGCCGGACCAGAGTGTCGGCATCCAGCCCTTCGAGCAGCTCCATGGCGTAGTAAAAGGTCCCGTCCTGGGCCACGCCGAAGTCGAACAGCTCGACGGTATGCGGCGAGCGCAGGCTTGCGATGGCCTGCGCTTCCCGCTCGAAGCGGCGGCGGGCCTCGTCGGAGATGTCCGGGCCGCCGGCCCCGCCGCGGGCGCCGCGGATCAGCTTGACGGCCGCCGGCCGCGCCAGCATGCGGTGCTCGGCCCGCCACACCTCGCCCATGCCTCCCTCGCCGAGCTTATCCACCAGGCGATAGCTGCCGAGCTCCCGGGCCCGGGCGAGCTGGCGCCCCAGTCCGTAGACCACGCGCGCGCCCATGTAGGCCAGCGCGACGCAGAACGCTCCCTGGACAAACGCGTTGCTGTAATCGTTCAACGCGACGCGAATGGCTCCCATCCTGGCGAGCACTGCGAGTGAGAGGAGGGGCATCGCCGCCGCGGCTGCCGCCGCGATCAGGATTTGGCGCGGTGGCCCCGGGAGCAGGACGGGGAACATGATCACCACCGCGTTGACCCAGGTCATGAAAGGCACGCGGCCGGTGGCTACGTAGTACTCCCAGATGGTTCCGAACGCGATCGCGAAGCAGATGCCCACCTCGTAGAGCAGGCCGAGCCTGAGCAGTTGTGCGGGGGTCACGGATCGGCGCCGCGTGACTATCCAGAGCAGGCCCGAAGCCGCCGCCCCGCCGAGGTTGCCCCACTGAAACGGCAGGCGATGGTAGAACTCGGCGGGCAGCCGGACGCCCGCGAGGACGGCAAAACCGTAGTTCGCGAAGTAGAGGACCGGGTCAATCGCGAACCCGATGGTCAGGAACAGAGCCAGCAGCCGGACCCGGCCACGGACCTGCTCCTGCAGATCGGTCGGCAGCGAGGCGAGCGAGCCCGCGCGCGAGTCGGCGGATGCGTCGCGCGGCAGCAGGGTGATCCGGTCGTGCATGTCGGGCCCGGGCACGAGGGTTGGGGAGCGAGGCACCGGAGGGCGCTCGAGCCTTCGAATATCTCGCTCCGGGAAGGATCCGGCTATGTCGGCGCGCCGATCCGTGTGGGGTAGCACCCAAGCGGCCTGGGTTGGCCGGCTGTCGATTTGGGGGCCGCCCAATCGACGTGGGAGTGAAGGCGCCCGCGGCGAGAGTCCGCTGCGGCGGCGCCATCACGTATAAGTCGATGTCCACGGCCATTTTGACATGTTGAAGGAGACCGAACGATGAAGTTCCTGATGATGATCAGGCACGCGGAGAGCTATCGGAACGAGGAGATTCCCAGCGCGCTCATGGAGGCCATGGGCGAGTTCGTGGGTGAGAGCATGAAGCGCGGCATCCTGAAGGACACCGCAGGCCTCAAACCCACCTCCGAGGGTTTTCGGATCCGCTTGAGCAACGGCCAGCTCAAGGTGAGCGACGGACCGTTCACCGAGGCCAAGGAGGTTATCGGGGGCTACGCCCTGGTCGAGGCGCCCTCGAAGGAGGACGCGCTCGAGATGGCCCGGCAGTTCATGGAGCTCCACCGGGTGCACTGGCCGGGCTTCGAGGGCGAGAGCGAGGTGCGCCCGCTGGAAGAGTTCTAGCGCACCTCGCCCGCGGCCTCACGGCGCCACGACGATCGTTCCGACCATGTTCGGATGGATGTTGCAGTGGTAGTTATAGGTTCCCGCCGCCGTGAAGGTCACGGTGTACGTGGCGCCCGAGCCGAGCGGGGCGGACATGGCGAACGCACCGTTGTCGGAAGTGATCTGGTGCGCCACGGAGCCACCACCGTAGCTTCCCCCGCCGTCCGTGTTGACCCAACGCACGCTCACCCCGGTGCCCCCGCCGAGGCTGAGCTGCTTGGGGTTGGGGTTGAAGGCCGTCGTCGTGAGAACCTCCGCGCCCTTGACGATGTCCACGTCGCCGGGGGAGGGAGAAGGGTTCGGGCTGGTGGTGCTGTCCGAGCCGCACGCCGAGGCGAGGGTAAGGGTCAGCGCGAAGAGTGCGATCGCCAGGCGATCCATCATTCTGCATCCTTTCGAGGGTCAAGCGTCCATGCCAACCGGCTGCCGCCCGGGCGCCGGTGCCGCGTCATGTGGATCGTCGGGCGGCCTGTATTATTCCCGATAGAACGCGTGGAGGCCGGCGATCGTGCACGCCTGGGCCGAGCAGGAGGGCGCCGGGCGCCCCGCGACATTCCGTGATGGATTCCCCGGGCCTCCGCCTGATGGTAGAGCTGGTGGCGCCCGCTGACACGACGGATTCCGTAAGTCATTTTCCCGGAGCCTCGACATGCGCGAGCACGTGACGCTGCTCCGTCCCGATGGGCCGGCCCCTGCCGAACGAGGGCCGACGTCGGGGCTGCCGACCGATCTGCTCGGCGAGGCGGCCGCCCGGCTTCGGGTGCTCGCCCTGCTGTACGCCTTTGTGTTCTTCATGGCGGGGATCTTCCCCGCGCTGCTGTTCCCCGGCGACCGCGCCCGCTTCGTGAGCAGCATCGTGCAGTGGGGGCCCGCCGTGTTCGGAATTCTGTTGGGCCTTGCGGTGGCGGGGTTGATCCGGAGCCCCCGGCTCTCGCTGCCGGCGGCCATGCGACTGGGCGTGCTCTTCGAGATTGCCAGCAGCTACGCCATCGCCGCGGCCGAGTTCGGTGATCCGGCGGGACTCGCGGACCACCGCGGCTATCTGGGCCTCTCGTGGGTGGCGATCTGGGTCGTGCTGTTCACCGTGGTGGTGCCCACCGCGCCGCGCCGCGCGGTGGTGGCGGCGCTTGCCTCGGTCAGTGCCGTGCCGGTCGTGATCGGGACCTTGATGGCGTCCGGCGTGACCACCATGCGGCTGGAGGCGGCCCAGTTCTTCTTCGGGCTGGTATTCCCCTATCTGCTCGTCGTGGGCATGGCTTACGTGGGGGCGCGGGTGGTCTACCGGCTCGGTGCCGAGGTCAAGCGAGCCCGTGAGCTGGGGAGCTACAACCTCGAGGAGAAGCTGGGCGAGGGGGGCATGGGCGAGGTCTGGCGCGCGCGCCACCGCATGCTCGCGCGTCCGGCCGCCATCAAGCTCATCCGCCGCTCACTGGCCGGCGGCGGTCAAGGCGCGGCGTCGGACCAGGCGCTCCGGCGGTTCGAGCGTGAAGCGCAGGTCATCGCCCGGCTCCGATCGCCCCACACCGTGGAGCTGTTCGACTTCGGCGTGGCGGCCGACGGGGTGTTCTACTACGTGATGGAGCTGCTCGACGGCCTCGACGCCGACTCGCTGCTCCGGCGTTACGGGCCGATGCCGGCGGAGCGGGCGATCTTCCTCCTGCGCCAGGTGTGCCACTCGCTGTCCGAAGCCGAGTCGTGCGGCCTGGTCCATCGCGACATCAAGCCGGCCAACATCTTCGTCTGCCGCTATGGCGAGGAGTACGATTTCGTGAAGGTGCTCGACTTCGGCATCGTGGGCGCGGTGCGCACGGCGGCCGACCGTGGTGTCTTGCAAACGGGCGAGAACCAGGTCCAGGGTACGCCGGCCTTCATGGCGCCCGAGCAGGCGATGGGGACGGACATCGATGCCCGAGCCGACATCTACGCGACCGGCTGCCTGGCCTACTGGCTGCTGACCGGAGAATTCGTGTTCGCCGCGGAGACGCCGATGGGGCACATCCTGCATCATGCGCAGACGCTGCCCTCGCTGCCGTCGGCGCGCACCGGGCGCCCGATTCCTGCCGGGCTCGACGAGCTGGTGCTGGCGTGTCTGGCCAAGGACCCGGCCGATCGGCCGCAGACGGCGCGGGAGCTGTCGCGCCGGCTGGGGCAGCTGGCCGAAGCCGAGGGGTGGTCTCAGGAGCGGGCGCGGGATTGGTGGCTGACGCACCAGGTCGCGACCATGTCTGTACTCTGAATGCGACTTGGGGTTTGCGTGCTCTTGTGGTGAAGGCCCGTTCCGGGAACATTCGTCTCCTATGCCATCCTCGATTCCCCGCGCTGCCGTGGGCTCTCCTCACGCTGCCATAGCCTGTCGCCTCGTGTTGGCTCTCCTGTTCGCCGCTCCGCCATCGGCACTGGCGCAGTCGGACACCGGTGCAGCCTCCCGAGCCCATGCTGCTCCCGACGCCGGCTGGCCCACCTACGGTGGCGACCCCGGTGGCATGCGCTACTCGACCGCCGCGGAAGTCACGCGCGAAAACGTGAGCCGCCTGGCACCGGCTTGGACCTACCGCACCGGCGCGCTCGACGTGAAGACCGACATGGTCCGGAAGGCGGCCTTCGAGTCCACGCCGATTCTGGTGGAGAACCGCCTGCTGCTCACTACGCCCTACGACCACGTCGTGGCGCTCGACCCCGCTCGCGGCACCCGGCTCTGGGAGTACGACCCGCGGGTGAACCTCGGGCGCGAATACTCTGAGGTCACCTCCCGGGGGGTCTCATCCTGGGTGGATCGAACCATTTCCAAGGGGCGCCCGTGCCGGCTCCGGCTCTACCTCGGCACGCTCGACGGCCGGCTCATCTCGCTCGATGGTGAAACCGGGAGGCCGTGCGCGGCCTTCGGCGCCGACGGCGCGGTGGACCTGACCCGCGACGCCGGTCTTCCCGCCGGTTGGCCGGGCGGCTATCAGGTTACCTCCGCGCCCGCGGTCTACCGCGACCTCGTGATCACCGGTACCTCCATCGCTGACAATTGGCGAGTGAGCACCGGCCGAGGCATCGTCCGCGCCTTTGACGCACGCACCGGCAAGCTGCGGTGGACCTGGGACCCGATTCCGTGGGCTCGCGGCACCACACCCCCCACCGGCGCCGGCAACGCCTGGTCCACCCTGTCGGTCGACGCCGAGCACGATTTGGTGCTGATCCCCACCAGCAGCCCGGCCCCGGATTATTTCGGCGGTCTTCGCAAGGGCGACGACCGGTGGGCCAACGCCGTGGTGGCGCTCCGGGCTTCGACGGGCCGGCTGGTCTGGGGATTCCAGGTGGTGCATCACGACCTGTGGGACTACGACGTCGCGGCCCAGCCGACGCTGGTCACCTGGAAGGACGGCACGCCGGCGGTGGTGATCAACACCAAGATGGGGCATGTGTTCGTGCTCGACCGCCTCACGGGCAAGCCGCTGTTGCCGGTCGAGGAGCGTCCGGTACCGCAGACCGATGTGCCCGGTGAGGCGACCTGGCCCACTCAGCCGTTCTCCACCATCTCGCTGGTCCCCGAACGGTTCGGCCCCGAAGATGCCTGGGGGCCCACGCCGGCCGACTCGGCCTGGTGCGCGGACAAGGTCAGGGCGTCACGCTCGGAAGGGATCTTCACCCCACCGAGCCTCCGCGGCACGGTGGTCACGCCCGCCAACATCGGCGGCGTCAACTGGGGCGGTGCCGCGTACGACCCTCAGCGCGGGCTGATGTTCGCCAACACCAACCGGCTGGTGGCATGGGTGCGGCTGATCCCGCGCGCCGAGTACGAGGCGGAGACGCACAAGGACCAGGACAACCGCATTTATGGCGAGTTCGGCAACCAGGAGCCCGCGGCCTACGCGATGTACCGCACCTTCCTGGTCTCGCCCGGCAAGGTTCCCTGCAACCGGCCGCCGTGGGGGGCGACGGTCGCGGTGGATCTGTCGACGGGGAAGAAGGTATGGGAGGTCCCGCTCGGCACCATGGTGCCCGGAAAGCAGACCGGTTCGCCCAACCTGGGTGGGCCGATGGCCACCGCCGGCGGCCTGGTATTCACCTCGGCCAGCATGGATGCCGTGTTCCGGGCATTCGACGCGGAGACGGGGAAGGAAGTCTGGACCTATCAGCTGCCGGCGGGCGGCCAGGCCACGCCGATGAGCTACACCGTCGGCGGGAGACAATACGTGGTGATCGCCGCGGGGGGGCACGGCAAGCTGGGCACCAAGCAGGGCGACTACGTCATCGCGTTCACGCTCGACGGCCGCCCATCACCCTGAGCCCGCCGGCCCCATTCCGGGTGAGCTCCGCGAGAGGTGCTGCCCGACGCCAGCCGTGGTTCACTCCCCAACGGCGGCCGGCAGCCCGAAGATCCGGCTCCGCACCGCGTCGAGCTCCCGATCCGGCAGCACGCGCGCCAGCGTGGTGAGCAGGCGGGCGTGCTTGCCCACCACGTAGCGCGGCCGCGGGTTGGCCGCGGTGAGCGCGTGCAGCACCGACCGCGCGACCACCTCCGGCGGGCTCCCCGCCTGCTCCTGCGCGTAGGCCCGCCGGGTGAACCGCCGCCACATGTCGCCATACCGCTTGGCCCCTTCGGGCGGCAGCAGCGCGATGCGGCCCTCCATGTTGCCGAGCGTCTTGTCGATGGCGGGCGTCTTGATCGCGCCGGGCTCGATGGTCACGACCCGCACGCCGAACGGCCGGAGCTCGAGCCGGAGCGCGTCCGTCAGCACGCCCAGCGCGCTCTTGGCCGCGCCGAGCACGCCCCCGAACGGCATCGCGATGTGCGCGCCCACGGAGCTGATGTTCACGATCCTGCCGCGCGCCTGGCGGACCAGCGGCAGGAACGCCTGGGTGACCGCGATCTGTCCGAATACGTCGACCTCGAACACTCCCCGAAGCTCCGCCGGCGAGACGTACTCCACCGGCCCGGCGATCCCGATGCCCGCCACGTTCACCAGGCCGTGGAGCGGGCCGCCGGCGAGCTGGCGGGTCACTTCGTCGGCGGCGGAGCCGATCGAGTCAGGGTCGGTCAGGTCGAGGATGATCGGAACGATCGCGGCGCCGCCATCGACCCGGAGCGCGGCGCCGTCGGCCGGCCGGCGCACGCCGGCGAACACCCGGAACCCCCGACTGGCCAGCAGCAGCGCCGACGCGCGGCCGATGCCGCTCGAGCTACCGGTGATGACGACGCTCTGGAGGCGAAGCTCGGATTGCGCGTTCATGTGGCCCTCTTCTCTCGTGGCTTGAACTTCAAGTATCAGGAGAGAAGACGCCGGGGAGTGCGGCTTGTGACTGGCCATTCTGGCCTGGCCGTGGGCTTGATAGCTACCCCAACTGCAGGGTCATGAACACGCTATTGGGATCCTCCCGGTACTCCCCGAACGGAGCACACTCCACGAATCCATGTCGCGCGTACAGCGCCCGCGCCGGTATGAAGTAGGCCCACGATCCGGTCTCGAGGCTGAGGCGCGACATCCCGCGGGCCCGTGCCGCGGCCATGATGTGGCGCAGCAGCGCCGATCCGACGCCCCGCCCACGGGCCGCCTCCGCCGTGTGCATCGACTTGATTTCGCCGTGCTCGGCGCTCAGCTGTTTGAGGGCCCCCACCCCGATGACCTCCTCGCCTTCCCACGCCGTCCAGAACGCGATCTCGGGCGTTCGGAGGGCCGAGAGATCGAGCGCGTGTGCGCTTCCGCGCGCGGTCTCCGCCCGCGCCCGGGTCACGTGGGTGTGGAGCAGCGCGACGACCCGAGAGTCGTCCAGGCCACCTTCGACGATATGCATGGCTTTCTCGGGCCCGGTCTCCGCCTCGGTTAGCCGGTGCGAGGAACCCGGGACGCCAGCACCGTGGCAACCAGCGTGTAGAGCTCGTCCAGCGAAATCGGCTTCGCCAACGCGGCGCTGGCACCGAGCAGCGTGGCATCCCCGAGCAGCGCAAGGTCTCTGGTCTGATCGCCCCCGGACATCATGATGACAGGCAGGGCGGCGCACGTCGCTCGGAGCTGCGCCAGCAGCTCGAGACCGTCCATGTCCGGCATGTGGA
>Ga0308176_10002121_pt1 | contig 12410 bp, 9 predicted proteins | sample PhyCR2_3_FD_203890 | JGI IMG/M metagenome (GOLD analysis project Ga0308176, IMG submission 203890) | Soil microbial communities from UC Gill Tract Community Farm, Albany, California, United States - DLSLS.C.R2 | ecosystem: Environmental > Terrestrial > Soil > Agricultural land | place: USA... | reverse complement strand
CGTCAGCATGGTCGAGTATTGGTCGTCGACGCTCGACGCCAAGCGGCGCGCGTACGTCTACACGCCGCCCGGCTACATGAAGAACGCGACGCGCTATCCGGTGCTCTATCTCGTGCACGGCGCGGGCGACAGCGACGACAGTTGGACCTCCGAAGGTCACGCGAACTACATCCTCGACAACCTCATCGCCGCCGGAAAGGCGAAGCCGATGATCGTCGTCATGCCGTTCGGCCACACGCCGGATCGTCCGGGCGTGGACATGCTGACGAACACCGACTTCGGCGACGACCTGTTGAAGGACGTCATTCCCTACACCGAGGGGACCTTCCGCACGCTGAACGGACCGGCGACGCGCGCGATGGCCGGCCTCTCGATGGGCGGCGCGCACACGCTCAACTTCGGGCTCACCCATCCCGATCGCTTCGGCTACGTTGGTGTCTTCAGCATGGGGCTCGGGCTGCAGGACACGACGCAGGTCCGCAGCTACGAGACGAAGAACGCCGCGGCGCTCGACCGCGGCGCCCGCGAGTTCAAGCTCGTCTACTACGCGATCGGCAAGGATGACTTCCTCTATCGCACCGCGGCGCCGACGCGCGCCCTGCTGGATCGACACAAGATCAAGTACGTCTACCACGAGAGCGGCGGCGGCCACACCTGGACGAACTGGCGCGACTACCTCGCCGACTTCGCGCCGCGCCTCTTCAAGTGATCGGACGGCGTCGCGCGTAAGGGGCGCGACGCGCTTTCTCCTCGCGCTCGCCGTTCACGCGGCGAGCGCGAGCGTCGTTCCGGCGCAGACTACGTCGCGAACTGCTCCGCTCTCCGTCGTTCGCCTCGAGACGAACGCAGCGAGCGAGCCGCTCGGCATCGACGATCGCGCGCCGCGACTGCAGTGGCGACTCGCGAGCGACCGGCGCGGCGTGCTCCAGACCAGCTACCACGTGCTCGTCGCGACGCGCCCCGAGCTGCTGCGCATCGGCCGCGCCGACGTGTGGGACACCCACGAGGTCCGCTCGGCCGAGCCAGCAGTCGTCTACGCCGGTCCAGCGCTGCGCCCGCGCACCCGCTACTACTGGAGCGTGCGCGTGGCCGCGACCCGGACCGCAGCGAGCGAATGGGCCACGCCCACCTGGTTCGAGACCGCTCTCCTCGCTCCGACCGACTGGCGCGGACAGTGGATCGCCGGCCCGGAGCGCGGCGGCCCATTGTCGATCGCCGAGGGCGCTGCCGACGACAGCGTCGTGCGTGCGCGAGGTGACTTCTGCCGCCCGGTGCGCTGGTTGACGAGCGGATTCGCCGCGCGGCTCGTGAAGAACAACGAAGGCGAGTGCCGAGACGTGCGCCCCGCACCGATGCTGCGGAAGTCGTTCACCGTCGCGAAGCCGGTCGCGCGCGCGCGCATCTACACCTCGGGACTCGCCTACAACGATCTGCGCGTCAACGGCGACGCCGCATCGGATCGCGTGCTCGACCCTGGCTTCACGCGCTACAGCAAGACGGTGCTCTACACGACCCACGACGTCACGGCGCTCATCAAGCAGGGCGAGAACGTCGTGGCCACCGAGCTCGGGTCCGGACAGTTCGACGACGAGGCGCGCACCTGGGACTGGGGCTGGCACGAGGCGGAGTGGCGCGCGACGCCGCGGCTTCGCCTCGATCTCTACGTCACGTACGCCGACGGCAGCGAAGACGTGATCACGTCGGACGCGAGCTGGAAGACGAGCGTCGCCGGACCAACGCGCTACGACAACTACTATCTCGGCGAGACCTACGACGCTCGGCGCGAGATCGCGGGTTGGGATCAGCCGGGATTCGCCGCGGCGGGATGGCAGACGGCGCGCGTCGTCAGCGCGCCGGACGGCGTGGTGCGCGCGTAGACGCACGAGCCCATCCGCGTCGTCGCCACGCGCGACGCGGGCAGGCGTTCCGAGCCAGCGCCGGGCATCATCGTGTACGACGTGGGGCAGACACTCACGGGATGGGCAACGCTGAAGGTTGAGGCGCCTGCCGGCACTCCCATCGAAGTCTTCTACAGCGAGAAGCTCGACAGCACGGGGCGCGCGAGCATCGTCGGCAACGATCTCGTGTTCGGCCAACTGCAGACCGATTACTACGTCTCGCGCGGCGGCGTGCAGACATGGAGCCCGCGCTTCAGCAACAAGGGCTTCCGCTACGTGCAGATCAGTGGACCCGATGGCCGGCCGCTCCCAGCGGGCGTCGCCATCTCCATCACGCGCATCGACCAGGTGCGGTCGTCGGTTCCTTCGACCTCGTCCTTCGTGTCGTCGAACGCCACGCTGAACCGCATCCATCGCAACAGCGCGTGGGCGATCCAGAGCAACCTGCAGGGCGTGATCACCGACACGCCGGTGTACGAGAAGAATGCGTGGACGGGCGACGCACAGCTCACGTCGGGCACCGCCTCCACGCTGTTCGACACCGAGCGCCTGTACTGGAAGATGTTCCAGGACATGCTCGACGATCAGAGCGCGCAAGGCGAGGTCACGCTCCTCGCGCCGACGAACGCGCACTACGGGTGGGCAGGGAAGCCCGCGTTCAAGCCGGCGGACTGCTGCGGTGCGACTCCGGCGTGGGACGCCTTCTGGTTCGTGATCCCGTGGGAAGCGTATCAGCGCTACGGCGACGCACGCGCCCTCGCGAAGACCTATCCCGCGATGCAGCGCTATCTCGACGACTGGATCCCGCAGTGGACATCGCGAGACGGGGACGGGCTCGCGTACACGCTGACCGCGGGCCTCGGCGACTGGGTTCCACCCGAGGGCGTGCCGACGGTCAATCGCATCTCGTCGACGGCGTACTACGCCCGGATGGCGCGCATCGCGAGCGACGCGGCGCGCGTGCTCGGCAAGACGGCCGACGCTATGCGCTACGACTCGCTCTTCTCGCGCATCGCGCGCGACTTCAACACCGCGTTCCTCGGCGACGACGGCATCTATCGCGAGCGACCGATCCCTGGTGTCGCCGCGCCGGCGACCGGAGGTCCGCCTGCGCCGAGCCGGCCGATGCGCGCGTACGTGCAGACCGCGCAGATCCTTCCACTCGCCTTCGGGCTCGTTCCCGACAGCGTGCGTGCGACCGTCGTGTCGAAGCTGGCCAGCGACATCACGGAGAAGAGCGGCGGCAACGCCTACGTCGGCGTGCTCGGCGCGCGCTACGTGCTCCCGGTGTTGACCGCCGCGGGGCAGAACGACGTCGCGTACGGCGTGGCGACGCAGACGGATGAGCCGAGCTGGGGCTACTGGACCGACTCGCTCGGCTTCACCGCGCTGGGGGAGCACTGGTACGCGGGGACCCGGTCACAGAACCATCACATGTTCGGCGCGATCGTGCAGTGGTTCTACGAGGATCTCGCTGGGGTGCGCGCGATCGAGCCGGGATATCGGCGGATCGAGTTCCGTCCGGAGATACCGAGCGCCGGATTGGACAGCGTCGCGATGACGTACGAGAGCGTGCGCGGCACCGTCGCGAGCCGGTGGTTGCGCGTCGCGGACGGCCTCGAGCTCGACGTCGCGGTGCCGCCGAACGCGACCGGCGTCGTGTACGTGCCTGCGTCGAGCGGGGCCATCGTCACCGAGATCGGTGGCGGCAGGAGCGTTCTCGCCGCGCGCGCCCCTGGCGTGCGACTGCTGCGCACGGAGCCGGGGCGGGTCGTCTTCGAGGTGGGCTCGGGGCACTATCAGTTCCGCGTGCGCGGCTGGCCGTAGCCGCGCACGCGCACCGGCGCGTCAGTACGCGACGCCGAACCGCTTCGCCACGTGCTTCGGATGCTCCAGCTCGTCGAGCACGGCGACGGCGTAGTCCTCGAAGCTGATGAAGCTCTTTCCCTTCGCGTCGGCGAGCAGCTGCTCGTCCGCGGCGCGGTAATGGCCGGTTCGCTCGCCCGGTCCGATCTCGGCGGCGGGACTGAGGACGGTCCAGTCGAGGCCATCTGCTTCTTCGCGCCACACCGCGAGCGCGTCGCGCCCCTCGATCGCCTCCGCCTTGTAGGCTTCGGGGAAGTCGGGCTGGTCGAGCAGCATCCTTCCCGGCGCGATCTCGAGCGTGCTCGCGCCGCCGACGTAGAGCACGCGCCTCACACCGGCCGTCCGCAAGCCCTGGATCAGCGCGCGAGAATTGTCCACCAGCTTCGGCACGGCGAGCCCGCGCGCGTTCGGCCTCGGCGAGATGGCGCTCACCACCGCGTCGGCGCCCTTCACCACGCCGGCGATGCTGTCGGCATTCGTGGCGTCGCCGCGCTCGAGACGGATGCGCGGGTCCGGCGACTGAACGGCGGACGGATCGCGCACGACGCCGACGACCTCGTGTCCGCGGGACAACGCCTCCTTGGCGACGCGGCTGCCGACGTTACCGGTCGCGCCGAAGATGACGAGTTGCATGGGTGAGGCTCCTGGAGAAAGGAAGTGAAACTAATATGGTTACAAATGCATGGAAACCGAGTGGATCACGTCGCGAAGTTGGTCGACCCGAGCGAGCGACCGTCTGTCATCCCGAGTGGGAGAGCCGGAGCCTGAGCACGAGCGCTCAGCTGTCAGCATCCCCAGCTCGGGCTCGAGCTAGGAGCTGGAGAGGCTCAGGGCTGATAGCCCATGCTCAGGCTCGAGCTCTTCCAGCAAGCTGCGCTCCGGACGACGGCATCCAGGGTTCGTCGCGCAACGTGTTGTCACGCGGAGAACGCGGAGGGCCGCGGAGGCGCGGCCCTCGGCACGAGCACCCGCACCGGCTCTGAACGGAGCCGAGAGATCTCTCCGCCACACCTCCCAACATTTCAAGCAGCCCACCGGTAGAACCCGACCCGGCAGTAGTGACAATCCGGCAGTGTCCGCGTGATCCGCGCCAATCCGCGTTCCCGCTGTTTCAAAAGGGGAGCCGCGGAGATCCGCGCCTCCACTGTTCAAGCGGCAAAAGCCTCACCCCAACCGCCGTCGAACCCCCTGCACTCTGCCCCGCCGACCGAGATCGGACGCCAGGTCCGCGATCGTCGTCCGCGCGAGCTCCCGCTCCATCGCCCGCTCCACCGCATCGATGCGATCGTCGAGCACCGCCTCGATGTGCCGGCCCACGGGACACTTCGGGTTCGCCGACTGGTGGATCGGGATCACGTCGGCATCCTCGTGCATCGCGCGATGGACGTCGAGCAACGTGATCTCACGCCCCGGACGACCGAGCACCGCGCCGCCGCCCGTGCCGCGCTGCGCGGAGGCGAGCCCGGCCCTGATGAGCTGCCCCATCAGCCGGCGGATGAGCGACGGATTCGTTCCGACGCTCGACGCAACGAGCTCGGACGTCGCCGGCTCACCCTGCTGGGTCTGCAAGAAGGTGAGGATGTGCACGGCGACGGAGAAGCGAGTGTTCACGGAGTCATCCGGCGGAAGTATGTGTCCAACTAGGCGCAACGACCCCGCCGTCAATTGCAAAGGGCAATCCGTCGTCGCGCCGCCGTTCTTCACCAGGCGCACCCGCACACCCGAGCACTATCGCCCTCCCGCCCGATCCAACCGCAGGAACCGCGCGGCGTTGTTGTACAGGATGTCCCGCTTCTGCTGCGGCGTGAGATAGCTCGCGCGATCGATCACCGCGATCGACGTCTCCATCAGCTTCGGCCACACCAGCTGATCCGTGCCGAACATCAAGCGGTCGCCGAACCCCGCTTCCACGATCCGCTGGATGTAGGTGTCGATCTCCTTCCGCGGGTAGCTCCAGATCAACCCCGCCACGTCCACGTACACGTGGGAGTTCGCCTGCAGTACCGTGAGCAGGTTGTCGATCATCGGGTAGCCCGCGTGCATGATCCAGAGCCGCAGCTTCGGGTGCCGCGCGAGCAGGTCCTCGACCAGCAGCGGATCGCCCATCGACCCGCGGAATTTCGGCATCGTGACGTTGGCGCGCCCCGACCCGCCCGTCCCCATGTGAATGCCGACGGGGATGTCCAGCTCCTCGGCCAGCGCGAAGTACTTGTCCACCGACATGTCGCTCGGCGACATCCCCTGATACTGCAATCCGATCTCGCCCATCACCTTGAAGCCGCCGGTGGTGTACGCGGTGCGCAGCTTCTCGATCGGCTCGTACGCGCCGGCGGTCGGCGAGTTCATGAAGCCGGTGCCCATGATGACGCGCGACGGCGCCGCGGCCTTCCACTTCCGCACGGACTCCTCGTCGCCCATCACGACGGCGGTCACGTTCAGGCGCTCGTAGTCGGCGAGCACGGCCTTCATGTATTCGTCAGGCGTCGCCGACGGCTGCAGCGGGAGCACGCAGTTCTGATCGGACCATCCGCTCGCCGACTCCTTCGTCTTCGGGTCCGACGCGAGGAATTGCGGCGGGAAGGGACACATCGGCGCGCCGCCGGGAAAGCCGCCCAAAGTGTGCACGTGGATGTCGATCACGGGAGCCGGTGTGCGCTGGGTGGTCTGCGCAGACGCGCCCTGCGCGAGCGCGAGAATCGCCGACGCGATCAGGGCAGGAACCGCGGTGGCCAGCGAGCTGGAACGATCGATCATCAGCGTCTCCTCGGCGTGCGTTGAGTGGAGGCATTCAGCAGACGGCTCGCGACGATGGGCGCGCGGCCAACCGAGCGTACGCGATCGGTGCCTGGAACGAAAGGATCGTCGCCGCACGCGACAAAATGCGACAGGATCTCCCCCAACGGCTTCGCGGGGTCGCGGGTACTTCAGGGCGACTACCGACCTTTGCTTCGCGGCTCCGCCCGCGGGAGATCCTATGACCAGCCGTTCGCACGCCATCGCCTTCCTTCTGCTGACCACCGTCAGCGCTCTCGCCGGTGCCGGCGCTCAGGGCGCCCCTCCCGGCGCAAGACCAGGCGCCGGCGCACCAGGCGCGGCCGCGACCGGCCGCATCACCGGACTCGTCGTTCGCAGCGGCACGTAGCAGCCGCTCGGCGGCGCATCGATCGGCGTGCGCGTCGGTGCCGACTCCGTACTCGTCGCCGGCGGCTTCGCCAATGCGGACGGTGCGTTCCGAATCGAGGGACTGCGCCCAGGCCGCTACAGCGTGCGCGTTCGCCTGCTCGGTTACGCTCCGATCGTGAAAAGTGCCGTACTCACGCCTGCCGCGCCGACGCTCGATCTCGGCCACGTCGAGCTGAAGGCGGTCGTGACGCAGCTGTCCGCTGTCGCCGTCACCGCCGAGCAGTCGGAAGCCGTGGTCGCGCCGGATCGGAACAGCTACACCGTGAAGGACATGCCCGCCGCATCCGGCGGCAGCGCGGTCGACGTGCTGCGCAACGTGCCGTCGATCGAAGTGGACGGCGACAACAAGGTGAGCCTCCGCGGCAACGAGAACGTCGTCGTGCAGATCAACGGCCGCATCTCGCCGATGCGCGGCGACCAGCTCAGCAGCTTTCTCTCGCAGCTGCCGTCGAACATGGTCGCGCGCGTCGAGGTGGTCGCGAACCCGTCGGCGAAGAACGATCCCGAGGGGATGGCCGGCATCATCAACATCGTGCTGAAGGAGAACACCGACCTCGGCACCAGCGGCGGCTTCACCGTCGGCGGCGGCACCACCGGCAGCGTCAACGCGTCGGGCAACGTCGGCTACCAGGCCGGCCCGCTCACCCTGTTCGGCAACTACGGCTTCATGAAGGATCGCCGCACCATCTCGGGCTTCAGCGACCGGCAGGGGCTCGTCTCCGGCCTGGCACCCTTTCTCGAGAGCGACATCGGCGGAAAGAACAAGGGATTGTCCCACAGCCTGAACGCGACGGCCGACTACAGGCTCAGCGCGAAGAACACGCTCTCGTCCAACCTCGTGCTGAGCGATCGCACCCCGACACGCACCAACGACAATCTCTACCACGAGCTCGACGCGAACCGCGATCTCACCTCCGAGTATCTCCAGTCGAAGCTGATGACCGGCGTCGAGCGCTCGCTCGACTTCGCGTTGAACTTCAAGCACGCGGCGAATCAGCAGGGTGACGGCCTCGCGCTCGAGCTGCGCGTCAACCGCTCGCACGACTCGGACGACGTGCGCCTCGGCAACCAGACGCTCGTTGCAGGCGCGCCGTCCACGACGCCGGCGCTCGAGTCGAACCTGACCGAGGAGCGCGAGCGCACCGGCTATCTGCAGGCCGACTTCACGAAGTCGTTCGCATCGCGCACCAAGCTCGAGACCGGATACAAGGGCATCCTCCGCACGCTCGACAACACCTTCGACGTCGGCAACTCGGTCGATGGCGGCACGAGCTTCGCCGCCGACCTGCTGCGCAGCAACGCCTTCACCTACGACGAGCAGGTGCATGCCGTGTACGGCGTGCTGAGCCAGGGCGTCGGCGCGTTCGATCTCCAGGCCGGCGTTCGCGCCGAGCAGGCCAACACGCGCTTCGATCTCACGAGCGCCGGCACGCCGTTCGACAACCAGTATCGGAGCCTGTATCCGAGCGCCGTCGCCGCGTACAACATCGACGACACGCGGCAGGTGAAGCTGAGCTACTCGAAGCGCGTCACGCGCCCCGATACGCGCCAGCTCAACCCATTCGGCTTCCGTGAGGATGCGCTGAACCAGTTCCGCGGCAACCCGGCACTGCTGCCCCAGTACACGCACGCCGTGGAGCTCGGGTTCAACCAGGCGTTCTCGAAGGGGAACCTGCAGGTCACACCCTTCGCGCGGCACACCGTGAACGCCATCCGCTTCATCCGCACGCTCGATACCCTCGGCGTCTTCACGACGACGTTCCAGAACGTCGCGACGAGCGACTCCTACGGCGCCGACGTGAACGGCTCGCTCCGGCTCGGCCGCCTGTCCGGCTTCGGCGGCTTCAGCGCCTACCAGCAGGTGACCGACGGGAGCAACCTCTCGAGCGACGTGTCGAACAAGGCGTTCGGCTGGTCGGCACGCGGCAACACCACCGTCAAGGTGACGCCCTCGCTCGACCTGCAGGCGATGCTGATGTATCGCGCGCCGATGAAGAACGAGCAGGGACGCAGCTCGGCGATGACGATGACCAACTTCGCCGTGTGTCAGAAGCTGATGGGCGATGCCGCGAGCGTGTCGCTGCGCTTCATGGATCCGTTCAACACCATGAAGATGGGCTTCGTGTCGAGCGACGGAACGTACTACCAGACGTCGCAGCGCAGCTTCAGCGCTCGCGGCATCAACCTGAGCTTCAACTACACCTTCGGGCAGCAGCCGCGGATCCGCGAGCGGGAGCGTGAGCCGCAGCAGGACGCGGGGCAGCAGATCCCGGAAGGGCAGTAGCGCCGGCGAGGCAACAGCGTCGCGCCGTCGCGGTGTACGAGAGGGTGGCGTCACGCATCGGCGTGGCGCCCCCGACACCACGATCATCGGCGATGAGATGTCGCACCTTCCATCTCCACTCATTCGGCTCACGGGCGCCATTGGTGCGGCGTTCGGCGCGAAGGTCTCGCGCTCCGCGCGGTATGCCTTCGACTACGAGAACGTGCTCGGCACCTCGCTCGAGCTCCAGCTCGTCGCGACTGACCGCGAGACGGCGCGGCACGCCGAGTCGGCGGTGCTGGCGGAGATCGACCGGCTCGCGCTGATCCTGAGCGGGTACAGCGAGACGAGCGAGCTGTCGCGCTGGCTGACGACGCACGACGCCGACGTTGCGGTGTCGGGAGAGCTGGCCGACGTGCTCGAGATGGCCGAGCGTTGGCGCGTGCGCACCGCAGGTGCGTTCGACCCCGCGGCGGTGTCGCTCGTCGAGCTGCTCCAGAGCCCGTCCACGGCCGACTCGATTCGTGAGCGGCTCACGCAGTTGAACCGTCCGCTCTGGAACGTCGATCGCGAACGCGGAACGGCACGGCGGCTCACTCGCCTGGGCGTGTCTCTCGATGCGCTCGCGAAGGGGTACGTCGTCGAGCGCGCGGCGGCCGCTCTGCGCGACACGCACGGCGTGTCGCAGCTCCTGCTCAACGTCGGCGGCGATCTCCGGCACCACGGAAGCCGCGCGGTCGCGGTGGGCATCGCGAACCCGCATGCCCCCGCCGACAACGCGCCGCCGCTCGCGGTCGTTCATCTTCGCGACGCGGCGATCGCGACGAGCGGCGGCTATCGCCGCGGCTTCGAGGTGAACGGGCAGCGCGTGTCGCACATCCTCGACCCGCGCACCGGGCACGCCGCCGAGCGAATCGCGAGCGCGTCGGTGCTGGCGCCCGACTGCGCCACCGCGGACGCACTCTCCACGGCCTTCAGCGTTCTGCCGCCGCGTGAGAGCGTCGAGATCGCCGATTCACTGCCAGGTGTTGGATGCCTGATCGTGGAGCGCGACGGCATCGTCACCACCAACGCACTCTGGAACGGCCACGCGGCCGTTCCGCCACACGACATTTCACCGACGAGACACTGAGATGCCCGATATCGAGGCCAACACCAACATCGGCCGCCGCGATCTGATCGCGCGCCTCGCGGCCGTCGCGCTGTCGTTCACTGGACTCACCGCCTTCAGTCGATTGAGCGCCGCAGAACGCGGCCCAATCGCCGCGAGATGGGACGACCGCTTCGAGCTCGCCGTCGATCTCGAGATCGCGCCGCAGCAGGGATCCCGCTGGCACCGGCCGTATGTCGCCGTGTGGGTCGAGGACGCGAGTGGCAAGCCGGTGCGTACGCTCAGCGCGTGGGTCAACACCGAAGGGCGCGGCCCGCGCTACTTCCGCGAGCTGCGTCGCTGGTTCTCGATGGAGCGGGATCAGCAGGACGCCGGCGGTCCCGATCTCGTCGCGACCGTGTCGAGCGCAACGCGTCCATCGGGACACTACACGGTCACGTGGAACGGGCGCGACGACCGCGGCAACGTCGTGGAGCAGGGCACGTATCGGCTCATCATCGAGGCCGCGCGCGAGCACGGCACCTATCAGCTCATGCAGCAGGATCTCACGCTGACCTCCAAGCCGGTCACCGCAGACCTTCCGGGCAACGAGGAGATCGGGAGGGCCCATGTCGAGTTCCGTCGTCGCAAGTAGCCCGAGCACGGCCGAATATCCCTCCGTCGCGCCGCGCGCGCGCCGCAAGCGGCCGCTCCGTCTGCGCGCCCACTCGACGCTGCACTGGCTCCACGTCTACACGTCGATGGTGAGCCTGATCGTCGTGCTCTTCTTCGCCGGCACCGGTGTCACGCTCAACCACCCCGACTGGCTCGCCACCGAGCGCACCGAGGAGCTCACCGGTACGCTGCCCGCCGCCTGGAAGACCGCGAATGGCGTCGACTGGTTGGTCGTGGCAGAGCATCTGCGCGCGAAGAACGGCGTGCACGGTGCGGTCGCCGACCGCAGCGCGGACGATCGCGAGGCGTCGCTCACCTTCCGCGCACCGGGCTACTCGGCCGACGCGTTCATCGATGTGCAGAATGGCAGCTACAAGGTCACCGTGGCGTACCAGGGCGCGATCGGCGTCATCAACGACCTCCACCGCGGCCGCGATACCGGACGCTCGTGGGCGTGGCTGATCGACGTGGCCGGCGTCTTCCTCGTCCTCCTCTCGCTCACCGGGCTCGGCCTGCTGTTCTATCTGAAGAAGGTGCGCGTGAAGGCGCTGCTCGCGATGGGGTTGGGCGGAGCGCTGGTGGCGGTGGTGGCGAAGCTCGTCACCTGACGTCGAGCGGGAGCAAGCCGGTAGATTGACACCGGCACCTTCACCGATAGCTCCCATGACTCGACCGACCCTCCTCTCCTGCGCGGCATCGCTGGCCATCGTCGCCGCGCCCGCGCTCGCGCAGCAGACGCCCGCCGCGCCACAGCCGTTCTCCGTCGGCAATCCGCTCGGACTCCCGGTGAGCACGCCGGCCGGCGGCACCTTCGAGCCGATCTCACCCAACGTGAAGGTCTTCGGCGCGATCTACTCGGCCGAGAGCTGCTCGTACGACGCGAAGCGCGGCGTCATCGTCGTGCCGAACCGCGGCGTGCCGCAAAACGTGCAGGCGAACAACGCGTGGGTCTCGTTCATCAATCACGACGGCTCCGTCCACACGGCGCGTTGGATCGGCGTGCAGACTCCGGCCGAGCGTGCGAACCTCACGCCGCCGCTGGTGCTGAACGAGCCCTACGGCAGCGACATCGCCAACGACGTGCTCTATGTCGCCGATCGCGACGGCGGTACCACGGCGAGCGAGCCGAGCGTCGCCGTCATCAGGAAGTTCAGCATGGTGAACGGCGCACCGGCCGGCGAGATCCGCGTGCCGCAGTCCACCTGGTTCAACGACATCGAAGTCGACGACGACGGGACGATCTACGCCACCCAGACGGGCGATCGCGGGGACAACGCCGATCCCAACACGTGGCAGGTCTGGAAGATCACCGCCGACGGCAAGGCGTCGATCTTCGTGCAGGGCGCGCCACTCCGTCAGCCGAACGGCATCGCCTTCGACGCGCAGGGCAACATCGTCGTGGTGAACATCGCGAACGACGACGTCGTGACCTTCG
>Ga0308176_10002120_pt1 | contig 12411 bp, 2 predicted proteins | sample PhyCR2_3_FD_203890 | JGI IMG/M metagenome (GOLD analysis project Ga0308176, IMG submission 203890) | Soil microbial communities from UC Gill Tract Community Farm, Albany, California, United States - DLSLS.C.R2 | ecosystem: Environmental > Terrestrial > Soil > Agricultural land | place: USA... | reverse complement strand
TCGGCGGATACGTGACCTGAAGGATGAAGTTGGTGAACGCGTCCATGTCCGCCTGCGGGATGAACGTATCGCGCCCGAGCAGATCGGTGAACCCAACATTGAACTTCTCGAACGCGGCATGCTCGTCGAAGGTCCCGCTGTCCGGCTGCGCGGACGGTGCGTCGTTGCCACCGGTGCGGTCGCCGCGCCAGTGCATCGGGCCGTGGTTGGCCATCCCGCGCAGGCTCTGCGTCACCATCGGACCCTTCATCGGGTGAAAGATGGGGTCGATCGGCTGGTTGGTGAGCAAGTTCAACAGCGCGCTGGCGAACGGCCCGGGATCGACGGTCACCTTCGCGTCCGGGTTGCCCAGGTTCCATGCCAGGCTGTCGAAATCACCGAACACGTGGCAGCTTGCACAGGCCGAGTCGCCGTGGCTCGACGAGAACGAGGCGTCATAGAGGAACCTCCGGCCGGCGACCACGCTCGCCGGCTCCGGGTTGTGCATCGTCACGTGCGCCGTCTCCACCCGCGTTGCCGTGTTGATGACCGAGATCGCGTCGTCGAACCGCGTCAGCGCATAGAGCTGTCCTCGCTGTTCGTCGAGGACCAGGCCGGTGGGGCCGCCGCCGCTCACGTGGATCTGACTCGCCGTGCTCGGCACGAACGTATCGTTCTCGAGCTGTGCCGTGGAGAACACGCCGACCTTGTCGGATCCCAGCGCCGCAACATACAGCGTCGCCCCGTTATCCGTCACGGCCATGCCCTGTGGTAACGCGAGCGACTTGGCATTCTCGGCGTTTGGAATTGCCGCACAGCAGCTATTGAAGTTGATGTGCTTGTTCAGGTGCCGCGGGGCGACGCCGCCCCCGGGCGTGAGCACGGTGATCTGGTTGTCGTGGAGGTGTCCCCGCAGGCTGTGTCCCGCAAAGACCCCAGGGCCCTCGAACTCATCAAGGTTGTTCGCGTCGGTGTTGGCAACATAGACTTTCCCGTTCACGGGATTGACGACCATCGTGTACAGGATCGTGCCGACGCCCTGGAAGAACCCACCCGGGCCTGACAGCTGGTGCGGCGGGTTGGCCATCGCGTCGAGCACGAACACGTCCTTGTCGGGTAACGAGAATCGCACGAAGTCGTCGTGCGGAAACCCGGCCGAGTCGACCCAATGGGCACCGTTGAACTTGACGACAGCCCCCACCTCCGGCGCGGGCTTCCCTTCGAAGTTGGTGGCAGGTCCGACGACGCCCCCAGGTCCGAACCCATCAGGGATCGATGATTCGTTGACGATGGTGGTGCGATTACCGGTGTGAAAGCCGGCGGCGTAGACCCGAGCGCCGTCGGGGGTCACCGCGAGCGCGCGTGGCGTGTCCGTGAACAGGCTCACGATGGTCAGCGGTGCACCGCCGAGCGACGTACCGAGCGCGTTCGCGTCGAACACCCAGACGTCGGCGCGCCCTACGCTCGGGGTCGTGAGCTGCGGATCGAACGGAACGTTCTGGCCGCGGTGCGCCGTCGTGATGAACGCTCGCCTCCGCCCCGGCCCGGCGAACACGATGTCGCGAGGCTCGTCGCCCACGAGGAGCGTCCGCTCGACGTGCCCGGCCGTGGCATCTTCGTCGAGCTCGATCACGCTCACGCTGTCCGACAGATGGTTGACCACCCAGACTTCGTGAGCGTTCCGCGCCGCCACGGCGACCGGCTCGAGGCCCACCGGGATCGACGCGGTGTGGATGAGCTGCCCCTTCTTGAGACGGAAGATCTCGAGGCGATTATCGGGCGTGTTCACGGCGAACAGGTGCTGCTTGTCGGGAGACAGCGCGAGCGGGCGCACCTGCCCGCTCTCGAACGCCGTGAACGAGGAAGCAGCCGACGTGGTCGACGAGCCAGGAGCTGGCGCAGCGGATGCTGCTCGTGCAGATACCCGAGGCCGGGGGTTGTCGCCGTCAGGCACCGCGGCCCTCTCGACATGACCATCCTCGGACGACGGTGCACAAGACAGCATTGCCGTGAGCGCGAGCCCCATCAAGGCAACAGGTGATCTCATCAAGCCGCAGCAAGAGTGTCGCCGGTCCATTATCATCTCCCTTGTACATTGTTGTACTCGCCGCCACAACAGGACTGCGGAACTGCGAATTTATCGTGTGACGAGATCCTTCAGGTAAATTGCAATTGACCGCCTCGTTTGTCAAGAGCGAAGCCAATAGCAATTTACCGAATCAGCGATTCAAGCGTTTAAGCAATCACCTGAGAACCTGCAACTACCCGATGCGTGTGTGTAGGCAGCGTGACACGCAAATATGGCCCCGTGATGAACACCGCACGAAGCATCGCCGGGTGATCCGCTGTGGCTTTGACAGCCATGAGTGTGTGAGTCGTGCATAACCACTTCACACCCAACAAGGAGTTTGCAGCCCACCTCACCCAGTGTACGTCCACCGGCTCGCGTTGCCTAGCGTATGATTCCGCCGGCCACGCGTCGGCCCCTCGGCGAAGCGTCTCCCCTCAAAAATCTGAGCCAACCCACGCGCTTGCCAACGCGAGCGTCCTGGAATTCTCAGGAACGTTTTCCAGGAAGCTCTTTTTGTAGGCTGGATCGGTGATCCGTTCGGCGATGGTGAACAGTCGCGCACGCGCCTCGGCGATGGCGTGTCGCGCAGCGTCATGAGCACCAGTCGCGTGGAGCGCCTCGGCATGGGCAAGCCGGACAAACGCTCCGCGGAAGATGCCGCACCCACCCATGGCCGTGCAGCCGGCGACGGCGGCCTCGGCAGCGGCCAGGGCCTCTTCGGGGCGCCCCTGGGCGAGGCGGAGCATGGCGAGCGTCCCCAGGACACCCGGTCGCTCGAGAGCTACGGCCAAGCCGAGCGCGGCCTGGACTTCGTGCTCGGCCGCTGTGAGGTCGCCCATACGACGAAGCACCTCCGCGAGCACCCAGCGCCCTCGGCCCTCCTCCAGCGAATTGTGATGCGCGTGGCCATACTCGCTCAGCTGGGTCGCGAGCGCACGCGCCTCGTCGAACGCGCCCCGATCAGCGCGCAGCCAGGACAGGACAAAGCGCCGCAACGAACTGACCACGCCGAGCGCCTCGTCAGCCGGCACGATGCCTTCCAGTAATCGCTCGGCTGGCGCGCATGCCCCGAGGTACCAGAGGTTCTTCCCTCGAAACAGCTGCAGGTTCCGGAAGATGAGCTCGTAGCCGGTCTCGTCAAAGATCGCCTGGATCGCATCGCTGTGCTCGAGGGCCTTCCACGGATCTTCATGTGCATAGGACGCCCTCATACCGAGGGCGATGTGCCACCAGAAGCGGGCCAGCGGCTCCCGATCGCCGGTCGGGCGGATGACCGCGAAGAACCGCTGTTCCAGCGCGGTTCCCTCCAGCACTTGCCCCAGGCTATCGAGGGTGAAGATCCCGCTGAGGAGGACGAGCGCCATCCTCCCCAGCGCCTGGGGAGCAGGGTCGACCTCCCGGAGCAGCTCGATCGATGCCAGGAGATCGGGAATCCTGCCGGCCAGCAGCAGGCCCGCGTAGTACGCCTGCATCGCCTGCGCCCAGGGAATGGAGCCCCTCGGTGCCGAGCGAACCAGCTCCTCGGCGTCGGACATCGTGACGTTGATCAGATGCAAGCCCTGGGTCGCGGCATCGCAGCGCATGCCGAGCAGTTCGATCCGGAGCTCCGGCGGTGGCGCGCAGCCCAGGCCAAGGCCGGCGCGGGCCAAGGTGGCATCCAGATCGAGGACGAGAAGGGCTTGCTTCGACGCACGCAGATAGTAGTGCGCCGCCTGCGCGCCGTCGCCGCCGCGCTCGAAGTGCCCGGCCAGCACCATGGGATCGGCCTCACCGTGCTGCGCGAGCCATTCGCCCGCGAGGCGGTGCCCGAGCAGCTTGTCCTCCTGGGTCAACGTCGCGTAGGCCCCCTCGCGCAGCAGCGCGTGGCGGAACGTGAACTCTCGCTGCTCGGAGAACCGGCTCTTTGGCCTCACGGCCAAGGCCTCCTGCTCCACCAGGCTCGTGAGCCACCCACCCACCATCGTCGCCCCCATGGCCCCCCCCAGCAGCACGACCACGCCGCCCTCCCAGCACACCTCGCCAAACACGCTGGCGGCGCGCAACACGCGGCGCGCTTCGATCGGCAGCCGTCCGAGCCGCGTCTCGACCATCGCCAGCACGGTCTCCGGCAGCGCCTGATCCTTGCCCTCCGCCACCGAACGGATCAGCTCTTCCAGGTAGAACGCGTTGCCATCGGCCTGTTTCACCATGCGTTCCATGGTTTCCTGCCCGACGCTGTCGCCGAGCACCTGCCGCACCAGCCGCTCGCCCGCCTTGCGCCCCAGCTCCTTGAGCCGGATCTCCTGGACGTTCTGGCGCTCCCCCCACAGCTTGGGGAACACCTCGAACACCTCCGGTCGCGCCAGCGCGAGCACCATCCACGGCCGAGCGCTTCGATCCCGCAGCGCCGTGTCGATGAACCGCACCGTCCCGAAATCCCCCCAGTGCAGATCTTCGAGCACCAGCAGGACCGGGTGCACCGCCGCTTCGGCGTCCAGGAAGTCCATCCACGCCTTGCGCATCTGCTCGCTCATCAGCTGCGCGTCCTGCCGCGCCGCCCGCAGCGCCGCCTCGCCTTCGCCCTCGTCCGGAAACGGCGTGCCCACGAGCTCGCCGAGGAACTCCGTCACCCGCTTCCGATCGGCGGCCGGCACGTGCTCGGCCACCCGCGCCCGGAGCTTGCCCCGGCGCTCCGCCAGCGGCTCCCCGCCCTGGATCCCCAGCGCGCCGCGCAACGCCTGGCCCAGCAGATCCAGCGTCGAGCCCGCCCGCAGCGAGTCGCCCCGCCCGACCCAGATGGCAACTTCGTCGTCGCGCTGCTGGACCCGGCTGACGAACTCGGCGGCCAGGCGCGACTTGCCCATCCCCGCCGCCGCCGTCACCAGCACGACCCGCGCCTCCGGCTCCTCGATGCAGCCCTCGAGGAGCCCAGCCAGCGCGCCCAGCTCCCAGTCCCGCCCCACGCACGACGTCGGCCGCCCGAGCAGCGTCCGGGCGCCCTGCATCAGCGCGCGCTCGCCGCACAGCATCAACCCCGTTCCTTGCTCGATCACGTCGAACCGCGCGTCGAGCAGGCCGGCGATCACCTCGTCGAGCGCGATCGGCGGCAGCTCTTGCGTCCCCTGCGCCAGCTGCGCCACCAGCCGCGACGCCCGGTCGATCAAGTCACCTTCGGGCACCTGCCTGGTCGACTCGACTCGCCCCATCGCGATCGCCAAGGGCCGCCCCCCGGCATGCACGCGCATCGCGAGCGCACAGCGCGCGGCCTGCGCCGCCTGATCCGTCGCCACCTGCCGGTCGGCCTCGAGCACCACGATCGTGACCCCGTCGGCCAGCTGCTCCACGCGCGGGCTGAACAGCTTGATCGCTCGCCTCAGCGCCTCGCCAGCAGCCTCGTCGATCGCCTCGTTGGCCTGCGCACCGTGCTTGGCGGCGCGCCCCAGCAACACCACCGACAGGAGCCGCCGCTCGATGCCGGTGATCGCCGATGGCTTCGTGCGCCCCCGCGGCGCCACCGTCGCGCGGAAGGCCTCGGGCCCGAGCGCGGTCAGCGCCGCCGCCAGGCTGGCCCCATCGCTCGGCCGAAACGCGGGATCGTTCGCCAGCATCTGCGCGATCAGGGCGTCCAGATCTTCCGGCACCTGGGTCCACATCGCGCTCACCCGCGGCGCATCGCTGAACAGGAGCCTGGCGAGGATGCTGGCAGCGTCCTCGCCCGCGAACGGCGGCGCCCCCGTCAGGCACTCGAACAGCAGGCACCCCAGCGCAAACACATCCACACGCGCGTCGATCACTCCGCCGCTGCGCGCCTGCTCCGGCGCCATGTAGCCCAGCGTCCCGACCATCGTCCCCGTCCGCGTCAACTGGGTCCGCCCCTCGCGGTGCGCGATCCCGAAGTCGAGCACCTTGACCGCGTCGATCCGCCCCCCCGGCAGGAACAGGTTGCTCGGCTTCAAGTCCCGGTGCACCACCCCGCGCGCGTGCGCCGCCCCCAGCGCCTCGGCGACCCGCGTCACCAGCGTGACGGCTTGCCCCATCGTGAGCGCCTCCCGCTCGAGGCGAGCCTTGAGATCTTCGCCGTCGAGCCACTCCATGGCCAGGAAGAGCCGCCCCGACGACGTGTGCCCGTGGGCGACGTAGCGGACGATCGCCGGATGCGCCAGCTCCGCGAGCAACTCGACCTCCCGCGCGAACCGCGCCGTCCGGTGTTCGCGCTCATCGGCCATGACCTTGACGGCCACCACCTCGCCCGTGACGCGATCGCGGGCCCGGAACACCTCTCCCATGCCGCCGGCCGCGATCTGCTGCTCGAGCTCGAAACGATCACCGAGCAGCTCCCGGAGGGCCATGGATAGCTCCACCTTCCCCCGCCTCGACAGGTGACAACAAGCCCCGTCTTCTTGATTTGCCCTCGGATGGGATCCAGACGCGGCGCTGGCCCCGAGTGCAAAATCTGCCTCGCTCCGGTGAGCATCTGTGGGTCAGTATTTCGTAAGCCACCTCCCGCGCTGTGCGTGCGGGACACACGACTCAAGCTACGTTGAAAAACTCTGTCCCTCTTGCCTCATGCCGACCATGCGTCCGCCAGCAGGAGGGTCCTGGCGTTTTCCGGAACGTTGTCAAGGAAGCTCTTGCGGTAGGCCGGAGCGTCGATCCGGTCGGCGATGGTGAGCAGGCGCCCCCGAGCCTCGGCGATGGTGTGCTTGGCGGCGTCCAGCGCGCCGGTCGCGTGGAGCGCCTCGGCGTGGGCGAGCCGGATGAACGCCCCGCGAAACACGCCGCACCCGCCCATGCGCGTGCAGCGGGACATCGCATCTTCGGCCGCGGCGAGGGCCTCCTCGGCCCGGCCCTGGGCCAGGCGGAGCACCGCAAACGTGCCCAGCACACCCGGGTGCTCCAGGGGCACCACCATCCCGAGCGCGGTCTGGAGCTCGCGGTCGGCGCCCTCGAGGTCTCCCATGCGACGCAGCACCTCCGCGAGCACCCAGCGCCCGCGCCCCTCCTCCAGAGGATTACGATGCGCGTGGCCGTACTCGCTCAGCTGGACCGCCAGCCCACGGGCGTCCTCCAGCGCACCTCGGTCGGCACAGGTCCACGACAGTCCGAGGCGCCGCAACGAACTCACCGGACCCAGTGATTCGTCGGCGGTCGTGATGCCTTCCAGCGTGCGCTGCGCGGCGGCAAGCTCCCCCAGGTACCAGAGGTTCAAGCCTCGAAACAGCTGCATGTTCAGGAAGATCCGCTCGCCGCGGATCACGTCATAGATCACCTGGTTCGCGTCGCTGTGCTGCATCGCGGTCCACACGTCTTCGTGCGCGTAAGAACCGCGCATCCCGACGAGGGTGTTCCACCAGAACCGCGTGAGCGGCTCGCGATCCTCGGTCGAGCGGACGAGGGCGAAGAAGTGGCCCTCCAGCGCGGTTGCCTCCGCGACGCGCCCGAAATTGTCGAGGATGCAGATCCCGCTCAGGAGAGCGAGCGCCATCTTCCCCACGGCCTCAGGAGCCGGATCGACCCCTCGCAACAGCGAGATCACCGCCAGGAGCTCGTCCAGCTTGCCGGCCACCAGCGCGCCTTCGCCAAACGCAAGCACGCCCTGCGCCCAGGGAATGGAGCCTCGCGGCGCCGAACGCATGAGCTCCTCGGCATCGGCCATCGTGGCGCCGATCCGCTGCCAGCCCTGGCCGGAAGCTTCGCAGCGCATGCCCAGCAAGGCGATCCGGAGCTCCGGCGGGGGGGAACACCGCAGGCCGAGGCCGGCGCGCGCCATGGTGGCATCCAGGTCGAGGACATGAAAGGCCTGCTCCGACGCGCCCAGGTAGTAGCTCGCCGCACGAGGGCCGTCTTGCCCCCGCTCGAAGTGCCCGGCCAGCACCATGGGATCCGCCTCGCCGTGCTGTTCGAGCCACTCGCCCGCGAGGCGATGCCCGAGTCGCCGGTCGTCCTCGGTCAACGTCGCATAGGCTCCCTCGCGGAGCAGCGCGTGGCGGAACGAGAGCTCGCGCTGCTCGGCAAACCGGCTCACCGGCTTCACCACCAGCACCTCCTGCTCCACCAGGCTCGCGAGCGTCTCGCTCACCATCGTCGCGCCCATGACCCTGCCCAGCAGCACGACCACGCCGCCCTCCCAGCACGCCTCGCCGAACACGCTGGCGGCGCGCAGCACCCGCCGCGCTTCGATCGCCAGCCGTCCGAGCCGCGTCTCCACCATCGCCAGCACGGTCTCCGGCAGCGCCTGGTCCTTGCCCTCGGCCGCCGCGCGGATCAGCTCTTCGAGATAGAACGCGTTGCCATCGGCCTGCTTCACCAGCCGCTCGATCGTCTCGGGCCCCGCGCCGTCGCCGAGCACCTGCCGCACCAGCCGCTCGCCCGCCTTGCGCCCCAGCTCCTTGAGCCGGATCTCCTGGACGTTCTGGCGCTCCGCCCACAGCTTGGGGAACACCTCGTACACCTCGGGTCGCGCCAGCGCGAGCACCATCCACGGCCGCTCGCGTCGATCCCGCAGCGCCGTGTCGATGAACCGCACCGTCCCGAAATCGCCCCAGTGCAGGTCTTCGAGCACCAGCACGACCGGGTGCACCGCCGTCTCGGCGTCCAGGAAGTCCAGCCACGCTTGACGCATCTGTTCGCTCATCAGCTGCGCGTCCTGCCGCGCCGCCCGCAGCGCCGCCCCGCCCTCATCGTCGGCCGGGAACGGCGTGCCCACGAGCTCGCCGAGGAACTCCGCCACCCGCTGCTGATCACGCGCCGGCACGTGCTCGGCCACCCGCCCCCGGAGCTTGTCCCGGCGCTCCGCCAGCGGCTCCCCGCCCTGGATCCCCAGCGCCCCGCGCAACGCCTGGCCCAGCAGATCCAGCGTCGAGCCCGCCCGCAGCGAGTCACCCCGCCCGATCCAGATCGCAACTTCGTCGTCGCGCTGCTGGACCCGGCTCACGAACTCGGCGGCCAGGCGCGACTTGCCCATCCCCGCCACCGCCGTCACCACCACGACCCGCGCCGTCCGCTCGTCGAGGCAGGCGTCGAGGATCCCGCCCAGCGCGCCCAGCTCCCAGTCCCGCCCCACGCATGACGTCGGCCGCCCCAGCAGCGTCCGGGCGCCCTGCATCAGCACGCGCTCGCCGCGCAGCATCAGCCCCGACTCGCGCTCGATCACGTCGAACCGTGCGTCGAGCAGGCCGGCGATCACCTCGTCCAGCGCGATCGGCGGCAGATCTTCCGTCCCCCGCGCCAGCTGTGCCACCAGCCGCGACGCCCGGTCGATCACGTCGCCTTCGGGCAGCTCCCTGGTCGACTCGACCCGGCCCATCGCAAGCGCCATCGGCCGCCCCTTGGCGACCGCGCGCAACGCGAGCGCACAACGCGCGGCCTGCGACGCCTGATCCGTCGCCACCTGCTGCCCTGCCTCGAGCACGACAATGGTCGCCCCGTTGGCCAGCTGCTCCAGCCGGCCGCTGTACGGCGCGATCGCCTGCCCCAGCGCCTCCTCGCCGTGCTCGCCGGCCGGCGCGTCGTCTTCCCCGGCGCTCCCCAGCAGCACCACCGACAGGAACCGCCGCTCGCTGACCGTGAGCGCCGCGCGGCTCACCGCCGGTCCCCTCGGCGCCACGGCGGCGCTGTGCACCTCGGCCCCCAGAGCGGCCAGCGCCGCCGCCAGGCTGGCCCCGTCGCGCGGCCGCAGCGCGAGCTCCTTCGCCAGCATCTGCGCGACCAGGGTGTCCAGATCCTCCGGGACCTCGGGCCACAGCGTGCTCACCCGCGGCGCCTCGCCGAACAGGATCTTGGCCAGGATGCTCGCCGCGTTGTCGCCCTCGAACGGCGGCGTCCCGGTCAAGCACTCGAACAGCACGCAGCCCAGCGCGAACACATCCGCGCGCGCATCGATCTCCCCACCGGTACGCGCCTGCTCGGGGGCCATGTAGCCCGGCGTCCCGAGCATCATCCCCGTCCGCGTCAGCTGGGTCCGCCCCCGGCGGTGCGCGATCCCGAAGTCCAGCACCTTCACCGCGTCGATCCGGCACCCGGGGAGGAACAGGTTGCTCGGCTTCAGGTCCCGGTGCACGACCCCACGCGCGTGCGCCGCCCCCAGCGCCTCGGCGACTCGCGTCGCCAGCGTGACGGCCTCGTCCATCGTGAGCGGCTCCCGCTCGAGGCGCGCCTTGAGATCCTCACCGTCGAGCCACTCCATCGCCAGGAACAGCTTCCCCGACGGCGTCTCACCGTGGGCGACGTACCGGACGATCCCGGGATGCGACAGCTCCGCCAGGAGCTCGACCTCCCGCGCAAAGCGCGCCGTCCGGTGCGCGCGACCCTCGGACATGACCTTGACGGCCACGACCTCGCCCGACACACGATCATGCGCCCGGAACACCTCTCCCATCCCCCCCGTCGCGATCTGCTGCTCGATCTCGAATCGATCGGCGATCAGCTCCGCGGGCTTCATAGGGAGCATCACCTTCCCCCGCCTCGACGGTGACAACAAGCCCCGTGTTTCCCAAATCGCCCGAGCGCTACGGCGTGCTGGTCGGATCGGCCGGATCGCTATGCGCGTCTCGCTCATCGCCATCCCAGAACCCGTCGCCATCGCGGTCCACGCCGATGCGCTCTCCCGAGCCGGGTGGCACACACGTGAAGGTCACCGCGCGGCCGCCGTGCGTTCCCAGGGACCGCAGCGCCGCATCGCTGATGGGCGGCCGCGCGCGCCGATCGGCCCTGAACAAGCCCCCGCCGGCGTACCAGAAGCCGGCCTCGACGCCGTGGAGCTCCGTCTTGGCGACCAGATCGCACTCGCCCGCGTCGGCGCGCTGGCGAAGCAGGTCGACGCGAGCACCCACCGCCGCGGAGCTTCCGGCCGTGAGCGTGATCTGCTGGCCGACGATCGGGGCGAGGTTGGTGGGGAACGCCAGGATGAACGACTCGACCTGCCGCCGCTGGACCTCCCCCGGAGTCCCTGCCAGGAACCCGCCGTTGCCTTCGCCGGTGAACAGCGCCGAGAAGGAAAGGCCATGGTGGAATCGGAACACCGTATCGACGGTCCCGTCGTGGAGGAACCCGAAGCCGCGCACCTGATCGCCCTTGAAGTCGTTGTCACCGGGAACGAACCCGGGGCTCTCTGCATTACCGAACATCCCGACCTTCTGATAGAGATTGCGGAGGTGAGGGACCTTGAGGAGCTGCGGGCTGAAGTCGAACGCGGACAAGCCGGTCGTGCCGAACAACCCGGGCGCCGCCGTGCCGGGGTTGCCGGTCGGATCGATCGTGTGGCAGCTGATGCACGTCAGGCCGTTGATGTTCCCGTCCGGATCGAGGATGCCGCAGTTGGTGCCATTGAACAGCTGACGCCCTGCCTCCTGATCCGCCGTGAGCACGTTGTCGAGCGCGCGGTTCGGGTTCGGCGGATACGTGACCTGGAGGATGAAGTCGGTGAACGCGTCCATGTCGGCCGGCGGGATGAACGCATCGCGCCCGAGCAGATCGGTGAACCCGACGCGGAACTTCTCGAACGCCGCGTGCTCGTCGAACGTCCCGCTGTCCGGCTGGGCCGTCGGGGCGTCGTTGCCGCCGGTGCGGTCGCCGCGCCAGTGCATCGGCCCGTGGTTCGCCATCCCGCGCAGGCTCTGGGTCACCATCGGCCCCTTCATCGGGTGGAACACGGGATCGATGGGCTGCTGCGTGATCTCGTTGACCAGGGCGCTGGCGAACGGCCCGGGGTTGGTGAGCAACGACGCATCGGGGTTGCCGAGATCCCACGCCAGGCTGTCGAAGTCGCCGAACACGTGGCAACTCGCGCAGGCCGAGTCGCCGTGGCTCGACGAGAACGACGCATCGTAGAGGAACCGGCGCCCGACCACGACGCTCGCCGGCTCCGGGTTGTGCATCGTCACGTGCGCCGCCTCCGCCCGCGTCGCCGTGTCGATGATCGAGATCGCGTCGTCGAACCGCGTCAGCACGTAGATCTGCCCGCGATCTTCGTCGAGCACGAGCCCCGTGGGGCCGCCGCCGCTGACCGGGATGTGGCTCGCCGCGCTCGGGACAAAGGTATCGTTCTCGAGCTGGGCCGTCGAGAACACCCCGATCTTGTCGGACCCCAGCGCCGCGACATAGAGCGTCGCGCCGTCGCCGGTCACGGCCATGCCCTGCGGCAAGGCGAGCGACCTGGCGTTCTCGGCGTTCGGGATCGGCGCACAGCAGCTGGTGAAGTCGATGTGCTTGTTCAGGTGCCGTGGGGCCACCCCGCCCCCGGGCGTCAGCACGGTGATCCGGTTCTCGTGCAGGTGCCCGCGCAGGCTGTGCCCCGCGAACGTCCCCGGGCCCTCGAACCGATCGGCGTTGTTCGCGTCGGTGTTGGCGACGTAGACCTTGCCGTTCACGGGGTTGACGACCAT
>Ga0308176_10002119_pt1 | contig 12413 bp, 15 predicted proteins | sample PhyCR2_3_FD_203890 | JGI IMG/M metagenome (GOLD analysis project Ga0308176, IMG submission 203890) | Soil microbial communities from UC Gill Tract Community Farm, Albany, California, United States - DLSLS.C.R2 | ecosystem: Environmental > Terrestrial > Soil > Agricultural land | place: USA... | reverse complement strand
AATCCCCCAATATTTTTCCGCGGATGAAAGCGGGCAGCTGCTGATCGGCGGCTTCGCCGCGGAAGATCTCGTCGCAGAGGCGGGCGGAACGCCGCTGTTCGTTTACGACAACAATATCGTCGGCGGGCAGATTGCCCGCTTCCAGGCCGCCATGGCGTCCGGCGTCGCGCTCAATTACGCAGTGACTGCAAACCCTTACGAGCCTCTGCTCGAATTCATCGGAAGATATGTCGACGGTTTCCGAGTCGTCTCGGGCGGCGAGCTCCAGCGTCTCGTGCACGCGAAGCTAGCCGGAATTCCCATCCATCTCGCCGGGCCCGCCAAAACCGATCCCGAACTTGAGACCGCCATCCGGCTTGGCGCGACGATCAGCGTCGAAAGCGAAGGCGAAGCGGCGCGCGCCATTGCGGCTGGCGAAAGGCTGGGGATCAAGCCGGCCCTTGCGGTTCGCGTGAACCCGCCGTTCTCGATCGACAAGGGACGGCTGACCATGGGCGCCCAGCCGAGCCCCTTCGGCGTCGACACGGACCGCGTACCGGCTCTCGTCGCCGGCATTCTCGAAGCGGATGCGGACTGGCGGGGCCTGCACATTTTCGCCGCAGCGCAATCGCTCGACGCGGACGAGCTGATCCGGATGCACGACGCCATCGTCGGCACTGCCGGCGACATCGCCGCAGAGACCGGGCTACCGCTGCCGGAGCTGAACCTCGGCAGCGGCTTCGACGTGCCGCGTTTGCCGGGACAGGAGCCGCTGGATGTGGACCGGATCGCCTCCGAGCTCAGCCGGACTCTCTGCAACGCTCCCGAACATCTTGCGACGACGCGCTTTTCGATCGAGCTCGGGCGCTGGCTCGTCGCTGATTCCGGAGTCTATCTGACGAGGGTGATCGACCGCTGTGAAAGCCACGGCCGGACATTCCTCAACACCGATGGCGGCGGGCATCATCTGATCGGCGCGACCGGAAACCTCGGGGAGCGCCACCGCGGAAATTATCCGATCGCCGTGGCCAATCGCTTCGGGATCGAACCGGAAGAGGAAGTGACGGTCACCGGCTGCCTCTGCACACCCTTCGACGTGCTCGGCGAGGACGTCGCGCTGCCGCGTGCGGAGCCCGGCGACCTCATCGCAATCTTCAGTACTGGCGCCTACGGCCTGACCGCCAGTCCCCAAGCCTGGGAAAGCCGTCCGCTCGCGCGTGAGGTGCTGGTCTAGGGATAGACCGCTTCGACGAAGTAGAGACCATGCGGCGGAGCGTTGAGGCCAAGCGCGGCGCGATCACGCGCCTCCAGCGCCTTCCCGATATCGTCAGGTCGCCACTGCCCGCGCCCAACGAGCGCGAGGCAGCCGACCATGGAGCGCACCTGGTGGTGAAGAAAGCTCCGCGCTGCAGCCTGCACGTGGATCTCTTCGCCGACGCGGCTCACCTCCAGCCGGTCCAGAGTCTTGACCGGACTGTCCGACTGACAATGCACCGACCGAAACGTGGTGAAGTCGTGCCGCCCCACCAGCATCGCCGCACCTTCGCGCATCGCATCGACGTCGAGCGGCACGGCAATATGCCACACCCGTCCGAGGTCCAGGACCGGCGGCGCCCGCCGGTTGACGACGCGGTAGAGATAGCTCCGGCCCACGCACGAAAACCGCGCATGCCAGTCGTCCGCGACCTGCTCCACTTCGAGCACCGACACCGGCTGCGGTCGCACCAGCGCGTTCAGGCCTTCCCTTAGCCGGTGCGGCGTCAGGTCGCGCTCCACGTCGACATGCGCGGGCATGGCGAGCGCGTGAACCCCGGCATCCGTGCGCCCAGCGGCCGTGAAGGCAGCCCGCTCACCCGTCATCTGCTCCAGCGCTTCCTCGAGCGTCTGCTGCACGGACGGGCCATGGTCCTGCCGCTGCCAGCCCATGAACGGCCCACCGTCATATTCGATCGTCAGCCGCCAGCGCGTCACGTCAGGATTTTGCCCTTCGCCACCGCGAAGCCCCGCAGCAATTCACCCGGCGTCATCGCTCCACGGCCAGCGCGTTGCACGCGCAGCGGGCGGATGTAACCCTCGCCGCAAGCAATGTTGAGGCAATCGTCGAGCACTTCGCCAGGCGCTCCCGAGGCATCCGTTCCAACCGCAGCCTGCAGCAGCTTGATCCGCTCGCCATTCACTTCGAACCAGGCGCCCGGCAACGGATTGAAGGCGCGGACCTGCCGCTCGACCTCTTCTGCCGATTTGCTCCAATCGATCCGCGTCTCGGCCTTGTCGACCTTGGAAGCGTAGGTCACGCCCTCGCTCGGCTGCGGTTCCGGCGGCGTCGGGCTCCTCAGCCACTCGACCAGAGCGTCAGCCCCGATATTCGCCAGCTCTTCAGTAACTTCGCCCGCATTCCTGCCGCGAATATCGAGCTCGCGCTTCAGCAGCATCGGACCCGTATCGAGGCCTTCGTCCATGCGCATGATGGTGACACCGCTAGCCTCGTCGCCCGCGAGGATCGCGCGCTGGATCGGCGCGGCTCCGCGCCAGCGGGGCAGGAGGGAGGCGTGAACGTTGACGCATCCACCCGTCGGCGCCTCCAGGATCGGCTTAGGCAGGATCAGGCCATAAGCTGCGACAACCGCCAGGTCGGCATCGAGCGTCCGAAACCGCGCCTGCTCCTCGTCGTTGCGCAGCGACTTTGGCGTCCGCACCTCGATGCCCAGCGCCTCGGCCCGCTCATGGACCGCCGTCTTGCGTTCACCCTTCCCCCGTCCGGCAGGCCGCGGTGGCTGGGAATAGACGGCAACCACCTCATGCCCGGCTTCGACCATTGCATTCAGGCTCGGCACCGCGAAGTCCGGCGATCCCATGAAGATGATGCGCATCGACCGCCCTATGGCGAAAGCTGCCGGAATTGCCTACCTCGCCACAGCAGTGGCCAGTCAGGAAATCGAAGCACTCTCGCAAGCCCTTGCGCGGCTGCCCGGGCTGGGCCCGCGGTCGGCGCGGCGTGCAGTGCTGCACCTGATGAAGCGCCGCGAGGCGGCGCTCCAGCCGCTGCTGACGGCCCTGCAGAACGTCGCGGAAAACCTCTCGACCTGCTCGGTTTGCGGCAACGTGGATACGTCCGACCCCTGCTCGATCTGCTCCGACCCGCGCCGCGATGACAAGTCGCTGTGCGTGGTGGAGGAGGTCGCCGACCTATGGGCGCTCGACCGCTCGCGCCTGTTCCCCGGCCGCTACCACGTCCTCGGCGGACGCCTCTCGGCCTTGGACGGCGTCCGGCCAGAAGACCTCACCATAGACCAGCTTGTCGGGCGGGTGTCCAAAGGCGGGATCGACGAGGTCGTGCTGGCGATGAACGCAACGCTGGAGGGGCAGACGACGGCTCATTATGTCGCGGAGCGCCTCGAAGGATTTCCAATCCGGCTCAGCCAGTTGGCCCACGGACTTCCCGTCGGTGGAGAGCTCGACTACCTCGATGAGGGCACGCTCGCCCAGGCGCTCCGCGCCCGCCGCCCGATTGGTTGAAGAAACACGGCGAAAACACTAAATCCCCCGCATGGCCATTCGTCCGATCGTCGAAGTTCCCGACCCGCGCCTCCGCGAGATCTCAAAGCCCGTGAAGGCGGTTGACGCGGGTGTGCGCGCGCTCGTCGCTGACATGTTCGAGACGATGTATGACGCGCCGGGCATCGGCCTTGCCGCGATCCAGGTCGGCGTTCCGCAGCGCATCCTGGTCATCGACCTTCAGGAGCCCGAGGAGGAGGACGGCGAGCCGGTCAAGGACCCGCGCGTCTTCATCAATCCGGAGATACTGGAAACCTCGGAGCAGGACGTGCCTTACACCGAGGGCTGTCTCTCGGTTCCCGACCAGTTCGCGGAAGTGGATCGTCCGGACCGCGTTCGCGCGCGTTGGCTGGACCTCGATGGCAAGCCGCGCGAGGAAGAGATCACCGGTCTGCTCGCGACCTGCCTGCAGCACGAGATGGACCACCTCAACGGGGTCCTGTTCATCGACCACCTGTCGCGGCTGAAGCGGGACATGATCCTCAAGAAGCTCGCCAAGCAGCGGAAAGAACAGGACAAGAAGGCGGCCTGACCTCGGCATGACCGACGGTTTTGCGCCTTACCACGCCCACATCTATCATTCGGACGAACAGCGCCCTGCCGCCGAAGCCCTGCGCGCGTATTTCGCGGCGGAAAGGCCCGATGTCCGGTTCGTTGGGCGGATGACAAGCGGAGGCGTCGGCCCGCATCCGATCCCGCAATTCGAAGTGCATTTCCTGGAAGCGTCGCGTTCTGCAGTGGTCGCAGCGATCGACGCGTCAGGCCTCCGCGCGCTGGTTCACCCCCTGACCGACGACGACCTCGCCGACCACACCACACATGCCGAGTGGATCGGCGAGCCGCTGGAGCTGGACGTCACCACCCTCGACCCGCCCGGCCAAAACAAGGGGATTCCACGCTTCGGGAAGACCGACTTCTAGGCTCCGATCGACTCCGCGGCGACGCGGCAATCGGCCGCGCATTCACGGCACATCTGGGCGCACAGCTTGCAATGCTCGTGGTCGTGCTTCTCGCACTCCGCGGCGCACTCGTCGCAGACGCGGGCGCATAGCTCCAGCATCTCGCGCAGCACTTGCTCGTTCGATCCCGTCCGGCGAACGGCGAGCTTGCCCGTCGCTTCGCAGACGTCCGAGCAATCGAGGCACGTCCGGATGCATTCGCGCATGTCCATCTGCTCGGCGGCACAGGCGTCCGCGCAGCTGAGGCACATGCGTGCGCAATACATCAGGTGATGCGCCGCATCGCCGAGCGGCTGGTTGACGTGCCCGTGCACGTCGGGGTGCAGGGCGATCATCTTGCGAATGGACATTCGGTGTTCCTCGTCATTGCGACCCGAAGCGAAGCAATCCCGCCTTCGTTCCTTTTTCTGTGGATTGAAACCCCGTCGCCGCTTCTCAGAGTCACGAAAGCAGTTGAGACTGTGCTTCGAGTACGTTAATGTTCTTACTTTGTTCTAGGAGCTGCGGTCATGGATGCGACCGTCTTGTTGTTCGTCTTCGGAGCTCTCGCATTGGGAGCGGTCGTTGGCTGGCTGCTCGGCAGCCGGGAAGGCGCAGGGGCGAAGCAGACGGTCGAGAACCTGCGGCTGCAACTCGACGAGGTCGTCAAGGAGCGTGACGCCAATCGCGATGCCGTGACCAGGCTTGCCGCGCTGGAAGCGTCGCAGGTCGAACGCGACAAGGCGTTCGAAGCACGGATCAAGGAGCTGATGGAGGCGAAGGAGGCGCTTTCGACGCAGTTCGCCGAAATCAGCAACAAGCTCCTCGCCGAGGCGCAGGAGACCTTTCTCAAGCGCGCTGACCAGCGTTTCCAGCAATCGGAAGACAATGCCGGCCACAAGCTGAAGGCCTTGCTCCAACCCGTCCACGATCGCCTGGAGCGTTATGAAACGACGGTGCAGAAGGTCGAGGCGGAGCGTCGCGACGCGTTCGGCATGCTGTCCGGCCAGATCGAGGCGATGCGCACGGGCACGGAGCGGGTCTCGGCGGAGGCGGCAAAGCTCGTCAACGCGCTGCGCAATGCGCCGAAGGCGCGGGGCCGGTGGGGCGAGCAGCAGCTCCGCAACGTGCTCGAAAGTTGCGGCCTTTCCGAGCATTGCGACTTCGCGACCGAAGTCAGTGTGGCAGACGGCGAGGGCGGCCGGCTCCGGCCGGACGTCGTCGTTCGCGTGCCCGGAGGCCAGTCGCTGGTGATCGACGCCAAGGTCTCGCTGAACGACTATCAGGATGCGTTCGGGGCAGTGGACGAAGCGGACCGGGCGACGCACCTGACGGCGCATGCCTCCGCGATCCGCGCGCACGTGAACACCCTGGGCGCGAAGGCCTACTGGTCGCAGTTCGAGGACGCGCCCGACTACGTCGTCATGTTCATCCCTGGCGAGCATTTCCTGACGGCCGCGCTCGAGCAGGACCCGAATCTGTGGGACTATGCCTTCGACAAGAAGGTGCTGCTCGCCACGCCGACCAACCTCATCGCCGTCGCCCGGACGGTCGCCGCGGTTTGGCGCCAGGAGAAGCTCGCCAAAGAAGCGCGGCAGATCGGCGAACTCGGCAAGGAGCTGTACGAGCGCCTCGCGAAGGCCGCCGACGACCTGCGGCGCGTTGGCAGCGGACTTTCCACCGCAGTCAACAATTACAATAGCTTTGTCGCAAGCTTTGAGAGCCGTTCCCTGGTCACGGCGCGTAAGTTCAAGGAGTTGAATATTGAGCCGGGCCGGCGCGAGATCGACGTCCTGACACCGGTCGAGGCCTTGCCGCGCTATGCCGACGACGAACTCCAGCTGCGTGAAGAGAACGAGCCCCCGCAGATCGCGGCAGAGTAGCTTGCAAAATAGGACTTCGCCTGCTCGCCTCGTTGCTCGCTATTTGACCGATTGAATAACTTGGAAAAACATGCCGGTCACTGCGACCATTCGGACCATTCGCGTCGAGCGGCGATAGCTTCAGAGTCCCCCGCAGCCTTCGAACCGGTGCCCGTCCACGGTGACCTGCACCTTGTCCGGGAAAGTTCGGTCGCTCATACCGTCGCTGCAGGCGCCGTGAACGATGTTCACGTTGATCCGCTGCGACTGATAGATTTCGCCGGCGAACCCGTGGATGACGCGCGGGGTGGGCTGAAGAACCGGCTGCCCGCCGGCAAGCTTGAAGGTCAGATTGTGCTCGTCGATCAGCAGGTCCCAGAAGGGCTCGGTGCCTACAGCATGATAGGGCGGCGGCGGGGGCGGGGGCAGCGGCGCGCAGCTGGCGGCCAGCGCCAGAGTTGGGAGAACGGTCCAGAGTTTCATTCCTGAAACAACATTGGCACGTCGCTCACGGTTCCGCATCAACGCCAGCTCGCCTTGATTGCGAAGGCCATCACCGCCGCCGCGATCGCCGCGTTCAGGCTGTCCGCCCGACCCGCCATCGGGATTTTCACAAGCAGGTCGCACTCGGCTTCGTAATCCGCTGGCAGCCCCTGCTGCTCGTTGCCGATGAGCAGGAAGCACGGCTGCCGATAATCCGCGGCGAGATAGTCGTCCGTCGCTTTCAAGCTCGTTCCGACGAGCTGCCCTTCGCCGGCTCGCAGCCAGGATACGAAATCGGGCCACCGGGCAGCCGCAACTTCCTGGGTGAATATGGCGCCCATGGAAGCGCGGACCGCCTCGACCGAATAAGGATCGGCGCTGTCGTCGATCAGGATCAGCCCACCCGCGCCCACGGCGTCCCCTGTTCTCAGGATGGTGCCGATGTTCCCGGGGTCGCGGAGCGATTGGGCGACGATCCAAAGCGGTGCCCTGGACCGGTCAAGCCGCTCAAGAGAGGTCGATGGCTGGCGGTATGCGCCGAGCAGCATCTGCGGATTGTCCTTGCCGGACATCTTAGAGAGGATGTCGGGGTCGGTCTCGATGGCGTCGCCGCCGGCGGCTTCGGTCGCTGCAATGATCTCCGCTGCCAACGGGTGCCTGGCGCCTTCGGCAGAGAAGGCGACGATCTCGGGGAGCCGCCCGCTGTCCCGCGCCTCGGCCAGGATGCGCAGGCCCTCCGCGAGGAACAGCCCCTCCGTGCGGCGCGCCTTCTTGTCCCTCAGGGAGCGGAGCCGCTTAACGGTCGCGTTAGAAAATGCCGTGACTTGCCGCGGCATCGGCTACTCCTCGCCGAAGCGGTCTTCGACCAGTTCCACGAGCTTTGCGAGCGCCCGGTCGGAATGCGGTCCATCGCAATGGATGATGATGGCATCGCCCATCGCGGCGCCGAGCATCATCAGGCCCATGATCGAAGTGCCGCACACCGTGTTGCCGTCTTTCTCAACGTCGATCTTCGCATCGAGCTCGCTGGCGAGATTGACGAACTTCGCGCTGGCCCGGGCGTGGAGGCCGCGTTGGTTGGTGATCCGGACCTCGCGGCTGACCGCGGTCAAGCGGCAGCTTCCCCGAGGATTTCGGAAGCCACTGAGATGTATTTGCGCCCGGCCTCGCGAGCTGCAGCGACTGCGGCGTGGACGGGCATCACCTTGCGAGCGCCTTCGAGGCGGATGAGCATCGGCAGGTTCACGCCGGCGATGACCTCGACGTTCTCGCTCTTCATCAGGCTGATGGCGAGATTCGAGGGGGTGCCGCCGAACAGGTCGGTGAGGATGATCACGCCTTGGCCCTGCTCGACGCGGCCGATCGCGTCCGCAATGTCGCGGCGCCGCTCTTCCATATCGTCGTCTGGCCCGATGCAGATCGGCTCGATCGCCTCCTGCGGTCCGACGACATGCTCCATTGCGGTGACGAACTCGGCCGCAAGCCGGCCGTGGGTCACCAGCACCAATCCAATCATTCAATCAACTCGCTTCGCTCTCGCTCTCCGCGGCCGGCGTGAGATGCCGCTCGATCGTGTCGCTCGGCGGCGAACCGAGATCGCGGTGACGTACGTTCGGAGAGAAACCCGATTTCCGTAACCGTTCCGCCATCTCGACAGCCGCGGCGACCGAGCGGTGGCGTCCTCCTGTGCATCCGAACGCAACGGTCACGTAACTTTTCCCAGCCGCCCAGTAGCGAGGAATCCAGTCGTTGAGAAGCGCTTCGATACGGTCGAGCGCCTCTCCCCACTCGGGCTGCTCCCTGAGATAATCCCGCACCGGGACATCCTGTCCGGTCAGCGGCCGCAATTTGTCGACCCAGTGCGGGTTGGGAACGAAGCGCATGTCGAAGACGAGATCCGCAGTCCGCGATATTCCCCGTGCAAAGGAGAATGAGGACACGGTCAGTACAGGTTGGTCGCTATCGCCGCCGTACCGCAGCCTGAGCTCGTCCCGCAGGGCTGCTGGACTAAGGTCGGTCGTGTCGATCAGCGTGTCTGCCGCAGCTTTGAGCGGGAAAGTCTGGCTGCGTTCGCGGCCTATCCCGTCTTCAGCTGGCCGATCGGGAGCCAGCGGATGCCTGCGGCGCGTTTCATCGTACCGGCGGATGAGCTCGGCAGTGTTGCAGTCGAGGTAAAGCAGTTCGGGGGAAACGCCGCTCATCGAACGGATGAGCTTCGGCAGTGCTTCGGGGTCGAAGCCACGGCTGCGAACGTCCATCCCGATTGCTGCGGGTACCGTCCGGCACTCGGCCCCGCCATGGACGAAGCCGTCGAGCAAGTCGGCCGGCAGATTGTCGACAACGTCCCAGCCCATGTCTTCGAGCGCGTCGAGGACGGTGGACTTTCCCGCCCCGGACATACCGGTGACGAGCAACAGGCGCGGCGGGCGCCGCGCTGCCGACATCAGAACTTTAGGCCCATTCGGTCCAGCGCGAGCGCGACCTTGGAAGGCGCCGAAGCGCTCATCGCATCGATGCTGATCAACGGAATGCGAACCCCGAGCACGGGGCGCTCACGGTTTTCGTCCGGAAGCCGCTGGATTTCGCTGGTCAGCTCCACGAACAAAGCGACCGGCATGTTGTCGACCGTCTCCATGTCCACGATGCCGATGCCGCGTATTTCGAGCTTGCCCGCAATATTGGGCGGCGCGGAAGCTATCAGACGGTCGCCATCTCGCCGCACCAAAGTCCGGTCGTCACTGACGAGCGTGAACCCGCGGTCGAGCAGGCGGAGCGCCAGGTCTGACTTGCCTGCGCCCGACGGCCCGCCGATGAGGACGGCGCGCCCGTCGCTCGCCACGGTGCTGGCGTGCAGTGTTTCAGCGGACAGCCTCTGTCCGGGCCCAGCCTGGCTCATGCGCGATCCGCCGCTGGCAATCGAATGGTAAAGCGGGCGCCCGAGGGCGCGTCGTCGCGGTCGTGCACGTCTATTTCTCCGTCATGTCCTTCGACAATCGCGCGGGCAATCGCAAGGCCCAGACCCGAATGCCGTCCGAATTCTTCCCCCTCCGGGCGTACTGAATGGAAGCGGTTAAAGATTGCTTCCCGGGCGTCGGGCGGGACGCCGGGGCCTTCGTCTTCGATGCGGATGCGCACTTCGTCGCCGACGCGCACCGCAGCGATTTCCACCAAGCCGCCCGGCGGTGAGAAGCTGATCGCGTTATCGATGATGTTGTTGATCGCTCGCGCGAGGCGGTCCGGCTTTCCCATGACCGCCGCCGTATCCTTGCGGGGTCGAGCGAAAGCGATTCGGGCGTCGCCAGTCTCGCGCCGGGTCTCCCAGCTGTGGACGAGCTGTTCGATCAATGGGCCGAGGTCCACGCGGTCGAATGTTGCCCGGGCAAGCTCCGCGTCGGTCCGCGCGGCCTCGCTGATGTCGTTGATCAGCCGGTCGAGCCGGCCGACGTCCTCGCGAGCGATGCCCATGAGCCTGCGCCGCAGGTCCTCGTCTTCGACGCGATCGAGACCATCGACTGCCGACCGCAGAGACGCGAGCGGGTTCTTCAGCTCATGCGTCACATCTGCCGCGAACGCTTCCATATTGTCGATCCGCTGGCGCAGCGACTGGCTCATGTCCGAGACCGCACGGGCGAGCAGCCCGATCTCGTCCTGGCGCGAGGGCAGGCGAGGAACCTTCACCTCTCGCGAGCGGCCGAGGCGAACGCGGTGCGCCGCGATCGCAAGCCTCCTCAGCGGCCGAACGATGGTTCGCGCCATGAACATCGACAAGAAGACGGACATCAGGATCACGGCCACCATTGCGGCGATGATCCCCGCGCGCTGCTGCCTGACGGCATGCGTGAAGCTGCGGTCGTTGGTGGTCGCGAGCAATACGCCTCCATTGACGGGGACGGCGGCGCTGATGACGGGCGTCAAGTCGGGCGCGTTGCGGAGCTTCGTTGTGGACCGGCCTCGTTGAAGGGCGCGAACGGCCTCGGGCCATGCCTCCAGACGATCGTTCTGCGGTTCGACATATTCGTCGAGCGGCCTTGCTCCCACGACAAAGTTGAACCCGCGATCAAGCACCCGCGCGGCGTCCTTCGTCCATTTCTGGGTGGTTGGATCGGTCAGTTGATAGGTCGGTCCGGTCAGTGACCAGCTGTCGATCAACAGCTTCCCATCGGGCCCGTAGAGGCGAAGCCTGTCGTCATTGGTTTTGGAAACGCTGGCGAGCAGCGCCGGCCACTGATCGCGCGGCGTGTGCGCGAGTGCCGTTGCCGCCGTGGCCGTCTCGATCCGCGTCTGCTGCGTCCGCTCCTTGCTCAAACGATTGCGGAATACGTCGAGGTAGAGCGTGCACAGCGCCACCAGGACTACCGTCAGGAGATTGAGCGCGAGAATGCGATGCGCGAGCGTCCACCGACGCGACCAGACCAGAGTCAGGTCGGCATCGTCACTGCTCGTCGAAGCGGTATCCGACGCCATAGAGGGTATCGATTGCATCGAACTCGGGGTTTGCTGCACGGAACTTGCGACGGATTCGCTTGATATGGCTGTCGATGGTGCGGTCGTCGACATAGACATCGTCACTATAGGCGATATCGAGCAGCTGGTTGCGGCTTTTCACCACGCCGGGCCTTTGCGCGAGCGCCTCGAGGATCAGGAACTCGGTGACCGTCAGGCTGACATCCTTGCCGTCCCAGCGGACTTTGTGCCGGGCAGGGTCCATCGTGAGCCGTCCTCGTTCGAGCAGCGGGGGCTCCGGCTCATCGGTCTCGGCGGCGGCTTCGCCGCGCGCTAGCTGCTGGCGGCGGAGCAGCGCGCGAATACGGGCGATTAGCAGCCGCTGCGAGAAGGGCTTCGAGATATAATCGTCGGCGCCCATGGCGAGGCCGAGCGCCTCGTCGAGCTCGTCATCCTTCGAGGTCAGGAAAATCACTGGGATCGAACTGAATTCGCGCACGCGGCGAAGCAGCTCCATACCGTCCATCCCAGGCATTTTGATATCGAATACGCCGACATCCGGCGGATTGTCGTTGATTGCCTTCAAGGCCATCACCGGGTCCGAATAGACGCGGGTGACGAAGCCCTCCTGCTGAAGCGCGATGGACACGGAAGTCAAAATGTTGCGGTCGTCGTCGACCAGGGCAATCACTTCGCTCATCCGCCCCTTTCCAGCTGTCCACGACCGTGTGGCGGGGATTAGCCAGAGCCTTCCAGACGCACAAGGCGGACAGCTTGTTCAGATGCGGCACATTGTTATCGCTACCATGTGTCGTGGCGGGCTGTTGCAGCGCTATCCCGTTTTGACCGGGCAACTTTTTCGGGGTTATAGGCGTCTGCATACGTATGCGGCGGGGGCCAACGGCCGTCGCCGCTTCGACCATTGATAAGGGGTATTTTCGACCGTGACCGATCGGGTTCCGCGCAACGGCTTGTCCTCGCAGGGCATCGCGACTGGCGCAGAAATTTTCTGGAATCTCACGACGGCGCCGCTCGTCGAACATGCCGTTCGGCGCGGCGAGGGCCTCCTTGCCAAGGACGGCCCGCTTGTCGTCCGCACCGGCAAGCACACCGGCCGCAGCGCGCAGGACAAGTTCACCGTCAAGGACGAGCT
>Ga0308176_10002118_pt1 | contig 12416 bp, 3 predicted proteins | sample PhyCR2_3_FD_203890 | JGI IMG/M metagenome (GOLD analysis project Ga0308176, IMG submission 203890) | Soil microbial communities from UC Gill Tract Community Farm, Albany, California, United States - DLSLS.C.R2 | ecosystem: Environmental > Terrestrial > Soil > Agricultural land | place: USA... | reverse complement strand
ATCGGCGGGCGGAGCATCGATCGCTGCCGGCGCCACGCCGGCCGCCTGCAGCCCGCGCACGGTGCCGGGACCGGTGGCCCAGAGGCGCAGGCTGGCAGGCAGCGGCACATCGATGCCGCGAAAGAAATGCTCGGCCGCCGCGGCGCTGACGAACATCAGCGCGTCGTAGCCCGACAGCCGCCGCCAGGCGGCCTCGAGCGGCGCCGGGTCTTCGAGCGGCCCGATCGCGATCAGGGGCAGCGCCACGGCGTCCACGCCGGCGGCACGCAGCTCGTCCACCCAGCGCGCGGCTTCCGTGGCCGGTCTGGTGATCAGCAGCATGGAGGAACGGGCAAAGGCCTCATCCCTGCAGCAGCCGCGCCGCCGCCTCGCCCAGGGCGGTGGCCTGGGCCGCATCGGCGGCCTCGGCCACCAGTTGGGCCCGCAGCAGCGGCGTGCGGCCCTCGGGGTCGCCCAGGGCGGCGTCGATGCGCAGCCGGCCGTCGGGCTGCCAGCGCGCATGGGCCGCCAGCGGCATCGAGCAGCTGCCGCCGAGCGCGCGGCTGACCGCGCGCTCGGCGGCGGTCGCGAGGCCATCGCGGTGGCTGGCCAGGGGCGCCAGCAGCGCCAGCAGATCGCCGCGCCCGGCCCGCACCTCGATGCCGAGCGCACCCTGCCCGGCCGCCGGCAGCATGGTGTCGGGTTCGAAGCATTCGCGGATCCGGCCGTCGAGCGCCAGCCGATTGAGGCCGGCGGCGGCCAGCACGATGGCGTCGTAGTGGCCCTCGTCGAGCTTGCGCAGCCGGGTGTCGAGATTGCCGCGCAGGGGCTCGATGCGCAGGTCGGGCCGAAGCGCGCGCAGCAGCACCACGCGGCGCAGGCTGGAGGTGCCGACCACCGCGCCATGCGGCAGCTCGGCGAGCGCGGCGTAGCGTGGCGAGACCAGCGCATCGCGCGGATCCTCGCGCTCCAGCACGCAGGCCAGGGCGAAGCCCTCGGGCAGGTCCATCGGCACGTCCTTGAGCGAATGCACCGCGATGTCGGCGCGCCCGTCTTCGAGCGCGGCTTCGAGTTCCTTGACGAACAGGCCCTTGCCGCCGACCTTGCTGAGCGAGCGGTCCAGGATCTGGTCGCCGCGGGTGGTCATGCCCAGCAGTTCCACCGCATGGCCCTGTTCTTGCAGGAGCGCCTTGACGTGTTCGGCCTGCCACATGGCCAGGCGGCTTTCGCGCGTGGCGATGACGATGTTGCTCAAGACCGTTTTCCGTATGAAAGAGAGACCTGCGGGATGCTAGCATGTTGCGCCGCAGCAACGCAGGCATGTCCCCAGCCCACGAGGAGAAGTTCCGAATGAAGACGAGCCCCGCACCGGTTGCAGCGAAGCGCCGGACCCGAGACGAAGACCTGCCGCTGATTGCCGACATCCGGCTGCTCGGGCGGATCCTGGGCGATGTGATCCGCGAACAGGAGGGGGACGAGAGCTACGCGCTGGTCGAGAAGATCCGCACCCTGTCGGTGGCCTTCCGGCGCGATGCCGACCATGCGGCCGACCGGGCCCTGAAGAACCTGCTGAAGGGGCTCAGCGCGGCCGAGACCGTGAGCGTGATCCGCGCCTTCACCTATTTCAGCCACCTGGCCAACCTGGCCGAGGACCGGCACCAGATCCGCCGCCACACCGAGGCCGAGCGCGCCGGCGACAGCGCCGAGGGCAGCCTGGAGACGGCGCTGGCGCGCATCCGCAAGGCCGGCATCAAGCCCGAGGCGGTGGTCGAGTCGCTGGCCCACAGCTACGTCTCGCCGGTGCTCACCGCCCACCCGACCGAGGTCCAGCGCAAGAGCATCCTGGACGCCGAGCGCGCCATCGCGCAGCTGCTCACGGCGCGCGACGGGATCGCGCTGCGCCAGCGCGCCTTCGCCGGGGGCAAGGATGCGCTGACGCCGCTCGAGTACGCCGACAACGAACGCCAGATGCGCACCCGCGTGACCCAGCTGTGGCAGACCCGCCTGCTGCGCTTCTCGAAGCTCACGGTGGCCGACGAGATCGAGAACGCGCTCAGCTACTACGAGGCGACCTTCCTGCGCGAGATCCCGCGCGTCTATGCCGAGCTCGAGAAGGCCCTGGCCCACGGCGCCAGCGTGCCGGCGGTCGCGCCCTTCCTGCGCATGGGCCAGTGGATCGGCGGCGACCGCGACGGCAATCCCAACGTGACGGCCGAGACCCTCGAGTACGCCCTCAAGCGGCAGAGCGAACTGGCGCTGCGCCACTACCTGACCGAACTGCACTATCTCGGCGGCGAACTGTCGCTGTCGGCCGGGCTGGTCGACGTCTCGATCGAGATGCAGGCGCTGGCCGAGCGCTCCCCCGACAAGAACGAACACCGGATCGACGAACCCTACCGCCGGGCGCTGACCGGCATGTACGCGCGGCTCGCCGCCACCCTGCGCGAGCTCACCGGCGGCGAGGCCGCGCGCCACGCGGTGCGGCCGCAGAACCCCTACGCCACGGCCGAGGAATTGCTGGCCGACCTGCACACCATCGAGGAATCGCTGGCCGACAAGCATGGCAGCGTGCTGGCCGCGCCGCGGCTGCATCCGCTGATCCGGGCGGTCGAGGTGTTCGGCTTCCACCTGGCGACGGTCGACCTGCGCCAGAGCTCGGACAAGCACGAGGCGGTGGTGGCCGAGTTGCTGGCCACGGCCCGCATCGAGCCGGCCTACGCCGCGCTGGCCGAGGAGGACAAGCAGGCGCTGCTGCTGCGCCTGCTCGACGACGCCCGGCCGCTGCGGGTGCCCGACGCCGGCTATTCGGCGCTCGCGACCAGCGAACTCGCGATCTTCGCCGCCGCCCGCACCGCGCGCGCGCGCTTCGGCGCCGCCGCCATCCGCCACTACATCATCAGCCACACCGAGACCGTGAGCGACCTGCTGGAAGCCTTGCTGCTGCAAAAGGAAGTGGGCCTGCTGCGCGGCACCCTGAGCGACGGCGCGACCTGCGACCTGATCGTCGTGCCCCTGTTCGAAACGATCGAGGACCTGCGCAACGCGGCACCGATCGTGCGCGCCTTCTACGCCCTGCCCGGCATCCATGCCCTGATCCAGCGCTCGGGCGCCGAGCAGGACGTGATGCTGGGCTACAGCGACAGCAACAAGGACGGCGGCATCTTCACCAGCAACTGGGAGCTCTATCGCGCCGGGCTGGCGCTGGTGGCGCTGTTCGACGATCTCAATGCGCACAGCGGCGCTCCGAGCCCGGCGCCGGGCCGCCCCAAGCGGGCGAGCGCCCCCTCGGGGGTCAGCCAGGACGCGTCAGCGCCGAGCGTGGGGGCCCACGTCCCGATTCGCCTGCGCATGTTCCACGGCCGCGGCGGCACGGTGGGGCGCGGCGGCGGTCCGAGCTACCAGGCGATCCTGGCGCAGCCGCCGGGCACGGTGCGCGGCCAGATCCGGCTGACCGAGCAGGGCGAGGTGATCGGCTCGAAGTACGCCAACCCCGAGATCGGCCGCCGCAACCTCGAGACGCTGGTGGCGGCGACGCTGGAGGCCACGTTGCTGCCGACCGCCAAGGCGGCGCCCGCCGCCTTCGTCGCCGCCGCGGCCGAACTGTCGGCGGCCAGCATGGGCGCCTACCGCGCCCTGGTCTACGAGACGCCCGGCTTCGGCGACTACTTCTTCAGCGCCACGCCGATCCGCGAGATCGCCGAGCTCAACATCGGCTCGCGCCCGGCCTCGCGCAACCCGAGCCGCAGCATCGAGGACCTGCGCGCGGTGCCGTGGAGCTTCAGCTGGGGCCAGTGCCGCCTGACCCTGCCCGGCTGGTACGGCTTCGGCTCGGCGATCGAGCGCTTCCTCGCGCAGGCCGCCAACCCGGGCGGGCGCAAGGAACGCCAGGCGCTGCTGCAGCGCATGTACGCGCAGTGGCCCTTTTTCCGCACGCTGCTGTCGAACATGGACATGGTGCTGGCCAAGAGCGACCTCGCGCTGGCCTCGCGCTATTCGGAGCTGGTGGCCGAGAAGAAGCTGCGCCAGAAGGTGTTCACGATGATCGAGGCCGAGTGGCACCGCACCTCGGACGCGCTGGCGCTGATCACCGGCGCGAAGCAGCGGCTGGAGGGCAACGCCGACATGCAGCGCTCGATCCGCCACCGCTTCCCCTACATCGATCCGCTGCACCACCTGCAGGTCGAGCTGATGCGCCGCTACCGCGCGGGCCAGGTCGACGAGCGGCTGCAGAAGGGCATCCACATGTCGATCAACGGGGTGGCGGCGGGCCTGCGCAACACCGGCTGAGGAAGGCGCGAGCCGACGCTGTCCGCGTTTCTCCTACACCCATTCACGGCCAAGCGGAAATAAAGGCCATGGCATCAGGGAGTACCCTGACTTCCACTGCACAGCTCTCGCAATCGCGCGGAGGCTTCAGGGTCGTTCACAGGAAAACTCCGCCATGGCATCCCCGCAATCGCTCGCCCGTTCCCCGATCGACTTCGTCAACGGCGACTTCGACGCACTGGCTTCGCACATGCGGCATTGCGCGCGGGCCCAGGGGCGATGGTTCGCGGTCCGCGGCCATCTGCAGCAGGTGCGATCGGTCGCCGCTGGCCGCATCGTGACCATGGCCTGCGTGGCCGGCGTGCTCGCCATCGGACTGTTCGCCTTCGCTTGAGCGCCGCGGCGGTCGTCGACCGGCTCGACACCCTCAGCCGGTACGCCCGCGCCCTTCTGCTCGGACCGCACGAGCCGGTCGCAGCGCCGATCCGCGCCGAGCTGTTCGGTGCCCAGCGCTTCGCCCAGCACGGCCACAGCCTGGCGCGGGCGCAGGCGGTCCAGCCCGCCGACGCGCGCGGCGACGGCAAGCCCTTCTTTCCGCGGGTCGACAAGAACCTCGAGTCGCTGCGCAGCGCCTACGACTACATCGCGCTGACCTCGCAGAGCGGGCGCTACGTGTCACCGGCAGCCGAATGGCTGCTCGACAACTTCCACCTGGTGGAGGCGCAGCTGCAGCAGATCCGCGAGGGCGTGCCGCGGCGCTACTACGCGCGCCTGCCGAAGCTGGCGGCGGCGCCGCTGGCCGGCCTGCCGCGCGTCTACGGGATCGCCTGGGCCTACGTCGCGCACACCGACAGCGTGCTCAACAAGACGCTGTTCACCGCCTTCCTCGATGCCTACCAGGACATCGACGAACTCACGCTCGGCGAACTGTGGGCGCTGCCGACCACGCTGCGGGTGGTGCTGCTGGAGAACCTGCGCCGGGTGGCGGAGAGCATCGCCGAGAACAAGGTGGCGCGCGAGGTGGCGCACGCCGCCTGGGACGCCGCCGATTCGCTGTCGGCGCACGAACTCGACGTGCTGTACCGCGCGCTGCAAAGCCGCGGCATGCAGGACAGCTACCTGACCCAGCTCTGGCAGCGGCTGCCGGTCGAGCACGGCGAGCATCCGCCGGCGCTGGTCAAGTGGTGCGAGCAGCACTGTCCCAACGGCCCGGCCTTGATCGCCGAGTCCCAATCGGCGCAGGCCGCCGCCAACCTGACGGTCGGCAACATCATCACGACGCTGCGCATGATCGGCCAGGTCGACTGGGCCGACCTGATCGAGCCGGTGAGCCGCTCGCTGCGGGTGCTGCGCGAGCTGCCGAGCTTCGGCCACGAGAGCGAGCTCACGCGCCAGCAGATCACGCAGGCGATGGAGCAGGTGGCGCGCAGCACCAGGAAGCCGGAACGGGAGGTGGCACAGGCGGTGGTCGGACTCGCGCTGCCGGCGCGCGGGTCGGAAGCCGAACGGACGGCCGGCTACCACCTGTTCGGCGCCGGCCGCCCGGGACTGGTCGCCGCGCTCGCGCCGGCCCGCAGCGACGGCCGCGCCGCGGCGCTGCCGCGCCGCCGCCCGCCCGCCAACTGGCGGCTGGCGCTCTACCTGGCGGCCATCGCCAGCGGCACGTCGGCGCTGCTGGCGGCCGCGGTGCACGGCCTGCACCGCAACGGCTGGCCCGACGCCGGCTGGACCTCGGTGGTGGCCCTGGTGCTGCTCGCCTGGCCGCTGTCCGAAGCGGTGATCGCGCTGCTGCACCGCATCGTCGCGGAATCGACCCGGGTCCGGGCCCTGCCCCGGCTCGAATTCGCCGCCGGCATTCCCACCGCGCACCGCGTGCTGGTCGTGGTGCCTTCGATGCTGAGCTCGATCGAGGCCAACGCGCAGCTGGCCCGGCGGCTCGAGCTGCACTGGCTCGCGAACCGCGAGGAGCAGGCCCAGTTCGCGCTGCTCACCGACTGGACCGATGCCGGCCAGGCGTCGATGCCCGGCGATTCGCTGCTGCTGGACGACGCCCTGCGCCGGATCGGCGCGCTCAACGAGATCTATCCCGGCCCCGGCACCACGGCGCGCTTCCTGCTGCTGCACCGGCCGCGCAGCTGGTCCGAAACCGAGCAGCGGTGGATGGGCTGGGAGCGCAAGCGCGGCAAGCTCGAGATGCTGCTGCGCCTGCTGGCCGTCGGCGACGCCAGCGGCTTCGTGGCGCAAGCCGGCGGCAGTGGGCTGGCGGACCGCATCCAGTATGTGATGACGCTCGACAGCGACACCGGCCTGCCGCCCGGCACGCTGCGCGAGCTGGTGGCGGTGGCGGCGCATCCGCTGAACGCACCGCAGATCGACGCCGCCGGCCGGCGCGTCACGGCCGGCTTCGGCATCTTCCAGCCGCGCATCGTCACGCCGTTGCCGGAGCGCCACGAGCGCTCCCCGTTCCACTGGATGTTCGCCGGCCAGTGCGGCCTCGACCCCTACAGCAACAGCGCCTCCGACCTCTACCAGGACATCTTCGGCACCGGCTCCTTCACCGGCAAGGGGCTGCTCGACGTCCAGGCGGTGCACGCCACGCTCGACCGCCGGCTGCCCGATGGCGCGGTGCTGAGCCACGACCTGCTCGAAGGAACGGTGGCGCGCTGCGCCGTGGTGAGCGACCTGGTGCTGGTCGAGGACCATCCGCACCACGCCGGCGTGGCCGCTTCCCGCGTGCACCGCTGGACCCGCGGCGACTGGCAGCTGCTGCCGCTGATGCTGCGCCGGCGGCACTTCGGCATCGACCCGCTCGGGCTCTGGAAGATGAGCGACAACCTGCGCCGCGCGCTGGTGCTGCCGGCCTCGGCCGCCCTCCTCGCCTGGGTCGTCTTCACGGACGCCCTGCCGCTGTCCTGGGCGCTGGCCGCCGTGGCATCGGCCCTGGTGCTCGGCCCGCTGCTCGGGGCGCTGGCGGGCCTGGTGCCGACCCGACGTTCGATCGAGCTGCCGCATTTCTTCGATGTCGGCGGTACCGAGCTGCTGCGCGCGCTGGCCGGCGCGGGCTGGCAGTTCGTGCAGCTGGCGGCGCTGGCCCGCCTGCTGCTCGATGCCAGCGCCCGGGCCGCCTGGCGCCTGCTGGCGAGCCGCCGCCACCTGCTCGAATGGACCACCGCCGCGCAGGCCCAGGCGCAGGCACGCTACGCGTTGAGCGATTTCGTCCGCGGCTCGGCGCTCACCAGCGCAGCCTGCATCGCGCTCGCGCTGGCCTCGCTGGCGAGCCCGCACCCCTGGCTCGGCGCCTCGCTGTTCGCGCTGTGGGCGCTGGCACCACTGGCGGCCTGGTGGAGCAGCCGCACGCCGACCGGTGTCGCGATCGAACTCGACCCCGAGCACCGGCGCTACCTCGAGACCCTGGCACGCGACTGCTGGCGCTTCTTCGAGCACGTGGCCGGCCCCGACGACAACCACCTGCCGCCCGACAACCTGCAGTTCGAGCCCGAGCCGACCCTCGCGCACCGCACCTCGCCGACCAACATCGGCATGTACCTGCTGGCCTGCTGCTGCGCCCGCGAATTCGGCTGGATCGGCACGCCGGCGCTGGCCGGGCGGCTGGCCGCCACGCTGGACGCCATCGACCGGCTCGACAAGCACCAGGGCCATCTCTACAACTGGTACGACACCCGCAGCTTGCAGAAACTGCCGCCGGCCTACGTGTCCAGCGTCGACAGCGGCAACCTCGCCGGCCACCTGATCGCCGTGGCCCAGGCCTGCCGCGGCTTCGGCGCCGAAAGCGGCGACGCAGAGGCGGCCGCAGCGCTCGATGCGCTCGCCCGGCGCTGCGAGGTCCTCTGCGCCGGGATGGACTTCAGCGGCCTCTACGACACCAAGCGCCACCTGTTCCACATCGGGCTGCGGGTCGATGACAACCTGCTCGATGCCAGCTACTACGACCTGCTGGCCTCCGAGGCGCGCCTCTTGAGCTTCCTCGCGATCGCCAAGGGCGACGTGCCACGGCGCCACTGGATGGCGCTCGGGCGGCCCTTCCTGTCGGTCGGCGTGCGGCCAGGGCTCAAGTCCTGGTCGGGCTCGATGTTCGAGTACCTGATGCCGACGCTGGTGATGGCCGAGCCGGAGGGCGGACTGCTCGAGGTCGCGATGCGCGCGGCGATCGGCGAGCAGCAGGTCTTCGGCAGCGCCCAGGGCCTGCCCTGGGGCGTCTCCGAGTCGGCCTACTTCGCGCAGGACCATTCGCTCGCCTTCCAGTACTCGCCCTTCGGCGTGCCGCGGCTGGCGCTGCGCCGCACGCCGCCGGCCGACCGCGTGGTGGCCCCCTATGCCAGCGCGATGGCGGCGGCGATCGCGCCGCTGGACGTGGTCGCCAACCTGCGGCGGCTCGAAGCGCTCGGCGCGCGCGGGGAGTTCGGCTTCTACGACGCGGTCGACTTCACGGTCTCGCGCCAGACCGAGGGCCAGGCCTTCACCGTGGTGCGCAACGTGATGGCCCATCACCAGGGCATGTCGCTGGTGGCCTTGTGCAATGCGGTGCGCAGCGGCGCGGCGCGCCGCTGGTTCGGCAGCGCGCCGCTGGTGCAGGCGCACATCTCCCTGCTGCACGAGCGGACGCCGCGGCAGATCATCGGCAGTGCCGATCCGCGCACGCCACCGGAGCCGGCCACGGGCGAGGCGGCGCCGGTGTTCCAGCCGCGCACGGTCGATCCGATGACCCCCGGCTTCCAGCCGACCCACCTGCTGTCGAACGGCCGCTACACGGTGGCGCTGCGCGCCAACGGCGCCGGCGTCAGCCGCTGGCGTTCGTTCAACGTCAGCCGCTGGCGCGACGATCCGCTGCGCGACGGCTACGGCAGCTTCTTCTACCTGCGCGACGCCCGGACCCAGGCGCTGGCCTCGTTGACCGCGCTGCCGGCGCCGGGACCCGGCTGGCGCTACGGCGCCCGCTTCCTGGCCGACCAGGTGCAGTTCGAGGCCGCCGGCCCGGGCCTGCAGGCGCGAACCACCGTGCTCATCAGCCCGGAGGACGACACCGAGCTGCGCACGGTCGAACTGCACAACACGGGCAGCGAGACCCGCATCCTCGAACTGATCTCGTACTTCGAGCCGGTGCTGTCGAATCCGAAGGCCGACGAGGCCCACCCGGCCTTCGCCAACCTGTTCATCGAGAGCCGCTGGGAGCCGGCCTGGCGTGCCCTGCTGATGACACGCAAGCCGCGCCTGCACGGCGACCCGGTGGTGGCCGCCGCGCACTTCGTCGCTGCGGTCGATGCGCAGCTGCTGGCGGTGGCCTGCATGACCGACCGCCGCGCCTTCATCGGCCGCAACCGCACGCTGGCCGAGCCCGCGCTCGACGCCCAGCCGCTGGCCGCCGACGGCACGCCGGTCAACGGGCTGGACCCGATTGCCTGCCTGCGCGTCACGCTGTCGATCGCGCCCGGCGCCAGCGCACGCCTGACCTTCGCCACCGCGGCCGGCGACAGCCTCGAGGCGCTGATGCCCTGCATCGACCGCTACCTGCAGCCGATGCACGTGGAGCGCGCGACCCGCATGGCAGCCACGCTGGCGCAGGTGCGGCTGCGCGACCTCAGCATCGACCCGGCGAAGAACGTCGCCCTGCAGGACCTCACGACCATCCTGACCTACACCACGCCGCGCACCATGCGCGACCGCGGCCTGATCGACCTGCGCCAGATCTGGCGCTTCGGCATCTCGGGCGACAAGCCGATCGTGCTCGTGACGATCCATTCGATGGCCGGCAAGGGCCTGGTCGACACCCTGCTGCGGGCCCAGCCCTGGTGGGGCTTCGGCGGCGTCGCCTGCGACCTGGTGGTGATCAACGGCGAACCGCATTCCTACCTGATGCCGCTGCAGCGCGAGATCGAGGCGCTGCGCAGCCGGGTCGCCCAGCAGACCCAGAACAGCTTCCCGCGCAACGATGCGGCCGGCTTCTACCTGCTGCGCGAGGCCGAGCTGACGCCGGCCGAGAAGGCGGCGCTGTCGAGCCTGGCGCGGGCCGTCTTCACGGCCGACGGGCGCACGCTGGAGGCCCAGGTGGCGGCACTGCGCGAAACGGCGGGCCTGTCCGCCGAAGGCGCGGCGCCGAGGCTGCCGCCGGCGATCGCCCGGCTGGCCGCGCCGGCGCACGGGGCCGACGCGGCGAGCCCGCCGCACGGCGCCTTCGATGCGCAAAGCGGGGAATTCCGCTTCGAGGTCGACGTCGATCGCCGCACCGCACGGCCCTGGGTCAACGTCATCGCCAACGCCGGCTTCGGCTTCCAGGTCTCAGAAGCGGGCACCGGCTACACCTGGGCCACCAACAGCCGCCTGCACCAGGTCACGCCCTGGTCCAACGATCCGGTCCAGGACCCGGCCTTCGAGCACTACCTGCTGCAGGATCTCGACAGCCGCGAACTGCTGCCGCTGACGCCGGCCGGCCGTGGCGGCGCCGCAGCCAGCCACCGCGTGCGCCACGGCCAGGGCTACACGGTGTTCGAATGCCTGCACCGCGACCTGCGGCTCGAGACCACCTTCTTCGCCGATCGCGAGGAGCGGATCAAGCTGGTGCAGGTGAAGCTGCGCAACGAAGGCCGCGGCGCGCGGCGCCTGCGCGCCCTCGCGATGGTCGAGTGGCAGCTCGGCGCGGCCCGCGGCGAGCGACGCACGGTCCACACCTGGAAGCCCGAAGACCTGCCCGCGGTGTTCGGCCAGCAGCGCGAATCGAGCGCCGGCTTCGGCGGCAGCACCGGCTTCGTCGCCATCGCCGGCCTGGGCGGCGCCACCCAATGGACCTGCGACCGCAGCGAGTTCTTCGCCGGGCGCGGCCGCATCGAGCTGCCCGACAGCCTGGCCGGGCGGGCCGGCAGCGGCCTCGACGCCTGTGCGTCGGTGGCCGGCGAGCTCAGCCTGGCGGCCGGCGCGAGCGCCGGCTTCAGCTTCATGCTGGGGCATGCCGACGACGCCGAAGCCGCGCTCGACATGGCGCGGCGCTGGCAGCAGATCGACGTCGGCGAAGCGCTGACGCGGGCGCGCGACTTCTGGGACGAACTGCTGGGCCGGCTGCAGGTGCGCACCCCCGATCCGTTGTTCGATGCCATGGTCAACCGCTGGCTGGTCTACCAGACGCTGTCCTGCCGCCTCTGGGCCAAGGCGGGCTTCTACCAGGCCGGCGGCGCCTTCGGCTTCCGCGACCAGCTGCAGGACGCGATGGCCTTCGCGCTGACCGATCCGCCGCGCCTGCGCGAGCAGATCCTGGTCAACGCGGCGCGGCAGTTCCCCGAGGGCGACGTCCAGCACTGGTGGCACATGCCCGGCGGCGCCGGCGTGCGCACCCATTTCTCGGACGACCTGCTGTGGCTGCCCTTCGCCGCCGCGCACTACGTGGAGGTCAGCGCCGACCGCTCGCTGCTGGACGAGCGGGTGGCCTTTGTCGACGGCCCCGCGATCCCGGAGGGTGCCGAGGATGCCTACTACCCGCCGCGCACCAGCGAGCAGAGCGCGAGCGTCTACGAGCACGGCGCCCGCGCGATCGACAGGAGCCTGGCCAGCGGCGTGCACGGCCTGCCGCTGATGGGCACCGGCGACTGGAACGACGGCATGAACCGGGTCGGCCACGAGGGCCGTGGCGAGTCGGTCTGGCTCGCCTGGTTCCTGTGCAGCGTGGTCGAGCGTTTCGCTCCCTTCGCGCTGGCGCGCGGCGAGGGCGAGCGCGCCAGGCGCTGGCTGGCCGCCCGGCAGGGATGGATCACGGCACTGCACGCCGCCGGCTGGGACGGCGCCTGGTTCCGGCGCGCCTTCTTCGACAACGGGGCGCCGCTCGGCTCGTCGATCAATGACGAATGCGCGATCGATTTGATCGCGCAGGCCTGGTCGGTGCTCTCGGGGGCCTCGGACCCGACGCACACGGGGCCGGCGCTGGCGTCGATGACCTCGCACCTGCACGATGCGCGGCTCGGCCTGATACGGCTGCTGGACCCGCCGCTGGCCCATTCGCCGAACAACCCGGGCTACATCCAGGCCTATCCGCCCGGCGTGCGCGAGAACGGCGGCCAGTACGCGCATGCCGCGGTCTGGGCGCTGATGGCGCAGGCGCTGCACGGCGATGTCGAGGGCGCATGGCGGACCTTCGAGGCACTGAGCCCGGCGCACCGCGCGCGCCACCC
>Ga0308176_10002117_pt1 | contig 12417 bp, 10 predicted proteins | sample PhyCR2_3_FD_203890 | JGI IMG/M metagenome (GOLD analysis project Ga0308176, IMG submission 203890) | Soil microbial communities from UC Gill Tract Community Farm, Albany, California, United States - DLSLS.C.R2 | ecosystem: Environmental > Terrestrial > Soil > Agricultural land | place: USA... | reverse complement strand
AGGGCACGCTGCTGCCACATGCGCGCGCCGAGGAGGAGGTGCTCTACCCCGAGTGGGCGGCGCTCGTGGGCTTCGCGGATGCCGCGGTGCCAATGGTCCACGACCACGAGGCGATCGTGGCGCGCGTTGACCGCCTGTCGATCGTGCCCGTCACCGAGGTCGACACGCTCCAGGAGCTGCTCTACGGCCTGCACGCGCTGATCTCGGTCCACTTCCGCAAGGAGGAGGACCTGCAGCTGCCCGTGTTCGACGCAAACCCCGAGGCCGCCGCGCGCGTGCTGGATCGGATGGGCGAGCGAATGGGCGAAGCCCACGCGCACTGACGCGTAGCATCGGCCCATGGCCGACATGTTCGACAGCTATCCGTACGCACAGCGCTTCGGCGTCAATCACGCGTTGCCGGAGCATGGCCGCTCCCGTGAGGAGCTGCTCACCGAGCTGCGCACGATGGCGGTTGAGGAGAACGCCGTCTGGGAGGGTGGGCGCTGCTCGGGGACGATGTACTGCGGCGACCGCGACCACTACGCGTTCCTGACGCAGGCCTTTGGGCTGTTCGCCCACCAGAACGCGCTCCAGCGCGACATGAACCCCGGCGCGACGCGCTTCGAGGGCGAGATCATCGCGATGGCGCTTGACCTCTTCCACGCGAACGCGATCGACGGCGGTGAGCCGGCCGGCATGGTCACCTCCGGCGGCACGGCCAGCATCACGCACGCGATGCTCGCCTACCGCGAGCAGGGCCGCGCGGCGCGTGGCATCGAGCACCCGAACGTCGTCAAGCCCGAAACGGCGCATCCGGCGTTCGACAAGGCCTGCCACCTGTTCGGGATCGAGCTGCGGCACATCCCGATCGATCCCGACACCACGCTCGTGCGCCCGAACGACGTCGCCGATGCGATCGACGACAACACGGTCGCGATCGTCGGCTCGGCCGGCAACTACGGCTACGGCACGATCGACCCGATCGCGGAGCTCGCCGCCCTCGCGCTGGAGCGCGGCGTGGGCATGCATGTGGACGGCTGCCTCGGCGGCTTCCTGCTGCCGTTCGGCGAGGAGCTCGGCTACGACATCCCGGCGTTCGACTTCCGCATCCCGGGCGTGACGACGATCAGTGCCGACACGCACAAGTACGGCTACGGGTTGAAGGGAAGCTCGACACTGCTGTTCGCCGACCGCGCGCTGCGCGACGGCATGTACTTCTTCATGGCGGACTGGAGCGGTGGCAAGTACTTCTCGCCAGGCATGGACGGCTCGCGCTCGACCGGGCTGCTGGCGGCGACCTGGGCGTCGCTGGTCTCGCTGGGGCGCGAGGGCTATCGCCGCTACGCCAAGGGAATCTTCGAGACATCGGCCGCGATGCAGGAGGCGGTGCGCTCACACTCAGAGCTGCGGCTGCTGGGCAAGCCGACGTTCCTGTTCGCGTTCACGTCGGACGAGTTCGACATCTACCACGTCAACGACGAGCTCAAGCGCCGCGGCTGGCGGCTCAACGGGCTGCAGTACCCGAACGCCCTGCACATGGCGGTCACGCGGCCGCAGTTGCAGGAGGGCGTGGTCGAAGCGTGGTCCAAGGACCTCGCGGCGGCCGTCGCGTACGCGCGCGAGCACGGGGACGAGCCGGCCGAGTCGGCCGCGCTTTACGGCGGCGTGCCCGGCGGGTTGAACGTCGAGGCCGAGCAGTTCATCCGCGAGGTGATGACGCAGCTGCTCGACGCCCAGCAGGCCGTGCCGGCGACCACGTGACGCGCGCGGAGCGCTACGCGCTCGCGGTCGACCTCGGGAGCGGGGCGCTCAAGGTCGGGGTCGTGTCGCTCGATGGCACGGTCGTCGCCGCTGCGCAGGCGCCGCTCGTCACCCAGCGTGCGCCCGACGGGACGGCCACTCAGGACGCCGCCCGCTGGTGGGCGCTCGTGCGCGAGCTCTCCGCGCAGGTGCTCGAGGCGGTTCCGCGGGACGGCGTCGCGGCTGTTGCGTGCACCGGCCAGTGGGCGAGCACGATCCCGGTCGACGCCGCGGGCGACCCGGTCGGGCCGTGCCTGATGTGGCAGGACACCCGGGGCGCCGAGCACGCGCGCCGCGTGGTCGGCGGGCCGCTGGCGGGGTACTCGCCGCGCGCGCTGGCGATGTGGATCTGGCGCACGGCCGGCGTGCCGTCGCACGACGGCGGCGATCCGGTCAGCCACATCCTGCACCTCGAGCGCGACGAGCCGCGGGTCGCCGCCGCCGCCCGCTGGTACCTCGAGCCCGTCGACTACCTGAGCATGTGCTTCACCGGCGTGGCCGCGGCGAGCCACGCGTCGATGACGGGCGCGTGGCTCACCGACAACAGGCGGCTCGAGCGGCTCGCCTACGACGCCGCGCTCATCCGCCGCGTCGGCATCGACGGCGCCAAGCTGCCGCCGCTCGTCGCGACGGGCGCGCTGATCGGCGCCGTGCGGCCGGAGGTTGCGGCCGAGCTCGGCCTCGGCAGCGACGTCCAGGTCGTGACCGGCTCGCCCGACCTTCATTCGGCCGCGCTGGGAACGGGCGCGGCCGATGTGGGGGAGGCCCACCTGACGATCAGCACGACGTCGTGGATCTCGCTGCCGGTGGCCAAGAAGAAGACCGACATCATGCATTCGATCTGCACGGTGCCCGGGCTGGATCCCGGCAGCTACCTGATCGTCAACAACCAGGAGGCGGCCGGGCTGTGCCTGCGCTGGCTGCGCGAGACGCTGCCCGGCGATCGCGACTACGAGGAGCTGCTCGCCCTCGCCGCGGCCGCGTCGCCGGGCGCCAACGGCGCGCTCTTCACGCCGTGGCTCGCCGGCGAGCGTTCGCCGGTCGACGACCGCGACGCGCGCGGTGGCTGGCACAACCTGTCCGTAGACACGGGCGCGCCCGAGCTGGCGCGCTCGGTACTGGAGGGCGTGGCGCTCAACAGCCGCTGGCTGCTCGGGGCGGTCGAGCGGTTCGTCGGCCACGACATCGACAAGCTGCGCATCTTCGGCGGCGGCGCGGCCTCGGACCTGTGGTGCCAGATCCACGCCGACGTTCTCGATCGCACGATCGAGCGCGTGGCCGATCCGGTGAACACGAACCTCCGCGGCGCGACGCTGCTCGCGGCGCTCGCCCTCGGGGCCGTGCGCCGCGACGAGATCCGCGCGCTCGTGCCAGTCGAGCGCACGTTCACGCCCGACGCGGCGACGCGTGCTGTCTACGACCGCCACTTCCGCGAGCTGCCGCGCCTCTACAAGGCCCAGCGCGGCATGCGCGGCAGGCTCACGCCCGGGGCCACGCGGGCGAGCTGACCGCCGTCAGTCACCAACTCCGAGCGCGACGAGCAGCACGAGCACGAGCGTCGTGGCGGCCAGCAGACCGTGACCGGCGACGATCGGCACCGGGAAGCGCTGCTCAGCCGGACCATCGCCGGGGCCCACGCCCGCAGGTGCCGCCACGATCGGCTCGCGCGACCGCTGCCGCAGCCAGATCGCGAGCATGCTGAAGCCCATCAGGGCGACGATCGCCAGCAGCACGAACGCGATCCACGCGAGCGCGTCGCTGTCGCTCGCCACGTAGATGATCCATAGCACCAGCCCGGTCGCGGCGAGGCCGAAGTGGCCCAGGATCCGCGCCGGCCTGATGCGGTCCCCGGGCTCGTCGCCCTGCTGCATCCCGCCGTGCTTGAGCCAGAGACCGAGCATCACGAACCCGCCGCCCGCGGTCAGCACCCATGTCACCAGCGCAACCCACTTCATCGTTCTTCCTCCCGTGTGTCGATGACTCGCAACCCGTGTACGAAGACCAGTGCCCCCCCAAGCCAGCCGCCTGCCGTCAGCGCGACCAGCCCGAGGACGCTGAAGATCAGTCCGCCCGTCGTCACGTCGCCGTGCTGGTAGCCGCGGTGCTGCAGCCAGGCCGCCAGCGCGAACAGCACTACCGCCGTGACCATCGCGGTCATGTGCAGCGTGGCCGTGCGCCACCGCTCGCTCCCCCAGTCGAGCCGCACCCAATCGGCGAACCCCGTCGTGGCGGTCGGCACGGCGACGATCAGCCCGCCGATCAGTGCGAGCCAGCAGCCCTTGCCGGCAGCATCTTGGATGCCGCCGAGCGAGCCGATCACCGCCAGCCCGGCGGCCAGCACGAACATTCCGATTGTCGCGTCGGTGAGCGGCGGGTGCAGGGGGTGCCCCGGCAATCCGCGCAGCATCACGTCGGCCTTCTTAGACCTCATGCGAGCGTTAGTGCCCCATTTGCGCCGGGTCTTACCTCAGCCGCCGATCGTCGCGCCCGTGAGCGCGACGAACTGGCAGATCAGCGACGCGGACAGGAACACGAGGCCGAGCGCGATCTCGTTGAAGCGCCGCAGCTCGCGCCCGCTCGCAGCAAAGACGAACATCACCATCGCCGCGAGCATGAGCACGAAGGCAGCGACGTCCACCGGTCAGCCCCAGAGGTCCGGCCGGTAGCGCTGCTCGCTGGTCTCGAGCCGGTCGAGGTAGGCCTCGGCGTGCTCGCGCGGCATCGCGCCGTGCTCGGCCACCAAGTCGACGAATGCGGCTCGCACGCCCTCGCGCATCGCCTGTGACCCGCAGACGTAGACGTAGCCGCCGGCATCCAGCAACCGCCACAGCAGCGCCCCCTCCGCACGCAGCCGGTCCTGCACGTGCTCGCGGCGCGCCGAGTTCTCGCGCGAGGTCACGACGTGCATGTGGTCGAGCACGCCCTCGGAGGCGAAGTGCTCGATCTCGTCACGGTAGATGTAGTCCAGCTCGCGCGAGCGAATGCCATTGAACAGCGCGGCCTCGCCGAGCGCCACCCCCGCCCGCTGCAGCGCCATCCGCTCCCAGAGGAACGCCCGCATCGGCGCAAAGCCGGTCCCGGCCGAGACGAACACCATGGGCCTGGCGACGTCCTGCTGGAGATGGAAGCCGTCGGTGCTGTCCAAGAACACGTTGAGCCGGTCGCCCTCGCGCAGGCGGTGGACGTAGCCCGAACACAGCCCGCCGATGGCTTCGAGCCCGACGGCGACGTGCGCGGCCTGCTCGCCGTGGATCTGCGGGCTCGAGCTGGTCGAGTAGTAGCGCGGGCGCAGCGGCTCGGCTGCCTCGAGGAACTCGAAGATGTTCAGTGGGCACGAGGCGAATTCGTCGAGCAGCTTGACGGCGTCGTAGTCGCCGGCTTCGAGCGCCGCGCGCAGGCCCGACGCTTCGCCACCGGGTGTCGTCAGCGCCTCGCGGATCGCCTCGAGCCGCGTCCGCTCGTCCGGATCGTCGACCTTCGCCAGCAGCAGATCGACCAGGGCGACGGACGGCAGGCCCGCCAGGTCGACCAGGTTCGTCAGGACGTTGCGGACCTGCAGGACGACGCCCTTCGGGACGGCATCCACGTTCATCGTCTTGGGGACCATGAAGAGACCGTCAAGAACCGCACCGAGCCGCTGCGCGACGCGCTCCACGCGGTCGGGATCGTTCTCCGGGCAGACACCGAGGTGATCGCCCGCGCGGTAAGTGACGCCGGGTGGGAGGCTGACCTCGAGATGGCGCGTGCGCTTCGGCGACGTCTCGGCCTGCAGCTCGCGGCAGGCGACGGCGGCCGCCTGGAACGTCTCCAGCCCGACCGCGTTGGTCATGATCGCGGGAACGAGCAGGACGCGCGGCGCTGCATCACCACCGTGCAGCGACGATGTCATCGCGCTGTTGGAGTCCGAGCGGCGCAGCTTGCCCGCCGCGGCCTCCTCGGCGGCCACGCGCTCCGCGGCGGCCTGCGTCGGCTCCGCTCCCGACAGCTCGATCAGCGCCGGCCAGACACGGTCGTTCCATTCGTTTTGGGCTTGTTCCCACGTCGGCGTCCCGACGTCCGCGTAGCCGAAGTCGACGACCGGCGTGGCGCCCAGCTTCGCCAGCGTTTCGTGCACCAGGCGAGGGAACGCCAGGAACGCGTTCCACTGGCTGTTGCCAAGGCCCCACACGACGTAGCGGCAGTTGCGCCAGGTCGCATCGCCGGCGTGGGCGTGCTGCAGCCAGTCCCTGAATGCGACGGCGTTCGTTGGCGGGTTCGAGGTGTAGGTCGAGGTCATCACGACGAGCAGCCACGGCTCCGTAGACGCCGGCCGGTCGACGAGCTCGTTGAGCGTCACGACCTCGCTGGTGTAGCCGTACCTTGCGCTGCGCTCCGCAAAGCGCTGTGCCAGCCGCTTGTTGGTGCCGAAGTTGCTGCCGTAGGCGACGAGGAGGTTGCGATAGTCGTTCGCGGCGGGGATCTCCGAGGGGCGGTCCCACGCATGGGTACCGATCGGCGGCGCGACAGCCCCGGCGGAGCCGTTGGAGTCGCGCTCGCGCAGCGCGACCGCCGCCTGCCGCTGCTCCCGTCCCTCGCGCAGCACACGGATGACCGGGACGCTCGCCGGCTTGGTCGTCACGGTCGTGTTCTTGTGCACCTCCGCGCCCGGCGCCATGCGCAGCCGATAGCGGTTGCAGATCTCGAACAGGAGTACGCGCAGCATCATGAACGTGACTTCCTGGGCCATGCACTGGCGCTTGCCGATCGAGAACGGGATGAACGCGTGTCGCGGGCGCCCGACGATTCGCTCCATGGAGAAGTGCTCAGGGTCGAAGCTGTCGGGCTCGGGCCCCCAGTAGCGCGGGTCGCGCTGGGCGGCGAGCGTGCCGACGAAGATGATGTCGCCCTTGCGGATCCGGTAGGCGCCGAGCATGCCGTCCTTCAGGCTGCGGCGGACCGTGATCGGCATCGGCGGGTAGATCCGCAGCGTCTCCTTGATCACCTGCGTCATGTACGGCAGGCGCATCAGGTCCTCGTACTGCAGGTCGTAGCCCGGGTCGCCGCCGCTGATCCCGTCGATCTCGGCCAGCAGCCGCTCCTCGACCTCCGGATTCGTCGCCAGCACGTACGCCAGCCAGGCGCCGGTGATCGACGGCCCGTTGAAGCCGTTGGACATGTGCATGAGGATCTGATCGCGGACCGTCTCGAGGTCGAGGTGCTCGCCGGTCTCGGGGTCTGGCGTCGTGAGCAGGCGCGTCAGCAGGTCGGTCTGCTGGCCGGCGGGGCAGGTATGCGCGCGGCCGCGCACGAGCGCGTCGGCCGTCCTGAACAGCTCCTCGTTCTGGCGGCGGTAGCGCTTGCGCCGCCCCGGCGAGGCGAGCACCGAATCCGGGCGGGGCTCTGCCACCCGCGCGATGCTCTCCTTCGTGCTTGCGGGCATGGCCGCCGCGAACGCGTGCGGATCGCTGCCGTTGAACAGCCCGAAGTCGTAGTTGCAGGCGCCGCGCCCCGACACCTCCAGCGAGTAGCGCTCCATCCACGTGCGGGCGTCGACCGGCTCGTCGTCGTCGAGCTCGGCCCACGCCGAGACGAGCTTGCGCGCCACGTCCTTCATGCGCTCCAGCTGCGTGCGCTGATGCGCCGGCGAGTACCAGGGCAGCATCACGCGGCGGATGCGCTCATAGCGTTCGCCGTCGCCGATCACGGAGATCCCGTCGCCGCGCGAGTTGCGTAGCTGGTCGAAGAAGTTGATCTCCTCGATCCGCTTGCCGAACTGGTCCTCGTCGGAGGCGACCTCGTCGAGCAGGTCGGGATCGGACACGACGACGATCCGCCACTTCTTCGTCGGGATCCCGACGGCGTAGATGTGCCCGAACCGACGGTAGTAGTCGAGCTGCGTGTCGTTGTCGTTGAGGATGTCGAAGTTCGCGAAGCGCTCGCCCTTGGGGACGAGCCAGCGAACCGCGTAGGGGATCTCGCGCGGGGCTGGCGGGGACGCCGAGACTCGCTCGGTTTCGACCCCAACATCTTCCTTGAGCAACACCCAAGAGCCCCCTCTAAAGACCGACGATCACTCTATAGAAAGCGGGGCTACGGGTCTACGATCTCGCGCGTATGAATCGCCTCGACGCGATTGGGTCGCCAGAGCTGCGCGCGGCGCTGCTCTACGTGCGCGGGTCGGCCCAGCCGGTGACCGCCGACGACGCCGCGGCGGCGCTGGGCGTGCACCGCAGCGTCGCGCGCGGCCGGATGGAGCGGCTCACGCAGGCCGGCCTGCTGGAGACCAGCTTCGCCCGCCGCTCGGGACGCAGCGGCCCCGGTGCAGGCCGCCCGGCCAAGCAGTACTCAGCGGCTACCGAATCCGATGCGCTCGAGCTGCCGCCGCGTCACCTTCCGGCACTGGTCGCGCGGCTGCTGGACGAGCTCCCCGCCGACGGCCGCGAGGCAGCGCTGCGGCGCGCCGGCGAGGACTTCGGCCGCGAGCTCGCGCGCTCCGCCGGACTTGAGCCGCAGGCGGGTGTCGAGGCCGGGCTGGAGGCCGTCTGCGCCGCCGTCCGCTCGCTCGGCTTCCAGGCGCGGCTCGAAGGGGTCGAAGGCGACAGCGCTTCGATCAGCACGCCCACCTGCCCGCTGCGCCCGCTCGTCGCCGAGCGGGTCGAGGTTGCGCATGTCGACCGCGGCATGTGGGCCGGTCTGGTCGAATGCGGATTGGATGGCACCCGCGCGGAGGCGGTCGAATGCGAGACGCAGTCCTGCCTCGAGGGACACGCGAACTGTCAGGTGCTGATCCGGCTCAGGACAGACGCTCGCTCATCGACCCCATGAGCTTCCAGGCGAGCGTCGGGTTGCCCTCGACGAGCGGCCGGAAGTCCGCGGGGGCGATGCCGTAGCAGCGCAGGTCCGTGCTTGCCGTGATGGTCGCGGTGCGCTCGCCGCCCATTAGCAGTGCGATCTCGCCGAACGAGTCGCCCGTGGACATCGTCCTCACTGGCTGTCCTTGAACGGTCACGCCCGCCTGCCCGCTCGCGATGACGAAGAACCCGTCCGCCGGCCGGCCCTCGACGGTCACCACCTCGCCCGCGCCAAACGTGCGCTCGGTCATCACGACGGCGATCAGGTCAAGCTCGGCCGGCTCGAGGTCGGCGAAGAGCGGCACCTCCGCGAGCAGGGTCACGGCCTCCGTCGCCATGGACGGTTGATAGCACCGCGCCGCCCGGTCGCGAAATGGAGCGGGCGGCGCGGAGCGGGCTAGCGGCCCTCGCGCACCTGCAGCAGGTTGCCGTCCGGGTCCTGGAACTGCGCGACCGAACCCCAGGGGAACTCGAGCACGTCGGAAACGAACTGCACGCCGCGCGATTTCAGCTCCTCGACCGTCTTGCGACAGTCGTCGGTCTCGATCGTCACCGATGCCGGTGGGCGCCCGAAGACCGGCTCGGCCGCGCCCGGCGTGCCGGGCCAGAGAACGAGCTGGAAGTCGTCGCCCTCGACGCCGACGGTCAGGAAGCGCGGGCCGTCCGGTGTCGGGTTCTCGACGCGCTTCTCCAGGCCGAGGATGTTCGTGTAGAAGTCGAGCGCCCTGTCCTGGTCGCTGACGAGCACGCTCGTGTAGAAGACCTTCTCGAGCATGGTGCTCCTCCGTTGGTCGTGGTTGATCACTCCCATGACCCACGGAGCGCCGAAAACGTGACCGGACTTGAGCGGCGCGCTCAGTTCCCGCGCGGCAGCAACGCGTCGAATGCGCGCAAGGCGCCGCGCTTGAGCGCGGTGGCGCCGGATCGCGCCACGGCCGCCGGGGCCGATGCCGCAGCCGAGGGCTCGAACTCCAGCGGATCGCCCTGCGCCAGCGTGCCCGGCGTCGCGACGTCGGCGTATACCCCGAGGCAGTGGTCAGCGTGAGCGTTGATGGTCTTCAGAACGGTGGGGTCGGCGGGCAGGTCGCCCTGTTGGCGCGTCGGGATCGAGCAGCGCAGCGTCGGGATCTCCGCGGCGAAGGTGACGTTCGGAGCGCGGACCCGTCCCCCGAGCCAGCCGAACTCCACAAGCTCCGCGCCGTCACAGTCGATGAGCACGTTTGGCCTGAAGCGGCGTACGTCGAACTGCGATCCAGGCGAGTGCTCGGCCATCGCCCGCAGGCTCGCGCCCGTCATGAGCAGGATCGGGTACGCGTCGTAGAGGGCGCCGACGGGGGTCGCGTACCGTGCCAGCTCGGCGAGCTTGCGAACCGGGAACATCGAGAAGTCGGGGAGCGGCTCGCCGTCGGCGATGGCGAACTGGCGGCGCAGATCCGCCTTGTTGGCCTGTGGCGTGCGGTAGCGCTCCTTCTCGGAGAGCGCCGGCAATGACTCGAGCCGCGCGGGCTTTCCGATCAGCTGCGACAGGCGATCGTTGATCGCCTGGTCGGAGCTGGACATTTCGCCGCCGTCCGGGAAGGTGACGATCACCTCGAGGACATCTCCGGGGTCAGCCGGCCGACCGGCGGGATCCTCCGCGAACCGGGCGCTGCACTGCAGCAGGACCGGCCAGCGACGCGCGGTCGTGAACGTGTTGAGCTCGAGGTCGCGCACGGCCCACATCCTGTCCGCGTGCAGGCCGCGGGTGGCGATGGCCGACTGCTCGAGGCGCTCCCCGCCCATGGACTTGACCGGGTAGCGCCAGATCTCCGCGACGGTGCCGACAATGGTCATGGCGCTCTCCTTACCCGGACGAGGACGGTCCCGTGCCAGAGGCTTCCGTCGCCATAGCCCACGCTGCCAGCCACCGCGATACGCGGCAGGTGGGCCGTACGTCTCGCGCGCTTGAGGTGCCGCCGCGCCTTCGGACCCAGCCGCAGGTGATAGGTCCGGGTCGCGGTGGCTCGGGTCAGGCGCAACGTCAACCGGGAGCGCAGGCGCAACGAGCCGAGCGTCGCGCGGAGCGTCAGGCTGCCACCGCACCCCGTGCGGCAGGACACCGTCACGGCGAGCGAGCCGTCGTGGCGCACCCTCACACCCAGCCGTGGAGGACCGGCAAGGGTGTGCGCGAGTCCGGTGGAGCCGGGAGGTACCGGGTTCGTCACGGCGGGCGGGACGGGCTGCGGATCGCCGGGCGGGCTCGTGGGTGGTGTTGGTGGTGCGGGCGGGGTGACCAGTGGCTCGGCGCTCGCGCTGATGTCCTGCGGCTGCGGACCGTTGTCCGACGGGCAGTCGGTCGACGCTGGAACGCTCAGCGCCGACAGCGCGTAGTAGGCCAGTTCGCCACAGGCGTCGCCGCGCAGTAGGAACGCGTCGGCAGGCGAGAAGAGGACGGCGCCGGCGCCGTGCGCGGACCCGCCGCCAAGTCCCGGGAGCGAGGTGCCGAAGTTGCCTCCGGCCGGCCGGATGTACGCCTGCGTTCCGGCGGTCGTCGGCGCGGCCCCATCGTTGGCCTCGATGAGCGCGTCGCCCTGGTCGTCGACCGCCTGGTCGGCGACCACGGGCCCGTACCAGCCCGGCTGGGTCGGAACCGAGGCCGGCGCCGAGAACGCGTCATCACCGGCTTCGGCGACCGTGTAGGACGCTCCGTTGGCGTGGGTCCAGCTGGCGAGCGCGGTCCCGTCGTCGCCGACGCTGACCCGCGGGTCGCCGGCGCCGCCGGGGTCATCAACCCACGTGAAGTTCGAGGCGCCGGCCCGCCAGAGGATCGTTCGCTCGCCCGCTGACTGGAGGTTGAGGGTCATCGCAAATGTCCGATGGTCGGGCGAGGCCGCCGCCGGCGATGGCCGCCAGTCGACAAAGACGGCGTGCCCGAACGAGGGCGCGAGGACCGCTGTCGTCATCGCATCGCCGGTGGCCGGCCGCACTGCGCCGGTGAGCCGCGCGTAGTAGTCGCTGATGTCGGTGATCCACTCCACGGCCGCGGCGCCGTGGTAGCTCTCAACATCGAAGAGCGTCGCGATGGCCGACGTGTCCGTCGCGGCCACCGCGGCATCGCCGATCGTCGCCCCGCCGGTCACGGAAGCGAGCATGACGTGGTGCGCGCCGTCGTCCTCCTGCGGCCAGGCGATCACGCCGTCGCCGTGCTCGTCGATCGACAGCAGCGGCTCCGGAGCGCCGACGGCCGGGCTGACCTGGGTGGTCGTTCCGAGCTCGCGGGGCACCGACCAGGCGCCGCCCGGTGTAGCGGTCGCCGCCATCACGAGGCATGTCCCGGCGTCGGGATCACAGCCGTCGAGCCACGTCGCGACCACATCGCCGGCATCGTCGATCGCCAGGTCGGGAAGGTCTCCGCCTGCGATCGGAGCCGGCTGGGGATCCTGGAAGCGCAGCGCGCCCTCCGCACGCCGCGTCAGCCAGTAGGACACCGCGTCGCCGTCGTCGCAGATCCGGATCGCCGCCGTGCCCGCCACCGGTGAGTCCGCCAGCGCGCCGATCCCGCAGCCGTCACCCCAGTCCTGCAACGGGCCGCGCATTCCGTCGGGAGCGATGGTCAGTGTCCGGTCCGAGACATCCGAGGTGCCGACCGCCAGCGCATCCCCATCGCGCAGCGCGAGTGCCAGCCCCGTCGGCCAGATGTCGTTCGGCGGGTCGGTGTCATAGATGCGCAGTGGCGTGCGCAGCGGGCCCTCGCCCTGCGCGCGATAGGCCACCATCGCACCGGGTCCCTCGGTCCAGGCGATCGCGACGCCGTCCGTTCCGACTC
>Ga0308176_10002116_pt1 | contig 12420 bp, 9 predicted proteins | sample PhyCR2_3_FD_203890 | JGI IMG/M metagenome (GOLD analysis project Ga0308176, IMG submission 203890) | Soil microbial communities from UC Gill Tract Community Farm, Albany, California, United States - DLSLS.C.R2 | ecosystem: Environmental > Terrestrial > Soil > Agricultural land | place: USA... | reverse complement strand
TGTATGACGCCCTGCTCACGCATGACCGCCGCAACGCCCCATCGCTCCGCGATCGTCGCCCTGGGCGTGGCCGCCGCGCTGGCCGCGGGACCAGCGGCCGCCGGATCGCTGGGCCCCTATTCGATGAGCCGCGACGCGTCGGGCACGTCCTGGCAGCCGGACGTCTCGCAGCACGAAGGCCTGCACATCATGCAGGGCCCTTGGATGTTCATGGGCCACGCCACGATCAACGCGGTCTGGGACAGCCAGAGCGGACCGCGCGGCGACGACAAGGCCTTCCTCTCCGGGATGATCATGGGCGAGGCTGAGCGCTCGTTCGGCAACGGCGACGCGCTGACGCTGCGGGTCATGCTCAGCCCCGATCCGTCCATGGGCCCGAGCGGCTATCCGCTGCTCTTGGCCACCGGCGAGACGGCGGACGGCAAGCGGCCGCTGGTCGACCGCCAGCACCCGCACGACCTCTTCATGGAGCTCTCGGCGACCTACGCCCACAAGCTGGCCGACCACGCCAGCGTGTTCGTCTACGCCGGCCTGCCGGGCGAGCCGGCGTTCGGGCCGCCCGCCTTCATGCACCGCGCGTCGATCATGGACTCCCCCGAGGCGCCGATCAGCCACCACTGGCTGGATTCCACCCACATCAGCTTCGGCGTGGTCACCGGCGGCGTGGTGCTGGGCGACTGGAAGCTGGAGACCTCGCGCTACAACGGCCGCGAGCCCGACCAGCACCGCTACGACATCGAGACGGGCGCGCTGGACTCGACCGCCGCGCGGGTCAGCTGGAACCCCGGCGCCCACTGGGCTCTGCAGGCGTCCTGGGCGCAGGAGAAGAGCCCCGAGCAACTGGAGCCCGGCGTGAACCAGCGCAAATTGTCGGCGAGCGCGATCTACACCCGCGCCGTGGGCGAGCACGGCTGGTGGTCGACGACGGCCGCCTGGGGCCGCCGATCGAGCGAGGGCGAGGACCTGGACGCCTGGGTGCTGGAAAGCGCCGTGAAGCCCAACGCCGCCTGGACCGTCTTCGCCCGGGCTGAGCGCATCGACACTGACGAGCTCACGTTTACGCCCTCGGGCGGGCATGGACCGGTCTACACAGTCGCCAAGGTCTCGCTGGGCGCCGTGCGCGACTGGACCGTGAACGCCCACGCGAGCATCGGCCTTGGCGGCCTCTATGCTCTGGACTTCGTCCCTTGCGGGCTGAAGGCGGCCTACGGCGGCGACCCGCACGGCGCGATGGTATTTGCGCGCCTGAAGCTGCGCTGACATTGGCGTGCGTGGGCTGATCGGCTAGCCATTTCGCATGAGCGCCGAAACCATCACCTACCTCGCCGACGTCCCGCGCGTGCACGCCGCCCGCCGGGGCGACCACGTGGCCGTCGAGTGCGAGGGCCGCAAGCTGACGTACGCCGAGCTGGACCGCCGCGCGAAGCAGGTCGCGGGCCTGCTGGCCGAGGCCGGCGTGAAACCCGCCGACCGCATCGGCTGGCTGGGCCGCTCAAGCGAAGCCTTCTTCGAGCTGTTCTTCGGCGCGGCCCTGTCGCGGGTCTGCCTGGCGCCGATCAACAATCGCCTGGCGATCCCCGAGATCGCCTTCATCCTGCAGGATAGCGGCGCGGACCTGTTCTTCGTCACGCCGACCTTCTTCGACGCGGCGCGCCAGGTCGTGACCCAGGTCGACCGCCCGATCCGCCTGATCGCCGTCGGGGGCGAGTGCGAGGGCTTCGACAGCTTCGAGGCGCTGCGCGACGCCGCCCGCGTTCCGGCCTTCGAGCCGCAGGACCCCGGCGACGACCTCCTTCAGCTCTACACGTCGGGCACGACGGGGCTGCCCAAGGGCGTGCGGCTGAACAACGCGAACTACCAATCCTTCCTCGACCTGCGGACCAAGGTCGAAGGCTTCGACTACGGCGCCGACGACACCGTGCTGATCGTCATGCCGCTATTCCACGTCGCCGGGACCAACATCAGTTTCTCCGGCCTCGCCGCGGGCGGGCGGGTGATCATCCTGCCTGAGTTCGCGCCCGGCCGGGTGCTGGACCTCGTGGGGCAGGAAGGGGTGGCGCACATGTTCCTGGTGCCGGCGATGATCAACATGTGCCTGCAGGCGCCGGAGATCGACGGCGCGAACCTCTCGACGCTGAAGACCGTGGCCTATGGCGCCTCGCCCATCGGCGAGGCCGTGCTGGCGAAGGCCACAGAGCGCTTCGGCTGCGGCTTCATCCAGTTCTACGGCATGACCGAAAGCACGGGGGCCGGAACGTTCCTGAAGCCGTCCGACCACGTGGGCGACCTGCTGCGCTCCTGCGGCAAGCCGTGGCCGGACATGGACGTGAAGATCCTGCGCGACGACGGGACGGAAGCCGACACCGGCGAGATCGGCGAGATCGCCATCTGGGGCGACATGGTCATGGCCGGCTACTGGAACCGCGAGGAGGCCACCGCCCAGACTGTCACAGCCGACCGTTGGCTGAAGACCGGCGACGCGGGCTTCAAGAACGCCCAGGGCTTCGTCTTCGTCCATGACCGGGTGAAGGACATGATCGTCTCCGGCGGGGAGAACGTCTATCCGGCCGAGGTCGAGAACGCGATCATGGGCTGCCCAGGCGTGGCCGACGCGGCGGTGATCGGCGTGCCGGACGAGAAGTGGGGTGAAGCGGTCAAGGCCATCATCGTGGCCGCACCGGGCGACGCGCCCGATCCGGCGGCGATCATCGCCTACGCCCGCGAGCGGATCGCCGGTTTCAAGGCGCCCAAATCCGTGGACTTCATCGACGCCCTGCCGCGCAACGCGTCCGGCAAGGTGCTGCGCCGCGAACTGCGCAAGCCCTACTGGGAAGGCCGCGGCCGCAACGTCGGCTAGGGGCCGGCCGCCACGTTCTGGCCCTCGCGGTCCAGCGGCTCGGGCCGCGGCCGCGGCGCGAGCGCCAGGCGAGAGACACTGACCACGGCGGCGATGGCCGCCAGCGCCGCCGCCGTCGCCAGCGCGACGGGCACGGCTTGCGCCCCCGCCAGGTGGAAGAACACAGCTGTGGAGACCGCGCCCGCGGTCTGGCCGAGCAGCCGGGCCGTGGCCAGCATGCCGCCCGCCGCCCCGGAGCGATGCATGGGCGCCGAGGTGACCATCGCGCGGTTGTTGGGGGACTGGAAGAAGCCGAAGCCGAGCCCGCAGAGCGCCATGCGCCAGGCGATGTCCGCGTCGCCCGTGTGCGGGTCCAGGCGCGCGAGCGCAAAGAGCCCCAGCGCGAATAGCGAAAGGCCGATGCCGCCGAGGGTCCCCGCCCGGTGCCGGTCGGCCAGGCGTCCCGCCAGCGGCGCGGCGACGCCGACCGCCAGCGGCCACGGCGTCATCAGGAGGCCCGTCTCGACGGCGGAGCGGCCCATCGCGCCCTGGAACAAGAACGGCAGGCCGACGTAGGCCATCATCTGGGCTGCGAACGAGACGATCGAGGTGGCGATCGAGAGCCCGAAGATCGGGATGCGCAGCAGGTCGAACGGCACCAACGGGTGTGCGCGCGGCAGCTCCCGCCACGCCAGCAGGGCCCCCGCCGCTACGCCCGCCGCCACCATGGCCAACCCCGCGCCCAGCCCTTCCCGGGCCGTGCGCTCGGCGCCGGTGATGAGCAGGCCGAACGTCGCTGCGTTCAGCGCCGCCGACAACCAGTCGAACGGCCGGCCAGAGCCGACGGTCCTGGGCAGCGCGCGGCTGGCCATGGCGATCGCCACCACGCCGATCGGCACATTGATCGCGAACAGCCACTCCCAGGACGCCCGCGCCAGGATCGCCGCAGCCACCGTCGGACCGATCGCCGCCGACACCGAGATCACGAGCGCGTTCAGCCCCAGCGCCCGCCCCAGGCTGGCCTTCGGCTGGGTGAAACGCACCAGGGCGGCGTTGATGCTCATGATGCCGCCGGCGCCCAGGCCCTGCAGCACGCGTGCGGCGGTGAGCTGCGGCAGGGTGTGCGACAACGCACAGCCCAGCGAGCCCAGGGTGAAGACCGCCAGGCCGGCCATGTAGACCCGGCGGTAGCCCAGCTTGTCGCCCAGCGCCGCCAGCGGCAGCAGCGTCACCGTGATCGCCAGCTGGTAGGCGTTGACCACCCAGATCGAGGACGCGGCGGTGGCGTGGACTTCGTGGGCGATGGTCGGCAGCGCGACGTTGGCGATCGCGCCGTCCAGCACCGACATGGCCATGGCCAGCCAGATCGCCGCCATGGACCAGTAGCGCCGCGGGACCGGCAGCCCGTCAGGGGCGCCGGCCGGCGCGTGCGCGTCGGTGTCGACAGCGGACTCAGTCACGGGCCTTTGCATCCCGCATCAGAACCCGCGAGGGAAGCGTTGGTGTCTCTAGGCCGCGCTGGCTTCGGCGCTGGGGCGGGCCTTCACGCGGCCGAACCAGTCGGTCAGCTTCTTGAACCCCGGGTCCAGCGGCTGGCCTACCTGGCCGCCGAAGTCGACGAACGCGAAGAGCAGGATGTCGGCCAGGCCGAAGTCGGCGCCGGCAATCCAGGGCCCTTCGACGTTCTTCTCCAGCCAAGCCTCGCCGTCCTTGGCCATCGCCTTCAGTCCGGGCGAAGCTTCGGGCACGGTCAGCAGCCGGTCCTTGAACAGCTGCAGGCCTTCGCCGAAGCGGAAACCGTTGGCCATCGGCTCGCAGACCTTCAGGTCCACGCGCCGCGTCCACATCCGCGTCTTGGCGCGCGCCTCGGGCGTCGAACCGATCAGCGCCGGGGTCGGATGCTTCTCCTCGATGTACTCGCAGATCGGCAGGATCTCGGTCAGGCAGGAGCCGTCGTCCAGCTCCAGCGCCGGCGTCTGGCCGGCCGGATTGACCTTCGCGTTGTACGGCGCCCGGCGGTTTTCCCCGCCCATGAGGTCGACCGTGACGCGGGGCAGGTCGAGCCCCTTCTCGGCCAGGAACATCTTCACGACCCGAGGGTTAGGGCCGACCGAGGTGTAGAGCTTCATGGGATTGCCTCCGGCTAAGCTTGGCTGTGGGCGGGAATACTGACGCGTTCAAGCGTTGCCGTCGTAATCGGGCGCCCTAACGTCGGTCAACGAATCGCCCGTTAACCATTTTTTCAAGAATCGCTGTGGCGTTTGGACGCAGGTTTTGGCATACTCCGCGGCCATGGCCGATCGACAGTTCAAACCTGACCTGACGGGATCGGACGAGACCCTCGAGCACCTGCTCGACCGCCTTCGGTCCTTCAGCATCAAGAAGCCCAGCCGCCCCGGTCGGGAAGGTTGGGACCACTTCGTCTCCTCGCGCCGGCCACCGCGCGGCGCAGGCGGCGCGGAGGCGCCGATCCCACGCGAACGTCCGATCCCGGACGCGTTCGCGCCGATCTAGCTACAACCCCTCCGGCGTCGGACCGCCGGTCGCCCAGTCGAGCAACTCGACCGGGTGGATGACCGGCGCGCCCACGGCCGGGGCCAGTTGGGCGATGCAGCCGACGTTGGCCGCGGCGACGGCCTGCGCGCCCGTGCGCTCGATATTGGCGGCCTTCCGGGCGCGCAGACGTCCCGCCAGCTCGGGCTCCAGGATGTTGTAGACGCCGGCCGAGCCGCAGCAGAGGTGGCCTTCGGCGATCGGGCGCACCTCGAAACCGGCCGCCGCCAAGAGCCCGGCCGGTCCGTCCTTGATCCTCTGTCCGTGCTGCAGCGAGCATGGGACATGGTAGGCGACGGAGAGGCTCACCCGCGGCGCGATCAGCGGCGGCAAGCCGACCTCGCCGATGAATTCAAGCACATCGCGCGCCTTGCCGGCGGACGACGCGGCGTCGGCCTCGCCCGGCAGGCGATGGCCATAAGCCTTCAGCGTCGTCCCGCAGCCCGCCGCCGTGGTGACGATCGCGTCGACCGGCCCGGCCTTGCGCCAGGCGCGCAGGTTCGCTGCCGCCAGCCGCCCCGCGGCCTTGGTTCGCCCCAGGTGCTCCGGGATCGCGCCGCAGCAGCCTTCCCCCTTGGCCAGCACCACGTCGAACCCGGTGCGGTTGATGAGCCGGATCGCGGCGGCCTGGATCGAGGGCGCCATCGCGTTCTCGACGCAGCCCTGCAGCAGGATCACCCGACCTCGCGGCTCGTCGCCGGCGGGAAGAACGCCCGGCGCGCGGCGCGGCGCGGCCTTGGCCGGCGTCAGGCGCAGCAGCGCCGCCAGGCGCGCCAGCTTCAGCGCCGCCAACACCGGCTCCAGCGGCCGGGCCAGCCGCCCCAGCGCCAGCGCCACGCGCAGGTGGCTTGGGCGGGTGAGAACGTGGTCCAACGTCCAGCGGATCAGCGCTTCTCCCGGCGGCCGGCGGTAGTGCTGCTGGATGTGCGCGCGGCCGTGCTCGATCAGCTGGGCATAGTCGACGCCCGACGGACACGTCGTCTTGCAGCCGAGGCAGGACAGGCAGCGGTCGACGTGTTTCACGGTCTCGGCGGATGGCGCGCCGCCGTCCTCCAGCATCGCCTTGATCAGCTCGATGCGGCCGCGCGGACTGTCGCGTTCGTCGCCCAGCAGCACGTAGGTCGGGCAGGTGGCCGTGCAGAAGCCGCAGTGCACGCACTTGCGGATCTCGCCGTGGCTGGCGGCGGTCTCGCGATCCTCCAGCTGTTCGGGGGTGAAGGCGGTCTGCATCAGGCGCCCGCAAACCGGCCGGGGTTGAGCACGCCGTTCGGGTCGAACGCGGCCTTCACGCGAGCGCTGAGCGCGGCCAGCGGCCCGTCGAGGGGCTCGAACGCCGAGCCGTCGCCGCGATAGAGCGTGGCGTGGCCGCCCAGCTCGCGCGCCCGCGCCCGGATCGCGCTGGGCGGTGCGTCGCTCGCAAGCCACACCAGGCCGCAGGCCCAGTCGAACAGCGCATCGCCATCGAGGCCGTCGGCTGCCCGCCAACCCACCGCCGGTGGCGCGGAGATCCGCCACAGCGGACGACGGTCGCGCCAGAACGGCTCGACCTCGCCGATCTGGGCCCAGAACTCGGCGCTGTGAGCGCCATCCAGCCGCTCGGCGCGCCCAAAGGCCCTCAGCGTCTGACCTAGCGCGTCGGCCCGCGCCGCGACCGAGGCCTCGAAGCCCTCGATCCGCAGCGCCGTGACCGGCATCTGCGCCTTCAGCGGCGCTCGCGCGGCGGTGGCCGCCGGCAGGTGCGCCGCGCCCGACACCTCGGTCGGAGCGTTCATCGCATGCTGCATGGCGAGCGCGGCCCGATCGTCCGCCAGGCCGAACAGCATCAGCGTCGTCTCGGTCTTCGGCGCTGGCAGCACCTTCAGCGTGACTTCCGTCAGTACACAGAGCGTCCCCCAGGAGCCCGCCATCAGCTTGGCGAGATCGTAGCCCGTGACGTTCTTCACGACCTTGCCGCCGGCCTTCACGATCTCGCCGCGGCCGGTGACCGCGGCAATCCCCAGCACGTGGTCGCGCGCGGCGCCGGCGCGGAGCCGCCGCGGCCCGGAGAGCCCGGCCGCCAGGACGCCGCCGATGGTCGGCTGGCCCTTGGCGCCGAGCAGCCGAGTGAGCTTCGGCGGCTCGAACGCCAGCATCTGCCCTTCGGCGGCGACCAGCTTCTCCAGGGTCGCGAGTTTCGCGCCGGGCTGGACCGTCAGCACCAGCTCCTCCGGCTGGTAGTCGACCACCTTGTCCATCGCCGCCAGGCTAAGCACCGCCTTGGCGCCCTCGACCGCACCGATCCCGCGCTTGGTCCCGCCGCCGACGATCTCCAGCGGCCGGCCCTTGGCGACGATCTTCGCGACCTCCTCCGGCGTGGCCGGCGTCTCGACGGGCAGGTCCAGCGCCAGCATCTAGAACCGCGGCAGCTCGGGGAAGGCGACCTTCCCGCGGTGGACGTGCATGCGGCCCAGCTCGGCGCAGCGATGCAGCGTCGGGAACACCTTGCCGGGGTTCAGGAGCAGATCGGGGTCGAAGGCGCACTTCACCCGCTGCTGGCAGGCGAGGTCGGTGTCCGAGAACATCTCGCCCATCAGGTCGCGCTTCTCGACGCCCACGCCGTGCTCGCCGGTGAGCACGCCGCCCACCGCCACGCAGAGCTTAAGGATGTCGGCGCCAAAAGCTTCGGCGGCCTCCAGCTGGCCCGGCTGGTCGGCGTCGTAGAGGATCAGCGGGTGCAGGTTGCCGTCGCCGGCGTGAAAGACGTTGGCGACGCCCAGGCCGTACTGCTCGGCCATCTGCGAGATGCGGGTGAGCACGTGCGGCAGCTCGCGGCGCGGGATGGTGCCGTCCATGCAGTAGTAGTCCGGCGCGATGCGGCCCACGGCCGGGAACGCGGCCTTGCGCCCGGCCCAGAACGCCAGCCGCTCGGCCTCGCTGGTCGAGGTGCGCACCGTGGTCGCCCCGCGCGCCTGCGCCAGCCTCACGACCTCGGCGCAGAGCTCGGCGCATTCCGCCTCCGGCCCGTCCAGCTCGACGATCAGCAGCGCGGCGCACTCGGTGGGATAGCCTGCGCCCACGAACGCCTCGGCGGCGCGGATGGCGGGGTTGTCCATCATCTCCATGCCGGCCGGGATGATTCCGGCGGCGATCACGTCGCCGACGGTAGCGCCGGCGGCCTCGACAGACCCGAACCCCAGCAGGAGCGCGCGCGCCGCCTGCGGCTTGCGCAGCAGGCGCACGGTCACCTCGGTGACCACGCCCAGCAGGCCCTCCGAGCCTGTCACGACCCCCAGCAGGTCGTAGCCCGGCGCATCGAACGCCTTGCTCCCCAGGCGCACGACCTGGCCGTCCATGAGCACGATCTCGCAACCCAGCAGGTTGTTGGTGGTCAGCCCGTACTTCAGGCAGTGCACACCGCCGGAGTTCTCCGCCACATTGCCGCCGATGGTGCAGGCGATCTGGCTGGACGGGTCCGGCGCATAGTAGAAGCCGTCCGCCTCCACGGCCGCCGTGACGCCCAGGTTGGTGACGCCGGGCTGCACCACCGCGCAGCGGTTGGCGAGGTCGACCTCCAGGATGCGGTTGAACTTGGCCATGCCCAGGATCACGCCGTCGGCCAGCGGCAGCGCGCCGCCGCTGAGCGACGTGCCGGCCCCGCGCGGCACGACCTTGACGCAATTGGCCTGACACCAGGCCAGCACCTTGGAAACCTGTTCGACGGTCTCGGGAAGCACCACGGCCAGCGGCTGCTGGCGGTAGGCGGAAAGCCCGTCCGACTGGAACGGGACCAGCCCGTCTTTGTCGCCGATCACGCCCTCACCCGGCACGATGGCGCGCAGCGCCCGCACGATCTCGCCCTTCCTGGCGATCGTCGCGGCGTCCGGAACGGGCATCTTCATGCCCCAGGACTAGCCCGTGTTGGCGCGCGCGCCCAGCGTCTAGGCGGCGTCCGCGATCAGCGACGCCAGGCCGCGCGCCACCGGCTCCAGCAGCTCCGGCCCGGTGACGTCGGGCAGGTCGCGGCGCGTGTGGAAGACCGCGCTGGCGGCCACCATGCCGACCAGCGGGCCATAGCCAAGCTCCTGGTAGTGGGCGATCTCGCCCGGGGCCTTCTGCTTATCGATGTCGAACGGCCTTTCGTAGCCGACCTGGCCGGCGAACGCCTTGGCCGCCGCCGGCAGCAGGGGCTCGCTGACCGCCAGGATCCGCTGCCTCGGCACGCCGGACTCGCGGACGATCCGCCCGTCCCGAAGCGCGAAGTCGTAGAGGGCCACGTTGGCGCCGATGTGCACCCATAGCGCCGTCTCCGCCGGCTTCGGCGCCAGCGCCTTGGCGAACCGGGCGCCGCCGTAGCCGTCGAACTCGTGGCCGCTGGCGGCCAGCAGCACGACGTTCATCTCCGTGGTCGCGAGCCAGCGGGCGAGACCGAGCCAGATCGCGATCCCGCTGCCCCGCTCGCCCGCGCAGTGGAACCAGCCGCTCTTGGGCGTGGAGACCACCAGCGCCTTGCCCTTGCCCGGCTTGCGGGCGATCACGTTGTCCGCCCGCCCCGGGACGCTGCGGCCCTCCAGGCGCACCGTGACAGCGCCGCCGTCCCCGGCGACGCCCTGCAGCAGGGCCTTGTGACGGCCGGCGACGAAGATCACCGGCGCCTTCCATGCGGCCGCCAGCGGGGCGCGGTTGAAGGCCACCAGCTCGCCCAGCGGATTCTCGGTGACCACGACGACCGCCGCCGCGCCCGATTCCGCCGCCTGCACGATCTCCTTCGGCGGCGGCTGGTAGAGCCCGCCGCCCGAGCCGCCGTTCGCCAGGCTGACCAGCGCCACGCGGCCCGGCCCGGCGGTCGTCGACAGCGGGGCCTTGGCGCCGCCGGGCGGCGTGGTCGTAGGCGTCCAGTAGGGGAACCCCTCGAGCGTCTGCCCCGCGACCTCGACCGCACAGTGGCCGACCTCGAACACCGGATAGTCGAAGCCCTGTGTCTCGACCTGGTAGCGCGCCCGCTTCAGCGCCTGGACCATCCAGCGGGTCGTCGCCTGATCGCCGGACGTGCCGGTGCGGTGCTCACCCAGATCGGCGTAGGCCTTCACGTCGGCGTAGAGCGCGGGCCCGGTCAGCGACGCCGTCGCCGCCTTGCCAAACGCGCGCCCGCTCACCGCCGTCCCCGCCAGCGCCGCGCCGCCCAGCACCGCCTGCCTGCGATCGAGAGCCATCCCATCCTTTTCGCTCGTCATGGCCGGGCTTGTCCCGGCCATCCATACACGTCGACGCTTGTCGTCGCGCACGCGACGCCGCGCCCCGTCCGGCTACGCTCGCGTTTATGGGCGGCCCGGACAAGCCGGGCCATGACGATCCGCGATCAATTCCAGCGTTCGGAACTCAATAGCTCAGCTTCGGATACCACTCCGGCGGGCGGCCCTCGGGGGTCTCGTCCAGCAGGGTCCACAGCGGGCTGGGGTCGGGCGCACCGCGGGGGTCCTGGCCGGGGTCGGCGCTCTCGCCGGTCAGCTCGCCGCCCCAGAAGTGCCGCACGGTCCCGTCGCGGCGGGTGAAGACGTGATCGGCCGGGACGTCGTCGCCGCCAGCGTAGTCGGCGGTGTAGGCGCCGTTCAGGTCCTGGAACAGGCGCAGGTGCTTCCAGCCGTCCTCGCGCTTCCAGGCGACCAGTTTCTCGATCGGCGAGCGGGCCACCACCGCCAGCGACAGCCGCTGGGCGATGTCGGCGCCATTGGCGTCCCAGGCGCGCAGCAGGTTGGTGCACATCGGGCACGGTCGCTCCCGCTGCGGCCCGAACATGTAGCTGTAGACGACCAGGGTGTCCTTGTCGCCGAACAGGTCCTCGAAGCCGAGCTCTCGGCCGGCCTCGTCCTTGAAGCGGTAGTCGCCGGTCACCGGGCCTCCAGGCGGCAGCGCGCGACGCTGTTCCGCGACGGCCTCGAGCTGGCGGCGCAGCTCGATCTCCGCCTGCAGCAGCTTGGTGCGCGCGGCGCGGTACTCGGGGCTCTCGTTGGGGATGCGGACCGGGTTCTCCCGGGCCAGGTCCGCGGCGGGTCGCAGGGTCGTGGTCTTGGCGTCCATCGGCTTCGTCCTCCATGCGGCTTGCGAGCCTATCAATTGAAGGACGTGCGGAGTTCCGCCCGTCCGACAATCCAGGTCGACACTTCCCTCCCGCAGGGTCAGCGGCGAAGGATGCCTGCTAGGGAGGCCTTCCGCCATGTCCGACATCCTGCTGATCGACGATCCCGCGCCCCACGTGCGCCGCCTGACGCTGAACCGGCCGGAGAAGCGCAACGCGCTCTCCAACGCCCTGCGCGCCGAGATCTTCGCCGCGCTGGAAGCGGCCGATCTCGATCCGGACGTCCGGGTCAGCATCCTGCGCGGCGCCGGGCCGTGCTTCTCGGCCGGCTACGACCTCGCCGGCGGGACCGCGCCGCCCTATCCGTTCCAGACCGCCGGCGGCGTCGGGCACTGGTCGCGCCACGTGGTGGAGGGCTGCTTCCGGATCTGGGACCTCGCCAAGCCGGTGATCGCCCAGGTCCACGGCTGGTGCCTGGCGGGCGGGAGCGAGCTCGCGACGGCCTGTGACCTCGTCTACGTCGCAGAGGACGCCCAGATCGGCTACCCGCCCGTGCGGATGATGAGCCCGCCGGACAACCAGTTCCACGCCTGGCTCTGCGGCCTGCGTCCCGCCATGGAGATGATGCTGACCGGCGACGCCATCGATGGGCTGGAAGCCGTCCGCGTGGGGTTCGCCAACAAGGCCTTCCCGGCGGCCGAACTCGACGCCCAGGTGCTGGCGATGGCCGAGCGGGTGGCCAAGATCCCGACCGACGTGCAGCAGATGAACAAGCGCTCGGTGCACCGGGCGATGGAGCTGATGGGCCTGCGCGCGGCGATCCGGGCCGGCGCCGAGATCCAGGCCCTGGCCCTCACCACGCCCTCCAGCCGGGAGACCTTCGCCGCCATTCGCGAGAACGTGACGAAGGGCCTCTCCGAGCGGGACAAGGCGTTCGGCGACTACCGCACCAAGGGCTAGGGCCGCGGCGCGTCCTGGG
>Ga0308176_10002114_pt1 | contig 12422 bp, 12 predicted proteins | sample PhyCR2_3_FD_203890 | JGI IMG/M metagenome (GOLD analysis project Ga0308176, IMG submission 203890) | Soil microbial communities from UC Gill Tract Community Farm, Albany, California, United States - DLSLS.C.R2 | ecosystem: Environmental > Terrestrial > Soil > Agricultural land | place: USA... | reverse complement strand
GTGCGCTGGTCGGACACGAGCTCTCGCACGGCTTCGATGCGAGCGGACGCATGGTCGATGCCTCCGGCGCGGTGCGCGACTGGTGGTCGCCCGCCGACGCCGCGGGCTGGGACGGACGCACCGCACCGCTGGTCGCGCAATACGGTGCCTATGCGTGGCCCGGGCTGACCGGCATGAAGGTCGATGGCCGCCAGACCCGCGACGAGAACGCCGCCGACCTGGCTGGCGTCGAGCTGGCCTGGGATGCGCTGGCCGCCGCGCAACCCGCGCTCACCGCGGAGGGCAAGCAGGCGTTCTTCAAGGGCTGGGCCCAGCTATGGCCGCAGCAGATGTCCAGCGACGTCGCGCTGCGCATGTCGGCCGGCAACGTGCACGCACCGGGCCAGTGGCGCACGAACGGCCCGTTGGCGGACACGCCGGCGTTCGGCGTCGCGTTCTCGTGCAAGGCGGGAACACCGATGCAGCGCGCGAGCAGCGAACAGGTGTCGATCTGGAGGTAAGCCGCAAGCCGGGCTTGCGAATGCGGGAGCGGCTTCAGCCGCGATGCTTTACCGACTGCGTTCCTTCGATGCACGTGCACCTGAAGTTCGCGGCTGAAGCCGCTCCCACGGATGCTCTTGTCAGCGCACGATCCGCGGCCGCGGCCGCCGCGGTCCACCCTTGCCGAACGGCGGCTGTCCGCGCCAGTAGCGGATCAGCAACCAGCCGAACAGCATTCCGCCCAGGTGTGCGAAATGCGCGACGCCCGGCTGCAGGCCCGTCGCACCGAGCACCAGTTCGAGCGCGCCGTAGACGATGACCAGCGTGCGCGCCTTCATCGGGATCGGCGGGATCAGCAGCATCACGCGCTGGTTCGGGAACAGCATTCCGTAGGCGAACAGCAGGCCGAAGATGCCGCCCGATGCACCGATCGTGGGATAGATGGAACCGGTCGTGCTCGACATCCACGACGCGACCAGCAACTGGCACAGGCCCGCGCCGACGACGCACACCAGGAAGTAGGCGAGGAAGCGGCGGTTGCCCCAGGTGTATTCCAGCGGCGCTCCGAACATGAAGAGCGCGAGCATGTTGAAGGCGACATGCGCGAAGCTGCCGTGCAGGAACCCATAGGTCAGCAGCTGCCAGGGCATGAAGCCCGGCGCCGACACCGGACCGCCGCCGACCAGCAGGTCCGCACCGCCATTGCCGAGCGGCCACAGCATGAAGGGCACGAAGATCGCGTTGCCCAGCACCGACTGCAACAGGAACATCAGGCCGTTGGCGATCAGCAGTGCCTTGGTGACGGGGGGAATGTTGGAGAACATCGGCAGTCCTTGTGCGTGCAGCCGTCATGCGTACGCGGTCATGATACCGGCCGCGGTCGTCGCGTTCGGTCAGCGCATGCCCCAGACTTCGGCGTCCAGGTCCAGTTCGCGCGCCTGGATCGCGACGCGGCCGTTGCGCACGACGATGCCTTCGGCCTTCAGGCGTCGGGCTTGTTCGACGAAACCCTTGGAACCGGCCGGAAACGCAATGCGACCGTCCGAGCGCAGTACGCGGTGCCAGGGCAGCTTCGGGTCGGTATTGGTGCTGAGCACGCGCGCGGCCAGCCGCGCACGTCCGGGCAGGCCGGCACGCCGGGCGACCTCGCCATAGCCGGCGACCTGTCCGCGCGGAATCGCACGCACCGCGGCGAGGATGCGCGCCGGCGCGGATGCCGGATCGATGCCCGAGTCGCCCATACGGATTAGGATAGCCGCCCTCCCCCGGACAAACGGCGCTCCATGGACAATTTCGAACAGATCCGTGGCCACCTGGCCACCAGCGACTTCCGCATCAGCATGCAGGAGCCCTACGTGGTCTGCGTCGAACTGTCGCTGGACAACGGCCGCCGCCACCAGGCGATCTTCCTGTCGGAACTGCAGGACGACGATTCACGCTGCTTCCTGCGCGTGAGCACGGCGGTGTCGCCGACCACCGGCATCGACTGCCGCCGCGCGCTGAGCTTCAACTGGGAAAGCCGCGTGGGCTATCTGTCGATCGGCGACCTTGACGGCGTGCCCTACCTGCAGCTGTGCGAGAACCGGCCGTACGAAGGCCTGAGCCCGGCCGAGGTCGATCGCCTGGTGCTGGAGATCGGCGGTCTGGGCGATCGCATGGAGCGCGCGTTGTCCGCCGGCGGCGATCTTCTGTAGTAACTGCTGCTTTTCGCAGGAGCGGCTTTCGCCGCGAGCTTTTTCGCATTGCCCGAAGAACAAGAGCTCGCGGCTAAAGCCGCTCCTACCAAGAGCGCGAGGCCCATGCAGCTGGGCTCACGCCCAGCCGAGCAGCTCGAGCAAACGCAGCAGGCCGTAGGCGACCGCGCCCGCGGCAGGGATGGTCAGGATCCAGGCCCACACGATCCGCTCGATCACGGTCAGCTTGAGCGCGCGCGGGTTCTTGGCGAAGCCGACGCCCATGATCGCCGTCGAGATGCTGTGGGTGGTCGACACCGGCATGCCGAAGTGCGCGGCGGTGACCAGGATCGTCGCCGATGCGCTTTCGGCGGCGAAGCCGTCGATCGGATGCAGCTTCACCATCTTGTGGCCCATCGTCTTGATGATGCGCCAGCCGCCGGCGGCGGTGCCCGCGGCCATCACCAGCGCGCAGGCGACGATGATCCAGCTGTCGATGTCCTTCTCGCCACCGTGCGGATGCATGAACGCCAGCCACGACGGCAGGTTGTCGAGCGTGCCGGCGGCCTGCGCGCCGAAGATCGTCAAGGCGATGATGCCCATCGTCTTCTGCGCATCGTTGGTGCCGTGGGCGAAGCCCATGTAGCCGGCCGACACCAGCTGCGCCTTCTTGAAGAACGCATTCACCCAGCGCGGCCGCGCGATGCGGCGCAGCGGGCCCCCGGCGCGGCTGAGTCCGAAGATCAACAGGTACAGCAGCGCCATGATCAGCATGCCAAGCGCGAAGCCGGCGATCGGCGAGCTCACCATCGGCACGAACACCTTCCACAACAGGCCCTTGCTCTTCGTCCACTCCGCGGCCGATTGCGACCAGATCAGCACGTGCCAGTTGTTGTGCGACGCGGCGAGTGCGGCGCCGCACAGGCCGCCGATCAGCGCATGCGAGGACGATGCGGGTATTCCGCGCCACCAGGTGAACAGGTTCCAGACGATGCCGCCGAGCAGCGCGCACAGGATCACCTGCGAGGTGACATTGACGACGTCGGTATCGATCAGCCCCGATGCGATCGTCTTGGCCACCGCCGTGCCCCAGAAGGCGCCGACGAGATTCGTGCCCGCGGCGAGGATCACCGCCTGCCCCGGCGTCAGCACCTTGGTCGCAACCACGGTCGCGATCGAATTGGCCGTGTCGTGGAAGCCGTTGATGAACTCGAACAGCAGCGCGGTCGCGATGACCACCAGCACGAGGGTGAGCATTGGCGTGCGGCCTCAGCTGTTCTTGAGCACGATCTGGTAGGCGACGACGCCCGCCTCGCGGCAGCGGTCGATCGCCTTTTCCAGGATCTCGAAGAACTCCTTGAGCAGGAACATCTCGCCCGCGTCGAGGCGCCCGGAGTAGATGTCCCGGTGCAGTTCCAGGATCAGGCGGTCGGCCTCGGCCTCGAGCACCCGCAGCCGGTCGTTGAGCTGCTTCATGCGTTCCAGGTCCATGCCGCGCAGTTCGCGGACCATCTCCACGACCACGCCGGCCGCCTGCTCCAGCATCGCCGCGCGCGGCGCGAAGTCGATGCCTTCCAGCCGGTGGCGGGCGAGCGCATAGCGGTCGGCGAAGCGCTCGACCTGCTTGGGGATCTTGTACAGCGCCGAGGCCAGCGCCTCGATGTCCTCGCGCTCGATCGGAGTGATGAAGCTGTCGACCAGCGCCTGGCTGATCTTGTCCGAGGCCACCCGCTCGCGCTGGCGCGCGAGCTTGAAGGCTTCCAGCCCGGGCGTGCGCTCCGGCGCCTTCAGCATTTCGTGCAGTGCGCGGGTGCTGTCGTGTGCGGCGACGGCCGCCTCGTCGAGCAGCGCGAAGAACTGCTTGCCTTGGCCGAAGATCGTCTGCAGGGAGAACATGGGCGGGTCCGCTCGAAAAGTGTGGCAAGGATATGGCCGGATTGTGACGGTTTCGTTTCACGCCCCCGGGCACGGGCTGGGCCGACCGGCCAGGCGCCCGCGCTATGATGCCGGCCGCGCTCCGGCGCGGACCATGGACGACACCTTCCCCCTTCCCTCGCTGCCTGCACGCCTCGCCGACCGCCCGTCGCCGACAGTGGCTGGTCCCGTGCCCGGTCCCGGCGCCGTTCCAAGGGAGGCGCACGCGTGCTGGAACTGCTGATCGTGCTGGTCCTGATCCTGTGCAACGCCTTCTTCGCGATGTCGGAGATGGCGGTGCTGACGTCGCGCAAGAGCCGGCTCAAGCACCTGGCCGAGACCAGTCGCGGCGCGCGCAAGGCGCTGCAACTGGCCGAGCATCCCGAGAGCTTCCTGTCCGCGGTGCAACTGTGGATCACGCTGTTGAGCCTGATGATCGGCTACTTCGGCGGCGAGTCGATGGGCGCCAAGCTCGCCGAGCCGCTGAAGGACGTTCCGTTGCTGGCGCCGTACGCGCACGAGATCGGCTTCGTCGCCGGCTTCCTGCTGATGCTGTTCTTCTTCGGCCTGGTCGGCGAACTGGTGCCCAAGCGCATCGGCACGCTGCGGCCGGAGCGGATCGCCGCGGCCGTCGCCTACCCGATGGATTTCTTCGCGCGTGCCGCGACGCCGTTCGTGGTCGCCTTGTCGTTCTGCACGCGCTCGGTGATGCGCCTGCTGGGCCTGGACAAGGACAACGAATCGACCATCACCGAGGAGGAGATCCGCATGCTGGTGAGCGAAAGCCACGAGCAGGGCGTGATCGATTCCGACGAGCGCAACATGATGAACCGCGTGCTGCGCCTGGGCGATCGCACGGCCGACAGCATGATGACGCCGCGCACCCGCATCGCATGGCTCGACGCCGACGCGACCGTGGAGGAAAACCTGGCGACCATGCGCGAGACGCCGTATTCGCGCTATCCCGTGTATCGCGACAGCGATTCGGACGTGCTCGGCGTGCTCGAGGTCAAGACGCTGCTCGACCGCCTCGACCAGCCGCAACCGCAGCTGTTCGGCAACCTGCGGCCGGCGGTGTTCGTCTCCGAATCCACGCATGCGCTGAAGCTGCTCGAGATCTTCCGCGAAGAGCAGCAATCACTGGCGCTGATCGTCGATGAATACGGCGACATCAGCGGCATGGTCACGCTCAACGACCTCATGGGCGCGGTGCTGGGCCGGATGCAATCCGGGGAAAATGCCGACGCCGAGGCACTTGTCGTGGAACGCGACGACGGCTCGCTGCTGGTCGATGGCTCGCTGCCCATCGACGACCTGCGCGACCTGCTCGGCGGGCGCGTCCTGCCTGGCGAGGACGAGTACGACTACCACACCGCCGCCGGCATGGTGATCGCGCACTTCGGCCGGATCCCGCACGCCGCCGAATCGTTCGAATGGGATGGCTGGCGCATCGAGGTCGTCGATCTCGACGGACCCAGGATCGACAAGCTGCTGCTGCAGCGCGCGGTCACGGCCGGCGACCACGCCGATGGCGGTTGATCCACGCCAGGCGCGCGAGCCCGGCACCCGCGCCCTGCTCGACGCGTTCGCGACCGGCGATCCCGACGAGATCCTGTCGTTGCAGGAACTGCTTGCCGGACTCGACCGGCGCGCGTTCGGGATGCTGCTGTTCATCGCCACGCTGCCGGCCTTCATCCCCATCCCCGTCGGCGGCGCGATCAGCGGACCCCTGGTCATCCTGATCGGCGCGCAGCTGCTGGTGGGCCGGCATCGGCCCTGGCTTCCCGGGTTCATCGCCAGGCGTGGCCCGCACCGGCGTGCGTTGGCGGCGTTCGAGCGGCGGTTTGCGCCTTGGCTGTCGCGCCTGGAAGCCTTGATCCGTCCGCGCCTGCCGGGGCTGCTGGCGAGCCGCGCGGGCGCCGTGCTGACCGGCCTGGTCCTGATGCTGCTGGGACTGCTGCTGTCGCTGCCGATCCCGCTGACCAATTACCTGTTCGGCGCCCTGCTGCTGCTGTTCGCGCTGGCCCTGCTCGAGCGCGACGGCGCGCTGATGATCATCGCCTGGACCGCCGGCATCATCGCCATCGTCGTATTCGGCGTGCTGTCGGGAAACCTGGCCGCGACGATGCTGCGCTGGTTCGCCGGCGGATCGTGATCAGGCGGGAGTGGCCGTCGTCGCCGGATCGGTGAGCAGGCGGCCGAACTCCGTCGCCGTCAGTGGATGTCCCAGCCAGAATCCCTGCGCGAGGTCGCAACCGCGCTCGCGCAGCACCGCATACTGGCCTTCCTGTTCGACGCCTTCCGCGACCACCGTGATCCCCAGCGAGTGCGCCATCGCGATGATCGCGGTGGTCAAGGCGAGGTCGTCCGGATCGTGCAGCACGTCGGCGACGAAGCTGCGATCGATCTTCACCCCATCGACCGGCACCCGTCGCAGGTGGCTGAGGCCGGAAAAACCGGTGCCGAAATCGTCCAGCCAGACCTTGACGCCGGTGGCGCGCAGGCGCGACAGCAGCGCACTGGCCTGCAATTCGTCGCCGATGACGGCGGTCTCGGTCAACTCCAGGTGCAACTGCGACGGCGCCAGCCCGGTCGCGCGCAGGATGCTCGCGACCTGGTCGGGCAAGGTGCCGGTGCGAAGCTGCCGTGGCGACACGTTCACCGACACGAACAGGCCGCTGCCCCGGGGGAAGTCCTCGTGCCAGCGCATCGCATCGCGGCACGCCGCGCTTAGCACCTGCGGACCGATCGTCTCGATCAGGCCGGTCTGTTCGGCGACATCGATGAACACCGATGGCGCGATCAGTCCCTGCTGCGGATGCTGCCAGCGCAGCAGGGCTTCGGCACCGACCAGCCGGCGGTCTTCAAGCCGGAGAATCGGCTGGTAGGCCAGGCTGAGCTCGCCACGTTCCCAGGCGCCGCGCAGGTCCTGCTCCATGCGCACGCGCCGCTCGACCGCCTGGTCCATCGCCCGGCTGTAGAAGCGGTAGCAGCTCTTGCCGGCGACTTTCGCCTGGTACATCGCGATGTCGCCGTTCTTGAGCAGCATCGTCGCGCCAGTGGCGTCCTCCGGGAACAGCGTGATGCCGATCGAGGTGCCGAGGAAGATCTGCCGGTCCTGCACCGTGATCGGCCGGGCCAGTTCGGCGACCAGCGTTTCGGCCAGTGCGCTGGCGACCGCGCGGACGCCCGGCCCGGGCAGCTCGCCGGCTTCGACCAGGATGACGAACTCATCGCCGCCGAAGCGGGCCAGCAGCGTGTTGCCGCCGTTTCCATGCTGTTCGACGGCCGCACGGATGCGATTGGCGAAACGCAGCAGCACCTCGTCGCCGACATCGTGTCCGAGGGTGTCGTTGATGCGCTTGAAATCGTCGATGTCGGCGAACAGCAACGCCAGCTCGCGGCCGACTCCACGCAGCTGCATCAGGCGCTGGTCGAGGCTCTCGCGGAACGCCAGGCGGTTGGCCAGGCCTGTCAGCGCGTCCGTGTAGGCCATGCGGCGGATGTCGCGATCATGCCGCGCGACGCTCGTCCCCATCCGCGCGAAGGCGCGCATCAGCTCGCCGATCTCGTCGCCGCGATGGCTCTCGGGCACTTGCGCGCCGTAATTGCCCGATTCGAATTCCTGCGCCACAGCGGCCAGTTCGCGGATCGGCCGCACCAGCGCGTGCCGCAGCACCAGGCTGGCGATGCCCCCCAACGCGAGCAGCATCGCGAGCAGCGCCGCCACCCACACCAGGTCGCGCGCACCGATCTCACTCAGCCGGGTGGCCAGGGCTTGCGTCGCGCGCGATTCGTCGCTGCGCACGGACGCCAGCGAATAGCCGATGCGCACGCCGCCCAGGCGTTGCTCGCCGACGCGGATCGGGCTGGAGACATCGAGGATGTGGTCGGTCCACTGCGTGCGCGGCCCCTGCGCGGCGATGGCTTCGTAGGCCAGCGGATCGCGCATCGGCTGGCTGTAGGCGGCCACGTCGCCGCTGCCTTCCTGGATGACGTTGCCGCGCGTGTCGTAGACGATCACGTAGGCGACATCGGGTTGCCGCATGACGTTGCGGGTGATCGCGCCGATCGCGTCCAAATCGACGTAATACAGCGGATTGGACAGCGATTCGGACAGTTGCGACACGACTGCTTCGCCATGCAGGCGCAGGTGGTCGCTCACCAGCGAGCGCAGCGACTCGCGGCTGACGCCGACCACTTCCTGCTGCGCGGCAGCCTGCCGCTGCAGCATCACCCCGACCACCGCCAGCATCAGCAGCAGCGTGGCGGCGACCAGCAACGAGAACCGGGCGTGCAGCCCGCGGAATCCGCTCTGCAGCTTCACTCGACCTCCGCGCGCACCCGCGCGATGCCTGTGCGCAGCGTGGCGAGTATCGATTCATCCGCCGCGTCGATGGGCAGGAACCGGGTTGTCGCCGAGAACTGCAAGAGCGCTTCCCTGGCGTCGGGATCCGCGGAGGCACGCACCAGCAGGTCGCGCAGCTTCGTACGCACGCGCGCGTCCAGGTCCGATCGCGAGACCTCCAGCGCCAGCGGATAGGCAGCGCTGGTGCCGATGACGCGGAAGCCATTGCGCACCGATGCGGGCGTGGTCGACGGATCATCGAAGCGGGCCTGGCCCATCGCGCCTGCATCGACCAGCCCATGGCTGACCCATGTGACGACATTGAGTTCCGAGCCGCCGATCACGAAGCCGATGGACTTGCCGTCCGGGTGGTCCATCGGGGACAGCAGCCGCTGCAGCGACATGTCCTGTTGCAGCAGCTGCATCGCCGGCACGAAATAAGCGCCCGGGCTCGCCGTGTCCTTGAACGCGATGCTGTGCCCGCGCAGGTCGCGCAACGATGCGATCGCGCTATCGCGGCGTACGAAAAACACGGTGCGGTCATGACCCACGCCGTTGCGCTCGGTCAGCAGCAGCGGCACCGCCTTGGCGCGCACCTGCAGCTGCAACCCGGTGGTCACGCTGCCCGTGACCCAGTCGACGCGTCCACGGCGCAGGTAACTGCCCATCTGCTGCATGTCGCGGGCCATCAGGACACGGCCTTCGCGGATGCCGACGTCGGCCATGCGCGGCACGATGTAATCCAGCAGCGGCTTGAGTTGTTCGTAATCGTTTTTCGGATCGTCGCTGACGCAGCCCAGCACCAGCACGTGCGGGTCGGCCATCGCCACTGCCGGCAACAGGGCGCTGGTCGCCACGCCGAACAGGCAAGCCATGAAACGTATCCGGAAGTTGCGCAAGGCAGGTCCCGCAGCGTGCAAGGCAGCGGCGAGCCTAGCCGATCCGCGGCCCGGCGGACAGCGTTTCGCCGCCGTCCTGCGACGCCTGCACCTGTCCGCCTGCCAGGCGTGCCATCCGCTGTGCATCGGCGAGGATCCCCCGCAGCAGGCGCACTTCGCGGACGTCCAGGTCGGCGCGTAGGAACAACCGCCGCAGTTTCCGCATCGCCGATTCCGGTGCGCGCCCCTTGTGGAAATCGATCGCATCGAGCGTCTGCGCCAACTGCGCGAAGAAGCCTTCGAGCTCGGCGTGGGCGGCGGGCGCTTCGCTCCTGCCGGCTTCGCCAATGGCCTGTGTCCCGAGCATCGCCAGGCGCAGTTCGTAACTCATGACCTGCACGGCCGCGGCGAGGTTGAGCGAGCTGTATTCCGGGTTGGCGGGAATGTGCACGGCACCGTGGCACAGCTGCAACTCGTCGTTGGTCAACCCGGTGCGCTCGCGGCCGAAGACCAACGCGACCTCACCGCGCTGGCGCGCATCGTCGAGCACGCGCGCGGCCGCCTCGCGTGGCGATTGTTCGGCCAGCGCGACGCGGCGGCTGCGGGCAGTGCAGCCGAGCACCAGGCTGCAATCGGCCAGCGCGTCTGCGAGCGTTGCGTGGACCTGCGCGCCGGCGAGCACGTCGTCGGCGCCCGCGGCCAGCGCCTCGGCCTCGGCGTGGGGGAAGCGCGAGGGTTCGACCAGGACCAGTCGCGACAGGCCCATCGTCTTCATCGCGCGCGCAGCCGAACCGATGTTGCCGGGATGCTGCGTGCCCACCAGGACGATGCGCACGCGCGAAAACGGGGCTGGCGCGGCAACCGGCGCCGTGGAAAGGTCGCTCATGGATGCAATGGTAAACTCCGCGCCCGGCTTCGGGCCGGCCCGCTCTTTCCACCGCTGCCAGCCCTTCGCACGGCCGTCCCACCGTGCCCACCTGCCGATCGCTCGGCCCGGAGTTCCTTCGCGTATGCAAAAGCCCGCCGTCAACGTCATGGTCAAGGCGGCCCGCGCCGGCGGCAGCGTGCTGCTGCGGCACATGAACCGGCTCGAGGCGATCGACGTGGTCGAGAAGGACCGCTTCGATTACGCCAGCGAGGTCGACGGCATGGCCGAGGCCGCGATCATCAAGGAACTCAAGCGCGCCAATCCCGACTACGCCATCCTCGGCGAGGAAGGCGGCAAGCAGAAAGGCATCCGCGATGGCGGCCGCTTCACCTGGGTGATCGATCCGCTCGACGGCACCAGCAACTACCTGCACGGCATCCCGCACTGGTGCGTGTCGATCGCGCTGGTGGAGAACGGCGAGCCGCAGCACGGCGTGGTGTTCGATCCGCTGCGCAACGAGCTGTTCACGGCGAGCAAGGGATCCGGCACGGTGCTGAACGAACGCCGCGTGCGCACCAGCGATCGCAAGGACCTGTCCGGGGCGATGATCGCCACCGGCTTCGCGCCGCGCGAGCGCGCCCGCAGTGGCGCGCAGCTGGAATGCGTGCGCGAGCTGTTGCGCGATGCCGAGGACATCCGCCGCGGCGGTTCGGCAGCGCTCGACCTCGCCTATGTCGCCTGCGGCCGCGTGGACGGCTATTTCGAGGCCGGCCTGCAGACCTGGGATATCGCCGCCGGCATGCTGCTGGTGCGCGAAGCCGGCGGTCGCGTCGGCGATTACCGCGGCGCCGCGCTGGCGCGCATGGACATCGCGCCGACCCGCGGCCACCAGGTGGTTGCCGGCGGGATCAAGCTGTTCGAGCCGCTGCAGAAGACGATCGTGAGCTCGGGATACGCCGCAAGCTTCGATTGAGCGCTCTTGAGCTTTTCGTAGGAGCGGCTTACAGCCGCGAGCTCTTGAACTTCGTTTGGCCTCCGAAAAGCTCGCGGCTATAAGCCGCTCCTACGAAGAGCCGGGCAAGAAAAAGGCCACGCATTGCGTGGCCTTTTTCGTTGCGGTTGGCGCGGGTTTACGGCCGACGCGCCAGCGCCGCCTCGTCCTTGGCCTTGGGCATCAGGTCCTGCTTGGTGACGTTCATCCACAGCAGCAGCGGGCAGGCGACGAAGATCGACGAAAGCGTACCGATCACCACGCCGATGATCTGGGCCTCGGCCAGTCCGCGCAGCGATTCGCCGCCGAACATGTACAGCGCCAGCATGCTCAGGAAGGCGACGAACGAGGTGATGATGGTTCGCGACAGCGTCTGGTTGATCGCCAGGTTCATGATCTCGCGCGGTTCCGCGCGCATGCTGCGGAAGTTCTCGCGCACGCGGTCGAACACCACGATGGTGTCGTTGATGGAGAAGCCCATCACCGCGAGCACGCCGGCCAGCACGTTCAGGTTGAACTCGTGCCCGGTGATCGCGAACCAGCCGCAGACGATGCTGACGTCGTGGAGCGTGGCGATGATCGCCGCGATCGCGAACTTCAGCTCGAACCGGAACGAAATGTAGATCAGGAACCCGATCATCACGAACAACATCGAGTAAAAGCCGTTCAGCGCCAGCTCCTTGCCGACCTGCGGACCGACGAAGTCGCTCTTGACCACCGTCGCCGGATTGTCCGGCACGGAAACCGCGCGGACGATGTCCTCCGCCGTCTGCGCCGCCGCCTTGCCGCCGGCCTCCGATCGCAGGCGGATCAGCAGGTCGTTGCTGGCGCCATAGTTCTGCACCTGGGCGCCGACATAGCCGGCGGCATCCAGCCGCTGGCGGATGGCATCGACGTCGGTCGCCTTGCTGAAGCGCAGCTCGGTGACGGTGCCGCCGGTGAAGTCCAGCGCGTAGTTGAACGTCGTCGCCCCGTTGAAGTGCCCGCCGGGGAAGGTGTTGGCGATCATGGACCCGATCGAGACGAACATCAGCAACGCCGCGATGCCGAGCGACACCCAGCGCAGGCGCATGAAATGGATGTTGATGCCGTAGGGGAACAGGTTGAACGGTTTCATTGTCGTGTTCCCTCAGATCGCGATGGACTGCAGCTTGCGGCGGCGCCCGTAGACCAGGGCGGCGATGCCGCGCGAAACGGAGACCGCGGTGTACATCGAACAGACGATGCCCACGATCAGCGTCACCGCGAAGCCCTTCAGCGGTCCGGTGCC
>Ga0308176_10002113_pt1 | contig 12430 bp, 13 predicted proteins | sample PhyCR2_3_FD_203890 | JGI IMG/M metagenome (GOLD analysis project Ga0308176, IMG submission 203890) | Soil microbial communities from UC Gill Tract Community Farm, Albany, California, United States - DLSLS.C.R2 | ecosystem: Environmental > Terrestrial > Soil > Agricultural land | place: USA... | reverse complement strand
CCTTGCTGGTGTCGATGCCATGCTCCGCCATGAAGCCGACGCGCGCCTCGAGCTGGTCGATGGCGGCGGCGATGTCCAGGCCGGTGTCGATGGCGAGGCTTCGAAGGGCGGCGATCGCCTCCGCCGGCGCACCACTGATGCCGAGGAAGCGCTTCAGCAGGTTGAGCGCGTTGCGGGGCAGGGCGCCACCTTTCAAGGTCGATTGCTCGAGGAAGCGGTCGGCGATTTCGGCTACGGTGCGGCCGCCGAGGGCGGTGGCGCCGGCGATCGACATCAAATCGGCGACCAGCGCCAGCGCCGCCTTGCGGTCGCTGCCCGCCAGCGCTGCGAGCACGCCCTCATATTCGTTGCGGGTGGCGGCCGAGGCGATCGTCAGCCGCTCCAGATCCTGCTCCAGCGTGATCTTGCGGTTGAAATCCTTGATCAGGCGCCGCCGCCAGACCGGATAGAGATCGAGCGCGTCGATCAGCGCGATGAACAGCGCCACGTCGCCGGTCCGGATCTCGACGTCGATGCCGACCGCGCTGGTGGCCTTCAACGCCAATGCCAGCATTTCGGCATCCGCCGCGGCGCGGTCCTGGCGGCCAAAGGATTCGATGCCGGCTTGCAGGAATTCGCTCGGATGTCCGCCGCGATAACGGAACACCGGCCCGAGATAGCTGAAGCCGGCCGGCTGGCCGGCGCGTGGCGAGGCAAGATAGTCGCGCGCCACTGGAATGGTGAGGTCCGGCCGCAGGCAGAGCTCCTCGCCACCGGGATCCGTGGTCAAATAGAGGCTCTTGCGGATGTCCTCACCCGAGAGGTCGAGGAAAGGCTCCGCGGGCTGCAGGATCGCCGGCTCGGCTCGCTGGTAGCCCGCCTCGGCGAAGGACTGCAGCAGGGGTCCGGCCCATGCGGCTGATACGGTCGGGGCGGCGGGTCCGGTCATCGTGAAAATCGGGTTCCAAAGCTTCGAGATGGCAGCGCCTTAGCACGGCCGGGAACAGGTTTCGACAGGCAATGGGCAAGTGACTTAACGCGATCGCGGTTCCAGCCTATCCGGCGGCCCAATCGCCGAGCGTGCTCTGGATCACGGCCAAAGCTGCGACAGCTGCGGTGTCGGCCCGCAGGATGCGGGGGCCCAGCGCCAGCCGGACCAATCGGGGCTGGCGCAGCAGCAACGCACGCTCCTCCTCGGCGAAGCCGCCTTCGGGGCCGATCAGGAGGTCAATTCCGGCGATCGGCCGTTCCAGGGTCTTCAGCGCCGCCAGCGGATCGGCCACCTCCGCCGCTTCGTCGCAGAACGCCAGCAGACGTCCGGGCGCCCGCTGGGTAAGGAAGCGCTCCAGCGGCAACGGGTCCTTGACCTCGGCAAGGCTCAGGATGCCGCATTGCTCGGCGGCCTCGATCACATTGGCACGCATCCGCTCGCCATTGACCCGCGACACCTGCGTATAGCGGGTCATGACCGGCTGCAGGCAGGCGGCGCCCATCTCGACCGCCTTCTGCACCATGTAATCGAGCCGGGCGTGCTTTAGGGGAGCGAAAACATAGGTGAGGTCGGGCAGGGCATCTTGCGGCCGGGTCTGCTTGCGGACGATCAGGCCATCCGGCCGCTTCTGGACCACGATCTCGGCCTGCCATTCGCCATCCCGGCCGTTGAACACCAGCACGCTGTCGCCGGCCGCAAGCCGCAGCACGTTGCCGAGGTAATTGCTCTGGTCCCGCTCCAGCGCGATCGTGAGCCCCTCGCTCAAGGGCACGTCGACGAACAGGCGCGGGGCGGAGAAGTCGTAGTCAGGCATGCGGTTGGCCGAAGCTCTTCGGGGTGGTAAGATCGAGTCTTCTAGCCTGAAGCTGGACGGAAATCTCGATCGGATCGCGAAGGTTTGCCTTTTGGGGAGGTCGCCTTGCTTGCACGTCTGTCGCCGCTCATCGCCGTTGCAGCCGCCGTCATCGTTGGGTCCGGGCAGGTCTCGGCGCAAGCTCCGTTCCCGAGCGCTGGTGCGCGGCCCTTTGATGGCAATGGCGGCTTTCAATCTCCGACGGCTGGGCCGAGCGACAGCTGCTTGGCGGGCTTCATTCCGCTGCGCGAGGAAGCGGAGCGGCGCAGCAGGCTGGTCAAGGCAGCCGGTGACCGCCACGCGCCGCCCGACGAGGCCTGCAAGCTGATCACCAGTTTCGGGCAGGCCGAACTCAAGATGATCAAATATATCGACGCCAACGCGGCAAGCTGCGGAATCCCGATGCAAGTCACCGACCAACTCAAGAACCGGCACAGCGGCACTGAAGGGCTCCAAAACAAGGCTTGCGCCCTCGCACGACAGATGTTGCATGGTGAACCTGGTGGTCCGACCGGTGATTTCGACGGTTCCGACCACCCGGTTGGATCGCCCAATGGACCGTCTTGAGCGGCATTGGCTCCGAGCGATACCGGGGTATCGGCGCCTGGAACGCCAAATCAGACACTTTTGACCACCATTCCTCGAGCAAAATCCGGATTTTCGCTCAGAATGGACCGCCGGACGAGATTGGCGCGGCGTCGTGCCGCGGTGAGGACAAAATGCCCGGTTGTTTAGAGGGCGCAAGAATCGTAAAAGTGCGCCTGACTGGATCGCGCTTCTATCCGGAAGTGTTAAGGAAATCTTGGTCTTGCCGGAGAACCAGCTTTGATCATCCGCTATCTGATAGCGCCGCTCGCTGCGACTGCCCTGACGCTTTCCGTTGGGCAGGTTTTGGCGCAGGGGGCCTTTCCGGCGCCATTGCCCGCGCAGATGCAGGCAAACGATCCCGCTTTCCCGCCCGTGAATGGCAGTAAGGCGGTTCGCAACGATCCTGCGTTCCCTCCCGTCAACGGCGCCGATTCCGCCTTCCCACCGGTGAATGGAGCGCCGAAGGCATCGGTCGGCGCGCCGCCGGCAAGTCCGTTTCCGAGCGCTGGTGCACCGGCCTTTGGAGGCGGCGGCGGGTTCCAGCGCCCGATGGCCGCGGCGCCGCAAGCCGGTACGGCCGACCGCTGCCAGAAAGAATTCGTGCCTTTGCGCGAGGAGGCGGAGCGGCGCGCCAAGATGATCAAGGCCGCAAGCGATCACCACGCCACGCCGATCGAAGCCTGCAAGCTGTTCGCTGCTTTCGGCGCGGCTGAGATCAAGATGATCAAGTATATCGAGGTTCACTCGGCGGACTGCGGAATTCCTGCGCAGGTTGCCGAGCAGCTGAAAGCCAATCACAAGGGCACCGAAGGTGTGCAGGCCAAGGTCTGCAAAGTGGCGGAGCAGATGAAGCAGCGCGGGCCAGCCGCCCCGCAGCTCAGCGACGTGCTGGGCTCGTCCGCGGCGCTGCCTGAGGCCAATACGGAGAAGAAGGGCGGCTCGGCCTTCGACACGCTGACGGGCAACGTCCTCACCCGATGAACCACGCTGCCGCACGCGTTGCTGACGCGACCGGCAACTGGGTCGATACGACAGCGCCGCAATGGGCGCGGCCTTATCTGAGAGTGGCGCGTTACGATCGACCGATTGGTTCATGGCTGTTGTTGATGCCGTGCTGGTGGTCGGCGGCGCTCGCCTCCGGCGTCGCGCATGACCTTCACCGGCTGCCGCTCTGGGTGGCGCTGTTCTTCATCGGCGCCTTCGTGATGCGCGGCGCAGGCTGCACCTGGAACGACATCACCGACCGCGACCTCGACGCCAAGGTGGAACGGACGCGGTCGCGGCCCATTCCGGCCGGCCAGATCAGCGTCAAGCAGGCGCTCGCATTCATGGTGGCGCAGGCGCTGGTCGGGCTGGTCGTGCTGCTGCAGTTCAACCGGTTCGCGATCGCGACCGGCATTGCCTCGCTGTTGATCGTTGCGATCTATCCGTTCATGAAGCGCATCACTTGGTGGCCGCAGGTCACGCTCGGGCTCGCCTTCTCCTGGGGCGCGTTGATGGGTTTTGCGATCGCGTTCGCGCGGCTCGATGTGACGGCGTTCCTGCTCTATGCCGGCTCGATCTCATGGGTGATCGGCTATGACACGATCTATGCGCATCAGGATGTCGAGGACGATGAGCTGATCGGCATCAAGTCGACGGCGCGGCTGTTCGGCGCGCGTACGCATCGCGCCCTGGTGATCCTCTACACGCTCGCAGTCGTGCTGATTGCCGGCGCGTTGTTGTCAGCGGGCGTTCATGCTGCGGGCTGGATCGGGCTCGCCGTCTTTGCGTTCCATCTCGGCTGGCAAATCCGCCGGCTCGAGACATCAGACACGGCGTTATGCCTGCGCGTTTTCAAGTCGAACCGCGATGCCGGGCTGTTGCTGTTCGCCGGCCTGGTCGCCGACGCTGTATTGCGGACGGTCGGCTAGATCAATCCCGGGCGATGATCTCGCGCTCGTCGCTATAGACAGGCGCACACGGCAGCAGTTCGGTGGCCTTGCGGCGCATCAGGAAGCGGGGACGGCGGTCGCGCAACGCGTTGCGCCGGCGGCGGCGCGGTGCGGGCTCGTAGTTCCTGTCCTGTAGCTGCGGCAGTGCGAAGGTCTCGCTCCACATCTCCCAGGCATCGGCGATCTCGTCGCGATCGTCGCTGATGCAGAGCGGAATCGTCAGCGAAGGGTCGCGATGCGCGAGCACCAGCATGTGCGCGTCGTCGATCTCGCGCAGTGCGATGCCGAGGAAATCGCTGACGCGAACATTGACGGCCATGCGCATGCCGCTGATGGCACGGCGCAGCACCACGCGCTCGCGATGAAGCTCGACCTGCCTGACGCCGCCATCGGCACGGGTGTCGTGCGCGCTGAACGAGAGGGGCAGAGAAAGAGGGTCGAGCCGCGGCATGCGGCCCGACCCGGCGGAATTGCTTCCGCTTGTTGCTGTTTGACGCCTCACGGCTTGGTCTCCCCGCCGGAATTATGTTCCCGGTCGATGCGTGAACCTTGCCACACGCGACTGCCGTTTTGGCTTAAGAACCCTGGTTAACCGAGTGTCACTGCACCGTCTCCTGTCGGCATGATTGACAAGACCTTGGCCCGCATGATTGACGAGTCCTTGCCGATTTGCCGACAATCTGACGCGCTCCTTCGCCGAAAGCAGCTTGAAACCTGCGCCCATCAGGCACATCTGGTGCTGATTGAGCCGCGTCAGAGCATGATCCGGAAAAGTGGAAACCGGTTTTCCGAAAAGATCATGCTCAATCAAGAGATCTAGACACCACTTGCATCGCTTGGGATTCCTTTTGTGACCTCATCATCCTCCGCATCGTCGTACCAGGCGAAAGCCGTCCATACCGACCTGTTCGATCAATCGGCGCTCAGCGCATTGGCCGAGCGCCTGGTTGAAGCTGCACGCAAGGCCGGCGCCGACGCGGCGGACGCGATTGCCGTGCGCGGCGTCTCGCAAGGCGTCGAGGTGCGCGACGGTCGCGTCGAGGAGTCTGAGCGTTCCGAGGGCGACGATGTCGGCCTGCGGGTGCTGGTTGGACGGCGTCAGGCGGTGGTTTCCACCAACGATGTCAGCGGCGATGGGGTTGCGCGGCTGGCGGAGCGTGCGGTGGCCATGGCGCGCGTTGCGCCCGACGACAAATATGTCGGCCTCGCCGATTCTACGTTGCTCGCGCGCGACATTCCCGAACTCGATCTGCTCGATCCGCAGATCCCGTCGACTGCGGAGCTGGAGCGGCGCGCGCAGGAGGCCGAAGCGGCCGCGCTCGCCGTCGCGGGCGTCACGAAATCCGGCGGCGCCTCGGCGTCGGCGGGGATCGGCGGCATGGTGCTGGTGACGAGCAGCGGCTTCCACGGCAGCTATCTGAGATCCAGCCAGGGGATCTCGACGACTGCCATCTCCGGCGAAGGCACCGGGATGGAGCGCGATTATGATTACACGGCGGCACCTCATGCCGCAGACCTGCTGCCGCCGGCCAGTGTCGGCCGCAGCGCCGGTGAACGCGCGGTGGCGCGCGCCAATCCGCGCAAGGTCGAGACCTGCCAGGTGCCGGTGGTGTTCGACCCGCGGGTCTCGGGCTCGCTGGTCGGCCATCTCGTCGGCGCCATCAACGGCGCCTCGATCGCGCGCAAGACCAGCTTCCTGAAGGACAAGCTCGGCGCGCAATTGTTCGCCAAGGGCATCCGCATCATCGACGATCCCCTGCGCAAGCGCGGCCTGCGCTCGCAGCCGTTCGATGCCGAGGGCGTGACGGTCAAGCAGCTGGCGCTGATCGACGATGGCGTGCTGACGACGTGGTTGCTGGATTCCGCTACCGGGCGCGAACTGGGCATGGCCACGACCGGCCATGCCCATCGCGGCGTGTCGTCGTCGCCCTCGCCGGGCCCTTATAATTTGCATATGGAGGCCGGCAGCGTCACGCCGGCCGACCTGATCTCGGATATCAAGCAGGGCTTCTACGTCACCGACCTGATCGGGTCGGGCGTCAACGGCGTCACCGGCGATTACAGCCGCGGCGCCTCCGGCTTCTGGATCGAGAACGGCAAGGCCACTTTTGCGGTGAGCGAGGTGACGATCGCCGGCCATCTGTTCGAAATCTTCAAGTCGATGATTCCTGCCAACGACCTGGAATTCCGCTATGGCGTCAACGCGCCGACGGTGCGTATCGAAGGACTGACGCTTGGCGGCCGCTGATCCCGCAGGCATCGCCGACACGCGCCTGGCGCGGGACGCGGCTCTTCTGAACGAGACGGTGCGCGAGGCAGGCCAGCTCGCGCTGTCGATGTTCGGTACTGACGTGCGTCAATGGATCAAGGGAGCGTCGTCCCCGGTCTCGGACGCCGATATCGCGACCAACGAACTGGTGGAGCGCCGGCTGCGCGGTGCGACACCCGACTATGGCTGGCTGTCCGAAGAGAGTGCCGATGAGCCGGCCCGCCTCGGCAAGCGGCGGGTGTGGATCGTCGATCCGATCGACGGTACGCGCTCCTATCTGGCGGGCCGCAACGATTGGTGCGTGAGTGTCGCGTTGGTCGAGGATGCGGCGCCGGTTCTCGCGGCGGTATTCGCTCCAGTCAGTGACGAGTTCTTCTTTGCCGCGCGCGGGCAGGGCACGACGTTGAATGGCGTCACGGTCCATGCGGCCACCGGCACCGCGCTGGATTTTGCGCGCGTGGCCGGTCCTAAACCGCTGGTTGAGCGCCTCGCGGCCTCGAAGGAGATCACGCTGCATCCGCGAATCGGTTCGCTCGCGCTGAGGCTATGCCGGGTCGCCCATGGCGCGCTCGATGCCGCTTTTGCCGGTGGACAAAGTCGCGACTGGGACCTTGCGGCGGCTCATTTGATCGTGCAGGAAGCGGATGGTAATATGACGGCATTGTCCGGCGATCCGATCCTCTATAATCGTCCGGACGTGACGCACGGAATTCTGGTGGCAGCGGGACGCGATCGACATGCTGATATTGTCACGCAGTTCCGAGCCGACCAGCATTCCTGACGGTCTCCGCCGCGCCACACCAGAATCCAGGATTTCTACGGTCCTTCAGCCGAAGCTCGCCTGAGACGTGTCGCGAGTTCGAACTTCGGAGCGAGGACCCTTTGCGCCGATTGAGGAACGACATTCATGCCAGATAGCGCCCCGCAGCAATTGCTTCATCTCGTGATCGGCGGCGAACTCGTCAGCCTCGAGAAGAACGAGTTCAAGGATCTCGACAAGGTTGAAGTCGTCGGCGTGTTCCCGAACTATGCGACCGCCTATACGGCCTGGAAGGCCAAGGCGCAGCAGACCGTCGACAATGCACATATGCGCTACTTCATCGTGCATCTGCATCGGCTGCTCGATCCGGCCCGAGATACCAAACAAGACACCAAGTAAAACACGAAGCCAGCGACTTGAAAAAACTGCTTCGTAATGCGCTGCGCAGTAACTGGGTCCAGCGTGCTGTCGGGTTTCTCGCAGCCGAGTATCTGCGTCTGGTGTGGCGGACCAACCGGTTCAGCTACGAGCCGGCGGACGTCTATGCGATCGTCGAGCCGCAGATGCCGGCGATCTTCGCATTCTGGCACGGTCAGCATTTCATGACGCCGTTCATCAGGACCAAGGCGAGTTATCGCGCCAAGGTGCTGATTTCGCGGCATCGCGACGGCGAGTTCAACGCGGTCGCGGCCGAGCGGCTTGGCATCGGCACCATCCGCGGCTCCGGCGACCACGGTTCGGCCTTCCACCGCAAAGGCGGCGTCGGCGCGTTCAGGGAGATGGTATACGCACTCGAAGCGAACTATAATGTTGCACTGACTGCTGATGTGCCGAAGCGCGCGCGGGTTGCAGGTCTCGGGATCATCATGCTGGCGCGCGAGTCCGGACGGCCGATCATGCCCTTTGCGATGGTCACCAGCCGTTTCATTCGGTTGAAGAACTGGGATCGCACCACCATCAATCTGCCGTTCGGTCGCGGCGCATTGGTGGGGATCAAGGAAATCAACGTGCCGCCCGATGCTGATGCTGCAATGATGGAGCAGCTCCGCCTGGATCTCGAGGCAACGTTGAACGAGGCAACGCGTCGTGCTTATGAGATCATCGGTCGCCCCGAGGAGTCCCCTCATGGCTGATGCGCTGCCGATGGCATTGCGCGTCTACCGCGGATTGTCCTCGGCTGCGACGCCGCTTGCGCCGGCGCTGATCAGGCAGCGCCTGAAGCGCGGCAAGGAGGATCCGGCGCGCACTGACGAGCGCCGCGGGCTCAGCCATGATGCGCGTCCGCAAGGGCCGCTGATCTGGATCCATGGCGCGAGCGTCGGTGAGGTATTGGCCGCAGCAGCGCTGATCGAGCGCCTGCGTGCGCTGAATCTGCGCATTCTCATCACGTCCGGCACGGTGACGTCAGCCTCGATCGTGGCAAGGCGCTTTCCGCCCGACGTCATCCATCAATACGTGCCCTACGACGCGCCGCGCTTTGTGCAGCGCTTCCTGGATCATTGGCGGCCTTCGCTCGCGCTGTTCATCGAATCCGATCTGTGGCCGAACCTGATCCTGGCCAGCGCGGCGCGGCGGCTGCCGATGGTGCTGATCAACGGGCGGATGTCGCAGCGCTCCTTCCCGCGCTGGCAGCGGATGTCGCGCAGCATCTCAGCGCTGCTCGGCAGCTTCGAACTCTGCCTCACCCAGTCGCGCACCGATGCCGAGCGCTTCGCAGTGCTGGGCGGCCGCAATGTGTTGACCACGGGCAACCTCAAGCTCGACGTGCCGGCGCCGCCGGCCGATCCGGCCCGGCTCGAGCGGCTGATCGCGATGACGCGTGGCCGGCCGGTGATCGTCGCTGCCTCGACCCATCCCGGCGAGGAGGAGATCCTCATCGCTGCCCACAAATCGCTGTCCGGCTTCTTTCCCTCGCTGCTCACCGTAATCGTGCCGCGCCATCCCAATCGCGGTGCGGCCGTCGCGCAGCTGGTGGCGACATCCGGGCTGCAGGCGGCCTTGCGGTCGCAGGAACAGCAGCCGACGGCCGCAACCGACATCTATGTCGCGGATACGATGGGCGAGCTTGGCCTGTTCTACCGGCTCGCGCCGATCGTGTTCATGGGCGGCTCGCTGGTGGCCCATGGCGGGCAGAATCCGATCGAGGCCATCAAGCTCGGCGCAGCGATCGTGCATGGTCCGCATGTCTTCAATTTCAGTGACGTCTATGAGGCGCTGGATGGCGCCGGGGGCGCACGGGTCGCCGATGGCCGCGAAGCCCTGGTAAAGCAGCTCGGCCGGTTGCTTGCCGACGCCGACGCTCGGAGCGCGCTGGTCAATGGCGGCGAGCGCGTCGTCGCAGAGCTCGGCGGCGCGTTGGATCGCACGTTGTCGGCGCTCGAGCCTTATCTGCTGCAGGTCCGGCTCGAGATGGGAGCGGCCGATGCGTGAGCCGGCCTTCTGGCATCGGCCGTCCTCGCTCGCGTCACATCTGCTTCGTCCGCTCTCCGCTCTCTATGGCGCTGTTGCCGCGCATCGCCTGCAGCGCGAGGGGATCAATGCTGGCATCCCGGTGATCTGCGTGGGCAACTATCATGTCGGCGGCGCCGGCAAGACGCCGACCGTGCTGGCGCTGACGACGATGCTGCGAGAGCTCGGTGAACGGCCGGTGGTGTTGAGCCGCGGCTATGGCGGACGGCTGCGCGGGCCCGTCATGGTCGACCCCGGGAGACACACAGCCGCTGACGTCGGCGACGAGCCGCTGATGATGGCGGCGCACGTCGCGGTGACGGTCGCGCGCGACCGTGTCGAAGGCGTCGCGCTGGCGAAATCGCAAGGCGCGAGCGTCATCCTGATGGATGACGGTTTCCAGAACCCGGCGATCGTCAAGGACGCGAGCCTGATCGTAATCGACAGCGAGCGTGGCCTCGGCAATGGGCGCGTGTTCCCCGCAGGCCCGTTGCGCGCACCGCTGTCGCCGCAGCTTGCGCGTACCGACGCGTTGGTCGTGATCGGTCCGGGACATGCGAGCGAACCTGTGGCGGCGCGTGTGACCAGCGCCGGCAAGCTGGTGCTGACAGCCAAACTGCAGCCGGCGCCGGACATCGTGAGCGGGCTACAGGGAAAGCCTGTGTTCGGCTTTGCCGGGATCGGCGATCCCGCGCGCTTCTTTCGGACGCTGCGCGCGAACGGTATCGACCTGAAGCAGGAACGGATCTTTGCCGATCATCATCCGTTCGAGCGCGCCGAGATCGAGCAACTCGTCTCCGAGGCGGGACGCCAAGGCTTGACCCTGGTGACGACGGAGAAGGATCTGGTGCGGCTTCGCACCCGCGCCGAGCTGGCGTCGTCAGCGACGCAGATATTGGCGTTTCCGGTGACGCTGGCCTTTGACGATGCTGCAGCGGTGCGGCGCCTGCTGACCGACAGCCTGTTCAAGGCACGTCAGAAAACATTTCGAAGCGTCGGCTGATTTTGCAATCGGTCGAGGCCGGTTGCGCAAGACGCGCAGCCGGCGTTTCATTCAGCCTCGTCAGCCTTGGGCCTTCAACGCGCCGGGGAAATGCCGTTGCAGCACCGCAGTCGGCACTGCATAGGCCTCCTGCAGGTCGACGCTCCAATATTTCAGCTCGTCCAGCGGTATCCGCGCGTCGGTCACCGCGCAGCGTACGTAGCTTCCCGGCGAGATCACGCGGAAATCGCCGTCCAGATATTGCACCTGCGCCTCGCCCTGGCCCGAGGGACCAAACTTGTTGAGCACGACCGCTGTCTCCGATTGAGTTCGCGCCGTTTCCGGCATCGACGGGAATTGTTGAGGAATCGTAACATAGATAGGCCCCAATGTCGCTTCCGCAAACCCACCGATTTGTGATGTTTTGCACCTCATCCGCGTGCTAGCTAGGGTGCGGATCGTTCCGCACTTTTTCTCCGCGTCCCACGCTTGATGCGATTGTTTGCCACCATCGCCGCCCTGTTGCTCTACGCCGCGCTCTCGCCCGCGGAGGCGCAGCCATTGGCATTGCCGAGCGCGATCGAGATTCCCAACGGCAATGGCGTCCTGCGCGCGCAGCTCTACAAGCCTGATGGCGAGGGCCCGTTTCCGACCGTGATCGCGCTGCATGGCTGCGGCGGGCTTTCCAGCCATTCCGAGCCGGTGCTGCCGCGCTATCGCGATTGGGCCGAGGAACTGGTCAAGGCCGGCAAGGCGGTGCTGCTGCCGGATAGCTACGGTTCGCGCGGGCTCGGGCCGCAATGCCGGGTCAAGGAGCGACGCATCAGCGGCCGCCGCGAACGCGTCGCCGATATCGTGGCGGCCCGGAAGTGGCTGGGAAAGCAGTCCTGGGCAATGCGCGATCGGATCAGCCTGATCGGCTGGGCCAGCGGCGCCAGCTCGCTGCTCTGGGCGGTGCGTCCGCAACTCCCCGATCATGTCGAGCCCGATTTCCGCTCGGCGATCGCGTTCTATCCGGATTGCCGTGCATCTTCAGGATTGGGGTGGAGCGCGCGAGTGCCGACTTTGGTGCTGATCGGCGGCAAGGATGATGTTTCCTCGCCACCGGCCTGCCGGCAGATGATCGACGGCGCCCGTGGCCGCAGCGCGCTGACGCGGATCGTTGTCTATCCCGGCGCCTACCACGATTTCGATCGCATCAATCTGCCGTTGCATGCGATCGCCAGCACCGATACGGGCGTTCCGGAGCGCGGCCATGTCGGCTCCGATCCCGCGGCGCGCGCCGACGCGCAGAAGCTGGTCTCCGACTGGCTGGCGCGCTGAGCGCACCTTCAGAACAGGCTGCCCTGATCGGCCGGGTCGGGCGTGCGCTTCGGCGCCGCGGGTTTTGGCTCGCGCGCAGGCTTCGGCTCGCTCGCAGCCGCCACGACCGGCTGAGGTCTATCAGCGCCAGCAGTTGCAGCCACGCGACCATCGGCGAACTCGATCGACAGCGCTGCACCTGGGCCGATGCTCGCGGCATTGTGCAGCGGATGGCCGGCCTCGTCGCGCACCAGCGCGAAGCCGCGCGCCAAGACGCTGCGATAGGAAAGGGCCGTCAACAGCTTGGTGTCGTTGTCGACGCGC
>Ga0308176_10002112_pt1 | contig 12434 bp, 11 predicted proteins | sample PhyCR2_3_FD_203890 | JGI IMG/M metagenome (GOLD analysis project Ga0308176, IMG submission 203890) | Soil microbial communities from UC Gill Tract Community Farm, Albany, California, United States - DLSLS.C.R2 | ecosystem: Environmental > Terrestrial > Soil > Agricultural land | place: USA... | reverse complement strand
GATGAGCGACCCGATGGGGCGCGACGGGATCCGCGCGCCCCTCGCCCGCCGCGACCAGCTCCTCGCCGCCGACGGCAACAACGGCTCGTTCAACTCGCTGACCACCGACAAGCTCGCGATCGTCCTCGATCCCTACCACAACCATCTCGACGAGGTGTGGTTCGAGGTGAACCCGGCCGGGGTGCGCGGCGAATCGTTCAGCGGCGACGATTCCTGGGATCCGGTCTGGGAAGCGGCCGCACACGTCGACTCGAAGGGATGGACCGCGGAGATGCGCATCCCCTACTCCCAGCTGCGCTTCTCGCGCGACAGCGCGCAGACGTGGGGGCTTCAGGTCTGGCGCTATGCGGACCGCCTCAACGAGCGGGACATGTGGTCGTTCCGCAAGCGCAACGAGAGCAGCGGCGCACCCTACTTCGGCCATCTCGAGGGACTGACCATCGTCGATCGCCCGCGCCAGGTCGAGCTGCTGCCGTACGTCGTGTCGAAGGGGCAGTTCAGGTACGCGGCGCCTAACGATCCGTACCACGACCGGTCGCAGGTGGGGCTGAACGCCGGCGCCGACCTCAAGTACCTGCTCACCAGCAACCTCACCCTCGACGCGACCTTCAATCCCGACTTCGGCCAGGTCGAGGTCGATCCGGCGTCGCTCAACCTGTCGGCGTTCGAGACGTACTACGACGAGAAGCGACCCTTCTTCGTCGCCGGCCGCAGCGCGTTCAACTTCGGCGGGATGAGCTGCTACTTCTGCAGCAACACGTCGGGACTCGGCCTCTTCTACTCGCGCCGCATCGGCCGCCCGCCCCAGCTCGAGGGCTACGTCAAGGGCCTCGCCGGCGACAGCGGCTTCGTCGACACACCGGACCAGGCGACCATCCTCGGCGCGGCGAAGATCACCGGCCGCACCAACAGCGGCTACACCGTCGGGCTGCTCGACGCGGTCGCCAACAGCGAGACGTCGCGCTACGACACCCTTGCTGGCACCCCCGAGCTGACGCAGCGGGTCGAGCCGCTGACCAACTACTTCGTCGGCCGCGTGAAGAAGGAGCTCCGCCAGGGCGCGACGACCGTCGGTGTCGCGCTCACCTCGACCGTCAGGCGCCTCGGCAGCGATTCGGCGCTCGCCGAACGGCTGCACTCCAACGCCACCGCGTTAGGCGTCGACTGGAGCCACTCGTGGGACCATCGCAACTATCGCTGGCGCGGCAGCATCGTCGGCTCGGCGGTGAACGGATCACCGGACGCGATCGCGTCGACGCAGCAGTCGAGCGCGCACTACTTCCAGCGCCCCGATCGTCGGGTCAGCAGCGACGGCCTCTTCACCACGCGCTTCGACACGACCGCGACCGCGCTCCGCGGCTACGGCTTCTACACGCGCCTCGCCAAGGAGAATGGCAACTGGCTCTGGGAGACCGCGCAGAACTGGCGCAGCCCGGGGTTCGAGGTGAACGACCTCGCCTACCTCGACCGCGCCGACTACAAGTGGATGAACTTCAACATCGGGCGGCAGTACACGACGCCGACGAGCCTCTACCGGAACATCTTCACCACGGTCGGCGGGCAGCAGGAGTTCAACTACGACGGGATCCGCACGTCGCAGCAGGCGCAGGCCTATTACGGGATGGAGTTTCCCAACTACTGGAACCTGCGGAGCTTCGTCATCTACCGTCCGACGACCGAGGACGACCGCCTGACGCGCGGCGGTCCGGTCGAGAAGCGCAACGGCTACAACTTCGGTCACCTTCAGCTCTCGACCGACGCGCGGCAGCGCGCTGTGTTCGACGTGACCTTCGAGGGCGCGCGCGGCATCTCGGCGCCGACGCACACCTTCTATTTCTCCCCCGGCGTCGCGCTCAAGCCGACGGCCAGCGTCTTCGTCCAGCTCTCGCCGAGCTATAACGCCGACGAGGATGACGCGCAGTACGTGACGAGCGTTTCCGACCCGGCCGCGTCGGCGTTCGGCGGCAACCGTTATGTCTTCGCGCACATCCGGACGAAGACGGTGTCGTTCGACACCCGCGTGAACTGGACGCTGAAGCCCGACCTCACCCTCCAGCTGTTCGCGCAACCCTTCTTCGCCAGCGGCGCGTACTCCGGCTTCCGCGAGTTCGCCGCGCCGCGGTCGCTGCGCAAGCTCGAGTACGGGCGCGACATCGGCTCGATCCGCTACGACCAGTCGGACTCGACGTACAGCATCGATCCGGACAGCACGGCGGCCGGCAACGGGCCGGCGAAGCGCTTCGCCATCGGCAACCCGAACTTCAGCTACCGCGCGCTCCGCGGCACCGCCGTCCTCCGCTGGGAGTACCGGCCCGGCTCGACGATGTTCTTCGTCTGGACGCAGCAGCGCGAGGGGAGCATGCCTAACGGCGACTACGAGTTCCGCCGCGACTATTCTGCGCTCTTCCGCGACCGTCCGGACAACGTCTTCCTCGTCAAGGCGACGTACTGGATCGGGCGTTAGGCGCGGGCGAGTACGGCGGGTGCAGCTCGCCGGGACTGTCAGTCGCGTCGAGCTCCTTCAGCTTCCGCCGCAGCACCTTCCCGACCGCCGTCTTCGGCAGCTCGCGAACGATCGCGACGTGCGACGGCACCTTGTACGGCGCGAGCCGCTCCCGGCAGAAGGCGCGCAGCTCGTCGACGCTCGCGCTCTGCCCGGTGCGGAGCACCACCCACGCCTTCGGCACCTCGCCCTTCACCGGGTCGGTGACCGGGGCGACGCCCGCCTCGAGCACCGCCGGGTGCGCGGCGATCGCCTCCTCGACTTCGCGCGGCCACACCTGGTAGCCGGAGACCTTGATCAGCTCCTTCTTCCGGTCGGTGATGAACAGGTAGCCATCGGCATCGACGTAGCCGATGTCGCCGGTGTGCAGCCAGCGGCGGCCAGCGCCATCCGCCGACATCACGGCGGTGGTCTCGTCGGGCTGGTTCCAGTAGCCGCGCATCAACTGCGGCGCCGAGAGCAGGATCTCGCCGGCCTCGCCGGCAGCGACGTCCCGCGTGACGTCGTCGACGTCGACGATGCGGAGATCGACGTCGGGGAGCGGCATCCCGACGCTGCCGATCTTCTTCTCCCCGGACGCCGGGTTGGCGACGACCGCCATCTGCGCCTCCGTCAGCGAGTAGCCTTCCATCACCACGCCGCCGGTGAGCGACTCGAAACGACGGCGCGTCTCGGCGAGCAGCGGCGCGGCACCGGAGAAGCAGAGCTTCACCTCGCGGAACGCGTCGCGCGTCTTCGCGGCGTCCTTGTGCGACATGATCGCGGTGAGCAGCGTCGGCACCGCGCAGATGAAGCGCGGACGCTCGCGGCGAATCGTGCGCAGCATCCCGGCGGTGTCGCGCGGGTTGGGAACGAGCGCGAGGGAAAGTCCGCCGACGAAGGCGAGACTCTGGATCCCGGAGAATCCATAGGTATGAAAGAGAGGGAGCGGGACGAGGAACACGTCCTGACCCGTGAGCACGGGTGACAGCCACGCATGAAGCTGCGCGCCGGAGATCGTAAGGCCGCCATGCGTCCCCTCGACCCATTTCGGCGTGCCGGTGGTTCCGCCGCTCGGCAAGAGGACGGCGCTGTCGCTCGCCCGCGGCGGTGCACTCGCTGGCGCGCTGCCGCGATGGCGCGCGAGGAGCGAGGCCATCGTCTCGTCGCTGCCGCGCGGCTGCGTGCCCTGGCCATCCTTGTTTTCGCGGAAGAGGCGGAAGAGCAGCGACTTCGGGAACGCCAGCGCGTCGCGCACATGGGCGACGATGACGTGGCGCACCGGGGTGCGTGCCTGCACCGCCTTCATCCGCTCGTAGAAGGGGGCGAGCACCACCGCGACCGTCGCCCCGGCGCGGGTGAGCAGCCCGGCCAGCTCTTCTTCGGGATACGTCGGATTCACCGGCGCGACGACCGCGCCGGCCATCCACGCCCCGAGCTCGGCGACGACGAACTGCGGAACGTTAGGCATGAGCAGCGCGACGCGGTCCCCGCGCTTCACCCCCCGCTCCTCGAGCCCGCAGGCGAATGCCTGCGCGCTCGCCAGCAGCTCGCCGAAGCTCGTCCGCGCCCCCTCGAAGCGGAGCGCGACGCGCCGCGGGTGCTCGGCCGCCTGCCGGGCGGCGAGGTCGACGAGGGTCAGCTCGGGATAGGGCGCGAGGCTGCGCGGGATGCCAGTGTCGTAGTGCGCATGCCAGGGATGGTCGAGCACGGAGCTCCTCCGGAGGGGGGTTACCGGGAAGCTAGGCAAACCCCGACGGGCTCGCGATACGTCACCGTACGTAGCCCTGCCGTACGCCGATCTGGCAGTCCGGCGGCCGAAGGTGAGCGTTAGGCGCCCGTCAGAACTTCTCGCCCCTTGCCTCGCGCGCCTGGCTGCCCACCGGCCGGATGCGCGGCCACATGTTGACGAAGAACAGCCCGATCCCCACGACCTGGGCAGCACCGCAGAGCAGCACCGCCCACCGCAGCGCGGGCGCGTTCACCGCCGGACGCGCCAGCTCACCGGCGATCCGTCCGGCGGTGCCGAGCGTGACGAGCCAGTACGCACCCTCGGCCGCGCGTGGGCTGTAGCGCGTGTCCCCCTTCTCCGGCCGCGGGAACATCCAGAGCGCGACACCGAGGATCATCATCATCACGAAGCCGACGAAGATCGCGTGGGTGTGCGCGCTCACCATGTACGACGACGGCGCCACGTCGGCCAGCTCGCGCCGAACCATCATCCATCCGCCGAGAACGAGGCCGACGCCGAGGAAGAGGATTGCCGTCTTGATGTAGCGCCGAACGAGCGAATACATCTTCAGCCCTGCTGGATCGGGAGCGCGGCGCTCCGTGCACCGAGTGTCGCCTGCCGCGCGCGGCGATTCGCCTCACGCAGCGCATCCGGGCCGTCGATCGTCCGCCAGATGACGTAGACGAAGGTGTAGGCGCCGATCGCCGACAGCGTTCCCCCGCTGGCGAGGACGATCGTGCCTGCCCTCGCGTCGTGCACGCGGATCGCGAAGCCGGTCGCCATCATCGCCAGCCCCGCGTTCGAGATCCACCAGTGCACCACCGCGGCCCGGCGGCTGTGGATGGGAAAGCCGGCGAAGCGCGGGATGACGTGATACGCCACGCCGTAGATCATCATCGTCACGAAGCCGAGCAGCAGCATGTGCACGTGCACCAGCCGGTACACGGTCCACGCCGGATGCGCCGCCATCGCGACGCCGAGCGAGACTCCGGCAGCGAGCCAGGTCAGGCTCGCCTTGAGAAAGGCGCGCACGTACCAGTCCATCAGTGCGCTCCTCCCGGGCGCGGCGTGATCGTCGCGAGGAGCAGCAGCTCTTCGTCGCCCGCAGCGCGCATCCCGTGCAGCTCGTTAGGCAGGTAGACGACGACGTCGCCGCTGGTGCACACCCGGTCGGCGGTGCGGCCGGTCTCCGACTCGCCGGTGAGGACACCGGTACCCTCGAGCACCGTCAACTGGACCGAGGACGTGCTCTGGTGCGGAGCGACGCTCTGGCCCGGTGCGAGCCGGAAGACGACCAGCCTCACGTCGGGGCTGTCGTGCACGATTGCGGTGGCCGGGCGGTCGAGGCGATTGGCGACCGCCTGACGCGCAGCGGTGAGTGGATCGAAGCGCTTCATTGGTGAGTCTGGGTATGTGTCGGTGGGCGAGCGGTCAGCGGGCGAGCGCATCGAGCGCGCGGATCACGTCTTCGGCGGCGTCGAGCCCGGCGTGCTGGTATGCGACAACGCCATCTCCATCGAGCAGCGTCAGCGCGTTCGAGTGTGCCAGCTCCTCGGGCGAGAGCCGACGGTAGCGAACGCCGAGGACGGTCGCCAGCTCGCGCACTGCGTCGTCGCTGCCGTCGAGCAGTGTCCAGCGGCTGGCATCGAGGCCGCGCTCCTCGGCGAACATCGCCAGCCGCGCTGGATCGTCGCGCGCCGGATCGAGCGAGACGAGGACGAACCCCGCGTCGCGCGGTGATTCACGCTCGATCCGCTTCATCTCGGCGACGGTGAAGGGACAGGTGGTTGAACAGTGAGTGTAGATCATCGCGATCACCTGCGGCCTCCCGCGCAGCGACGACAGCAGCCGCGAGTTGCCCCGCTGGTCCCGCCACTGCGCATCGAGGTCGTAGATCGAATAGCGGTCGCCGGCGGCCGCGGCGGCGGTCGCGACCGCGACCGGAGCGTGACTGCCTGACGGCGCGCATCCAGCGAGCGCGAGGGCCGCCGCGAAGATGGGAGCGAGGAGGCGCGCACCGCTGCGCCTGGCCGGTGACGTCATCAGGCCGCGCCTCCCGCCGCGCAGCGGAAGCCTAACGTGCGGACCGTGGAGCGGCCGGTGAGTCCGGCGCGGAATGCGTAGCGCATGAACGCCGGATAGTTGGATGGATCGCTCGCGCCGATCGCCGCGCTCGCGCAGAACAGCTTGTGGTCCTTGCCGCCGGCCGCGCTCCCCGACTCGCGCGAGTCGTCGGAGACCATGACGTCGTTGAAGTCGAGCGTCCACTCCCAGGCGAGGCCGTGCATGTCCCGGACGCCGTACGCATTGCGAAAGCCGCTTCCCACTGGCGGCAGGACGCCGTCGCTCGGGCGTGCGGCGTAGAGCGCGAGGATGCGGCGGATGAACCCCGGGTCGCGGGCGACGCTCGTGCGCGTCTCGCTCGCCGAGGCAGCGTACTCCCATTCGTCCACCGTCGGCAGCCGCTTCCCCCGCGACTGGCAGTACGCCTTCGCCGCGAACCACGAGACCTCGGTGACCGGGCGCCGCAGGTCGGTCGCCGTACCGGCATCGAGATCGTCGCGCCACGTCGAGAGATAGTTCTTCCCGGCGAAGAGCGGACGGACCGATCCTCGCCGCCACGCCGGATTCGCCTTCACGAACTCGAGATACTCGCCGCGCGTGACGGGCTCGCGGTCGAGCCGGAACGATTCGACGACCACCGGTGCGCCACCGACCGCTCCGTACAGCGGCTGATACGAGCCCGCCGGGATCCGCGCCATCGTCGACGACCTGGCCCCTGGCCGCGCCGCTGGCCTGGGCGATGGCTTCGCCAGCGGCGTGGTCGCGATGAGGAGTGGAAGGAGGAGGTTCAGCATGGCGCTCCGGTGGTCGGCGAATGGTTGCGGGGCGTGCTTACTCGCCGCCCTTCGCGGTGACGCCGATCCCCTTGATCGCGGCGAACACCTTGCCGTTCTCGTCGCCGCCGACGTGGAGGATGCCTAACGTTCCCTTGTTGAAAGCGCGGAAGATCGCGTGGTCGACGAGCACCAGGTCGCCCGGCTGCTCGACCCCGAACTCGACGATCGTCGAGCCGCCGGCGGGGATCGACGTCGTCTGCACGTTGTGCTCGCCGACGCTGCTTCCGCCTTCGCTGTAGACGTTGTCGAAGATCTCGCCGATCACGTGGAAGGAGCTGGTGAGGTTCGGCCCCGCGTTGCCGACGAAGAGGCGGACACGGTCGCCCGTCTTCGCCTGGAGCGCGCGGTCACCGGTGAGGGCGCCGACCGCGCCGTTGAACACCACGTACGTCGGCTTCTCGTCGATCCCCTTGTCCATGTCGAGCATCTGCATGCCGTGCTCGCCGTACTTTCCCTTCGTGTAGAACTCGCTCTGCATCACGTAGTACTCGCGATCGACCTTCGGCAGCCCTTCCTTCGGCTCGACGAGGATCATCCCGTACATCCCGTTCGCCATGTGCATCGGCACCGGCGAGGTCGCGCAGTGGTAGACGAAGAGACCGGGGTTCATCGCCGTGAAGCTGAACACCGACTCGCCGCCGGGTAGGGTGAGCGACGCCTTCGCGCCGCCGCCGGGGCCGGTGACCGCGTGGAGGTCGATGTTGTGCGGCATCGTGCTGTTCGCCGCGTTCTTCAGGTGGAACTCGACGAGGTCGCCCTCGCGCACGCGGATGAAGCGGCCCGGCACCGAGCCGCCGAACGTCCACATCGTGTACTGCACGCTGTCGGCAAGGCGCATCGGCTTCTCGATCACCTCGAGGTTGACGATGACCTTGGTCGCGTAGCCGCGAGTGATCGGCGGCGGAACGTCAGGCGCTTCCGTCAGCACCGCGACCTCTTCGCCGACGATCTTGTCGCCGGCGGCGCGGACGGGAATGCCGGCGGCGCGGATCGAACCGAGCGAGGGGAGGCCGCGCCGGGCGACCGCGGTCGCGCCGGTCAGGGCGGCGACGGCGATCGCCGCGACGATGGCGATCTTCGCGATGGGGAGCGGGGCGGGAAGGTGTACGCGGGGGGTTGTCATTGGAGTGGAGGAAGTGGAGGGAAGGAGTCCGTCGAGTCAGGCAGCCGTCGGCGTCGCGACCTGCTGGTCGCGCGCGCCTGTGGGGAGAGGCAGTGCAGGCGCGCCGGCGAGCAGGTCGGCGATGGTGGTGGAGAGGAGCGGCTCGCGCCGGGCGCGCATCACGCGCGTCCAGCTTTCGTGCGCGGCACACGGGGCCGCCGGGTCGCAGGCGGCACTGCCGAGCATGCAGCGGGTCTGGGCGCGCGGCACGTCGAAGCAGTCGACGATGCGGGCGATCGAGATCGCCGAAGGCGCGAGGGCGAGGGTGAATCCGCCCGCCGGCCCGCGCGCACTGGTCACGATCCCGGTCTTGGCGAGCGCGTTGAGCGTCTTCGCCATGTAGTTCTGCGGGGCCCCGGTCGCGGCGGCGATCTCGTCGGCGCGCATGCAGCCGCGGGCGCGGGCGAGGGCCAGTACTGCTCGGACGGCGTGGTCTGCGGTAGCCGACAACATCGTGTTCTCCAGAAAGAGCGAGTTTCTCATCTCGATATGAGAATCGCTCTTTCCGGCGGTCCCGACTGTCGTCGATGCCCGGAACTTCGGTGCGGCTTACACGGTCACGGGGGTAGGGAAATCCCCGATGACCTGCCGCCGCGTCAGGCGGCGCGCGCCTGGATCCGGGCGCGCAGCTTCAGCTCCTGCGTGATCGCGAACGCGGTGTGCGCGATGACCAGCAGGCGCGACGCGGATTCGCCGTCGGTGGCGACGTGGAGCTTGATCGCGCCGATCGTCTCTCCGTTCGGCAGCTGCACCGGCGCGCCCATTCCCGGCACTCGCGGGGTCCGGGTTGCATCGAGGTGCCGGGCGAGCGAGAACAGCACCGCCCCGTCACGATCGACGAGGGCGACGAGGTGCGCGAACTCCTGGTGCGCGGCCGAGAGCCACTCGAGGTGCGGGCGCGCCAGCTCGATCAGCTCCGCGTTCTCGGCACGACGGCGCTCCAGCTCCGCCCCGGAGATCGGCAGCTGCGAAAGCTGCGTGAGCTGCTGTACTGCTGGAGCGGACGTATCCGACATTCCTGGTCTCTCCTGCTGACGTGATCGCGCGGGCGTCAGGCAGCCCGCCGCGCATGACTTGCGGGTATGACAAAATCCCGCGGCATCCCATCGCGACGAAATTCCGTCGAGCGCTGGGCGGCCACGGGACCGCGAACCTGTGCTCGGCTTCGGCATCCGGACGATCTCGCATTCCTCCCCGCGAGACTCCTGGCTTTGCGGCCCCGCCTCACGACGGGTGTGCTCTTATCGGCCTTCTACTTTTCCTGCCTTCAGTCCTTCGCTGAAAAGACGCCCAAGCGAACGGGAGCGTAACCGCCCGGAAGTCAGGGCCGCTTGGTCATGATGACCGATCCCGCGGCGTCTCCCCCCGCGCGCGACGGCTCGAGCTCCCAAGTCCCGACGATCGAATCCCGCTTCATCACCCCGTGCATCCGAACGAGCTCCCGCTCGTTTTCCGGGTCGAAGACGATCTCGATCGAGTCATCGCCGCTCAGTCGCGCCGTCGCCACCGGGAGCTGGCCGCGCGTTCGAGGGTCAAACCCGAGTGCGGCAAAGTCCAGGTCGTAGGTCCCGTAATGCGTGGGATGCGCGAGGGCGTTGCCGCCATCGAGCCAATGATTCGCCACCAATACGACTTCGCCGACTACCTCGCGATGCCGCGTGTAAGCTCCAAGCGCCTCGAATCGGAACCGTGTCAGCTCGAGCCGCACCGTCCACGCGCCGGCGAGCCGCTGCGCCTCCGGCGATTTGGTGGCGTGCCCCGCATCAGGTCCAGCGCTGCACCTCACTGTGAGCAGGACCGCGACGGCGGCGGCCAGTCTCGCGCTTCGCGGGGTCACGTTGCGGCAATCCTCGACGCCGCCACCTGCGTCGACTGGCTCGCCGTGGATTCGTGCACAAGCTGCGTCGCCGTGCTTGACGGTGTGTCGAGTGTCCCGTCGTGATCGATCAGATCGCGCAGCCGACGAGCGTGGCCGAGCAGGAACGGGACGGCGATCACTACGACGTTAGGCCGGAAGAGGAATGCCGTCCGGATGTAGAGCGCGGTCTTGTTGTGGAGCAGGTGTTCCCACCAGCGGTGGGGGACGATCTCCGGCACGACGATGCTCACAAGCTCGCCGGGCGAGGTTCGCCGCAAGCCGGCCACGTACTGGACGAGGGGGCGAAGGATGGAGCGATACGGCGACGGAATCGTCACCAGCTCGACGCCGATGTCCCATGCCTCCCAATCGCTCAACATCCGCGGCGTGTCGCGCTCGTCCACTTCGACGTAGACCGCGCGCACGTCGTCGGAGATCGTCGTCGCGTACACCAGCGCACCCGCGGTCGCCTTGGTAATCCCGTTCACCGGCACAACAACCGTGTGGTGCAGCGGCATGATCGGGCTCTGTCCCGTGAAACGGATCTCCTCGGCGAAGCGCGCGTAGTGGCGGTGGATCGCGTTCAGGATCCAGATGATGCCGGGGATGAGGAGGACGACGATCCATCCGCCAGACGTGAACTTCGTCACGACCTGGATGATCGACACGATTGCGGTTGCCGCCGCGCCGATCCCATTGAGGGTCGCACGCCACCGCCATCCTCCTTCCCTCGTCCGTCGCCAGTGGACGACCATTCCCGCCTGCGACAGCGTGAAGCAGATGAACACGCCGACCGCATAGAGCGGGACGAGCGCGTTCGTGTTGCCGCGGAACAGCCAGGCCAGCAGCATCGCGAAGAGAGCGAGCAGCACGATGCCGTTCGAGAAGGCGAGACGGTCGCCCCGCGCCGCGAGCTGGCGCGGCATGTAGCGGTCGTTGGCGAGGATGCCCGCGAGCCGCGGGAAATCGGCGAATGCCGTATTCGCTGCCAGCACCAGCACGGCGAACGTGGTGTACTGCAGGGCGTAGTAGAGCGGCCCGCCGCCGAACACATGGCGCCCCAGCTGCGACAGGACTGTCTGCTCGGTGGTCGGGAAGACGGCATAGTGCTTCGCGAGGAAGCTCACGCCAAGGAAGAACACCGCGAGGATGGTGACCATCCAGCCGAGCGTGGTCGCCGCGTTCTTGTGAGCCGGCGCCCGAAATGCCATCACGCCGTTCGAGATTGCTTCAGTCCCCGTCATCGCCGCGCACCCCTCGGCGAATCCGCGCAGGAGCAGGTAGACGAGGGCGAAACCGGTGATCGGGGAAAACCGGCTGCCCGCCCCGCTGACCTGCGATGACGATACCGGGTCGATCCTGATGTGACCGGCCATCGGCGCAAGCTCGTGTCCCGTCGCGAGGCGGAAGAGTCCAACGCCGATGAGCGCGAGCATCATTGCGATGAACAGGTACGTCGGGACGCTGAATGCGGCGCCGCTCTCGCGCACGCCGCGAAGGTTGACCAGCATCAACAACGCGATGCTCGCGACACAGAGCAGCACTGTGTGCGTCACGAGCCCCGGATACGCCGACGTGATCGCCGCGACGCCGCCGCTGATGCTGACGGCCACAGTCAGGATATAGTCGGTGAGCAGCGCCGCAGCCGCGACGAGGCCGGCGCGCACGCCAAGGTTGTCCTTGGCGACCGTGTAGGAGCCACCGCCCCCGGGATAGGCGAAGATCGTCTGGCGGTATGACAGCCCGACGAGGACTAGGAGCCCGACGATGATCGCCGAGATCGGGATGACGTACGTCAGCGCCGCCGCGCCAAGCACGGCGACGACGAAAAGAATCTGATCGGTGGCGTAGGCGACGCTCGAGATCGCGTCCGAGGAGAGAACTGCGAGGGCCGTCTTCTTGTCGAGGCGCTCGTGTTCGAGGCGCTCGCTGGGTAGCGGGCGGCCGAAGAGGAGTCGCTTCAGTCGGGTAGCGGCGTTAGGCATCTGGCGCGGCGGGCACGACACCGTCGCGCGGACGTGCGCGAGCCGTGCGGTGTCCCGGACGCGCTCGAAAGCTCGTTCCTCACCCGCTAACGGCGCACAAAGACCGCGGGCACGGACACAAGGAATTCACAAAGGCGCACTGCTGTCGGCGAGCTCCCCAGCCGGGAGCAGCAGTGCGAAGACGCTGCCACCGCCCTCGCGCGCTTCGACCGTCACCGATCCATGCTGCGCTGCAGCGAGCTGCCGGGCGATGGTCAGTCCGAGACCAGCGCCGCGCGTGTCGGCGGGAGCCCCGGATCCCCGATGGAAGGGCTC
>Ga0308176_10002111_pt1 | contig 12438 bp, 11 predicted proteins | sample PhyCR2_3_FD_203890 | JGI IMG/M metagenome (GOLD analysis project Ga0308176, IMG submission 203890) | Soil microbial communities from UC Gill Tract Community Farm, Albany, California, United States - DLSLS.C.R2 | ecosystem: Environmental > Terrestrial > Soil > Agricultural land | place: USA... | reverse complement strand
TGTCCCCTCCCCCACCCCGGGAGAAAAATCGAACCCACCGCCCCTCTTCCCTGACCCCTGAGCCCGCGCCCCTGACCCCTCCCCCGCCTTGTGTTTGCCCCATTCCGTCCCTATACTCCCCCCTCCAACACGCGGCGACGGCTCGATTTTCCCATGTATCGGCGGGTGACTTTCCAGATGCGATCCCCGACGGGCCGCGTCAGCGCCGACCGTCCGTACCGGCCGGCCACGACGCACCGAGCCTCCGCCCGCTGACCACAACCGCAACACGTACGCAGGGACGTACTTAGGAGAACAATTCCATGGCAACCATGACCAAGCGCAAAGGGACCACCAAGACCGCCGCCAACCGGATGGCAAAACGCACCACCAAGTCCGCCGGCGGCAACGGCCGCGCCAACGGCAAGGCCCTCCGCGGCAAGAAGCGAGTGTTCTTCTTCGGCAACGCCACCGCCGAAGGACGCGCCGAGCAGAAGCTGCTCCTCGGCGGCAAGGGCGCGAACCTCGCCGACATGACCAGCATCGGCCTCCCCGTCCCCCCCGGCTTCACCATCACCACCGAGACCTGCGCAGATTACAACGCCGCCGGCGGCAAGCTGCCCGCCGGCCTCATGGACGAGGTCCGCCAGCACCTGCTCAAGGTCGAGAAGGCGACCGGCAAGAAGTTTGGCGACCCCAACAACCCCCTGCTCGTTTCCGTCCGCTCCGGCGCCGCCGTCTCCATGCCCGGAATGATGGACACGGTCCTCAACCTCGGCCTCACCGACCCCGTCACCGACGGCCTCGCCCGCCTCGCCGGCAACGAGCGCTTCGCCTACGACAGCTACCGCCGCCTGATCAACATGTTCGGCGACGTGGTCATGGGCGTGCCCCACGAGGAGTTTGAGCACGAGCTGAGCGCCGTCAAGCAGGATAAGGGCGTCGAAAACGACACCGACCTCTCCGCCGACGACCTCAAGGAAGTCGTCCGCCGCTACAAGGAAGTCTACAAGCGCCACCTGCGCACCGAATGGCCGCAGGAGCCGATGAAGCAGCTCGAGCAGGCCATCGAGGCCGTCTTCAAGAGCTGGAACACCGACCGCGCGGTGCGCTACCGCCAGATCCACGACATCCACGGCCTGGCCGGCACCGCCGTCAACGTCCAGACCATGGTCTTCGGCAACATGGGCGACGACAGCGCCACCGGCGTCGCCTTCACCCGCAACCCCTCCACCGGAGAGAACAAGTTCTACGGCGAGTTCCTCATCAACGCCCAGGGCGAGGACGTCGTCGCCGGCATCCGCACGCCCATCCCCTGCGAGCAGATGGGCCAGTGGTCGCAGAAGAGCTGGAAGGAGCTGCTGAAGATCAAGGACACGCTGGAGAGCCGCTACAAGGACGTGCAGGACTTCGAGTTCACCATCGAAAAGACCAAGCTGTACATGCTCCAGACGCGCAACGGCAAGCGCACCGCCGCCGCCGCCGTGAAGATCGCCGCCGACATGGTCAAGGAGCGGCTGATCGACAAGCAGACCGCCGTCCTCCGCGTGGACCCGGCGTCGCTCGACCAGCTCCTGCACCCGACGTTCAACCCCAAGGCCGACCGCAACGTGATCGCCCGCGGCCTGCCCGCATCGCCGGGCGCGGCCGTCGGCAAGATCGCCTTCACCGCCGACGAGGCCGAGGCGCGCGTCAAGAACGGCGAGAAGATCATCCTCGTCCGCCGCGAAACCGAGCCGGCCGACATCGGCGGCATGCACGTCTCCGAAGGCATCCTCACCAGCACCGGCGGCATGACCAGCCACGCCGCCGTCGTCGCCCGCGGCATGGGCACCCCTTGCATCGCCGGCGTCGGCGCACTCCACATCGACCAGAAGGCCCGCACCCTCGGCGTCAACGGCAAGACCTACACCGACCAGGACTGGATCAGCCTCGACGGCGGCACCGGCGAAGTGATGGAAGGCCAGGTCCCCACGGTCGAGGCCCAGCTCACCGGCCCGTTCAAGCAGATCATGCTGTGGGCCGACGAGTTCCGCTCCCTCAAGGTCCGCACCAACGCCGACACCCCGCACGACGCCGAGGTCGCCCGCAATTTCGGCGCAGAGGGCATCGGCCTGACCCGCACCGAGCACATGTTCTTCGACCCGCAACGCATCCACCACATGCGCGAGATGATCCTCGCCAGCGAGGTCGCAACGCGCAAAACGGCGCTGGCCAAGCTCCTGCCGTACCAGAAGGAGGACTTCGTCGGCATCTTCAAGGCCATGAAAGGCCTGCCCGTCACCATCCGCCTGCTGGACCCCCCGCTGCACGAGTTCCTCCCCCACAACGAAAAGGACCAGCAGGCCCTGGCCAATGATTTGGGGCTCACCCTCCAGCAGGTCCAGCAGCGCGTGCAGCAGCTCCACGAAGCCAACCCCATGCTCGGCCACCGCGGCGACCGCCTCGCCGTCACCTACCCCGAGATCCTGGAGATGCAGGTCCAGGCGATCATCGAGGCCGCCTGCGAGTGCAAGAAGCAAGGCGTCAAGGTCCTGCCGGAGATCATGATCCCTCTGGCCGGCACGGTGAAGGAGCTGGAGTACCTGAAGAAATTCACCGACGACACCGCCGCCCGCGTGATGAAGGAGCAGGGCACGAAGGTGGACTACATGTACGGCACGATGATCGAGGTGCCCCGCGCCGCGGTCACGGCCGACGAAATGGCCCGCGTCGCCGAGTTCTTCAGCTTCGGCACCAACGACCTGACCCAGATGACCTTCGGCTTCAGCCGCGACGACGTCAACAGCTTCCTCCCCGACTACATCCAGAAGGAAATCCTGGAGCGAGACCCCTTCCAGAGCCTCGACCAGGGCGGCGTAGGCCAGCTCGTCGCCATGGCCGTCCAGAAAGGCCGCAGCACCAGGCCCACCCTAAAATGCGGCATCTGCGGCGAACACGGCGGCGACCCCAAGAGCGTCGAGTTCTGCCACAAAGTAGGATTGAACTACGTGAGCTGCTCGCCGTTCCGGGTACCGATCGCGAGATTGGCCGCGGCCCACGCGGCGATCAAAGAGTCTCGGGAACGCGGGGCGAAGGCGAGGAAGAAGTAGCGGGATCGCCATCGGAGATTAAGCGGCCGGATCCCGCACGGGACCGGCTGCTTTCATGTAACGGGCGGGCGGTACCGATTGAGGGGAGGCCGAATGCGCTCCAGAGAGTGGCTGTTGGTGGGGCTTCTGTACGCGTGTGCGACGCTCACCGCGTACACGCTGCTGGAGGTCTTTGCGCCGGGAAAGCCGGAAATGGCGCTGACTCAGGGCGCGCTCGTCGGCTCGCTGGCCGCGGGGTGGTTCTACCACCGGCGAGATCAGATGCCGTCGCCGTTCGGCTTCCGCCTCGCGGTGGGCTTGCTGCTAGCGAGCCTGTGCGTCGTCGTCGCGTCCGCGATCCAGTGGATATGGCGCCCCTTCGAATTGGCCGCGGTTTCAATCCCGATCGCCGTCGTCGGAACTCTGGTCTGCCCCTTCCTTTTGATCGGAGTCATGCGGCGGGCGTTCCGCGACGTCGCCCGCCCCGAAAGCGTCATCGGTAAAAGACAGGCCGCGGCGGTGGCGCTCGCCGCGGTCGTCGTGACGGCCGCCTGTCTCACCTGGAGTTCGGTCCCAGCCGTTCAGCGACCTGCGCTGGTGGTGCGGAAGTTGCCCGGCATGACCATCTCCTTGCCCGCGTGGCAGGCGGCGCCGAAGTCGTCGGACCAGTACGACGCCGGCGACTTGCGCCTGGAGGACCCCGAAGGGCAGGGGCGGTTTCTCGAGCTGCGCTGGGCCCGGGTGGGTTCCGACTTTGACCTGGCGACGCGTATCTGGACAGGGATGGGGCTAAACGTGCGGTCGCGCGAGCCGGTCACGGTCGCCGGACACGATGGCGTGCGTCTACTCCTGGAAAATGACGACGGTTCGAAGTGCACCGCCGTCACCATGTGGCGGTGCCCCGAAGACGGCCGATGGATGTACCTGCTGACGTTTCTGAACCTTCCGCGAGAGCGGATGCTGCGGACTCACCAGCGGATCATCGACACCATCCGGTGCCACACCGAGGGCAGGCGGGCGCCGCGGGAGCCGGTATTCCCGACCTTCGACCCACCGCCCGGCTTCACAGGTAAAGACGGGCCGAACGCCCGGGCCTACGTGCACCCGGGCGGTAAGTTGATCTTGATCGCCGCGGGAATGCCCGGGTCGGCAGACCTTTGCGGCCAAAAAGTGCCGCCGGAGGCGATCTCGCGTGTGGTCACGTTGATGGGACTGGTGAAGCGGATCGACAGCCCGCCGACCCTCCACACGGTGAGGAACCGGTTCGGGACCGAGCGAAACGTATGGTCTTTCACCGCCGCAAACGAGTCGAACCTGCCCGTGTACATGGACTGGCTTGCGTGGCACTGCCCGGAACTGAACCTGACCTTCGTGTCACTGTACGCGACCGAGCGGCCGCACGACGTGAATGAGGGAATTGAAGTGCTACTGCGGGCGGAGTGCCCGGTCGCGAAATGATGAACAAGTGGGGTCGACAATGAGGACACAACGAGCAGATCTAGGGTTTCTTCCACTTGTTCAGCGCCTCCGACGCGGCTTTCATGCCGGCGGCGACCATGCCGCCATCGGAGCCGAGGGCGATGAAGGTGAATCCGTCGGCGACGGCCTGCTCGATCTGTGCCACTTGCGCAAGAAGGATTCCGGCTGCCTTGCCGCGGCCGTGGGCGGCGGCGACGACCTTCTTCACCGCCTCGCGGAAGCGCGGGTCGTCGAGCTTCAAGGGGATGCCGAGATTGGTGCTCAGGTCCGTCGGCCCGACGAAAAGCACGTCCACGCCGTCCACGGCGGCGATCGCGTCGGCCGCGTCCACTGCCTGCTGCGTCTCGATCTGCACGATCGTCAGCAGGTTTTCATTGGCCCCGCGCGTATAGGCGTCGAACTCCTGCCCGAAGCTCGCCGCGCGGGTGAACCGGGCCGCCCCGCGGATACCGGCCGGTGGGTAGCGCATGGCCGAGACCACCTGCTTCGCCTCGGCGGCGGTGTTGACGAACGGCACCATCACTCCCGACGCCCCCATGTCCAGAACGCGCTTGATCGCCCCCACGTCGCTCTGCGTGATCCGCACGACCGGCGCCGCCGGCGTCGCCGCCATCGCCTGCAATTGCGGCACCAGATGCGAAAAGTCCCCGAGCCCGTGCTCCATGTCGAGCAGCACCCAGTCGAACCCCGACAGCCCGGCCACCTCGGCCGTGACGGACGATCCCAGGTTGCACCACGTCCCGGTGACGAGCTTGCGGCCGAGCACTTCGCGGCGGATGTATTTCATGGCCTTTGTCTCCAAAGATGCGCCGGTGCGATTCAGACCGATGGGAGCGGCGGCAGGTGCTGGCGCAAGAATACGGTTACCTCTTCCTGCCCGCTCTGACCAGCCGCCACTGCCAAAACTAACTCCTGGAACTGTTCCTCCGGCACGTTGACATCGACGCCGTTCGTTTCCAGAAACACGACGGCCGCGAGCGATCCCGTTCGCTTGTTGCCATCGATGAAAGGGTGATTACTGACGAGATGAAACAGGTGTGCCGCGGCCATTTCGTACAGGTCCTGGTGGAGATACGCCCCGCCAAAGCCGGCCTGCGGCGCGGCCAGCGCCGATTCCAAAAGGCCGAGGTCCCGCACCCCCGCCGACCCGCCGAACGTGGCGATCTGGTCGCTGTGAATCGCCAGCACCTCATCCAAGCTGAGAAGAGTGACCCCCATGCTATTCCGCCAGTCTCTTCAGCATTCGCGCGTACCGCTGTTTGCCCTTCTCCAATGCCTCACGGAATTTGCGCTGGCGCTCTTCGCCGCGCACGGGCGTGACGATCAGCACGTCGCCTTGCGTCGAAACGTCCAGCGGCGTGTCGGTTCCAATTCCCAGCCGGTTCACGATCTCCGGGGCAATGACGAGAACGTATTCCTCTCCCTGCCGGCTCAACTTTCCTGACATTGCAGACTCCTTGTACGCGCGGTCCGCCGCACTCCCCTCGACGAATCGGATTAGATTATAATGCCGGACGCAACGGGGCTCATTATCGTAGGCACGAGGCATTCGGCATCGACCTAGAAATGGGGTATTCTCTCCGCGCCTCCAACACAGGAGCTCTCATGGCCCTCTGGGACAAGATCCGCGGCGAACTGATTGACGTGATCGAGTGGCTGGACGACTCGCCGGACACCATGGTCTGGCGGTTCCCGCGGTACGACAACGAGATCAAGAACGGGGCAAAGCTGATCGTGCGGCCGTCGCAGGTCGCCGCGTTCATCAACGAGGGCCAGATCGCCGACGTGTTCGGCCAGCCGGGCACGTACACGCTGGAGACGCAGAACCTGCCGATCCTGTCCAAGCTCCGCGGGTGGAAGTACGGGTTCCAGTCGCCGTTCAAGGCCGAAGTGTACTTCGTCTCGACGCGGACGTTCACCGACCGCAAGTGGGGCACGAAAAACCCGATCATGCTCCGCGACCCGGAGTTCGGGCCGGTGCGGCTGCGGGCGTTCGGCACGTTCGGCGTGCGGGTTAACAACGCCGAGAACTTCCTGAAACAAATTACGGGGACGAGCGGCCGGTTCTCGGTTGAATCGATCGGCGACCAGCTCCGCGACATGCTCGTGGCGCGCTTCGCCGACGTGCTGGGCTCCAGCAAGATCCCCGTGCTGGACATGGCCGGCAACCAGGACGAGTTGGCGAAGTACGTGCTGGACCGCATCGCCGGCGATTTCGAGCCGTTCGGGATCCAGATCGTCAACCTGTTCGTCGAGAACATCTCGCTGCCGCCGGAAGTGGAGCAGGCGCTGGATAAGCGGTCGAGCATGGGGATCATCGGGAACATGCAGCAGTTCACGCAGTACCAGACGGCCAACGCCATCAGCGACGCGGCGAAGAACCCCGGCGGGATGGCGGGGGCGGGCGTGGGGATCGGGTTCGGCGCGGCGATGGGGCAGCAGATCGCGCAAGCGGCGTCGGCGACGAGCGCCGCAAATCAGCCGCCGCCGGGCGGGACCGCTCCCCCGCCGCTGCCGCAGCAGGTGAGCTATTTCGCGGCGATCAACAACCAGCAGTTGGGGCCGTTTGACCTGCAGGCGCTGAAGGACAAGATCGCTGCGGGGCAGATCACGCGGCAGACGCTGGTGTGGAAGCAGGGGATGCCGCAGTGGACGGCGGCCGGCCAGAACGCGGATCTGGAGCCCCTCTTCTCATCCGTCCCGCCGCCGCTGCCGCCGCAAGCGTAATTTCCTCGCGATGGAACCCGCACCCGCCGCGCAAACACAGCATCAGTTTCCCTGCAGGCAGTGCGGGGCCAACCTCCAGTACGCGCCGGGGACGGACACGCTCGTGTGCCCGTATTGCGGCGCCAAGAACGAGATTCCCAAGCCGGCGGGGGCGGTTGAAGAAATCGATTACCTCTCGCACCTGAACGACCTTTGCCGGGATGCGGCGTGTCACGATCAGATCACGGTGAAGTGCACCGCGTGCGCCGCCGAGACGACGCTGCCGCCGGACACGACCGCGGCACGCTGCCCGTTCTGCGGGTCGCCGATCGTGGCGACGGCGTCGAGCAAGCGCGTGATCACGCCGGGGTCGCTGCTGCCGTTCCGGGTGCCGCGGGAGCAGGCGACGACACTCTTCCGCGGGTGGATCGCGTCACGGTGGTTCGCGCCGGGTGACCTGGTGCGATTGGCGGAGGCGGATGCACTCATCAAGGGCGTGTACATTCCGGCGTGGACGTACGACGCCGACGCGGAGTCGTCTTACACCGGCGAGCGCGGGGACGATTATTGGGAAACCGAGACGTACACGGAATACGTCAATGGCAAGGCGGAGACGCGCACGCGGCAGGTGCTGCGGACGCGGTGGTGGCCGGTGAGCGGGCGGGTGTCGAACGAGTTCGACGACGTGCTGGTGCTGGCGAGCAATTCGCTGCCGCGGAAGTACGCCGACGCGCTGGAGCCGTGGGACACGAAGGCGCTGGTGCCTTACGGCGACGAGTACCTCAGCGGGTTTCTGGCCGAGAGTTACCAGGTGGATTTGCCGAGCGGGTTCGAGCGGGCAAAGCAAATCATGGCGGGTGTGATTCACCAGACGATCTGCCGGGACATCGGCGGGGACCACCAGCGCGTGAACAACGTCAACACGCGCTACGACCACGTCACGTTCAAGCACATCCTGCTGCCGGTGTGGATCAGCGCGTACCGGTACCAGGGGCGGCCGTACCGGTTCCTGGTGAACGCGCGGACGGGGGAGATTCAGGGAGAGCGGCCGTACAGCGTGTTCAAGATCGTGATGCTGATCGTGACGATCCTCGCCGTCCTGGCGGCGGTCTTCTTCCTGACACAGCGGTAGAGCATCGTGAGGGCGTGTTCCTTGTGGTGCGGCCTTTCCGGGCTGCAGATGCAGGCTGAAAGCCTGCACCACAAGGTCTACTCAATTCCCGGCGATCGTCACGCCGAGCGTGGCGTGGGGGTGGTCGATCACAATCATTGAGAACGGACCCTGGGTGAGGTCTTTGATATCGGGGAGGAGGCCGCCGGTGACGTTGGCGGAGGCGACGAGGTAGTTCATGCCGAGGACGCCATCGAGGGTGAAGGTCTGGCGGGTCGTGGGGTCCTGGACGCTGATGTCGTGGACGAGGACGGGGGCTCTTTTGAACACGATCGGCTGGCGCTCGCGCGTGGGGAGGGAGAGTGAGTCAAGATAGAAGCCGGCGGCAGTCTTGTTGCCACCGATGCCGCCGATGGTGAGGGAGAATTGCTGGTTTTCGGGAATGCCTTCGAGCTTGGAGCCGTCGGGGGTGTAGTGGATGCCGAGCTGGTCGGCGGTGCGACGGGAGATGAGCGAGGCGGCGGAGCCGGTGTCGAGCAGGAAGGTGATCGATGCGGAGCGGCCGTTGTAGGCGACCATGGGAATTGTCGGATTCGCGGGGGCGCTGCCGCCGAGCGTGAGGACTCGTTTGCCGTTCGAGCCGGCCCTCCAACCCTGGGAGACGCGCGATGTCGGCGCGGTTGTGGGTGCGGAGGCGGCGGCGGCCTTCAGCGGGTCGGGGCCGATCATCGGGTTGGGCAGCAGGGCCGGCGGCGGGGCACCGGGCGGCGTCGTCCGGGTGAATCGCTGGAAGGAAACGTAGGTCAGGGGGATGTGGCAGGCCGTCTTCGGAATGGTCGCGTCAGTGGGCTGCAGGATAGAGGTCCTGATCTTGTCGGCGAAGGTGTTGACGGGTTTGGGGTCCATGACCACGACGCGGTTAGCCATTGCCGGCATGCCGGCGACGTCGAGGCCGCCGGTCAGCATGTCGAGGATTCCGCCGGCGGGCCGGAGTTGGAGGCGCAGCGGGGCGGAGGGTTTGGAATAGCTGGCCGGGTCGTCGCCGGCCGTGGTAGAGGAATAGGCCGCGAACGAGGCGACGAGCGACTCGGAGACGCCGAAGCGTTCGGAGCCGGCGACGCCGACGTCCTCGAAGATGACGGGCTGGTTGTTGAGCTGAGCCGGCTGGATGCCCAGCGCGCTGGCCGTGTCGGAGGAGAGCATGATGCCGGAGGCGCCGGTGTCGAGGAATGCTTCGATGGTGAAGGTGGCGGCGTCCTTGTCGTCCTTTCCAAGGCCGAGCAGGCCGGCGAGGCCCTTGTCGCCCTTGGCCGCCAGCGGCGGGCCCGCCGGCGTGCGGCGGAGGAGCATGTAGATCCGCGGCTGGTCGAGGGCGGCGGGCTGGACGCCGGTGATTTCCTGGTCGGCGGCGCGCGTGGGGAGGGAGGCGATCAGGAAGAGGAGCACAAAGCGGCACGGCTTGCACGAAAGCATGGGACTACTTGGGTTGGGGTGACTTGAGTGAGGCCTTGAACTGTTGCCAGAGATCGGCGGGGTCGCCGCCGATGAGCGTCTTGAGCGTGTCGGCGGTGTAGGTGTGCGTGCGGAGGGCCTGGTTCAGTTTCGAGACGACGCCGGGGTGGGCGGTTTCGAGGTAGTTGAGGAAGCCGGCCGACGCCTGGTAGCCGGAGTCGTAGTTGGAGCGGTCGGCGTTGAAGCGGGCGCGCTTGGAGCCGGGTTCGACGACGTAGTAGCGTACGTAGTCGGCGATGCCTTCGGTGAGCCACCCGGGCCCGGCGCCGCGCGGGTAGCGCTGGATGACGTGGGTCAGCTCGTGGGCGATCATGCCGAGGTCGTCGGGGTGGGCGCGGGCGTAGGCGGCGGAGACGGTGATCCGATCGCGGGCCGTATTGGCGACGCCTTTCATTTCCCTGAACACGATCGTGAACTGGCGCGGCGGCGTGAAGCCGTCGGTGGCGAGGCGGGCGGCGATGACCGGGTACTGCTTGATCGCGTAATCGGCGGCGGTAAGGGCCCATGGCTTGAGGTCGGGGGCGTCGTTCACGTCGAGCAGGACCGTGAGCGCGTCGGAAGCTCCCCCGGGCTTTTCCGGCGGGACGGCGCCGGAGACCTTGATCAGCGAGCGGGGTTGCGTGGAAGGTTGCATCGCGGACGGCGGCGCGACGGCGGGTGCTGCCGCGAGGCAGAGTGGCAGGAGCGCGAGTGCCGTGCGGGCGAACATCGGACGGGTACCGGGCATGGGATTCTCAGCAGAATTCGGGTGTTCAGGGCCGAATGTACGACGCGATCATTCCTTTGGCGAAGCGGAACGGGGCGATCAGGCGGTCGCGCAGTGAAATGTACGGCCGCAGGCCGTTGGGGCGGAAGAGGAGGACCGTGGTGTCGTCGGTAGTGAGGTTGCGCGGGTTGAGGGAGGAAATCCCTTCGAGCAGTGCGGTGATGAGGGCGGAGGGTTCGGCGGGGTCGAGCGATTGAAGGAGGCGGAGCAGGCCGGGTGTGTCGAGCGGTTGGCCGGCTGCGTCGAGCGATTCGGGGAGCGAATCGGTGTAGCAGAGGATCAGGTCGCCGGTGGTCAGGCGCAAATCGAAGCGGTTGTAGGTCGAGAGGTCGTCGATGCCGAGGGGGAGGTCGGAGGGATTCTGCGATAAGGGATCGGCCAACGCCGCCGCGGCACGGTCGATGGTGGACCACTGCTTCTTTCGCGTGCTGTAGTACAGCGGCGGCGGGTGGCCGGCGTTGGAGAGGGAGAGGTGGTTCGTCGGGGCGTCGAAGGTGGCGACCAGGGCGGTGGCGAACTTGGCCGAGCGGGTGTGGGTGGTGAAGTGTTTGTTGACGGCGGCGAAGAGACGGGTCTGGTCGTGGTAGATGATGTACCGACGCATGAGCGAGCGGAGGTGGGCGGCGGTGGCGGAGGCGGAGGCGCCGTGGCCGGCGACGTCGGCGACGAGCAGCCGCGTGATCTGGCCGGCCGCGCACGAGGAGACGTAGTGCACGTCCCCGCCGGTGTCGGAGCCGGCGGCCGGTTTGGAGAAAACCCACGCGTCGGGGCCGGCCATGATCACGCCCGCGTCGATGGGCGCGTTGCCGCCCCAGACCTCCATGCAGGCCAGATGCTTGGTGGCGTGGTCCGCCTGCTCGGCGGCGGCTTCGGTTGGGGCGGCGGTCATTGCAGCAGGATTCTAACCGCCGAGGCACGGTGGGCGCAGAGAAAAAGCGGGCATGGCGATGGGGGACGAATTGGCGCGGTTCAGTCGAGGATTGCCGCGATGCGCCAGCCGGAATACGTGCGGCACGTCTGGTAATGGTGGACGGAGGTGCCGCCGTTCGCGTGGGAGCGGAGTTCGGTGACGACGACGGTGCCGTCGGCGCGCGACTCCTTCTCCGGATAGCTCGAGGTCGAGCCGCTCATGGCGGGGGCGTGCCTGTTGCTCACCTCGCGGCGGAAGGACTCTTCCATCTTCTGGGCGACGAAGGAGCTGACCGAGGAAGGGTAGAAGCGGCCTTGGTTGCTGGAGTTGTAGTCGTCCACTACGGCGCCCGCGGCGGAGTTGAAATCCATGCAGCCCATCGCCGAGTCGAAGTCGCCGGCGCGGCAGGCGTTCTGGAAGACGACGACCGCGCCTTCGGGGGAATTAAAGTCGGCGGCGGGCGCGACCCCCTGTTCGCAGCCAATGACCGGAAGCATCAGAAGGACCGCCAGCAAGTATTTACGTCCCATGGGAAATGCCCTCCTCGCAAGACGGACGCCACGCATAACGGTGGCGCCTGACTTACTATCGGCCGGGAGGAGGGGGGGACGTGGGGAGTTGCTTCAATTCCCCTTGGGCAGCTCGACCTTCGCCGGGTGCTGGTTATTCCACGCGTCCATCATGGCCGCCAGCTTCTTCTGCACGTCGGCGACCTCCGGCTTGCCGTAGAGGTTCTCCTGCTCGTCGGGGTCTTTGACGACGTTGTACAGTTCCGGCGAGCCACCCTTTCGATCCAGTGGCACGATGAGCTTGTAGTCGCCGTGTCGGACCATCTTGTCGCTGAGGTAGGAGTACGCAGCTTCGGGGCCCGGCCCTTTGCCCTGCATCAGCGGCACGAGCGACT
>Ga0308176_10002110_pt1 | contig 12438 bp, 7 predicted proteins | sample PhyCR2_3_FD_203890 | JGI IMG/M metagenome (GOLD analysis project Ga0308176, IMG submission 203890) | Soil microbial communities from UC Gill Tract Community Farm, Albany, California, United States - DLSLS.C.R2 | ecosystem: Environmental > Terrestrial > Soil > Agricultural land | place: USA... | reverse complement strand
CTCCCCTCGGGGGACCGGGAGCTGACGATCCTCGACCACGTCGACCTCGCGATCGATCCCGGAGAATTCGTCGCCGTCCTCGGCCCCTCGGGGAGCGGCAAATCGACCCTGCTCGCCCTGATGGCCGGCCTCGACCGCCCCACCTCCGGGGAGATCCGGATCGACGGCGCTCCCATCCAGGCGATGTCGGAGGACGCGCTCGCCCTGCTGCGCCGCCGCAAGATCGGCTTCGTCTTCCAGAGCTTCCAGCTCCTCTCGAACCTCACCGCCCGCGAGAACGTGCTGCTGCCCATCGAGCTGCTCGGCCTCTCCAATCCGTTCGCCCGCGCGGATGAGCTCCTGGCGGCCGTGGGGCTCGCCGACCGCGGCCATCACTATCCCAGCCAGCTCTCCGGCGGCGAGCAGCAGCGAGTGGCCCTGGCCCGCGCCTTCGCCGCCCGGCCGCCGATCCTGCTCGCCGACGAGCCCACCGGCAACCTCGACGGCGCCACGGGGCGCCGCGTCCTGGAGCTGCTGACCGAGCTGCGGTCCCGCGAGGGGACCACCCTGGTGCTGGTCACCCACGACCCGGCGGTGGCGGCCCTCGCCGGCCGCCAGATCCACCTGCTCGACGGCCGGGTGGAGCGCGACGAGAAAGCGCGCGTTCCGGCTCCGGCCGAGGTCCCGGTATGACCCTCGGCTTCTACGTCCGTGCCCTGGCCCGCGAATCGCGCGGCTCGCGAGGGCGGCTCGCCTTCTTCATCGCCTGTCTCGCGGTCGGCGTGGCCGCGGTGGTGGCGGTCGCCGGGCTCTCGGCCAGCCTGCGCGACGGCATCCGCCGCGAGGCCCGGCAGCTCCTGGCGGCCGACCTCGCCGTGCGCGGCAACCAGCCCCTCCCCTCCGAGGTGCTGGCGGCGATCACCGACCTGCCGGGCGCCCGCCGCACCGACGTCAAGGAGGCGGTCACCGTGGCCGCCGCCCCGGCCCGCGACGGCCAGCCGGGCCCCAGCCAGCTCGTCGAGCTGAAGGTGATCGACGGCTTCTACCCCTTCTACGGCAAGCTCGACCTGCGCCCGCAGCGCCCTCTCAACGAGCTGTTGACCCCCAATACCGCCGTGGTGGCCTCCGATCTCCTGGCTCATCTGGGCCTCAAGGTGGGGGATTCGCTCCTGATCGGCGGGCAGGGCTACCGGATCGCCGGCATCGTCCTCTCGGAGCCCGACCGGGTCAGCGTCTCCTTCACCCTCGGTCCCCGGGTCTTCCTCTCCGGCGCGGGATTCGCCCGCACCACCCTTGAGGACCAGGGGAGCCGCATGAGCTATAAGACGCTGGTCAAGCTGCCCGAGGGTGCTCCCGCCGCCGCGCTCGACGCCATCGCCGACCGTTTGAAGCTGGCCCTCCCTCCCGGCGACATCTACCGCGTCGAGACCTACCGCCAGTCGCAGCCCGCCCTGCAACGGAACATCTCCCGGGTGGAGCGCTTCCTGGGGCTGGTCGCCCTGCTGTCGCTCTTCGTGGGCGGCATCGGAGTGGCCCAGAGCGTGCGGGCCTGGCTCTCCAGCCGGCTGGATGCCATCGCGATCCTCAAATGTCTGGGGATGCGCCCGCGCGAGATCTTCCCGCTCTATCTCGGGCAGACGGTCCTGCTGGGGCTCGCCGGCAGCGTGGTGGGCATCCTCGCGGGGGTCGCCGTCCAACTCCTGCTCCCCCATCTCTTCCCCGACCTGATCCCGGGCGCGCTGATCCGCCCATGGCAGCCCACCGCCCTGCTGCGGGGCCTGGGCCTCGGGGTGGGGGTCGCGCTGCTGTTCAGCCTGCCGCCGCTCTCGGCCGTGCTGCGCGTCCCGCCGGCGCGGGTGCTCCGCCGGGAGGCCGAGCCGCTCCCCCGCCACGCCTGGGTGAGCGTCGCGACCGTCCTCGCCCTGGTGGTTGGAGTCTGGGGGATGGCGGCCTTCCAGTCCGGCTCGGCCCGGCTGGGCCTGCAGTTCACCGGCGGTGTGGCCCTGGTGACGGCGGCGCTCGCCGCCGCGGCCTTCCTGGTCTCCTGGGGGATCCGCCGGCTGCCGCGCGACCTCTTCTCCCTGCGCCCCTGGCTGCGGCACGGCATCGCCGCCCTCGCCCGCCCCGGCGCCGCGGCGAGCGGCGCCATCGTGGCGCTCGGGCTCGGGGTGCTCGTCGTGCTCGGCATGTCGCTGGTCGAGCGGCGGATCACCGGCCAGCTCGAGAAGGAGCTCCCCACCAATGCGCCCAGCGCCTTCCTGATCGACATCCAGCCGGCCCAGTGGCCGGGGGTGGAGTCGCTCCTCCGGCGGCAGGGGGCGAAGGGGATCGAATCGGTGCCGGTGGTGATGGCCCGCCTCACGGCGCTCGACGGCGTCCCCGTCGAGCGGCTCCAGGCGCAGGAAGGCAGGCCGGACGGCGAGGGGCGGCAACAGGGGGGCGAAGAGGGGGGGGGACGGCGCCGGGAGCGCTGGGCGCTCACCCGCGAGCAGCGGCTCACCTACATGAAGGAGCTGCCGAGGGACAACAAGATCGTCGCCGGCTCCCTGTGGAGCGACCCCGCCCACGCCGAGGTCAGCCTGGAGGCTGAGTTCGCCAACGACATCGGCGCCCATGTGGGATCGACGCTCAGCTTCAACATCCAGGGGGTGCCGGTCGATCTCAGGGTCACCAGCCTGCGCACGGTCAACTGGCAGACGTTCGGGATCAACTTCTTCCTGGTGGTCGAGCCCGGCGTGCTCGAAGGCGCTCCCCAGCAGCGGCTGGCGGTGGCGCGGCTGCCGAAGGGGGGCGAGCAGCGGATGCAGGACCTGCTGGCGGCCCGCTTCCCCAACGTCACCTTCCTGCGCATCCGCGAGATCCTGGAGAAGGTGCTCAAAGTGCTGCGCCGGATCAGCCTGGGGATCCGCTTCCTGGGCGGCTTCACGGTGGCGGCCGGCATCGCCATCCTGGCTGGAGCGGTGAGCGCCGGCTCGGCCCGCCGGGGGCGCGAGGTGGCGCTGCTCAAGACCCTGGGGATGACCCGGCGCGGGGTGGCCGCGACCTTCGCCGTCGAATACGCCCTGGTGGGGCTGGTGGCCGGCGTCATCGGCGCCATCGGCGGCACCGCGCTCGCCTGGGGGGTGGTGACCCGGGGGTTCGAGATCCCCTGGACCTTCGCCCCGCTCACTCTCGCCGTGGCGCTCGCCGGCACCGTCCTCCTCGCCGTGGTCGCCGGTCTCGCCTCCAGCCTGCGCGCCCTGGAGCGCCGGCCGATCGAGGTGCTGCGAGCGGAATGATCATTCCCCGCCGGCCCGGGTGAGGAGAAACGACACCGGCACGAATTCGAACCCCTCCTCCTTCGCCTTGGGGACCTCGCGGGTGAGCGCGGCCAGGGTCTCGGGGTGGGGGTGGCCGATGGCGATCGCCGCGCCCCGGGTGCGCGCCAGGGTGAGCAGGCGCTGGAATTGGGCGTGAATGGCTTCCGGCGACTCGTCGCCGTCGAGGAAGACCTGCCGCTCGGCCGCCGGCACGCCCAGGCCGAGCGCCACCTTGTAGCCGACGCTGTCGGCGCTGGTACGCGAGTCGAGGAAGAAGAGGCCCCGCTCGGCGAGAACGCTGAGGACGGCATTCATCGGCCCTTCCTCGGCGGAGAGCAGCGAGCCCATGTGGTTGTTCACCCCCACCGCGCCCGGCACCGCCTTCAGGGCCTCTTCCGTCTTCTGCCGCAGCTCGCCGTCGCTCATTCCCTGGAGCAGCGCCCCCGGACCCGGGTTCTGGCCGTGTACCGGCTCCATCGGCAGATGGAGAAGCATCTCCGCCTTCCGCCGCCGCAGCTCGGCGACCACCTCCGGCGTCTGTGGCTCATAAGGAAGGACGGAGTAGGTCACCGGCACGCCCAGCGCTTCGAGCGGCCGGAGGTCCGCCACGTCATGTCCCAGATCGTCGATCACCAGGGCGACGCGGGCGCCGTGGATCGGACCGGCCGGGGTGACGGTCTCCGTGGCCGCGGGAGCCGTGGTCGCGGCCGGAGCCTCGGGCTCCACATGATCGGAAGGGAGCTTGCGGTGCTCGGCCCGGCGCGGCGCGCGGGGGGCCGAGCTCCGCGCGGACGCCGGAGGCTCCGTCTCCCCTCCGCGCGGGGCGGAAGGCTTCAGGAAGAGGTAAAGGATCCCTGCGCCGACGAAAAGGCCGAGGAGGAAGAGGAAGATCCCCCCGGCCTTCGGCCCCTGAGAACGCGAGCGGCGAGCCATCAGAAGAGGGAAGAATCCCTCAAGCGGCCTTCGCCTCGGTGGTGGTGGGCTCCTGGCCCAGCAGACGGCGGACGCCGTGGCGGAGGATCAGCTCGTCGATCGGCGTGTCCTTCTCCAGATAGGTCCGGCTCCGCTCGTCGACCAGCAGGTCGGGCTTCAGCGCCTGGTTGAGCGGCTTCTTGTCCGGACCGGCGTAGAAGGCCTCGGTGTAGAGGAGCCGGCCGCCGGTCGACAGCTCGGCCGTGCCGAGGCGGCCGGCGTGCCCGAAGGTGCGCTCGCCCACCAGCTCGGCCTTCTCCTTCTGCCGGAGCACCGTGGCGAAGACCTCGGAGGCCCCCAGCGTGCCGCGGTCGACCAGGATCACCGTCTTCCCCCGCCAGACCGGCTTCTCGTCGGCACGGAAGGTCTGGAGCTCCTCGGCGCGGCGCATGAGCGCGCCCATGTCGCCGGAGGTGAACAGCCGGGCCGTGGCGTAGGCCACCTCGGGGTCCCCCGAGGAAACGCCGCGCAGGTCGATCAGGAGCTTGTCCTTGATCTTGCCGGCGTTCTTGCCCAGGGTGTCGCGGACCTCCTGGACGGTGTCCTTGTCGAAGCTCGGGATGTGCAGCATGGCGACACCCCCCTCGACCTCCTCCAGGCTGACCGGCGGCGCATCGAACGGCTTGAGCTCGAAGGCGATCTGCACCGGCTCGCCGAGGCGGATCACCTCCAGGTTGACCTTGGTGCCGGGCTTCTCGGTGAGCGCCTGTTGCATCTCCCAGAGCGGCATCAGGCGGGTCGAGCGGCCGTTGATCTTGGCCACGACGTCCCCCGGCCGGATCTTGGCGACCCCGCCCGGGCTCCCCTTCTCCACCGCCACCACGTAGGCGATCCCCCGCTCCTTGAGCAGGGTCAGCCCCGAGTAGCGCCGGCCGATGCCGGCCGCCTGGTTGTAGGTGGAGATCGCCGAGGCCGGCACGTAGAGCGAGAACGGATCGAGCGCGTCCGTGGTGCCGTCGAGGGCGCTGGCCATGAGGGTATTCATGTCCGGCTCGTCGACGTAGGCCTGGCGCACCAGCCCGAGCGTCTCGCTGAAGACGGAGAGGTACTTGTAGAACGAGTCGTCCCCGGGCTTGACCTGCTTGTCGTCCGCGGCGCGCACGAGGGTCGCCGCGAGCAGGGGGAAGACGAGGACGGCGGAGACGAGGAAGAAGAGGATTCGACTGCGGTTCATGGTTCCCCTTACCGTAACCAACTCAGGGGGTCCTCGGGACGGTTCTCGACACGGATCTCGAAGTAGAGCTTCTCCGAGGCGAGCCCCACGGTGTCCCCCAAGGATAGCATGTCTTCCCGGCCCACCCGCATCGAAGCGAGCCCCGCGTACAGCGTGAACACCCGGCCGGGGTGCTGGACGATCACCGTATCCCCGTACCCCTGGAAGGGCGCGGCGTAGAGCACCTTGCCGGGGAAGACCGTCTTCACCGGCGAGCCTGCCGCCACCGCGAGGTCGACGCCGTTGTGCGGCACCTTGGTGCGGTAGTGGGGGTCGAGGATCGAGCCGAACCCCTCGGTGACCTTCCCCTCGGCCGGCCAGTCGAGCACGCCGCGGAACTGTTGCATGGGGGTGCCGGCGGGGGAGGCCTGGTTACGCCCGTAGAGAAGGTCGAGGAAGGCGGCGAGCTTCTTCTCGCGGTCGGCCAGCTCGGTGGTGCGGGCGACCAGGGTCTGGCTCTCCTTCTGGAGCCGGGTGAGCAGGGCCTCCTTGCGCTGCCGCACCGCCACCAGCTCCTGGCGGCGGGTGCGCTCGCTGGCGATCCACGTCTCGGTCTCCTCGCGCCGGGCCACGAGCTGGTCCCGCTCGCGGGCGAGATCGATCCGCGCCTGCTCGTAGCGGTCGATCGCCGAGCGGTCGCGCCGGGCGAGGTAGCGCATCAGCCGGATGGAGGGGAGGAGCCGCTGGCCGGGCTTGAGGGAGAGGAAGAGCCGGAGATAGCCCTGGCGGCCGAGCCGGTAGAGCCCGGTCAGATGGCGCTTGAGGTCGGTCCGGGCGGTGTCGAGCGCCCCCTGGAGCCGGGCCACCTCGGCCTCCCCCTCCTCCACTCTCTTCGCGGCGAGATCGCGGGCCGTGGTCGCCTCGCTGAGGCGCGCCTCCTGGAGGCTCAGCTCCACCTCCACCGCGTCGATCTCCCCCTGGACCCCCGTCTGCGCCTTGCGGGCCGCCGCCAGGCGCTCGGTCAGCCTGGCGATCTCCATGCGGAGAGCGGCCAGCTCCGCCTCGCGCGAGGGTTTCTGGGCCGGGAGGGGGGTGACGAGGCCGAGGACGAGAAGGATCGCCACAAAACCGGCCCCGAAGGGGCGGCAGGGATGGGTCCGGGTTGTGCTCACCGCCCGGGGATTCTACTTCCCCGCCGCCTTCTGCTCCCCCGCCCCCCCACCCCTCAACGCGTTGAAGAGGAAGCTGAGCTCGTCGGCGGCCTCGTCGATCCTCTTCGAGACCGGCTTGCCGCCGCCATGGCCGGCGCGGGTCTCGATGCGGATCAGCGTCGGGTGGGGGCCGGCGTTGTCGCGCTGGATCGCCGCCGCGAACTTGAAGCTGTGGGCGGGCACCACCCGATCGTCGTGGTCGGCGGTGGTGATCAGCGTCGGCGGATAGGCCGTGCCCGGCTTCAGGTTGTGGTACGGCGAATAGGCGTAGAGCGCCTTGAACTCCTCCAGGTTCTCCGGCGAGCCGTAGTCCGAGGTCCACCCCCAGCCGATGGTGAACTTGTTGAAACGCAGCATGTCGAGCACCCCCACCCCCACGATCACCGCGCCGTAGAGGTCCGGCCGCTGCACCATGCAGGCGGCGGTCAACAGTCCGCCGTTGCTGTAGCCGGCGATCGCCAGCTTCCGGCGCGAGGTGTAGCCGTTGGCGACCAGCCACTCGGAGGCGGCGATGAAGTCGTCGAAGACGTTCTGCTTCTTGAGCTTCATCCCCGCCTGATGCCAGTCCTCCCCGTACTCGCCTCCCCCCCGCAGGTTGGCCACCGCGTAGACGCCGCCGCGCTCCATCCACACCAGGTGCGCGGTGGAGAAGGCGGGGACCACCGAGACGTTGAAGCCGCCGTAGCCGTAGAGATAGGTCGGGTTCGAGCCGTCGAGCTTCAACCCCTTCTTGTAGGTGAGGAACATCGGGATGCGGGTGCCGTCCTTGCTGGGAAAGAAGACCTGCTTCGTCTCGTACTGGCCGGGGTCGAACCCCTTGATGTCAGGACGCCGGAAGACGGTCGCCTTGCCGGTCTCCAGGTCGTAGCGGTAGATCGTGCCCGGCGCCGTGAAGCTGGAGAAGGAGAAGAAGGTCTCGCGGTCGCGGCGGCGGCCGGTGAACCCCTCGGCCGAGCCCAGCCCCGGCAAGGCCACCTCGCGCAGCGGCTTGCCGGTGAGATCGAATTGCCGCACCTGGCTGTGGGCGTCCTTCAGATAGAGCGCCACGAAGGTGTCGTTCAGGCAGGTGACCCCCTGGAGGGTCTCGGTCCCCTGGGGGATCAGCTCACGCCACTTCTCCCGGGCGGGATCGCGCAGGTCGACCGCCATCATCCGGCCGCGCGGCGCGCCGAGATCGGTCTGGACCCAGAAGACGGGGCCGTCGTTGCCGATGAAGCCGTAGGCGGCGTCGAATCGGTCCAGCAGCTCGACCACCTTGGAGCCCGGCTGCTGGAGATCCTTGTAGAAGACTCCGTTCTCGGTCTCCGTCCCCTTCCAGGCCTGGATGATGAGATACCGGCCGTCCTCGGTGACGGCGGCGATGAAGCCCATCTCCTTGCTGTCCGGCCGCTGGTAGACCAGCTCGTCGGCCGACTGCGGCGTGCCGATCCGGTGGTAATAGAGCTTCTGGTAGAAGTTCGCCTCCTCCAGCGGGCGCCCCTCGCGCGGCTCGTCGTAGCGGCTGTAGAAGAACCCCTTGTTGTCGTGCGTCCAGGCGGCCAGGGAGAACTTGACCCACTTCAGCACGTCCGGCAGGTCGCGGCCGGTCTCGACGTCGCGCACCCGCCACTCCTGCCAGTCCGAGCCTCCGGAGGAGAGGCCGTAGGCGAGGCGCTTGCCATCCTCGCTGACGCTCCAGCCGGTCATCGCGATCGTGCCGTCCTGCGACAGGGTGTTGGGATCGAGCACCAGCTTGGGCTCGCCGCCCGGGGTGTCCACCCGGTAGAGGACGTTCTGGTTCTGGAGACCGTCGTTGCGGGTGAAGAAGTACCGCCCCCCGTGCTGGATCGGCACCGTGTAGCGCTCGTAATTCCACAGCTCGGTCAGCCGCTTGCGGATCGGCTCCCGCTCGGGGATCGCCGCCAGATAGGCCGAGGTCAGCCGGTTCTGCGCCGCCACCCAGTCGCGCGTCTGCTGCGAGTCGAGGTCCTCCAGCCAGCGGTAGGGATCGGCAACCTTGACGCCATGGTACTCATCCACCTGCTCGACGCGGGGCGATTCAGGGTAGACGATCCGCTTCTCCGTGGGGCTCTCGACCGACATATGCATGGTGGCCTCAGCAGTCTCCGCAGAAACCGGCACCACCCCCCCCAGGGCGAGCAGGGCCAGAACGATCCGCCTGGACATAAGGATCTCCTTCTTTTATGGGTGCGGCTGACCCGCTTTCCGGGGCCGGTCGACCCCCTTTACGGGCCAAAAACCCAACAAACCGCGTCTCGGGTGTCATTCCAGGCTCACGGCCAGGCTCACAGGTACCCCAGCGACCGGAGGCTCTTCAAGTACTCCGCCCCTTCCGGAGCCGCCGGCGCCCCCCGCCGCGGCGCGCCGTAGCCGGCCACCACCACAGGCGGCGGCGACCAGCGGCACCCCGGGGGCGGCGCCGGCAGCTCCTCGCTCTGCGGCAGCCCGAGCGCCCGCAGCAGGGCGGCGGCAACCGATTCCGGCGCGATCCGGACAGGCCTCTTCGCCCCCCCTGCGCAGCCGCCCCGCCGCCAGAGGATCACCCGGCCCTCCCCCCCCTCCCGCCGCCGACCCGGATCGAGCACCATCGCCACCGTCCCCACCCCCGCGAGGGAGCGGGCGAGCGAGCGGTCGGTCTCCCGCAGCTCCGCGCGGACGAGATCGGCCAGCGCCACGTCACCGCCACGCCAGCCATCCGCCGCGATGTCGATTCCCGGCAGATAAAGCGCCGAAGCGCGGGGGCTTTCGGTCATCCGGCGGGCGAAGACCTCGCGGTAGAAGCGGTCCGGCAGCAGGGCGCGGTCGAGCACCGAGGCCGCGGCGGCCGCGGAGAGGGCCGCGGTGACGCGAGGGTTCGGCGGGCCGGCCGCCGTGCTCCGGGCGAGCGACGCCACCGCCGCGCGGTCCCCCTCCGGCGCCACCGCCCCCCGCGCTCCCTCGCGCAGCAGCCCGTAGGCGCCGTGAGCCACCACCAGCCCGGGGATCGGCTCGGCCGGATAGGTGGCCCACCAGTTCACCGCCAGCCCCGGCTCGCCGCCGCGCGAGGCCAGCTCCCAGACCGTATAGGCCCGGCGGCGGTTGGCGAGGATCGGACGGTACTCGGCCAGCCCGAGCGGCACCTCGACCCGGCTCCACCAGGAACGCAGGGGACCGGTGCGCGCCAGCGAGGTCTTCATCCCGAGCGGCAGGAAGCTGTCCAGCGAGGTGACGCCGTGGTCCGGGCCGGGGACCCCGGTGGCGACCGCCGTCCAGAACGACGCCGGAGGCTCACCACGCTTCCGGCGGTAGGAGAAGACCTGCCCCTCGCGCGCCATACGCCCGATCTCCGGGAGCTCGCCGAGGGCGATCAGATAGTCGATCTCCGAGGGGAGGACGCCGTCGATCCCCACCAGCGCCACCCGCTCCCCCGGCCCGGTGGGCAGGGCCGCGGGAGTAAGCGCCGGGGCTCGACGGGCCGCCGAGACGGCGGAGACCAGAGACGGGAGCACCAGCAACGCCGCCCCGGCGAGGATGGCGAAGCCGATCCATCGCCGGGAGAACAATCGCCCGAGCGGCGCCGCGTCGGTGAAGCGGATCGCCAGGGTGAGCAGCCCGTTGTAGACCAGCTTGACCAACAGGTAGATGAGCGGCGGGGTGACCAGCACCAGGCCGGCGACCTGCCAGAGCCGCCCTTCGGCCAGCACCTCCCCCCCCAGCCGCAGCGCGAAGGCGAGCACCCCCGCCCCAGCGGCCAGGGCCAGGGCGAGCGACAGCGCCTCGATGCGCCGCACGTGGTATAGGCGGATCACCAGCACGATCACCCCGCAGAGGGCCAGGAAGGCGAGCCCCGTCGCCAGGAAGATCGGCAGGAAGAGATGCAGGAAGAGGGGGATGAGGTCGAGCGGGCTGGCGGTGAGGTTGCCGTTCGCCACCGCGAGGGCGAGGGCGAGGGCGAGCGCCAGGGCCAGGCCGGCGAGCAGCCCCACCTTGGCGGTGAGGAGAAGGAGGGTCCGCGCCGGCTGCCGAGCTCGGAGGGCGTCCTGGAGGAGGAAGCGCTCGAACCGGTGATCGAGATACCCGAGCCGGCGCAGCTCGGAACGGACCCCTTCTAGGTCGTGTCCGGAGGGTGACATCGGAGGGTAGTGTAACCCCTACCCCGCCGCGCCCTCCCGTTCCAGGAAGAAGTCGATCAGCTCCGAGGAGGAATTCTCCATCTCCAGGCTCAACCCCTGGATGCGCTGGCTTAAATAATTGAACATCCATGCCGCCGGCACCGCCACCACCAGGCCCAGGGCGGTGGTGAGCAGCGCCTCGGCGATCCCCTGGGAGACGGTGGTCATCCCGCCGGCCCCGGCGTTGGCGGCGATGTCGCGGAAGGCGTGGACGATGCCGACCACGGTCCCGAAGAGGCCGATGAAGGGGGAGGTGGTGGCGATCGTCGCCAGGCTCCCCACCCCGCGGCTGAGCTCGGTCGTGGTCAGCGACCGGGTGCGCTCGAGCGCCCGGCCGGTGGCCTCGAGCACCTCCGCGGTGGAGAGCCCGCGGGCGCTCTTCTGCTGAAAGGTGGAGAGCCCGGTCGAGATCACCCGGGCGACGTGGCTGTGGGGGAACCTGCGCGCGGCGTCGATCGCCGGCAGGGCGCGCCCCTCCGCGAGATGCGGGCTCACGGAGCGGGCGAACGCGCGCGACTGCCGCCGGGCCCGCGCCAGCACGATCACCCGTTCGAGCGAGACCCCGAGCGACCAGATCGAGAGAAGGGAGAGGATGACGATCACCACGAGCCCCGTCGCGCTGACCGTCCCCGCCAGACCGAAGAGCTGAATCGAACCGTTCACGAATGCTCCTTTCCAGCCCCGAGGGGCACGGGATCGAATCGGGTCCTGACCGCGGGCCGCTTTCGGTTGAGCCGCGGGTTCGAAAAGGAGCGCTCCTGCAAGGATTAGAGGGGGGAAGGGCGGGATTGGTTCCGGGATGCCCGGACATGGGCGGAAACCGCAACCTTCCCCCTTGCCTTGCGTAGTAGAGATCAGAGTGATATCACTCTGCCATCAAGGAAAGGGAGAGACTTCACCATGATTCGCGAGAGGGAATTCAACGGCAGCCCGGGACTGGGCATGCTGCTGCTGTTCCTGGTGCTGTTCCTGGGCTCGATCGCCGGCCTCATCTACTCGGTCCGCTCAGGGCTGGGGCCGGGGGTCCTCGTCTGCGTCCTGCTGATGGTGGTCGCCATCCTCGGCGAGGCCGGGCTGTTCGTGGTCAACCCCAACCAGGCCAAGGTGTTGCAGCTTTTCGGGGACTACGTGGGGACGGTCCGCGTGCCGGGTCTGCGCTGGGCCAACCCCTTCTACAGCAAGAAGGGGATCTCGATGCGCACCCGCAACTTCGAGACCGGCAAGCTCAAGGTCAACGACAAGGCCGGCAATCCGATCGAGATCGCCGCCGTGGTGGTGTGGAAGGTGGTCGACACCGCCGAGGCGCTGTTCAACGTGGACGACTACATCAACTTCGTCCAGGTCCAGAGCGAGTCGGCGCTGCGCAACCTCGCCACCCGCTTCCCCTACGTGGCGGACCAGGAGGGGGAGATGGACCTCTCGGGGCACACCGCGGAGATGTCGGTGGGGCTCGCGCGGGAGATCCAGGAGCGGCTGGAGCAGGCCGGAGTGGCGGTGCTGGAGTCGCGCATCAGCCATCTCGCCTACTCGCCCGAGATCGCGTCGGCGATGCTGCAGCGCCAGCAGGCGAGCGCGGTGGTGGCGGCGCGGGCGAAGATCGTCGAAGGGGCGGTCGGCATGGTCGAGCACGCCCTGGCGGGGCTCGCCGCCAAGGGGGTGGTCGACCTCGACCC
>Ga0308176_10002109_pt1 | contig 12439 bp, 14 predicted proteins | sample PhyCR2_3_FD_203890 | JGI IMG/M metagenome (GOLD analysis project Ga0308176, IMG submission 203890) | Soil microbial communities from UC Gill Tract Community Farm, Albany, California, United States - DLSLS.C.R2 | ecosystem: Environmental > Terrestrial > Soil > Agricultural land | place: USA... | reverse complement strand
CGAAGAGGTTCGTCACCCGGCTCGCGGTGCAGTTCGACCGGGCGCCGATCGACGCGCAGGTCGTCGGCGCGACGTCTGCAGGCCCGCTCTTCTCGGCCGCGAAGGACGGACGCGCGGTCGACCGGCAGGCGATGACCGCCGCGCTCGGCAAGCTCCTGCGCGACGGCACGCGCGCGCCGCTCCGGCTCTTGACGCAGCCGACGCGGGCGAAGCGGACCGTCGCTCACTTCGGGCCCGTGATCGTCGTGACGCGCGGCGTCAACACGCTCCGCCTCTACGACGGGAAGAGGCTCGTGCGCACGTTCCCGGTCGCGACGGGCCAGGCGATCTACCCGACGCCGGCGGGCATCTGGCACATCGTGAACAAGCAGCTCGACCCGTGGTGGTATCCGCCGACCTACGACAGCTGGGCGAAGGGCCTGAAGCCGGTGCCCCCGGGGCCATCGAACCCGCTCGGGACCAGGTGGATGGGCCTCGACGCGGCCGGTGTCGGCATCCACGGCACCGACGCACCGACCTCGATCGGCTACAGCGCCTCGCACGGCTGCATTCGCATGCACGTGCCCGACGCGGAGTGGCTCTTCGAGCACGTCCGGGTCGGGACGCCGGTGGTCATTCTCTAGGCAGCGAGACGCCGAGCCAGGTCAGGACGAGGATTGCCCCCACGAGGGCCGCCATCGCGCCGACGATCCAGCGCGGATGGCCGGACTCGCGCACGGTGTCCGCGAACGCACGGCCGAGCAGGATCAGGACGCCCCCCACGAGCCCCACCCCGACGACGAGCGCGGGCAGCCAGATCACGAGGCGCTCCCAGCTGGAGGCGGCGGCGAGAAGGTCCACTACGATGGGATCGTGCCTGAAGCGCAGCCGACGCCCGATGCCAACTACAGCTCGGGGAACGACTACATCGTCGAGTTCCTGGGTTACCGCTTCTCGTTCGGCGGTTCCGACTTCGAAGGTCGCGTCGTCGCGGCGGCGGTGAAGCTGGGCGTCGTCGAGACGCCGTCCCTCGACGAGGACGAAACCGCGGACCTCGTCGCGCTCGCCGCGCAGGGCGTCATCGACGAGCCGTGCTCGCGGCTCGGCCGCTACCTCGTGCGCAACTGGGAGCGTCTGTCGCTCGTCGACGGCGAGTCGCTCGTCTACTGGCTGCGCAAGCTGATCTTCCGCGGCGCGTGGCTCGACCACCAGGTGAAGCGCGGGGCGCTCGAGGTCGCGTGGGACGACAGCGAGGCCGAGTTCGCCTACCAGCACCCGGGCGGCGGCGGCCGGCCGCTGCTCGAGCTCGCTCCGGTTCCCTCGTGGCACGAGCTGCAGTTCAAGCCCTAGCCGGGGCGGCGTACCTCGCGGCGCTGCTCGCGCTCGATCATTTCGCGAGCTACCCGGAGCAGCTCATCCTCGGCGCCGTCACGTGGATCGTGCTCGCAGCCGCGTTGTCGCGCGTGCCGGTGCAGCGACGCGCGCAGGCGCTCGGCGTCGTCGCGTTCGCGACGCTCGGCGAGGTCACCGGCTCGCTCGTCTGGGGCGTCTACACCTACCGGCTGCACAACCTGCCGCTCTTCGTGCCGCCGGCACACGGCCTCGTCTACCTCACCGGCTTCTCACTCGCGCTCGCCCTCGAGCGACACGTGCGCGCACTCGTGATCGCCGCAGCCGCCGTCGCGTCGACATGGGGGCTGCTCGGGCTGACGCTGTTGCCGCGGCGGGACGTCGCGGGGGCGATCGGCGTGCCGCTGCTTCTGCTCTTCCTCTGGCGCGGGCGCAACCGCGCGATCTACGCCGGCGTCTTCCTCGTCGTCGCCTCGCTCGAGCTGTACGGGACCGCACTTGGAACCTGGCGCTGGGCGCGAGCGCTGCCCGGGCTCGGCATCCCGGACGGGAACCCGCCGAGCGGCGTCGCATCCGGTTACGTGTGGTTCGACGTGATGGCGCTCGTGACGGCGCCCGCGGTGCTGGGGCTCGTCAGGAGGCGCCGCAATTCCCGGGCACCGCAGGCGAAGCTCAGAAGAGCGTAGAGCGATCCGGGAGCGCGCCGAGATGAGCGCGCCCGAGATCGGTGACGGTGCGCCCGCGCGGCGTTCGCATCAGGAACCCGAGCTGGAGCAGGAACGGCTCGTACACGTCCTCGATCGTCTCGGGCTCCTCGCCGAGCGACACGGCGAGCGTGGAGAGGCCGACCGGCCCGCCGCCGAACTTCTCGACGACGCAGCGCAGCAGGTCGCGGTCGAAGCGTTCGAGCCCCGCTCCGTCGACCTCGAGCAGGGCGAGCGCCTCCTCCGCGATCGCCGTCGTGACCGACCCCTGGTGGCGCACCTCGGCGACGTCCCGGACGCGGCGCAGGATGCGGTTTGCGATCCGAGGGGTGCCGCGCGAGCGGGCCGCGACGAGCTCCGCCGCGTCGTCGTCGACCACGACGCCGAGTATGCGCGCGGAGCGACGGACGATCGACGCGAGCTCCTCGGCGGCGTAGAGGTCGAGCCGAAACGTGAGCCCGAAGCGGTCCCGCAGCGGCGTCGTCAGCAGGCCGGTGCGCGTCGTCGCGCCGATCAGCGTGAACGGCGGCAGGTCGAGCGTCAGCGTGCGCGCAGCGGGCCCCTGCCCGACGATGATGTCGAGCCGGAAATCCTCGAGCGCCGGGTACAGGATCTCCTCGGCCGCGCGGTTCAGGCGGTGGATCTCGTCGACGAACAGAACGTCGCGCGGCTCGAGCGTCGTCAGGATCGCCGCAATGTCGCCCTTCCGCTCGAGCGCCGGCCCCGCGACCTGGCGGATGCCGACGCCGAGCTCGTTGCGGACGATCTGCGCGAGCGACGTCTTGCCGAGCCCGGGTGGCCCGGCGAGGAGCACGTGGTCGAGTGCCTCCCCACGTGCCTTCGCCGCCTCGAGCGCGATGGAAAGCTGCTCCTTGACACGTTCCTGGCCGACGAAGTCGGCGAGGTCGCGCGGGCGCAGCGAGCGCTCGAGCTCCTCTTCCGCGTCGGCGAGCGCCGGCGCGAGGAATTGGCTGCTCATTCCCGCTCCTGCTCGTTGATGAGCTCCGTCGAGCCTATGCTCATGCTGCCTGCCTGAGCACGTGCCGCACCTGCTCCTCGACGGGCAGCTCGCCGTCGACGTCGGCGAGCGCGCGCTCGGCGTCGACAAGTGACCAGCCGAGCTCGACGAGCGCGTCCCTTGCCGTCAGGTCGCCGCCCGGGTCGACCGCGCCGAACTCGACGGCCGCGAGCTTTTCCTTCAGCTCGAGCACGACGCGCTGCGCGGTCTTCAAGCCGATTCCGGGGATCGCCTGGAAGCGCTTCACGTCGTCGCGCGCGATCGCGCGGCGGAGCTCCGCCGGTGTCGAGCCGGACACAATCGCGAGCGCCACCTTCGGGCCGACGCCCGAGACGCCGAGCAGCAGCTCGAACAGCTCGCGCTCCTCCGCCGTCGCGAAGCCGTACAGCTGCAGCGCGTCCTCGCGGACGACCGTGTGGATCTCGATCGTGATTTCGCCGTCGCCGAGACGGTGCACCGACGGCGCAGCGTTGACGAGGTAGCCGACGCCGTTCACGTCGACGACGAGACCGGTGCCGGCGCGACCGGCGACACGGCCGCGCAGCCGGGCGATCATGCGGAGAGCCTCATCAGCGGCGGAGCCAGTGCATGGCAGATCGCAACGGCGAGCGCATCCGCGGCGTGATTCGGCTCGGGCACCTCGGCGAGGCCGAGGATCGCCTTCACCATCTTGCCGACCTGCTGCTTGTCGGCGCGCCCATAGCCGCACACCGCCTGCTTGACGCGGGCGGGCGCGTATTCAGCGCACGCGGCGCCGGCGGACGACGCGGCGACGAGCACGGCTCCCCGCGCCTGCCCGACGGAGAGTGCGATGCGGGCGTCGGCGCCGACGAACGATTCCTCCAGCGCGACGGCATCCGGAGCGTGCTCCGCGATCAGCGCCTGGACGCCCGTGTAGATCGTGAGCAGCCGAGCCGCCAACGGGTCTCTGGGAGACGTTCGCCACCACCCGTGGCACGTGGCCCTGAGGCGCCCGCCGCTTTCGTGGACGATTCCGTACCCGCATGCTGCCGTCCCTGGATCGATGCCGAGAACCTTCACGAGGACACGTTAGGCACGAGACCGGACGTTCCTCCGGCCGGCCGGGCGCGCGCAAACCGATCGGTCGATGCCGCCGTACAATCGTGCCATGAAGACAATTGGGGTCACACTCACACTCGTTCTCGCGGGTCTCGCGGCGGCCGTCGCCGTCGCCCGCCCCGCCACCTCCGCCGGCTCCCTGACGGGAAGCGTCGGGCCGGGCTACTCGATCTCGCTCCTGCAGAACGGCACGAAGGTCACGTCCCTCGCCCCCGGCGACTACACGATCACGATCGACGACAAGTCGGACCAGCACGACTTCCACCTGCTCGGACCGGGCGTCGACCAGGCAACCACGGTGGAAGGCACCGGCTCGACGACCTGGAACGTGACGTTCCAGAACGGCACCTACACCTACCAGTGCGATGTGCACGGCGCGCTGATGACCGGCAAGTTCACGGTCGGCGCGGTCTCGACCACGACGACCACGGCAACGACGACGCCGACCGCACCTCCGCCGGCTGTCCTGAAGGTGCGGGCGACGGCGAAGTCCGCGGCCGGTCATGTCGCGAGCGTCCATCTCACCGCGAATCGGTCGGCGAGCTTTGCGGTCTCGCTCCTGCGCGGCAAGACGGTCGTCGCACGCGCGAAGGCGAAGGGCAAGGTCGTCACGGTTCGGCTGAAGGCGCGGAAGGCCGGCCGCTACGTCGCGAAGGTCGTCGCGCACGCGGGCACGTCCACCGCGAAGGCTTCCGCAGCCGTCACCGTCAAGTAGGAAACGCGCTGAGCCCGGCCTCGGCCCGCCGCTGCGGGCCGGGCTCGGGCGGCTTCAGCCTGCGACAGCCTCGAGTACCTGCTCCGGGATGTCGAAGTTCGCGTAGACGTCCTGGACGTCGTCGTTCTCCTCGAGCGCGTCGATCAGGCGCATCACCTGCCGCGCCTTCTGCTCGTCGCCGATCTCGACCGTCGTCTTCGGGACGAGCATCAGCTCCGCCGAGTCGACGGAGAAGCCCGCGCCCTGAATCGCCTGGCGCACTGCCGCGAGCGCTTCGGGCGCGGAGGTGACCTGAAAGACGGTGCCGTCCTGCTCGATGTCCTCGGCCCCGCCGTCTGCGGCAACGAGCAGCAGCTCCTCCTCGTCGACACCCTCGGACGGCACGACGACGACGCCGCGGCGGTCGAACTGCCACGCGACCGCGCCCGCCGTGCCGAGATTGCCGCCGTGCTTCGCGAAGAGATGCCGCACGTCGGCGGCCGTTCGGTTTCTGTTGTCGGTCAGCGCCTCGACGATCACCGCCACACCCTCGGGGCCGTACCCCTCGTAGACGATCGTCTCGAACGCCTCGGCGTCCGCGTCCGCACCCGAGCCCTTCGCGATCGCGCGGTCGATGTTGTCCTTCGGCATCGAATACGACTTCGCCTTCTCGATCGCGTTCTGCAGCGACATGTTGTTGGCCGGGTCTCCCCCGCCCTCCTTCGCCGCGACGATGATCGCGCGCGAGAGCTTCGAGAAGAGCTGCCCGCGCTTCGCGTCGGCCGCGCCCTTCTTGTGCTTGATCGAGGACCACTTGCTATGCCCGGACAACCGACAGCTCCTCCCTGACGAGATCCAAGAACCGTTCGTGGAGCCGCGTGTCGTCGGTCAGCTCCGGATGGAACGCGGCGACGAGGAACCGCCCCTCGCGCGCGAGCACCGGCCGCCCGTCGACCTCGGCGAGCACCTCGACGCCCGGGCCGACCTCCTCGACCCACGGCGCGCGGATGAAGACGGCGCGCACCGGCTCCTCTTCTCCCGCGACCGCGAGATCGGTCTCGAACGATGCGACCTGCCGGCCGAACGCGTTCCGCCGCACCGACACGTCGACGAGGCCGAGATGGTCGCGATCGAGCACGATCATACCGGCGCACGTCCCGAACACCGGGCGGTCGAACGTGCGCAGCGCGTGGTCGAGCCCGTAGAGCTTCATCAGCCGCATGAACGTCGTCGACTCGCCGCCGGGGATGACGAGCCCGTCGAGCCCGGTCAGCTGCTCCGGCTTGCGGATCTCCACCGGGTCCGCGCCGAGCCGGCGCAGCATCTGCGCATGCTCGCGAAAGTTTCCCTGCACGGCCAGAACACCGATCCGAAGCGGCTCCACGCCCTCAATCGTATCGGCGTGAGCGCCGAGAGCCGGGCCGCGAGCTCTAGGACCAGCGGAGCACGGTGGCTGCGTTCGAGCCGCCGAAGCCGACCGGCTTCTGCACGCGGACGACGAGCGACGCGCCACTTGCGACGGGCAGAGACCGGAACGTCGCGAGCGAGCCGGTGAAGAGCACTGCCCCGTCGGAGCTCCTCGTGACGACGAGACGGACGCGGACCGCCGGCGCCGGGCCGCCTGCCGCGCCCGAGAGGCGCGAGATCCCGTCCGGCACGCTCACCATGACCGACTGCGGGGCACCGCCCCGGAGCTGGGCGACCGAGACCGCGACCCCGTCCGTCCCCACTCGCAGCGGCGCGACAGCCGTGCCACCGTGGACGACGACCGGGCCGATCCCGGCGAGGGAGGCGGCGACCGAGCCCGCAGCGAGGAGAAGACGCGGAGAGGTCACCTCCACAGTCTGCGGGCGGGCCGCTACCCCGTCTGTCCCCGGCCGGGCGCCGCCCCCATCCCCGCTTTGAGGTAGCCCCCGGCGCTGCGCTCAGCGCGCCCCTCCCTGACGAGCCGCTCCAGGTGGGCGAGCGCCTCGGCCGTCGCGAAGCGGCGCAGCGTCGGCGAGAGCTCCCGCCCGAAGAGCGAGAGCGAGACGTCGTACGCGCTTCGCCGCTCCCCGTCGAGGGCGGCCTCCGCGTGCGCGAGCCGCTCGACATGGTGAGCGCGTATCTCGCGCGCGCGTCCAGACGGATCGTGGATCGACTCCCTGTGCCCCGCGTAGGCGACGCGCGGTGCGAGCTCCTCGATCCGCGCGAGCGACTCCAGGTAGTCGCCGAGCGGGTCCGGACGCGAGTTCGGATAGAGGCCGATCGCCGGTGTGATGCCGGCGAGAATCGTGTCGCCCGCCATCATCACGCCGTCCCGCAGCAGGACGATGTGACCGTCCGCGTGACCGCGCAGGACCTCGACGCGCCAGCCGTCCACCTCGTCGCCCGGATCGAGGAGCTGCGGGTCCTCGACCCAGTGCACCGCGGAGACGAGGCGGTCGGAGTCGGCGGCGATGCCGCTGACCGTCTCCTCCGGCATGCCGTGCGAGGCCCAGTACTCGGCGAACCGCTCGCCGTTTCGCCCGCCCCACGCGCTCACGCACTGCGCATGGTCGTCGCGTCCCTGTGCAACGGGCGCGCCGGTGAGCTCGGCGACGTCCCGCGCACCGCCGACATGGTCGGGATGCATGTGCGTGACGACGATCGCCTCCACGGGTGCGTCGAGCTCGGCGATCGTCTCGCGCCAGCGCCTCTGCACGTCCCGCGTCCCGAGCCCGGTGTCGACGACGATCCAGCCGCCGGTGGACGAGCGCAGGAAGTAGCAGTGGACGTGGTCGATCCCGAGCGGCAGCGCGAACGTGACCCGCCGGATGCCCGGCTCGAGCTCCTCCATCCGGAGCAAGCTAGACGACGAAGACGGAGCGGCGGCGGCGCGTTGCCGCGCCGCCGCCCCGGGACCTGCTCAGCGTGCCTTCGAGAAGATGCGGCCGAACGGGTGCCAGCCGCCGTTCTTGTACTGCTCGAGGATCTGCTGGTCGATCGGGAACCGCTCGGTGGGCGTCGTCGCAAGGGACACGCCCGGGTAGAGGAACGGGTTCTTCGCGTTGAGATGGGTGAACGCGTTCATCAGGCTCGCCCGGGTCGGGTTCTTGCCCGCCATCGAGAGAGCCTTCACGAACGTCCACGCGCTCGCGACGCCGTACACGTTGTTCGCGTCGAGCGGATCCGCGCCCTTGTCGTACTTGGCGAGGATCGTCTTGTAGAGCTTCGCCGACGCCGTGTCCGGGTTGTTCCACACGTCGTTGACGTACGTCGCGGTGATGTCGTTCGTGACATCCGCCCCGCTCTTCTGCGCGATCGCCATGAACGTCGGCGAGGACGAGACGTTGTTGATGAACGTCACCGGATGCCAGCCCACCTTCGTCGCGACGACGAGCGCCGTGATCGTCTGCGTCGGGAGCGCGAACAGCGCGAAGACGTTCGCGCCCGCTGCCTTCAGCTTCACGACCTGCTGGCTGACGTCGGTCTGCGTCGCGTCGTACTTCTCGACGTCGACGATCTTCGACTTCGCAGCGCCGAGACCCTGGATGAGGCCGTTGTAGTAGTTCTGGCCGTAGGCGTCGTCCTGCATGAGGACGCCGATCTTCGCCTGCGGGACCTTGCTCTTGATGAACTCCCCGTAGACGCGCGACTCGCCGGGATAGTCCGGCTGGAAGCCGATCGTCCACGGATAGCGCTTGTACTGCGCGCCCCAGTAGGAATCGCCGGTCGCGACGAGCACCTGCGGCACCTTCGCCTTGTTCAGGTAGTCGCGCGTAGCGAGGGTGGGAGCGGTGCCGAGGCTGCCGTACACCGCGAACACCTTGTCCTGCTCGACGAGCTTCTTCGTGAGCGGGACCGTGTTCGCGGGGTTGTAGCCGTCGTCGTAGACCTTGAAGTTGATCTTGCGGCCGTTGACGCCGCCGCGGGCGTTCACGTACTGGAAGTACGCGTTCTCCGCCTTGGGAATCACGCTGTAGAGCGCGGCAGGCCCGGTGAGCGGGAACGTGCCGCCGATCTTGATCGTCGACCTCGTTACGCCGGGCGTGGCCGTGCTCGCGGCAAACGCCGAGCCGGCCGCCACGACGATGGCGAGCACTGCGAGAACCAGCGCTCCCTTCATCCTTCTGGTCATCTTCCCTCCGTGCCTAGGTGGATGTCGGAACTTTGACGGCTCTGGGATCCGAAATGCAAGGCCACACGCAGGAGATTTGCGGCACCGAGCGGGAGGAGCGCCATGACCCCGATGACGACCGCTCCGAAGATCACCGGCACCGACTGAGACGAGCTGATGTGACTGGTGGTTAGGGCGATCGGCAGGAGCTGAATGAAGGCGGCACCGACGAGAACCCCCCAGAGGGATCCGAGGCCGCCCACGACCGCGCCGATCAGGATGTACAGCGACAACGTCAACCCGAAGACGTCCGGATTGACGAAGTTGTTCACGAGCACGTACACAGAGCCTGCGACCCCGGCCATCGCCGCCGAGATGCCGAAGGCGACCGTCTTGTACACGGCCAGGGTGACGCCGGACGAGGCCGCCGCGACCTCGCTGTCCCGCACAGCCCGAAACGCACGGCCGGTCCTTCCGCGGAGCAGGAACCAGGCGATCACGAACATCACCCCCGCGACCGCCCAGCCGACCTCGTACAGCCAGAGCCCGCTGTGCGTGGGGAGGGCGAGACCCTCCGTTCCGCCGGTGAAGTTCGGGTAGTTCTTCGCGAGCTGCGGCACGGCCAGCGCGACGGCGAAGGTCGTCAGCGCGAGGTACACGCCGTGGAAGCGGAGCGCGGGCAGCCCGACGATCACCCCGGCGACGAACCCGACGACCGCGGCGGCCGGCAGCGTCGGCAGGTCGCTCCAGCCGTGGTCGTGGGTGAGGATCGCGGTGGTGTACCCGCCGACCGCCATGAACGCGCCGTGGCCGATCGAAATCTGACCCGTGTATCCGGTGACGATGTTCAGCGCCAGGATCGCGATGAAGAACACGGCGACGCTCGCACCCGTCGCGCGGTGGTAGTTCGAGAGCGTCAGCGGCAGGAGCGCGATCACGGCTGCGATGACGACGGTGACCGCGACGCTCGCAGCCGTGACGCGGCGAAGTCTCATACCCTCCGCACCCTCGTACGCCCGAAGAGGCCGGACGGTTTCACGAGGAGGACGATCAGCATGACGACGAAGGCGACCGGCAGGAGAAGCTGCGGCGTGACCCAGCTCACGTAGCTCCCGAGCAGGTTGAGGAGGACCCCGATCAGGAGCGCGCCGATCACGGCCCCGGCCGCGCTCTCGAGCCCGCCGACCACCGCCGCCGCGAAGGCGTAGATCAGGATCCCGTCCATCATCGAAGGCTGGAGGAGGACGCTCGGACTGGCGGCGGCCATCATCCCCGCGACCGCGCCGAGCACGGCCGCGAGCCCCCAGCCGAACGAGAGCATCCAGCTGACGCGGACGCCGACGAGCCGCGCGGCCTGCGGCCGGACCGCGGCCGCGCGCATCGCGAGGCCGACCTTCGTGAACCGGAAGAAGAGCCACAGAACGAGCACCGCCGCGATCGAGATTCCGATCGTGCTCAGGTCCTGCCGCGAGAAGGCGACGCCGCCGACGTTGTAGATGTGCGACGGGAACGGCGCCGGCATGAACTTCACCTGGTTGCCCCAGATCCAGCCGACCGATCCCTCGACGAGGATCAGCAGGCCGATCGCGGCGATCACCGCGGTGATCTGAGAACCGCGGCGCTCGACGGGGCGAATCGCGACGAGCTCGACGAGGAAGCCGCCGGCGAACGCGATGCCGAGCGTGCACGCGAACGCCGGCCAGTACGAAAGCCCCCAGGCCATCAGCTGCCACGCGACGTAGGTCGTGAACGTCGCGAGCGCGCCCTGCGCGAAGTTGATCACCTCGGTCGCGCGGTAGATCAGGACGAGCGCGACGGCGAGGCTCGCGTAGATGCCGCCGTTCGCGAGACCGGAGATCGTCTGCTGCGCGAACAGCGAGCTGCGCAACGAGCCGACGACGAGGAAGACGGCGACGCCGACGAGCGCAGCGGGGACGATCCACGACGTGGACGGCCGAAACCAGAGACGCCGTTCGAGTGCCGCCACCACCGCCGTCATCAGTATCCCAGGTAGCTCCGGCGGATCGCGTCCTGCGAGGCGAGCTCGTCGCTCGTGCCCTCGAAGGCGACGCGGCCGACCTCGAGGACGTAGGCGCGCGACGCAGTCATGAGCGAGGTGCGCGCGTTCTGCTCGACGAGCAGCACCGCGGTTCCCTCGCGGTCGTTCAGCTCACGGATGATGCGGAAGATCTCGGCCACGACGAGCGGCGCGAGACCGAGCGACGGCTCGTCGAGAAGGAGCAGTCGCGGCCGCTGCATCACGGCGCGCGCGAGCGCGAGCATCTGCTGCTCGCCGCCGGAGAGCGTGCCCGCCTGTTGCGACCGGCGCGCCTCGAGCCACGGAAAGTACTCGGCGACGCGGCGGAAGTCCTCGCGGAGCGAGCCGCGGCGCACGTACGCGCCGAGCCGCAGATTCTCCCAGACGGTGAGCTCGGAGAACGTGCCGCGCCCTTCCGGCACGTGGGCGACCCCGAGGCGAGCGGTCGCCTCCGGGCCCTTGCGCGCCACCGACCTGCCCGCGAGCTCGATCGTCCCGCGCCGGCGAACGGTGCCCGAGATCGCGCGCAGGGTGGTCGTCTTCCCCGCGCCGTTCGCGCCGAGGATCGCCACGATCTCACCCTCGTCGACGGTCAGCCCGACACCACGAAGCGCCTGCACCTGGCCGTAGCGCGCGTCGACGTCGGACAGTGTGAGCAGAACCCCCACGCGCCGGTCAGTCAAGCTGCATTTGACCCGTCAGTCAATATTGAGACATGCCCGAAGCCGTGATCGTCTCAGCCGCCCGCACGCCGATCGGCCGTGCGGCGAAGGGGTCGCTCGTCGAGGCCCGCCCCGACGACCTGGCCGCGTTCGCGATCCAGGCCGCGCTCGACAGGGTGCCGGAGTTGCCACGGGAGGAGATCGTCGACGTGATCGTCGGCTGCGGCTTCCCGGAGGCGAAGCAGGGAATGAACCTCGGCCGCCGGGTCGCGCTCCTCGCGGGCCTGCCGGAGACCGTGCCCGGAACGACGGTCAACCGCTTCTGCGCGTCGAGCCTGCAGTCGATCCGCATGGCGTTCCATGCGATCAAGGCGGGTGAGGGCGAGGCGTTCGTCGCAGCGGGCGTCGAGTCGATCTCGCAGGTCAACGGCTACCCGAAGAGCGAGGACGAGATCCATCCTGCGCTCTTCGGCGACGACGCGCCGATCGCGAACGTCTACATCCCGATGGGGCTGACCGCCGAGAACGTCGCCGAGCGGTGGGACGTCTCGCGGGAGGACATGGACCGCTTCGCGCAGCAGTCGCAGGAGCGCGCGGTCGCGGCGCAGGACTCCGGCTTCTTCGCGCGCGAGCTCACGCCGTACGAGGGCGTCGAGGCCGACGACGGGCCCCGCCGCTCCTCGACGCTCGAGAAGCTGCAGTCGCTCGAGCCCGCGTTCAAGCCGGGCGGGAAGGTGACGGCCGGCAACTCCTGCCCGCTGAACGACGGCGCGGCCGCCGTCGTCGTCATGTCGGCCGACCGTGCGAGCGAGCTCGGAATCGTGCCGCGCGCACGG
>Ga0308176_10002108_pt1 | contig 12442 bp, 12 predicted proteins | sample PhyCR2_3_FD_203890 | JGI IMG/M metagenome (GOLD analysis project Ga0308176, IMG submission 203890) | Soil microbial communities from UC Gill Tract Community Farm, Albany, California, United States - DLSLS.C.R2 | ecosystem: Environmental > Terrestrial > Soil > Agricultural land | place: USA... | reverse complement strand
TGTTGAATCGTCCGATTCAAACCGTTCTTATCGGTTCTATTATGCAAAAAAGAACGGATAATAATTATGAATTTTTGAGGTTTTTCGAGAATGTCCGCAAGCTATTGAATTCTCAGCTGCCGGGCGTGATGAGAATATCGACGGGCAGGGCGCACCTTCTATTTACCAGGTCTCATGCGAACTGCCGCGCGTATTCTTCCTGTCCGATTAGTCCGCAATCGCCGCCGGCTGCCCCTCATTTCTGACGCATCCTCCCGCATTGCTCAAATCAGTCTGCCCGGCGTCCTTTTTGAGCGGGCATCTTACCTGCCGGGCACCGATCTGAATGCTCTCGCCGAATTCCGCCCGCAAGCGCTGGTCGGGTCGTCCGCCCACCTGATGGAACTCGCGGCTGAGGTGAACTCGGGCAAGATCTGGCTGACGAACCTGGATTGCGCGGTTTTCGTCATCACCGATTTTCGCGACGCTCCGCTCAGTGAGCGAGACAGAACCGCACTGTGGAACGCATTTTCCGTTCCCGTTTACGAAGTGGTCCTTGCTGATGACGGGGCTCTGCTGGCGTCGGGATGCGAAGCCCAGGAAGGATGGCACATTGAACACGGTGTGCGCTTTTCCCGGGTCAACGACCAACTCTGGTACAGCCGTCGCGGACATCAGACCGGAACGGGCCTGGTGGGCCAAATCCAGGATGAACCGTGCCCATGCGGAAGACCGGGTCAGCGGATTCTGAACGCCAGCATCGACTTCCGCGACGCGGTGCGGCAGAAACTAGCCTTTATCGCGTAATCTGGTGCTGGCTATCCAGGCCGGCGCGCAACAATTTCGGCCACCGAGCGGCGATGTTCGGGGTCGTTCGGCTTGCCCTCGTACTGGTGTAAAACGTCCCAATCCTTGAAGTAGCTCAGCAGTTCGCCCTGACTCGTCCTCGTTTCGGTCGGTAGTTCGTTCCCTTCGGTTGTGTGGACGATCACAACAATCAGCCCGCCTCGCCGAACACCAGCCTTGGCTGGTTCTAGCAGCCCGCGCTGCAGGTAATAGCAGATCGTGATCGCATCCCACATTCCGGGCTCGATCACGTACTCTCCTTTTTCGAGATCGGCCAAAACCGTGCGAACGCAAACTCCCGATTGTGCCGCGTACTTGTTCAGTGTCTCGATTGCGGTGGGGGCACCGTCGACAGCCGTAACGTCCCAGCCGTGCCGCGCAAGCCAGATCGCGTTCCTGCCCGTCCCGGCAGCCAGGTCCAGCGCAGTCCCGGGTTGGGCCACGCCCAGAAAGCGCTGAACGAGCGGAGTAGGCGGCGGGAGAGAGCCGTCCGGCACGCCAGCCTCGGTCCGATACCGCTGTTCCCAGCCTTCGACCTTCAACCAGTGGCCTCAGTCCGTGAGAAATGCAGTCGTCTTGATGCCTGATACTTCGAAGGTCCTTCGGCATCTTGGGTTTCTGCAGGCCGTTTTGTCGTCGAGAAGGACCATATAGCTTGCCGCTTTCGCGAATTTGGCCCGGTCACGCTCATCGGCCTGGCGCGGCAGCCGATCCACCTTGCGGCGGACAAGCCATCGCAGATCGTAGGTTTCGGAGGTGCGGCAGAATGGGCAATTCAGAGTGACCGGTTTTTTTGCTTCCGACTCTCGATAAAACGCACGTTCGTCCACTGCTGTTAGTCGCGTTTGCGTCTAGTTAGTGACTCGAAAAGCGGAAGTTGGAAACGGCAATTTCGTCGTTGCCCGGTATGTAGAATCCGACTTTTCCTTGCGTGAAGTCGTGACCGGTCCCCGGCGCTGCCGCTAACTCCGTCCACGGAGTCGAAGGTGTTTTGGCAGAAGCGGTGATCGAGTTCGGCTTCACAGAGAGATCCACCTGAACCCATTCGTCGTTATCGATGTCAAAGGCGACCTTACCAACGTCCGTCGACTTTCCGTCGCGCACTTCACGGGTCGTGGCGCGCTTACCGTCCAGCGTGAACAGGACATAGTTTTGCGCGTCGGTGTACCCCGCATACCATTGCAGTTTTCCGCGCTTGAAGAGTCCGCTCTTCCGGGCCTGAGCCTGGAATGTGTAGCGTCCTGAGGTCTTTGGAACGTGATAGGCGACAAACCCGCCGCCTTTGCGCACCTGCTGACCTTCGACTTCCATACTCTCGTTCGGCTTCGCTGCCGCATTCGTCGATGGCGCAGCCGCGTTGGGAGCAGGTTTCGTATCGCCCGTGACCTTCTCGAGCGTCACGTCGGGACCGGAGAGGACAACCACATCACCGGTGCGGAATGTGCGGTCGAATTTCTTCGGCAGCGCCTGATCCCGCCGGAGTTCAACAGCGTGCACTCCGGGCTTCACGGTGGAAATGTTTGCATTCCCATCATTCCCTATGGCGGCAGCGAGTTCACCGTCCAGGTACACCATCGTGCCGGGCAGAGCGCCTTTGATCTGCAGGGTAGCGATCTCCGGAATAGGATCAAGCCGGAACTCTACGGCTGATTCTTCGGCTTTCTTCACAGCCACGGTTTGCGGCGGCGGGTCGATGAACCCAGACTTGTGAACACGGATCGTGTATTCGCCGACCTTCAGCGGAATACGAACCTGTCCGCGGTCCGTTTTGCGGCGATACGGAAGATTGTTGATGAAGACGTCGACCCCATCCTGGCCCGTCATCACGATCGCTGTGCCCGCGTTGGGATCGGATTTCACATAGACAGTAAGCGTGGGCGCCGGGGAATAGGTCAGAACGAAGCGTTGCCGGTCTTTGCTCTCGGTGATTTGCAGGTCGTGGTCGATATTGCCGAGGTCTTCGAGCGTGATGTCGTCACTGGTCTGCTGCGCGATCGGCTTGCCATCGAGCAGAACTGCCGGTTTCTCGACGTTCGTCACCAGGCGTCCCTTCCCATCCTGGGAAGACACCATCACTGCCATGGCGTTCGAGGCGCTAGGCTGGCCTACGATCCGCGGGGCAATCTTATCCACTACATCGAAGCTAAAGGCGGCGCTCCCATTTCGTCCTACGACCTTCACCGAGTGCCGGCCCGGGTCCAGTTTATCGAGGATGAGTTCTCCGTCTTTGAGCTCCTGCGGTGCCGCATCATCGAGCGCGACGGTTCCCGGAACCAGGTCCGTGTATAGCCGGAGCGTGGGATTCAGAGACGGCGGAGTTGTCCCGGCCGTTGCTCCCTTCTCGGATCCTTTCTCGTTCGAGCCCAGAGATGATTGCGCGGCAGGAGTTGAGCCGGCCTGACTCTGAGCAAAGTTGAGCCGCCGCGCGGTTTGGACTAGGTAAAAGAATGCCGCAAATAGAATCAGGGCGAAGAACAGGGCAAGGTACGTGGCTCGCTGCCAGGTTTTCGCATCCAGCTTCTGCACGTCCGGCGGGACGTCGCCCGCTTCAAACTGCTCTTCCGGCTCTCTTCGATGGACTAATCGAGGCTCCTCCGGTTCGGGCTCGGAGCGAACGTGACCGTTGTCTTTGGCCACCGCCACCGACCCTTCTCGCAACCGGCGGGCGCGTTCGATAATCTCTTCCTGAACTTCGGAAATAATGATCTGGAGATCGAAATCTCCGACATAGGTTCGGCGGAGAGTCTGTACGCGATCGAAGTAATCACGAAGATTTTCGAGAGAGTGAGTACGGGCGACTTCTTCCCGGATGTGTCTCAGCTCTTCGAGTGAAGAAAATGTATTCTGCGACCGGTCCACCGGTAAGAGATCTTTCTAATGAATTATATCGAGGGAGGAATTAAGCCTGCCGGCTGGTGTAGTTTAAGTCGTAAAACTGCCTGTATTCTCCGGTTTTTACTCTTTGTACCCAGTCCCGATTCGCTCTGTACCAGTCCACCGTTTTTTGCAGCCCCGTTTCGAAGTCCATCCGGGGCTCCCAACCGGTTTTGGTTGTTAACTTCTTGCTTGTGAGCGCATACCGCCGGTCGTGACCTGGCCGGTCGGCAACTCTCTGGATCAGCGACTCTCCCTTTCCCGTGGCCCGCAGGATCCTCCGCACCACTTCGAGATTGGGCAGCGAGCAGTTCCCGCCGATGTTATAGACCTCGCCCCCATCACCCTTCTCGAGTACCGCGTGGATGGCATGGCAGTGATCTTCGACATACAGCCAGTCTCGAACCTGCTGCCCGTCCCCGTAGACCGGAAGTGAAACGTCTTCGAACGCGTTTGAAATCATGAGCGGAATCAGCTTTTCCGGGAACTGGTACGGCCCATAATTGTTCGACGCGCGCGTCACCGAGACATTCAGTTTGTATGTCGTAGAGTACGAGAGCGCCAGAAGATCTGAGGCCGCTTTCGATGCCGAGTACGGACTACTGGCCCGCAAGGGGTACGTCTCGTCCGCCTCGTGAGGAGGTTCGATGCTTCCGTACACTTCGTCCGTCGAAACATGTACGAATCGCGCAACCTTATTGAGTCGGGCCGCCTCCAGCAGCGCGAAGCTTCCGTTGAAATTTGTCAGAATCACCGGGGCCGGAGAATGGATGCTCCGGTCAACGTGGGATTCAGCCGCAAAGTGAACGACGGCATCCGGGGACTCTGACCGGAACAGATCGTCTATCGCGGGGCCGTCACAAATATCGAGCTGAACGAAGTTATAGCCCGGATGGTCGGCGATCGGGTGCAGGTTGTCCAGGTTGCCCGCATAGGTCAATTTGTCTACGTTGACGACGTTTTCAGCCCAACCCTCATTCAGGGCCATGCGCACGAAGCTGGATCCGATGAAGCCGGCACCGCCAGTAACGATCAGCTTCATTTGTGTTGAAGCTCCCAATCGTAAGCGATGCCTGTGTCGTTATAGGCGATCCTGCCCTCGTCGCTCGGATCGTAAGTGCGATTTGTGATGTATACGAGAACCGAAGGTTGTTCCCCGATGACTTTATAGCCATGAGCCACGCCGGGAGGGATCAACACTTGCCAGGGCCGGAGTGCTCCGATGTATAACGTGTTCTTGACGCCGTAAGTCTTGGAATCCAGCCGCAAATCCACAAGCGCCACCTGGAGCAAACCAGCGGCGGCTAACCAATAATCGGTCTGGTGCTTGTGATAGTGAAATGCCTTGATAATGCCTGGATAATTCAGAGCTGCCGAGACTTGGGTTGTGGCCGATGGGAAATCAGATACCAGACCCTGCCCCAGCCGGGCAACTTCCAGGAAGTACCCTCGGTCATCCGGCCAGAGAGCGAACGATTTGATCTGGACGTCCGCAATCAAATCAGGCGCAGTGGGCGACAGAATGACTTTACCGATACCGGCTTCACAGGTAGGAATTGCAATTTCAACTCCGGATCCGAGAACACCAAGAGCCATGACACTCATCTTGACAGCATCCGCGCATCGAGGTTCGCTTCGCTCTCACTCTTACGCCTCGTCTCATGCACCAGGTTGGCGGCACGCAGCAGCGAGTCGAAGGTCCCCGCGTCTGTCCACCAGCCTTCCAGATAGTTAAACGTCATGGTGCCTTCATTGATGTAGGCGTTGTTTACGTCCGTGATTTCAAGTTCGCCACGAGAGGAGGGAGTGAGCGTGCGAGTTTTGTCGAAGACGGTCTCGTCGTACATATAGATACCCGTGACCGCGTAGTTCGATTTGGGCTTTGCCGGTTTCTCCTCAATCCCGGCAATCCGATCCCCTTTGATTTCCGCCACACCGAAGCGCTCTGCATCGTGGACCTGTTTCAGAAGAATCTTGGCGCCCCGCTCCTGGGCTTGGAAATCACGTACGGCGCCGGCGATGGACCCTTCAATAATGTTGTCGCCCAGGATGACGCATACTTTGCTGCCCTCCGCAAAATGCTCAGCCAGCGCCAGAGCGTCGGCGATCCCGCCTTCGCCTTCCTGGTAGGTGTAGTTGATGTGCTTTAAGCCAAACTCTTTTCCATTGGCGAGCAGTCGAAGGAAATCTCCCGAGTTTCGGCCGCCCGTCACGATCAGCAGATCCCGAATTCCCGCGTCCACCAAGGTCTGGATCGGGTAGTAAATCATCGGCTTGTCATAGATTGGCAGCAGATGCTTGTTCGTGATCTTTGTGAGGGGAAACAGCCGACTTCCTGTCCCACCGGCCAGAACGATGCCCTTCATCAACAACCGATGTTAACAGCTAGCTGGCAGTACTACGCTTGCATCACTGAAGGTTTAAACGCGATTTGGGGTCGGGTTGGGCGGCCTTTGGGCGCCGGCGTGCCGTGCGCCTCGCGATTTGGCGCATGATCAACAGGATGACTGCGGCCGCAATCGCCATTCGCGAGTAGTATTGGGGCGGCGCCGAACTGCTCAAGCCCAGAATCAACAGGACAACGACGACCAGGGCCGCTGCCGCAGACCAAAGCATTTTGGACATACCCATCGCGCTTCGGCGCTGCCCGTCCGCCTTCTGTTCGTATCTGTTCATAGCGCTGCCCCCTCCATTATGAATTTGACGATCCGCGACGGACAATTTACCGGATTGTAAGGATTTTGTAATGCACGGTCGGCTACTCTGAACCTAGAAGGACGTGATCGTTTGAGAAAAGTAGCTCTGGTAGAAGACGATGCCGATCTCTATGCCCTCGTCAAATATAACCTTGAAAAGGAAGGCTTTTCCTTCGTCGGAGCGCAGACTGGAAGGGGCGTCATCGAGCTGTTCCGTCGTGAGCGGCCCGACCTGATCCTGCTCGACATTATGCTTCCGGACTCCGACGGGCTGGAAATCTGCAAGGCGATCCGGCAGAATCCCGAACTCGCAAACATTCCCATTATTTTCCTGACCGCTCGAGCATCAGAAACTGATCGCATTGTTGGTCTGGAGCTGGGCGCAAACGACTACATTGTCAAGCCTTTCTTTGTCCGTGAGCTCATTGCCCGCATCCGCATCCAGTTCCGCGCCCAGACAACCACGACCCGCGTTTTGAAAGCAGCCTCCCTGGAACTCGACCGGACCCGTTGTGAAGCCCGCTTAAAGGGCGAACTGCTGACCCTGACTGCGACCGAGTTCCGCCTGCTCGAATTCCTGATGAGCAGACCGGGTGTCGTGTTCAGCCGTGAACAGTTGCTCGATGCTGTTTGGGGACACGACCGCGCGGTTACGGATCGAACTGTGGATGTGTACGTTCTACGCTTGCGTCAGAAGATCGAGGCGGATCCTGCAAACCCCCTTTGTATTCGCTCGCTGAGGGGTTTCGGATACAGCTTCAACCCTTCTTTGCAAGAGACCGACGAGACCCGCCAGATGGCTGCCGCCGTTTAGGCCAACCTTCTTAACGGACGGAGAAAGTTGAGGCGGCGTCGGGCTCGGCGTCCTGCTCTTCGATGCCTCGCACCTCAGCCATCTTCGGACCCACGTGAAGGGCAGCCGCCAAATCCGAAAGCCGGTCGGGCGAGCCGGACGCGTATACTTCGACTCGGCCATCGTCGAGATTCCGAGCCCAACCAGCCAGGCCCAGGGCGGCCGCCTTGTGCTGGACGAAGAAGCGGAATCCGACGCCTTGCACCGTTCCGCTGACATACCAGCGCTTCGCCTTCCGAAGACCCATCTTTCGATTTTGTGCCATGAGCTAAATTCCACTGTGCAGGGCGGTATTGGCCGGGGATCCCAAAAGCCGTGCCATTTCACAAGACCTTTTTCCAAAAAGAAATCATCTCTTTAAGTGTTCTATCTCCTATTGGGGTGAGTCTCACATAGGCAGATAGATATTGGACACCCGTCCGGGCCGCTGATTGTGGTCTGGACGGGCTTTTTTTCGGCTTTCAGCGCTCGAGGACAGCGATCGCGCCACTGCGTTTTTCCCAGCCTGCCCGTTCGAGTTCGGGAACCGGTGATTCTCTTTCCGGATAGCCGATGCAGAGGTAAGCCACCAGATGCCATTCGGCAGGTACGGCAAGAATTGTGCTGATCCGGTCGGGATTCAAAATCGAGACCCAACCCATTCCAACACCATAAGCCCGTGCGGTGAGCCACAAGGTTGTGATAGCGGCGACCACGGAGTAGTCGAGCATCTCGGGCATCGTCCGACAGCCGAGCCCGGAACCTTGAGCGGTTCCGCGATCAGTGAACGCGGCAAGATGGACCGGCGCAGAGTCGAGGCCCGCCAGCTTCAGGCGTGCGTACAGGGCTGCTTTTTCGCCCGAGTACCCCGCTAAGGCCTGAGCGTTTGCGCATTCGAAATCTTCCCTCACCTGCGCGCGTATCTCGGGACGACTGACCAGAACATAGCGCCACGACTCGCTCAAACCAACCGACGGAGCAAACTGCGTCGCGCTCAGAATGTCGCGGAGCAAATCGGGAGGCAGGGGTTCAGGCCTGAAGTTGCGAACGTCTCTTCGCCACTTGAGCAACTGCCAGAACTGCTCCCGGAATATCTGGTCGAAACGTCCGTCTTGCATCGTCTGCTTCGGTCATTCTCCCACCGTTTCCCCCCTGAGAATTCAGGCGCAGCCAGCGGCAAACTCGGCGAAAGTGCTTTTTGTCAGACTGGAGAAAGAATCGATGGCTTTCCCGACCCACCGACCACGCCGGCTGCGTTCCTCTCCAGCAATGAGAAGACTCGTGCAGGAGGCAACTCTCGCCCCTTCGCAGTTTATTTTGCCCCTATTCGTTTGCGAGGGCGAAGGAGTGCGAAAAGAAATCGGATCAATGCCTGGAAACGCTCAGCTTTCGATCGATAATCTCGTTCGGGAGGCTGAGGAATGCAAGCGCCTGGGATTGGGTGGTCTCATTCTCTTTGGCATCCCCGAAACCAAGGACGAACTCGCCTCGCAAGCTTACGCGGAGGAGGGCATTGTTCAAAGGGCGGTTCGCGCCCTGAAGCGCGACGTTCCGGGATTACTCGTGATTACGGATGTGTGCAACTGCGAGTACACGAGTCACGGGCATTGTGGTGTGGTTCGTAACGGCGACGTCGATAACGATGCAACGCTCGATTGGCTGGCGAAAACAGCGGTGTCTCATGCGCGTGCGGGTGCCGATATCGTTGCGCCGAGCGACATGATGGACGGCCGCGTCGATGCTATCAGGAACGCGCTGGACCAATCCGGATTACTTAGCACTCCGATCCTGTCGTACGCTGCCAAGTACGCTTCCGTTTTCTATGGACCTTTCCGGGAAGCCGCAGAATCTACGCCTCAATTCGGAGACCGTCGCACTTACCAGATGGATCCCGCAAATGCCCGGGAAGCCATACGCGAGATCACGCTGGACCTCGAAGAAGGGGCAGACATGATCATGGTGAAACCCGCCATGCCTTATCTCGACATCATCCGCACTGCCAGGGAGTTGTTCGACGTCAGTATCGGCGCGTATCAGGTAAGCGGGGAGTTCAGCATGATCGTCGCTGCTGCGGAGAAAGGCTGGCTGGACCTTGACCGGACCATTCTGGAATCCCTTACATCCATCCGCCGCGCCGGAGCCGATTTCACCTTGACTTACTTTGCCAAGCGGGCCGCGCAATTGCTGGCTTAGAACGTTATGCGAGCAGGCCCGTTACTCGTCAGGTAAACGTCCGGCGAGGTAATAGCGTTGCGGCTGGCCGCGCCTTACGCCGCTGAGTCCCCGCACGATGTGCATGGCCACCGATTGCCCTGGTTTCAGGCTTGCCTGAAGCTTCATCACGTCATCGGGAGATCCGACGGATTGCCGGTTGATCGAGATGATCGCATCGCCTTCGCTCATGCCGATATCATCCGCAAACGATCCGGGATCGACAGATACCACCTTCACTCCCGTGTCCAGGTCGATTGCGAGATCCTTGCGCTCTTTCTGGGTTAGTCGCATGATGGTGATGCCAAATCTGGCCGGGCCAGCGTCTTTGACAGGCGGCGCAGGAACCGGGCGAGATTCACTCACCTGCGGTTCGTTTTCCCAAACCTTCGATCTCTCGCCGACGGCCACCTTAAAATCCATCTGCTTGCCGTTCCGGTCAACAGTGAAGACTGAAGATGACCCGATTGGCATCTCAGCGACCTTGGTCGTGAGGTCTTCACCATCGCGGACAGCGCGCTTATTCACGGCTGTAATGACATCGTCTGCCCGGATCCCGGCTTTGCCGGCGGGTCCATCTGGCGCGACGGCCTCAATCAACACCCCGTGATCGAGCCCGAAGGCGCGCAGCGTATCCGATGTATTCGTGTTTCGAGTCCAGCGAATCCCGATCGAGCCTCGGACCACTCGTCCCGACCGGATGATTTCGTTGTATACCTTTACTGCCGTGTTCGAGGGCAGGGCAAAGCCAATTCCTTCGTAAGAGCCACTGTGCGTCGCGATCATGGTGTTTACACCAATAACTTCGCCGCGTACGTTGAGCAGCGGACCACCGCTATTCCCGGGGTTGATGGCTGCGTCCGTCTGCAGAAAATTCTGGAAGTTCGTCGCGCCCGGAAGATCTCTGCTGGTTCTTTCTGCGCTGACGATACCAGCCGTGACGGTCGCCTGCAAACCGAATGGGGAGCCGATTGCGATGACCCAGTCGCCCACCTGTACGCTGTCTGAGTTGCCAATCTGTACGGGAACAAGAGGGGTCTTCGTGTCGATCTTGAGTACGGCGAGATCTGTTTCGATGTCGAAACCGATGACCTTTGCTCGGTACTCCTGATCTTCACCGGCCATTTTCACCTTGATCCGGTCCGCTTTGTCGATTACGTGGTGATTCGTAATCAGGTAGCCATTCTTATCGACCACAAAGCCCGTTCCCGAGCCTTCGGTCCGAAACGAGCGTCCCTCATCCTGCTGGCCGAAGAACTTGCGCAGCATGTCGCGTCCGCTGCCGCTTCCGGAACCATCCGGCTCGCCACCCTCGTCTTCCGGTTCGCCCGGCCCGTTTTTGCGGGTCGTCCTCCGGCCCGTTTTTGCCAGATAATCCGACTGAATGTAAACGACCGACGGCTCAACGCGCTTCGTCAGCTTAGTGAAATCGTTCGCCAACGGAACGGGCTGCGGGATCGTCAGCGGAGTGGCATCCTGTGCGCCGCCCGCCACCTGGTGCTCCGCCTCCACGCCCGTATTCATGACCACGCCGATCACAATACCGACCGATAACGTGATCAGCAGGAGGATGAAGCTCAGCAGCTTCTGCCGCTTCATCGTTTGAAGAAACAACATGGGGTGGGAAGGCCCTTGGACCGTTCTTTTAAGTATAGAGAACAATAACGACCGCCAAAATATTCCCTTGCGTTTACAGAGAGCTAGGGATGAGCTATCACGAGCAATGTTTTCGCCCGTTTTACCGTACATTGAAGCGCCGCGGTGACAGTCTCTGGATCGAGCGCCGCGAAACTCTCGTCGAGGATGACCATTTCCGAGTTCTGCAAAAGCGAGCGGGCGATATAGATGCGGCTTTTTTCGCCGTGAGACAACTGCCAGCCCCCTTCTCCGACCATCTGCATCAGCCCGCCCGGCATGCGCTCGAGGAGACTGCTCAGACCGAGTTCGTCGCAGATGGCCTGCGCCTCCTCGATATCAGTCCGGCTGGGAGGCCAATTCCTTCCCATCAGCAGGTTGAACGCCAGAGTTTCCGTCAGGATGTGGTTGTCGTGAAACTGTGGAGATGCGGCCACCTGTTTTCGCCAGCGCTGGTGTCCGACCGTGTACCCGTCGAGCCCGTTGATCAGAACGAGCCCCGAATCCGGCTTGCGCATCCCGGAGAGCAGCGCGGCGAATGTGCTTTTGCCTCCGCCTGACGGCCCCTCCAAAAGGACCCGTTCCCCTTTTCTGATGGCAAGGCTGCTTGGGTGCAGAGTGGGGCTGCCATCTTTGCGGTAGCGGAACGTCACCTTCTCGACCTCGGCGACAGCGCGGTTCGATTCACCTTCCGTTTCGTCCGGAAGGGCATGGCTGACCGATTCAGGCCTCGAGGCAGATCGGAACAGGGAGGCGATCCGGGTTCCCGCAACTGCGGCGGCCCCGATATCCAGGGAGGAAGTGCTGAGCTTCCGGAATGCGTTGAAGGCGAGCAGGATACCTCCAAGCTGCAGGGCTATGCTTTGGGTTGAGGCAGTTCCGGCGATGGCGCCAGGGGCGAGACAACACAGTCCGGCAATGAGCCAACCGCGTGGAACCAGGGCGACAAGCCAGCTGCCAGCTCGATCCGTTTGGGCCGAACTGCTGAGGTATCGAGCGAGGGCAGCGTCCTCTTTCCCGTGCCAGTCCGTCGGGTCCTGCTGGGCTAGCCGGGTTCGGTTACCAACCATCGACTCGACCAGGTCTCCGGTCATCTCCAAGCGGCCGCCCGTCCACGACTGATAACGCCGGAAGAAATGCCACGCGACGGCTCCGGTCAGGACGCACCAGACTGCGAGGAGGATCGATAACCTGCCTAGCACCAAAGCCGAAACGGCGATCTCAAGGGCCGATAAGAGGCCTGTGATCCCGCCGCTCAGCGCGAGATTCTCTACCGCTTCAGCCTCGAAAGCCTGTCCGAGAAGGCTGCCCACTCCCCGTTGCCGAATCTCGTCCGGGTTAGATTTCAGCGCTCCGAGTAAGAGCCTCC
>Ga0308176_10002107_pt1 | contig 12445 bp, 10 predicted proteins | sample PhyCR2_3_FD_203890 | JGI IMG/M metagenome (GOLD analysis project Ga0308176, IMG submission 203890) | Soil microbial communities from UC Gill Tract Community Farm, Albany, California, United States - DLSLS.C.R2 | ecosystem: Environmental > Terrestrial > Soil > Agricultural land | place: USA... | reverse complement strand
TGCCAGGCTGGCGGTCGATCACGCCTCACCCCCGGGCGCCGACGACGGCCCACCGCCCGGTCCGTCCGGCCGGCTGAGCCGGCACGACGGCGCCCGGCACGACGGCACCCGGCACGACGGCACCCGGCACGACGGCACCCCGCGCGACGGCACCCCGCGCGACGGCACCCCGCGCGACGGCACCCCGCACGACGGCACCCAGCACGACGGCACCCAGCACGACGGCACCCCGCACGACGGCACCCCGCACGACGGCACCCCGCACGACGGCACCCGGCACGACGGCACCCGGCACGACGGCACCCAGCACGACGGTGCCCGACCCGGCGGTCCCGGCGGTCGGGTGCTCGCGCTGCCCGGCGGCAGCGCCGAGTCCCGCGGGTTGGCCCGGGCCGCGATGGCCCTCGACGCCGTCTCGATGCGGGCGGCGGTCGACCGCACGGTGGCCGAGCACGGGGTGATCCCGACCTGGACCGAACTGCTCTGCCCGGTGCTGGTCGCGGTCGGCGAGCGGTGGGCGGCCACCGGCGAGGGCGTCGAGGTCGAGCACCTGCTGGCGGAGACGGCGGGCAGCGCGCTCCGGGCGGTCAGCACCGCACCCGAGCCCCGCAACGGGCGGCCGGTGCTGCTGGCCTGCGCGCCGGAGGAGCAGCACAGCCTGCCGCTGTCGGCGCTGGCGGCGGCGCTGGCCGAGCAGGGCATCGGCGCGCGGCTGCTCGGCGGCGGGCTCCCGCTGGCGGCGCTGCGGGCGGCGGTACGCCGCACCGGGCCGGCGGCACTCATGGTCTGGTCGCACGCGGCCACCTCCGCCGACGTCCGGCTGCTGGACGCGCTGCCGGTGCTGCGCCCGCCGGTGACCGTGCTGGCCGGCGGCGTCGGCTGGATCGGTCGCCCGCTGCCGGCGCGGGTCACCTATGTGCCCGACCTGATCTCCGCGGTCGGCCTCGTCACCCGCGCGGTCGGCGGCTGAATGAACCCGCCGACCCCCGAGCGCTGGCGGGCCGTCGAAGCCGCCCTCGACCACGCCGCCTGGTACGGCCATCCCGGCGCCGGCATCGCCTTCCTCCCGGGGGGCGTCGATCCGGACGACGTGGCCGCCGGTGCGCCGGAGCGGGTGCGGTGGTTGGCGGGGGTGTGTCTGGGGGCGGTGGGCCGGTACCGGACCGCGGCGCGGTGGCTGGCGCCGGGCGGCGAGCCGGCCGGGTCGCTGGCGGCCAGTTGTCTGGCCTCCCACCTGCGCCAGCTCGGCCGGCACGCGGAGGCCGAGCCACTCGACCGGCTCGCGCTCTCCACCACGACCGACCCCGAGGCCCGGGCCGACGCGCTGATCGGCCTTGTCGCCGACGCCGTCGGTCGGAACGAGCTCGCCCTGGCGCGGGACCGGCTGCACATCGCCACTCAGAGGATCGTTGTAGTAACAACTGATTACGCACGGTGGCGAGCCCGGGTCCGACTGGAGTGGGTGACGGCGGAAACGGCGCTGCTGGCCGGCGAAGCGGCGCGCGCGGTCGAGATTGGCCGAACCGCGCAACGAATATCACGTACAGCCAACGCATATCGACACACCGTGAAATCGATGCTGGTCCTCGGCGTCGCGCTGGATGCATCGGCTCACACCCGCGCCGCCGCCCGGGTGCTCCGTACGGCCTCCCATGAAGCGGTCCGATTGGGCCTCATCCCGCTCCTGACTCCCCTCCGCATGGTGCTGGCCGGCACCCTGCAGGACCGAGCGCCGCTGGTGGCCGCGCGCGAACGGATGCGCGCCGATGCCGCGCAAAGCATCAGAGAAGATCCGGCCGAGAGTCAGAGTTTTCGTTAGGCTCCTGGACGGACCGCACGTTCGTCCCAGGTCCCGGGCGACGAAGCTGTTCCGCCCGGGCTTTCCCCAACATCACCCGGACGGTCTACAGTCACGGGGGCGTTCCACATCACGGGGGGTGATGTACGACCAGCTGCGGCCTGCGCTGAGGAGGATTCCGGTGACCAGCGTGCTCATCTGCGACGAGCGACGGGGGGTTCGCGACGGGCTCGCTCAGTTCATGTCCGTCGTGCCGGGCGTGGACCGGGTCGACACCGTGGCCAGCGGGGACGACATGCTGGAGCGGTATCCGCGGGAGCGGCCCGACGTTGTCCTGGTCGGCACCCAGCGTGCCGTCGACACCGGCATCGTGCTCACCCGCCGCCTGGTCTCCCGGCACCCGCGGGCCTGCGTGCTGGTCTTCGGCGCCGCCGACGACACCGCGAACATCGTCGCCGCGGTCGCCTGCGGGGCGCGCGGATACCTGCGGTGGGACGCGTCGCACGCGGAGGTCTGCGCGGCGCTGGCGCACGCGCTGGCCGGCGTGGAGCTCGCCGGGCCGCGCCCGGCCAAGCAGGACGCCGACATCCGGCTGACGCAGCGCGAACTGCAGGTGCTCGTCGGCATGACCGAGGGCAAGAGCAACGGGGAGATCGGGAAGGAACTGTTCCTCTCCGAGGACACGGTCAAGACCCACGCCCGCCGGTTGTTCCGCAAGCTCGGCGTGAACGACCGGGCCCAGGCCGTCGCGCACGGGTTCCGCCGGGGTCTCGTCTCGTAATCCCCTCCGGGGTCCCGTCGGTAGTCCGCTGTCGGTCGTCTTCGCGCCGTCCGAGGTCGCGCCGTTCTCGCTCGTTGATCCATGGCCCTTCCGGGGTTTCGTAGTCCTCTCTCCTTGGTCTTGGGCCTCCCGGGGCACCGCCGCTCTCGCTCCCGGCATGGGAGCGGCCCCTGCACCCCCGCATGGGGCCGAGCCCCCCGACAACCCCAATGGCTGCGCCGGTGACCGGAGTCAGCGGGCGGTCACCCGACCAGCGGCGTGCCGGAGGGCAAGGTGGTTACCTTTGCCGACCTCGGGCGGACGGAGACAGCACGCCATGGGAAGTCGGGGAAGGAGCTCAGGAGCGAACCTGAGATGAAGACGGGCGCTGGGGAACCCCCCGGGAACTACGCCTCGGACTCTGCTTCGGCGGCGGCGAACGCGCCGTCGGCGAAGCCCCTCGCGTACTCCCATGTGACGTAGCGCGCCGGGTCCGGGTTGTAGGCGGGCTCGTGGACCCGCGTACGCCCCACCTCGAGCAGGTGGCGCAGGTTGCTGCGCATCAGGTCCCACCCGAAGAAGTGCGACTCACCGCAGTCGACGCACTCGACCACGATCCCTCGCAGCCCCCGGGGCGCGAGCAGTGCCTGGAACACGTCCAGGTCCTCGATGTCTGCGAGCACGTCCTCCCGCTCAGTAGGGGTGAGGGGGGTGTCGATCCCGTCGGATTCCTCGAGATCCGCAAGCGCCGCAGCCGGGTCGGCCGGGTCGCCGAAGAACGGGTCCAGGGGCGAATCGTCCGTCACCTTGCTCACGGTAGCCGGTTCGCCCGCGGGTGGGGTAACCGTCACCCGTCCGCCGGTACGATTGGTCACCGCCCCCACTCCCGGAAGAGGTGCCATGGACGTCTCCCTCCCGGAGAAGTTCGCGCCGGTCGGCCTGACGTTCGACGACGTCCTGCTGCTCCCGTCCGCGTCCGACGTCATGCCCGGAGAGGCGGACACGTCCGCCCCGCTGACCAGGGAGATCACCGTCCGGGTGCCACTGCTGAGCTCGGCGATGGACACGGTCACCGAAGCCAGGATGGCGATCGCGATGGCCCGCCAGGGCGGCGTCGGCGTGTTGCACCGCAACCTCTCCGTCGAGGACCAGGCGTCGATGGTCGACCTGGTGAAGCGGTCCGAGGCCGGCATGGTCAGCAACCCGGTGACGTGCGGGCCGGACGCCACGCTGGCCGACGTCGACGCGCTGTGTGCCCGCTACCGGATCTCCGGCGTGCCGGTCATCGACGCGGACGGCGTGCTGGTCGGCATCGTGACCAACCGCGACACCCGGTTCGAGAACGACGAGTCCCGGCCGGTGCACGAGGTCATGACGCGGATGCCGCTGGTGACCGCGCCGGTCGGGGTGTCGAAGGACGACGCGCTCGCGCTGCTGCGCCGGCACAAGGTGGAGAAGCTGCCGCTGGTCGACGACGCCGGCCGGCTGCGCGGGCTGATCACGGTCAAGGACTTCACCAAGTCCGAGGCATACCCGCTGGCGACCAAGGACGCGCACGGCCGGCTGGTCGCCGGTGCCGCGGTCGGGGTCGGCGACGACGGCTACAAGCGGGCGATGGCCCTGCTCGACGCCGGCGTGGACATCGTCGTGGTGGACACCGCCCACGGCCATTCCCGAGCGGTGCTGGAGACCGTGGCCCGGCTCAAGCGGGACACCGAGGCGCAGGTCGTGGGCGGCAACGTGGCGACCCGCGCGGGCGCGCAGGCGCTCGTCGACGCCGGCGTGGACGCGGTGAAGGTCGGCGTGGGCCCGGGCTCGATCTGCACCACCCGGGTCGTGGCCGGCGTCGGCGTGCCGCAGGTGACCGCGATCTACGCGGCCGCGCAGGCCTGCCGCCCGGCCGGGGTGCCGGTCATCGGCGACGGCGGCCTGCAGTATTCGGGGGACATCCCGAAGGCGATCGCCGCCGGCGCGGACACGGTGATGCTCGGCAGCCTGCTCGCCGGCTGCGACGAGACGCCGGGTGAGCTGATCTTCATCAACGGCAAGCAATACAAGACCTACCGCGGGATGGGCTCGCTCGGCGCGATGCAGTCCCGCGGCTCCATCCGGTCCTACTCGAAGGATCGCTACTTCCAGGCCGGCGTGCTGGACGAGGACAAGCTGGTCCCGGAGGGCATCGAGGGCCAGGTGCCCTACCGCGGCCCGCTCGCGGCGGTCGCGCACCAGCTCGTCGGCGGGCTGCGGGCTGGGATGGGCTACGCCGGATGTGCGACCATCGCGGACCTGCAGCAGAAGGCTCAGCTGGTCCGGATCACCGCTGCCGGGCTCAAGGAGAGCCACCCGCACGACGTCCAGATGACGATCGAGGCGCCCAACTACCCCGGCCGCTGAGGTCGTACGGGCAGGAGGCCGGTTTTGCGCGACGTGGTCGAGATCGGTAGGGGCAAGGTGGCCCGCCGCGGCTATCACCTCGAGGACCTGACGCTGGTGCCGTCCCGGCGGACCAGAGGCTCGGCGGACGTGTCGATCGCCTGGCAGCTGGACGCGCACCGGATGGACCTGCCGCTGATGGTCGCGCCGTCGGACGCGGTGGTCTCGCCGACCACGGCCGCGGTCGTGGACAAGCTCGGCGGCCTGGCCGTGCTCAACGGCGAGGGCCTGTGGACCCGGTACGAGGAGCCGGAGCCGGTGCTCGCCCGCATCGTCGAGGCCGCCGAAGACGACCGGCTGAGCGCGCAGCGGGTGGTCCGGGACGCCTACGCGGCGCCGGTGCGCCCGGAGCTCGTCGCCGCCCGGATCGAGGAGATCCGGGGCACCGGCGCCCGCACCGCGGTTCGCTTCTCCCCGCAGAACACGCTGGTCTTCGCCAACACCGCGCTGGACGCCGGCGTGGACGTGCTCGTCGTGCAGGGCACCGTGATCTCGGCCGAGCACGTGGCCGCGGGCCGCGAACCGCTGAACCTCAAGACGTTCATCGCGCTGCTGGACATCCCGGTGGTCGTTGGCGGCTGCGGCGACTACCAGACCGCGCTGCACCTGATGCGCACCGGGGCGGCCGGCGTGATCGTCGGCTACGGCGCCCACCCCGGGTCGACCACGCACGAGGTGCTCGGCATCGAGGTGCCGATGGCGACCGCGATCGCGGACGCGGCGGCGGCCCGGCGGGACTACCTGGACGAGACCGGCGGCCGCTACGTGCACCTGGTCGCGTACGGGGACGTGATGAGCGGGGGCGACGCGGCCAAGGCGATCGCCTGCGGGGCCGACGCGGTCATGCTCGGCGAGCCGCTCGCGATCTCGGCCGAGGCGCCCGGCGCCGGCTGGTACTGGGATCCCACCGTCTCGCATCCCAAGCTGCCCCGGTCCTGGCTGCACCGCTCCCGCGACCAGCTCGACGGGCTTGGCGACGGCGACCAGGCGCCGGCGCTGTCGGAGGTGCTGCTCGGCCCGACCGCCGACGCGTCCGGCGCGCGGAACATCTTCGGTGCGCTGCGCCGGGCGATGGCGAAGTGCGGCTACTCGAGCGTGAAGGAGTTCCAGCGGGTCGAGCTCACGGTCGCCGGCTGAGCCCTACAGCCAGCCGCGCCGGCGGAACACCATCCAGATGCCGACGGCCAGCACGACGATCACCGCCGTGCTGACCAGGAAGCCCCACCACTGCTGGTATCCCGGGTAGGGCAGGTTCTGGCCGTAGAAGCCGGTGACCGCGGTCGGCACCGCGATGATCGCCGCCCAGCCCGACAGCTTGCGGACGATCTGGTTCAGCCGGGCGTTGGCGAGCGAGAGCCCGGTCTCGAACATCGTGGCGATCACGTCGCGCAGCGCGTCGTTCCACTCGTTCGCGCGGATCACGTGGTCGCGCAGGTCCCGGAGCCGCTCGAGGATATCGGGCTGCTCGCTGTGCAGCTCGGCGTGCCGGAGCATCGCGTCGGCCACGTCCCGCATCGGCAGCACGACCTTGCGTACGCCGGTCAGCTGCCGGCGCAGCAGGTAGGTCTGCCGCTGGATGTCGGTGCCGGACCGCGGGGGGTCGTCGAACAGCCGGTCCTCGGCGTCTTCGATCTGGTCGTCCAGCTGCTGCAGGCTGGCGAGGTAGCCGTCGACGATCACGTCGAGCAGGCCGTAGAGCAGGCCGCGGCCGCCGAACTCGACCATCTCCAGGCCGTCGTCCCAGGCCTTGACCACCGGGTCGATGTCGAAGTCGGCCCGGTGCACGGTGACCAGCGCCTGCGGCAGCACGAACGCCGAGACCTGGGTCAGGTGAAGCGGCTGGTCGGCCGCCAAGCTCATCGCGTGCGTGGAGAGGAACAGGTGGGTCGGGTAGCGGTCCAGCTTCGGTCGCTCGTGCGACGCGACGGCGTCCTCGACGGCGAGCGGGGCGAGCCCGAGCTCCTCGGCCATCTGCTGCAGGTCGTCCTGGCCCGGCAGGCAGAAGTCGGCCCAGACGACCGCGTCAGGCTGCTGCAGGTAGTCCGAGACGCGCTCCACCGGGAAGTCCTCCGCCTCGAGGACCCCCTTCCGCCACACCCTCGTCCGTGCCAACCGGTTACGGCAGCTCGTCGTCGGTGTAGATGCGCCGCTCCTCCACGATCCCGCCCGGCTCGATCGGCTCGCCCCGGTTGGTGCGGGTGGCGAGGATGATCAACGACAGCAGGAACAGGATGCCACCGACGATCATGAGAATGATCCCGACCGTGGCCAGGTCGATGCCGCTGGGCGACCAGTCCACCGCGAACGTGAGAATGGCCCCGACCGCGAACACGAACAGGCTTGCACCGATCTTCACCGGAATTCCTCCCCTTGTCGGTCCGAGTGTGTACCCGATCCCTTTCTTCGTCACACGATTCCACCCTGTGCAGGCCCTAAGCTCGTGGGGGTGACGATCGATCCCACGGCTGACCTGGTCATCGTCGTCGACTACGGCGCCCAGTACGCCCAGTTGATCGCCCGTCGGGTGCGCGAGGCGAAGGTCTACTCCGAGATCGTCCCGCACGACACCCCGGTGGCCGAGATCCTCGCCCGCCGGCCCAAGGCCCTGATCCTCTCCGGCGGCCCCGCCTCGGTGTACGCGCCGGGCGCGCCGCAGGCGCCGACCGAGCTCGTCAACGCCGGCGTGCCGACCTTGGGCATCTGCTACGGCTTCCAGGCGATGGCACAGGCGCTCGGCGGCACGGTTGCCCGCACCGGGAAGTCGGAGTTCGGGCGCACCCCGCTGTCCGTGCTCGGCGCCGGCGGGGTGCTCGCGTTCGCGCCCGGGCCGGTGTGGATGTCGCACGGCGACGCGGTCGCGGAGGCGCCGCCCGGGTTCGCGGTCACGGCGTCCACACCGGACAGTCCGGTGGCGGCGTTCGAGGATCCCTCGCGCCGGTTGTTCGGGGTGCAGTTCCACCCCGAGGTGCTGCACACCGCCGGCGGGCAGGGGATCCTCGAACGGTTCCTGTACGAGGGAGCCGGCTGCCGTCCACTGTGGACAGAAGCGAACATCGTCGAGGAGCAGGTCGCGGCGATCCGCGCGCAGGTCGGTGGGAAGCGGGTGATCTGCGCGCTGTCCGGCGGGGTCGACTCCGCGGTCGCGGCGGCGCTCGTGCAGCGTGCCGTCGGCGACCAGCTCACCTGCGTGTTCGTCGACCACGGGCTGCTGCGGCTGGGCGAGGCGCTGCAGGTCGAGGAGGACTTCGTCGCGGCGACCGGGGTGAAGCTGCACGTGGTCGAGGCCGCGGACACGTTCCTGGCCGCGCTGGACGGGGTCGCCGACCCGGAGGAGAAGCGGAAGGTCGTCGGCCGGGAGTTCATCCGGGCCTTCGAGGGTGCGGCGCGGTCGATCACCGCCGCCGACGGCATCGAGTTCCTCGTGCAGGGCACGCTCTACCCGGACGTCGTCGAGTCCGGCGGCGGGTCGGGCGCGGCCACGATCAAGTCCCACCACAACGTCGGCGGGCTGCCGGACGACCTGCAGTTCGCGCTGGTGGAGCCACTGCGGACGCTGTTCAAGGACGAGGTACGCCGGGTCGGGCTGCAGCTCGGGCTGCCGGAGCAGATCGTCTGGCGGCAGCCGTTCCCGGGGCCGGGACTGGCGATCCGGGTCGTCGGTGCGGTCACCGCCGCCCGGCTGTCGGTGCTGCGCGAGGCCGACGCGATCGCTCGCGCCGAGCTGTCCGCGGCCGGGCTTGACCGGGACATCTGGCAGTGCCCGGTGGTGCTGCTGGCCGACGTGCGGTCGGTCGGCGTGCAGGGTGACGGGCGCACGTACGGGCACCCGGTGGTGCTGCGGCCGGTCTCGTCCGAGGACGCGATGACCGCAGACTGGACCCGGGTCCCGTACGAGGTGCTGGAGCGGATCTCGACCCGGATCACCAACGAGGTGCGCGAGGTCAACCGGGTCGTGCTCGACATCACGTCGAAGCCGCCGGGCACGATCGAGTGGGAGTAGCTCAGCCCACGTAGGGCGCGCAGGCCGGCTCGTTCGACAGGGTCGTGCGCAGCTCGGTGGTGATCCCGGCCCCGGGACGCGCCAGGGCGGCGGTGACCGCGCTGACCGCGGCATCCGCGCCGGTCAGGATGCCCTGCAGGTCGGTCTGGAACGTGGCGGCGGCGGGGTCCAGCTTCCCGGCCTGGCCGGCCAGCCGGCGCAGCGCGCTCGCCTGGTCGCCGACCGCGGCGGCGAGCGAGTCCGCGTAGTCCCGGCCGCCGGTGAGGTTGGCCGGACCGAGGTCGAGGATCGCGACGCGCAGCTGGTCTGTCCTGCCGGCGATCGTCGTGTAGTACGCGGTGACGTCCACGCGGATCGTGGTCTTGTTTTGCTGCCGGGAGATCTGGTTCACCAACCGGGCGTTGCTGGAGTCGACGCCCTGCTGCCAGTCGCGCACCGCCTCGCAGGCCTGCCGCGCGTACGCGGGCGGCGCGAGGCCCTGGCGGCGCAGCTCGAACCAGTAGACGCCGCCGGCCGCGAGCGCGAGCGCCAGCACCACGCTCGTGAGCACCGCGACCACCGACCGCCGGCGCGGACGCCGCTTCCGCTTCCCTGCCGCCGGCTCGGCCCGCTGCCGCTTCCCGGTCTCGACCGGCGGGCGACGCCGGCGGTCGGGTTCGGGCTCGGCCCCGGTGCGTCCGGGGCCGGCCTCCTCGGGAGGAACGTGACCGGGCCCGGGCTCGGTCGGGCGGCGCCCGCGCCGGGGCGCGACCTCCTCCGGCGGGGCATGGCGGTGCCGGCGATCCGGCGGCGGGCCGTCCGGCCACCGGCGCTGGCGCCCGGGTGGCAGGCTGTCAGGCAGCGGCCGGTCGAGCGGCGTGGGGTCCGTGCTGTCGCGCCGGTGCCGCCGCGGCGGGGCCTCGCGTACCGGTGGCAACGGGCCGGTGCTTGCGGCGGGCGGCGGGTAGGCCGCCTCGGCGTGCGCGGCCTCCGGGTGCGCCGCCTCGGCGTGCGCCTGCTCGGCCTCGCGGCGTTCGCGGCGGGACGCGTACCGCCTCGGAGCTTGCCCGGGCGGCTGCGTCGGGAACCGGCTCGGGTGCCCGGCGGCCGGCTCTCCCGGCGGCCGACCGCGCGGGTCCGGGTATCCGGGTGGGCCGGGAAACCGGTCCGGGCCGATGGTTGCGTTGCCGGGGACGTACCCGCCGGACGGGTCGGCGCCCGACCTCGGTGGCGGGACGGCGCCGGGGCTCGCGGGCAGCGGCGTTCCCCAGAGCACGTGCCGGCGCAGCGTGTCGTACTGCTCGTCAGTGATCTCGCCGCGCTGGTGCATCTGCTTGAGCAGGGCGAGACCGTCCTGCGACGTCATCGACCCTCCTCCCGAGCACCGCGGACCGGGCGCCGCGGCGTCGAGAGTAAGGGGTCAGTCGTCCGGGTCGCTCCGCCGCCGCAGCAGGCTGGCGACCAGCCCGACGACGCCGACCACGATCAGCAGCGTCGGCAGCGGCCAGCTCTCGACCACGTTGCCGGGGTCGTCGGACAGTCCCCAGATCAGCGCCGAGCCGATGAAGAACAGCCCGAGCACCAGGGACAGCACGTCCAGGTCATGCCGTCGCACGGTCCACCTCCACCTGGCCGATGCTGACGTCGAGATCGAGCGTCAGGTCGATCCTGGCGTCACCGCCGGGGCCGTAATCGACCACCGACCGTTGGGCCGATGTGCCGTTCGCCACCTGGCCGAGCAGGTCGACCTCGCCGATCCCGGCCCGGCCGTCGACGGCCACGTCCGCGGTCCGCGGCACGATCACCTGGACGTTGCCGACACCGGCCGACACCTTCGTGTGCACCAGTTGCTTGCTGAGGTCGACGTCGGACAGGTCGAGGCGGATGTTGCCGACGCCCACCCGGTATTCGGGCTGGATCTCCGCGGCGGTCGACGGGGCGTACCGCCGGTCGCCGGCACCACCCTTGAACGACACGTTCGACGTGCTGACCACGATGAGCGCGGCCAGCAGCGGGATGCCGAGCCAGGTCAGCCAGCGGGCCCGGCCGAACCAGGCACCGACGAGCAGGCCGGCGCCGATCGTGCCGACCGAGACCGCGAGCAGGTCGTCCCCCTCCGGGTCGATCGCACCGGACGCGGTGAGCGCCGCGGCGACGCCGAGGACCACGAGCAGCAGGCAGACGGTGATCATCCCCAGCGCGGAGTGCTCGCGCGGTGCTGCCGGGGCCGGCGGCGGGGGCACGGTCACCGTGGCCCCGGCGTGCTCGACCGGCGGGTACGGCGGAGGCGGTTCGTAAGCCGGCTGCGGCTGGTACGCCGGCTGCGGCTGGTACGCCGGCTGCGGCTGGTACGTCGGCAGCGGCGTCTCGTACGGGGCCGGTGGCGGTGGCGCCGGTGCCGGGACCGCCGGCTGCGGGGGGCCGCCCTCGCGGCGTTCCTGCAGGTTGCGGACCAGGAAGAAGGCGCCGCCGACGACGACCAGGACCAGCGCCAGGTCGCGGGCGTCGCCGAGGGCGAGCACGCCGGCCAGTACGAGGCCGCCGATGACGAGCGCGGCTGCGGCCGCGGCGTCGCGGGCGCGACTGCTGCCGCCCGGGCCACGGTGCAGGAGCGACTCGATCGGGGACGACTGCTCGTCCTCGGCCGGCATGAACAGCCAGCCGACGACGTACAGCAGGATGCCGCTGCCGCCGAACAGGGTCAGCACCGCGAACAGGACGCGGAACAGGACCGGGTCGATGCCGGTGTATTCGCCGAGGCCGCCGGCGACGCCGGCGATCACCTTGCGCTGTGAGCTCCGGGCCAGCCGGCGCCCCGAGAACGCGCTCCACGAACCACCCGAGGGCGGCACGCCACCGGCCGGAAACCCGGCCGCCGTCGCACCACCCGGACCTCCCGGGGGAACGTCGCCCCCGGGCGTCGCCGGCCCCGGGATCCGCTCGGTCGCCCCGTCCCCGACCGATGCACCGGCCGTCCCACCGACCGTCTCACCGGGCCCGGCCGGAGCACCGCCGCCGGGCTCGCTCGCGGACCGCGCATCCCCCACCGTCGGCCGGCCGCCAGGAACCTCAATCCCCAGCTCCGCGGACTCGGCCGGGCCCGCCCGTTCCCCCGTCTCAGCGACGGGCCGAGCGGTCGAGTCGTCAGCGCCGGGCGCGGTGGCCTCGCCGAGCACCTCGCCGTCGTCACCGGCCGCCGGCAACCCGGCAGCCCCGGCGGGGCCGGCGGACCCGGCGGACCCGGCGGACCCGGCGGAGTCGGCGGAGTCGGCGGAGTCGGCGGAGTCGGCGGAGTCGGAAGACTCGGCGGACTCGGCGGACTCGGCGGACTCGGCGGACTCGGCGGACTCGGCGGACTCGGCGGACTCGGCGGACTCGGCGGCGGGGGTCGGGGCCGGCTCGGACGTCGGGTCGGCGGCGGGGGGCGAAGCCGGCTCGGGCGCCGCAGGGTCCGGCGATGCGGAAGGATCGCCGG
>Ga0308176_10002105_pt1 | contig 12449 bp, 8 predicted proteins | sample PhyCR2_3_FD_203890 | JGI IMG/M metagenome (GOLD analysis project Ga0308176, IMG submission 203890) | Soil microbial communities from UC Gill Tract Community Farm, Albany, California, United States - DLSLS.C.R2 | ecosystem: Environmental > Terrestrial > Soil > Agricultural land | place: USA... | reverse complement strand
CGGTGGGATGCACCCTTGAGCGCGAGCTTTCAGGATTCCGGCGGAGCCCTCCGCTGGGATCTCGGTCCCTACAGAGAAGGAAAATATTCGTTCCTGATGGGCGACGGCGTCGCGGTGTTCGAGATGCCGCGGAGCGCCGCGTTCCAGATGCAGGAGCGCGCGCCGTTTCTGTTGCTGCGGGTGAGGTACGAATCCCCGGAGGGATGGGTTACGTATTCTCCGGAGCTTCGGGTGCCGCTGGTGGAGGGGGAGGAGGTGCGGTGGGGACGCAAATAGAAGATGGCGGAGGGGGTGGGATTCGAACCCACGGGCCGCGTGAACGACCGGCGGTTTTCAAGACCGCTGCTTTAGACCGCTCAGCCACCCCTCCGTGAGGTGTTTCAACAGCTTACTTCGGCGCCATTATTCTGGCCTAATAATCCGATCCAGCCCCCCGGTCCAGCGGCGCAGGGGCTCGGGGATCACCACCGAGCCGTCCGCCTGCTGGTAGTTCTCCAGGATGGCGATCAGGGTGCGGCCCACCGCCAGGCCCGAGCCGTTCAGGGTGTGGACGAGGCGGGTCTTGCCTCCCCCCTCGGGACGGTAGCGGATGTTGGCGCGCCGGGCCTGGAAGTCCGTGCAGTTGCTGCAGGAGGAGATCTCCCGGTAGGTCTGCTGCCCGGGGAGCCAGACTTCGAGGTCGTAGGTCTTGGCCGAGCCGAAGCTCATGTCGCCGGTCGAGAGGGCCATCACCCGGTAGGGGAGCTCCAGGAGCCGCAGCACCCGCTCGGCGTGGCCGGTGAGCTCCTCCAGGGCCTGGAAGCTGGTCTCGGGCGTGGTGAGCTGCACCAGCTCGACCTTGTTGAACTGGTGCTGGCGGATCAGCCCGCGGACGTCCTTGCCGTAGGAGCCGGCCTCGCTGCGGAAGCAGGGGGTATAGGCGGTGAAGCGCACCGGCAGGCGCGATTCGTCCAGCGTCTCGTCGCGGTAGATGTTGGTGACCGGCACCTCGGCGGTGGGGATCAGGTAGTAGGGGTACCCCTCCAGATGGAAGAGATCCTGCTCGAACTTGGGGAGCTGCCCGGTGCCGAACAGGCTGTCGGCGTTGACGATGAACGGCGGCAGGACCTCCGTGTAGCCGTGCTCGCGGGTGTGGAGGTCGAGCATGAGGTTGATCAGCGCCCGCTCGAGCATGGCGCCGGCCCCGAAGTAGACGGTGAAGCGGGCGCCAGTGAGCTTGGCGCCGCGCTCGAAGTCGAGGATGCCGAGCGCCGGCCCGAGATCCCAATGGGACTTGGGCTCGAAGTCGAAGGCGCGCGGGGTGCCCACGGTGCGCTCGACCCGGTTGGCGGTCTCGTCCTTGCCCACCGGGACGCTGCCGTCCGGAAGGTTGGGCAGGCCGTGCTCGATGGCGAGCAGCTCGGGGTCGATCGTCTGGAGGCGCCCCTCGAGCTCCTCGATGCGCCCCTTGAGCTGGCCCACGGCGGCGATCTCGGCCGCGGCGTCGCCGTCGCGCTTCTTGACCTCGCCGATGGCGCGGCTGGCCTCGTTGCGTTGCCGTTTGAGGTCTTCGACTTCGACGAGGGCGGCGCGCCGCTCGGCGTCGAGCATCAGCCAGGCGTCGAGCTGCGCCGGGCTGCTATTGCGGTTGAGCAGGCCCTGGCGGACCTTCTCGGGATCGTCGCGTAAGAGGTCTCGGGAAAGCATGGCGGGAGGAAGTCTATCGCAGCCTCCCCAACGCTCCACCTCTCTGCTCCGTAGGAATAAGCAACGAGTCAGCGATAACATCCGGCCAGCCGTTCCCGGCGAAGCCGTTTTGACCGTCTTGGGTCCCATGAACGAAAAGACCGTTCCATCCTCGCCCCGGAGCGAGATCCTCAGAATCCTGGCCCCCCTGGCCGCGTTGGCGTCGATGGCCTCTTTCGCGGCGCGCGAGGTCGATCCGGCGGGCGCGGCGGAGAGCGTCTATCTCGCGGTGCTGGCGGCCGCGGCGCTGCTGCCCGCCGGCTTCCTCGCCCCCTGGCCCACCTACGAGGTGGGGATCGGATCGGCCCTCGCCGCGGCCGTGGTCTGGGCCCTGCCGCCCGGGCCGGGACGGGGCGCGGCCATGATGGTGCTGCTCGTCGCCGTGCTGGCCGTGGCTGCCGGCCGGAGGCTTTTCTCCCCCTCTCCCGGTGAGGGAGGTGGGAGGGGACGGGAGAGGGGGCCGGGGGGTGAGGGCTCGGGAGGAAGGGGCCCGAGCCTTTTGATTCCCCTCGCCCTGGGGGCCCAGGTGCTGCTGCGGGGGGATCTCCTCTTCGCGCCGCCGCCCCCCTTCCGTCTGGCCGTCGCCCTGGTCGTGCTGCCGGTCGCGGGGGGGCTCGCGCTGTCGGTGCTGGCGCGGCGTTATGGGATGGCCCTGGCGCTGATCGCCGGCGGGACGGCGGTGGCGCTGGCCCCCGGCTTCAACGTGGCCTCGACCGTGGGGCTGGTCGCGCTGGCCGCGGGGTGCCTCCTGACCTGGGAGGACGCCGGTCCGGAGCTGAAGGCGGCGGCGTGGCTCGCGCTGCTGGCCCCGCTCGTCTGGGCCCCCGTGCCGGGCGCGGTGGCGGCGGTCTGCGGTCTGGCGCTCGGGCGCCCCCGGCTCGCGCTGGGGCTCGCCGTGGCGGTCGTGGCCGGGGTGGTCTGGTACTTCCACGCGTCGCTGCCCGGGATCGCGCGCCAGGCGGTCTGGCTCTTCCTGCTGGTGCCGGCCGCGGCCCTCCCCGGCCGCGAGCGGATCGCGGCCGTGATCGCCGCGGTGCTGCTGGCGGGGGCGGTGCCGCCGATCCCGGGCGCCGCCACGCTGGCGGCGCCGATGGCCCTCGCGGCGCTCTCGCTCCGGCGCGACCCCGCCTTCTTCATCCCGCAGGGGGTGTGGACGGGCGTGCTGGTGGGGGGCACGGCGCTGCTCGCCGGCTACCCCTGGCTGCGCGGCGAGCCGATGCCCACCTATCTCTCCCTGTTCGGCCTCGTCCCCGGGCCGGTGCTGGCGCTGGTGGTGGTCTGCGTGGTGCTGGCGCTGACCGGGCTGGGGGTCTGGATGGGCTGGGGCTGGGGGGAGCCGCTGCGCTCCGCCCGGTTGGCCGGTCTGGCGGCGGCGTGCCTCGCTCTGGGGCTGCTGGCCGGGCTCCCGGACTTTGGCACGGCGCTGCTCGCTCCCGAGGTGCCGGTGGTGCTCGACGCCGGGCATCCGGCCTGGGAGACCCAGGTCTCCGGGCGGCGCTCGATCGGCAGTGTGGTCGTCGAGTCCAGCCTCTCGAACGGCGCCGGGCTGGCGCCCGGGACGCCGGTGGCGATCGTCCGTCTGCGTAACGCCGGCCGGCCGGAGGCCAACTGGGTGCTGCGCGCCGGGGAGGGGACGGGGGAGTGGGCGGCGCGGCGGCCGGACGTGATCCAGGCCGGCGTGAAGGCGCCCGGTCCCTGGATCTCCTGGGTGGCGGGGGGCTTCCTGGGGCAGCGCTACCGCTCCAGGTGGACCCTGGAGCGGCCGGAGAGCGCCTCGTCGCTGCGCATCGAGCGGGCCCCGGGCGTGCCGCCGGACCTCGCGGTCGCCGTCTATCAGTTGGAGATCCGCCGTTGATTCCGGGGAGAGACGAGCTCGCCGGGACCGTGGCGGTCCTGGCGTCCTCTCTCGTGGGCTCGGCTCTCCTCTCCCGGCTTCTCCCCCTGCCGGCGGACGACCCCTTCCGCGGCACGCTCGTCCTGCTGCCGGTGATCCTGGGGCTCCTGCGGGAGATCCACCATTGGAGCACTCGCCTTGGGGGCCGGGCGCTCGGGGCCGCGGCCACGGCGGGGGAGCTCGGGGCGCTCGGGGCTCTGGCGGTCCTGATCCTCGCCCGCCCCCATCTCTCGCTGGCGGGGATGGACGAGGGGCTCGCCGCCGGTCTCGCGCTCGTCCTCGGCTGCCGGGTGGCGCGCCAGGCGGTGGCGTTCCGTCCGCTGCTGGGGGAACGGCTGCCGCGGCGCCCCTCGGTCTTCTTCTTCCTGCTCCCCCTGGCGGCCTATCTCGCCATCCTCCCCTGGTCGACCCGGCACCGCCAGCCGGACGGCGACGAGCCGTTCAATCTGCTGGTGACGCACAGCCTGGCCTACGACCTCGACGCCGATCTGACGAACAACTACGCCCAGGGGGATTGGCGCTACTTCATGGCGCGCCCGCTCGAGCCGCAGCCGGGGGACCCGGTGGGGCCGCATGGCGAGCGCTACTCGCGCCACAACGAGCTGCTGCCGATGGCGCTGGCCCCCGCCTACCGGGTGGCCGGATTGATGGGCGCGCTGGCGATGATGGCGGCGATGACCGCCGCTCTCGCCTGGCTGATCCTGCGCCTGGCCCGCCACTACTTCCCGGATCGCCCCGGCGAGGCGCTGGCGGCCTGGGCGCTGGCCGCGTTCACGCCGCCGCTCCTCCTCTACTCCTATCAGGTCTGGGTGGAGGTGCCGGGCGCCCTGCTCACCGTGCTGGCGCTCGACCGGATCTTCTGGATCGACGACCGGCCGGAGCGGGACGGCAAGGTCTGGGGGCTCAAGGAGTGGTTGGGTTTTGGGCTGCCGGTGCTGCTGCTGCCGCTGCTCAAGATCCGCTTCATCCTGATCGCGGGCCCTCTTCTCGCGCTGGGGTGGTGGCACGCCGGCCGCCCGCGCCGGCCGCTGCTGATCCTCGCCGGGCTGCTGATGGGGGTGGCGGCCGGCATGCTCCTCTACAACCAGATCGTCTACTCGAACCCGCTGAAGATCCACTCCTGGCAGGAGGTCGATCCCGCCAACTACGGCCCGGCTTCCTACTTCAAGGGGTTCTCGGGGCTGTTCTTCGACGCGGCGTTCGGCCTGTTCGGCTGCGCCCCCTTCTGGCTGATCCTGCTGCCGGCGGTGCTGCTGCTGCTCGCGCGGCGGAGCCCGCTGCTGTTCCACGCCGCGGCGCTGAGCCTGCCCTACCTGGTGATCGTGGTCCCCCGTGTCGAGTGGTACGGCGGCTGGTCGCCGCCGTTCCGTTACGCCCTGATCATCCTCCCCCTGCTTGCGGTCGGCCTGGTGCCGCTGCTCGCGGGGGTCCGGGAGCGGGCGGGGGCCCAGGCGCTGCTCGGCGGGCTCGGGGCGCTCACCCTGGTGCTCACGCTGATCTGGCTGGTGGTGCCGGGGTGGACCTACAACTTCGCGGACGGCCGCACCTACGCGCTCGACGCCCTGAGCGGCCGGCTGGGGCTGGACGTCGCCCGCTTCTTCCCCAGCTCGGTCCGGCCCCGCGCCGCCACCTGGACCTGGCCCGTGATGGCGTTCCCCCTGGTCTCGCTGCTCTGGTGGGTGCCGGGCCGCAGGCGGATGGCGGGGCCGGCCGCCCTGGCCGGGATCGCCCTGGTGCTCGGCGCGGCGGCGCTCCTTCCGGCGGCGGCGGCCCGCGTGCCCACCCGCGTGATCGAGCTCGAGGACCCGCAGGTGCGCAAGAGCGGCGGGCATCTCCACCCCGACCGCTGGGTGATCGAGCGGACGCGCTACCGCGGCGGCTGGGTGCTGCGGGTGGGCGAGCGTCTGGAGGCGCCGGTCGAGCCGGGGGGGCGCCGGGTGAGGCTGCGGCTCGCCGCGGAATTCATCCGCAATCAGCCGGTCCCCTTCACGCTGGACGTCAAGGAGGGGGACCGCCTCCTGGCCTCCTGGACCCCCGGCCGCTCCCGCGTCTGGGAGATGGTCGAGGTGGGCCCGGTCGACTGGCGGGCCGGCCAGCCGCTGGTCCTGGCCGCGCATGGGGCCGCGCCGGCGGGGGAGCTGAACGGGGCGATCCTGGATCGGGTGGAGATGGAGTGGCAATGACCCTCTCCGCCGTCGTCCTCACCCTGGGCCGGAGCCCGCTATTCATCCCCTGCCTGGAGGCGTTGCGGCGGGAGGGGGTGGAGGTCGTGGTGGTCGATCAGGGGGTTTCGATCGAGGTCCCCGAGGGGCTCGCGGACCGGATCCTCCGCCCGGGGCGCAATCTCGGCTTCGCGGCGGGGAACAACCTGGGCTTCTCCGCGGCCACGGGGAAGTGGCTGGCACCCATCAACGACGACCTTCTGGTGGAGCCCGGCTGGGCGGAGAGGCTGATCGCGGCGCTCGCGGCGGACCCCCGGGCGGGATCGGCCCAGGGGGTGAACCTGGTCCTGGATCACCCGGACCTCGCCGACGGCTGCGGCATAGCCTGGAACCGCTGGTGGCAGGCGGTGCAGGTGGGGCACGGCGAGCCGGCGCCGGGTCCGGAGGGCGGGGCGCGCGAGATCTTCGGGGTCTCGGCCACGGCGGCGGTCTACCGCCGGGAGGCCCTGCGCGAGGTGGCGCCGGACGGCGAGGTGTTCGACACCCGGCTCGGCTTCTATTACGAGGACGTCGACCTCGCCTGCCGCCTGCGCGCCGCCGGCTGGCGGGCGCTGCTGGTGCCGGCGGCGCGGGCCCTCCACGCCGGCTCGGTCACCGCGCGCACGCAGGGCCGCGACCGCTGGAGCCGGATCTACGGCAACCGCTGGGTGGTGGCGAAGCGCTACCTCGGCGGCGGCTTCTGGCCGCGCGTCCCCCTCCTGGCCGTCCGCGACGGCGTCGATCTCGGGCGGGCCCTGCTGGCGGGCGAGCGGGAGCTGGCCGCGGGGATCGTCTCCGGCTGGCGGCGGGCCCTGCGCGGTGGCGATCCAAGATAACCTCTCCCCCGTGAACGCACCCTCCCCCCGGCTCACGGGCGTCGTCGTCCACTGGCGCAACGAGGATCTCCTCGCCGAGCTGGCGGCGGCCTGGCCGCGCGATCCGCGCTTCGAGCTGCTGGTGGTGGACAATGGCTCCTCGGCGCCGCTGCCGGAGGGGATCCGGACCTTGAGGCCGGGACGGAACCTCGGCTTCGCGGGGGGCGCCAATCTGGGGGTGGCGGAGTCGCAGGGTGAGGTCGTGCTGATCCTGAATCCGGACGTGGTCCCCGAGGAGGGAGCGCTCGACCGGCTACTGGAGGGCTTCGCTGAGAATCCGGACGCGGCGGGATTGGCGCCGCGCCTGCTGGGGCCGGCGGGGGAGCCGCAGGCGGCCTGGCAGCTCCGGAAGATCCCCTCCGCCTGGGAGCTCCTGGCGCACGCCGTACCGGTGCCAGGCGCTTCGCGAGCCCAGCCCGAGCCGGAGGCCGGAGCCCCGGTGGAGCAGCCGGCGGCGGCGGCCCTGGCGTTCCGGCGGGAGGCGCTCGCGGCGGTGGGCGGATTCGATCCGGGGTTCCATCCCGCCTGGTTCGAGGACGTGGACCTCGCGAAGCGGCTCCAGCGGGCGGGCCTCACGATCCGCTACTGGCCGGCGGCCCGCTTCGGGCACCGGCTGGGGAGCACGGTGCCGCGCCTGGGCTACGGCCCCTTCCTCTTCATCTACTACCGGAATCTCACCCGCTATCTCGCCAAGCACCACGGCCGCGGCTGGGCGCTGGCGGCGCGCGCGGCGCTGATCCCCGGGATCGCCCTGCGCCTGCTGGCCCTCCCCTTCCGCCGCCCCCGCCGCGCCGCCTCGCGGCGGGAGGCGCTCGCCGGGCTTCTCGGAGTCCTCCTGGGCGCCCTCTCCGGGTGGACCCGGCCGCGCCGGCTCGCGGAGGCGGTCCCTTGAGCGAATGGAGCCAAACGGTGGCGGTCTGCATCGTGACGCACGACTCGGCGGCCGATCTGCCGGGGTGCTTCGAAGCGATCGCCGCCCTGGATCACCGGCCTTTGGAGATCGTGGTGGTCGACTGCGCGAGCCGCGACGGCAGCCTGGAGACGGCGCGGGCGCACGCTCCGGGGGGAATCCCCTTCCAGGCGGTGGCCTTAAGCGAGAACCTGGGCTTCGCCGGAGGGATGAACGAGGCCTTGGCGCACACCCAGGCCCCCTGGGTGCTGAGCCTGAACGCCGACGCCCGGCCCGGGCCGGACTACGTGACCCGGCTGCTCGACTGCGTCCGCGTGCATCCGGAAGTCCGGATCGGCGCCGTCACGGGGCGGCTGATCCGGCCGTCCCAGCCCCGTCTGCTCGACGCCTGCGGCATGGTCCTGACCCGCAACTGGCGCCATCTCGACCGCGGCTCGGGGGAGGTGGATCGGGGGCAGTGGTCCGTGCCCGAGAGAGTCTTCGGGGCCACAGGCGCCGCCTCGCTCTTCCGCCGCGAGGCGCTCGACGACGTGGCGGTGGAGGGGGAGGTCTTCGACTCCCGCTTCCATTCGTTCCGCGAGGACGCCGAGCTCTGCTTCCGCCTGCGCGAGCGCGGCTGGGAGGTGGCCTACGAGCCCACGGCGGTCTGCGAGCACCGCCGGTTCAACCTGCCGGAGCGGCGGTCCGCCATGACGGCGGCGGTCAATCTCCACTCCCTCAAGAACCGCTACCTGCTGCGGGTCTATCACCAGACGGGGGGGAACCTCCTCCGCACCTTCTTCCCGGCCTTGATCCGCGACGTGGCGGCGCTCGGCTGGGTGCTGCTGCGGGAGCGCTCGTCCCTCGGCGCCTACGGCTGGCTCTGGCGGAACCGGCGGGAGATCCTCCAGAGGCGCCGGACCATCCAGGGGCGGCGCACGGTGCCTCCGGGGACGATCGATAGGTGGTTTTCCGTCCATGGGGAGCCCCTGTGACCCCCCTCTCCGTCGCCCTCATCGGCAGCCGGGGCATCCCGGGGCGCTACGGCGGCTACGAGACGCTGATGGAGGAGCTCTCCGTGCGGCTGGTCGCCCACGGCTTCAAGGTGACCGTCTATTGCCGGTCCCATTCGACGCCGCGGGACCTGACGCGCTGGCGGGGGGCCGATCTGGTGGTGCTGCCCACGATCCGCACCAAGTATCTGGACACGCCGGTCCACACCTTCCTCTCCTGCCTCCACGCCGCGTCGGCCGGCTACGACGCCGCCCTGGTGGTGAACTCGGCGAACGCCCTGTTCGTGCCGCTGCTGAGCGTCGGGGGGATCCCGGTGGCGCTCAACGTCGACGGCATCGAGAAGCGGCGGGCCAAGTGGGGGGCGTTCGGCCGCGCCGTCTACGCCTTCTCCGAGCGGCTCGCCTGCGTGGTGCCGGACGCCCTGGTCACCGACGCCGAGGTGATCCGCCGCCACTACCTGGAGCGCTACGGCGCGGAGTCGGTGCCGATCGCCTACGGCGTCGACCCCTACCCGCCGGCCGAGACCGGGGTGCTTGCAAGATTGGGTATCGCTCCTCGGCAATATTTTCTCTACGTCAGCCGTTTCGAGCCGGAGAACAACCCTCACCGGGTGGCCGAGGCCTACCGCCAGGTGGGTGGCGGCCTGCCGCTGGTGATGGTGGGCGGGGCCCCCTACGCGGGGCGGTTCATCGCCGGTTTCACCCGGGGCGCCGATCCGCGCATCCTCTTTCCAGGGGCGATCTACGGCGAGGGGTACCGCGAATTGCTGTCGCACGCCCTCGCCTACGTCCACGCCACCGAGGTGGGGGGGACGCACCCGGCGCTGGTCGAGGCGATGGGGTACGGAAATTGCATTTTAGTGAACGAAACGCCGGAGAACCGCGAGGTGACGGGTGAGGCGGGGCTCTGGTTCCGGGCGGAGGAGCCCGGGACCCTGGCGGAGCGGATGGACTGGGTGCGGGGCCATCCCGAGGCGGCGCGGGCTCTGGGGAGGGCGGCGGGCGAAAGGGCGGCCCGACTCTTCTCCTGGGAGCGGGTGGCGGACCAGTACGCCGGCCTGCTCCGGCGGTTGGCAGGAAGGCCTCCCGAGAGCTATGCTGGGGAGGCATAGACGAAAGCACCCATTGGTACGTATAGAGCGTATAGAATAGATACCTGGTTATGAGTCGATCTGTGGTCTCTCGATAGAATCCATGCTCAAAGAACGGGCTCGTATTCTCGCGGTCGCGATCTTCACCTTCGATCTGCTTCTCGTATCCGCCGCGTTCCTCTGTGCCTACGGGTTGCGGGACGTCGTGCTGCCGCAACTGGCGCCGGCGACCTTTCCCAGCCGTCTCCACTCGCTGACGGACTACCTGCCGCTGCTGCCGCTGGCCCTGGCGATCTGGGGCGGGCTGCTGCTCAGCTCGGGGCGCTACCGCTCGCACCGCACCGTCCCCCTCCTCGACGAGGCGTGGGCGATCATCCGCGTCTGCGTGAGCGGCGCGATCCTCTTCACCCTGGCCCTCTATCTCAGCCGGTGGGACGAGCGCCTGCTGGGGGCCGACCGCATCAGCCGCTTCTGGTCGCTGCTCTTCGCCGCCTTCTCCTGCCTCTTCCTGCTCACCGAGAAGCTGGGGCTGCGGCTGACCTCGCGCTACGTCCGCTCGCACGGCTTCAACTACCGGACGGTGCTGATCGTGGGCACCAACGACGCGGCGCTGCGGATCGCGGAGTCGATCCACGGCCACCGTTTCTGGGGGTACCGCATCCTCGGCTTCATCCGCAACGGGCACGCCTGGGAGGAGTCCTGGCCCTCCCGCTACCCGATCCTCGGCGAGATCGAGGACATCCCGCGGATCGTCGAGAGCCACGTGGTGGACGACGTCATCTTCGCCGTCCACCGCCGGGAGCTGGACCGGCTGGAGGAGCTCTTCCTGAGCCTGCAGGAGCAGGGGATCCGCACCCGCTTCGCCATGGACCTCTTCCCGCACACCCGGGCGCGCGTGGAGCTGGAGGACCTGGACGGCGTGCCGCTCCTCTCCTTCGCCACCACGCCCACCAGCCAGCTCCAGCTCATGACCAAGCGGGCGCTCGACGTGGCGCTCGCCGCGCTCCTCCTCCTCATCGGGCTGCCGATCGCGGGGATGATCGCGCTGACGATCAAGCTGACCTCCCGGGGCAACGTCCTCTTCCGGCAGACCCGCTGCGGCCTGAACGGCCGCTCCTTCACCCTCTACAAGTTCCGCACGATGGTGGAGGGCGCCGAGGAGCGCCGCCGCGAGCTGATGCACCTCAACGAGATGAACGGCCCGGTCTTCAAGCTGAAGAGCGATCCGCGGGTGACGAGGCTGGGGAGGCTCCTCCGCCGCTTCAGCCTCGACGAGCTGCCGCAGCTCTGGAACGTGCTGCGGGGGGACATGAGCCTGGTCGGCCCCCGGCCGCCGATCCCCGAGGAGGTGGCCCAGTACCAGCGCTGGCAGCGCCGCCGCCTGGCCATGAAGCCCGGCCTCACCTGCCTCTGGCAGATCAGCGGACGGAACGACGTCGATTTCGACCGCTGGATGCAGCTCGACCTCGAGTACATCGACTCCTGGTCGCCGATGCTCGACCTCAAGATCCTGCTGAAGACGGTCCCCGTGGTGCTGTCGGGGAGAGGCGCGTCGTAGGACCAGCCGTCCCCTCCTTCCACTTGTGACAGGATAGGTCCGCGCGGTGGAAGGAGGTGCTTCATGCCTGAAGGTCCGCTCTCTCCCGAAATCCTGCGGCAGATCGACGCGTGGTGGCGCGCGGCCAACTATCTCTCCGTGGGGCAGATCTACCTGTACGCCAATCCGCTGCTCAAGAAACCGGTCACCATCGAGGACATCAAGCCCCGGCTGCTCGGACACTGGGGGACGACCCCCGGCCTCAATTTCATCTGGGTGCACCTGAACCGCGTCATCAAGGCGCGCGATCTCAGCCTGATCTACGTCTGCGGCCCCGGCCACGGCGGCCCCGGCATCGTGGCCAACGCCTACCTCGAAGGGACCTACAGCGAGATCTATCCCGACGTCTCCCAGGATGAGGAGGGGATGCGCCGCCTGTTCAAGCAGTTCTCCTTCCCCGGCGGCATCCCGAGCCACGCGGCCCCCGAGACCCCCGGCTCGATCAACGAGGGGGGGGAGCTCGGCTACTCCCTCTCCCACGCCTACGGCGCCGTGTTCGACAACCCGGACCTGATCGCCGCCTGCGTCATCGGCGACGGCGAGGCCGAGACCGGCGCCCTGGCCACGAGCTGGCACTCGAACAAGTTCCTCAACCCCGTCTACGACGGCGCCGTGCTCCCCATCCTCCACCTCAACGGCTACAAGATCGCCGGCCCCACCGTGCTCGCCCGCATCCCCCACGAGGAGCTCGACGACCTGATGCGCGGCTACGGCTACGCCCCCTATTACGTGGAAGGGGACGAGCCCGAGGCCATGCACCAGCGCATGGCCGGGGTGATGGACGAGGTGTTCGACGAGATCCGGCGCATTCAGCGGGACGTCCGCGAGAACGGCTTCCGCGAGCGCCCCCGCTGGCCGATGATCGTGCTCCGCTCCCCCAAGGGGTGGACCGGCCCCAAGATCGTGGACGGCAAGCCGGTCGAGGGGACCTGGCGCGCCCATCAGGTGCCGATGGCCGAGATGGCCGCCAATCCGGAGCACGTGAGGATGCTCGACGAATGGATGCGCGGCTACCGCCCCGGGGAGCTGTTCGACGAGCGCGGCCGGCTCCGTCTCGAGATCGCGGCGCTCGCCCCTCAGGGGGAGCGGCGGATGAGCGCCAACCCCCACACCAACGGCGGCGCCGTGCTGCGCAACCTCCGGATGCCCGGCTTCCGCGACTAC
>Ga0308176_10002104_pt1 | contig 12452 bp, 12 predicted proteins | sample PhyCR2_3_FD_203890 | JGI IMG/M metagenome (GOLD analysis project Ga0308176, IMG submission 203890) | Soil microbial communities from UC Gill Tract Community Farm, Albany, California, United States - DLSLS.C.R2 | ecosystem: Environmental > Terrestrial > Soil > Agricultural land | place: USA... | reverse complement strand
CGCCCCCGACGAGGAGGCCGCGGCCGACACCGAGCACCTGCGCGACCGGCTGCGCAAATGGTGCGAGAACGGGCTGGCGAGGATCACCGCCGACGTCGAGGCGCTGCAGATGCACAAGGCGGTGCGGAACATCACCCGCCTCTTCGAGCGGATCCAGGATTTCGAGAAGCGCGTCGTCAAGCGTCGGGGAAGCCTCGGACGGGCGGATGCCGAGGCGCAGCTGGCAGCGCTCGTCCTCCTCGCGCGGACCCTCGTCCCCTTTGCTCCGCACACGGCCGAGGCGCTGCTGGTGGCCGCCGGGGTGGACGAGGGCGCCGAGTCGGTCGGCCGCTGGCCCGAGACGGCCGAGATCCCGGTCGCCCCCGCGCCGGCCGCGTAGTCGACCTCGAGCCTCGAACCTCCGAACGAACAAAGGCTCTTGATTGCTACACAGAGTTGTGTTATGAATTCCCTCACCGGGGGATCAACCGGTGAAGGAGGCGGGGCTCTCTCGGAATGGGAAACCGCCTTGGGGTGGCAAAGGAGGACCAGTCCTGAGCCGGGATCTAACAGTCATGACGGATCTCGGTCACGCCGGCTCGGCCGGCGTCGCCCCGCCTCCCTTCGCCTTCCAGCGAATGCCCCCGCCGGAGGAGCGACAGCGCTCGCCTCAGGCGTCTGGAGGCCGCTCAACCACGAAGCAGCGGCGCGCAGGCAGCCAGGAAACGCCGGCGCAAAGCTGGTCCGTGCTCGTCTCCAGAATCGCCGCCAGCTTCACGATCGTGGCCATCCGCGGCTCCCGCCCCGCCCGCTCGAGCAGCGAGACCTCGGTCCGGTGCAGGTCGCAGCGGTACCCGAGCTCTTCCTGCGAGAGGCCCGCACCGAGGCGGGCGCGACGGAGGTTGGCGGCGAAGCGCTCCTGGGGGCTCATGCGCCGCCGATTCTCCGGCCTGCGGACAGAAACTCTACAGACAGGGAATTCCCGCCTTGCGGGGACGGCTGGGTCCGCTACCTTCCTGGGGGCAGCTAGGAGCCGATCGGGCATCTTTTACGCAGGATGCATTGTGCAAAGGAGGAGTCATGAGTGACGCGGCAGATCCGCATCCCGCCGGGCCCTACGGGCCCCGGACCAGCTCCTGCGCCACCGAACTCGTCTGCCGCGACTGCGGATATCGCACGCCGCTGCTCGACACAGCCTTCAAGTGCCCGGCCTGCGGCGAAGGGCTCGACGTCGACTACGACTACGAGCGGGCCCGCGGGCTGATCGCCGAGCGGCCCCTGGCCGAGCGTCCGTGGAACGTCTGGCGGTTCGAGGAGCTGCTGCCGATCGTCAGCCGCCGCGCTCAGCAGCGCGTGGCGGCTTTCGCCGGGAAGACCCCGCTGATCCACGCCGAGCGCCTCGGCGCCGAGCTCGGGCTCAGCAACCTCTACCTGAAGGACGACTCCACCAACCGTCCGTCCCTCTCCTACAAGGACCGAGTGGTCGGGATGGCGATCGCGCGCCTGCTCGAGCTGGGCAAAGACGAGGTCGGCTGCGTCTCCACCGGCAACGTCGGCACCGCCGTGGCGGCGCTCGCGGCGCAGGCGGGCGCCACCCCGTACATCTTCTATCCCGGCAACATGGAGAAGGGCAAGGCAAAGGCCTGCCGTGCGCTCGGCGCTCAGGTCTGCCAGCTCGACGGCAACTACGACGAGGCCAACCGCGCCTGCCGCGAGCTGGCGATCACCACCGGCATGGAGTTCGCGAACATCACCCTGCGCCCGTTCTACGCCGAGGGGGCGAAGACGATGGCCTTCGAGGTCGTCGAGGAGCTCGACTGGCGGGCGCCCGACCACTTCGTGATTCCAGCGGCGGGGGGGACGCTCTCCTCGCGCGTCCACAAGGGTCTGCTCGAGCTCGAGAAGGTGGGGCTGGCCGAGACCGCCGGGTCGAAGATCAACGTCGCTCAGGCCAGCGGCTGCTCGCCGATCGCCACCGCGATCGTCGACGGCGGCGAGATCGTCTCCCAGTCGCCGGAGACGATGGCCCACTCGCTGGCGATCGGGGCGCCCGGCGACGGCTGTCTGGTGGTCGACGCCGTCCGCTCCCGCGGCGGCTCGGCCGCGACCGCCTCCGACGAGGAGATCTTCGCTGCGATCGACCTGCTCGGGGCCACCGAGGGAATCCTCACCGAGCCCGCCGGCGGCACCACCATCGCCTCCACCGCGCGGCTCGCCCAGGAAGGGAAGATCGGCCCCGACGAGGTGGTCGTCGCCGTGATCAGTGGCAACGGGCTGAAGACCCTGCAGGAGCACCCCGACAAGCCCTGGCCGGAAATGGTGCCCTGCGAAGTGTCGGCGATGGAGGAGCTGCTGACGGAGTTCCGCGGCGCGGCAGCCGCGGCGCCGCGCTGAGGTGAGCGAGCCGCCGCCGGTCGAGGGCGTCACCCACCGCCGGGTCGCGGCGCGGGGGATCGAGTTCCACGTCGCCGAAGCGGGGAGCGGGGAGAGCGCGGTGCTCTGCCTCCACGGCTGGCCCCAGCACTGGTACGAGTGGCGCCACCTGATGCCGGCGCTGGCGGAGCGCCGCCGGGTGCTGGCCCTCGACCTGCGCGGCTTCGGCTGGTCCGACGCCCCGGGCGACGGCTACGAGAAGGAGGAGATGGCCGACGACGTCCTCGCCGTGCTCGACGAGCTCGGCATCGAGCAGGTCGATCTCGTCGGTCACGACTGGGGCGGGTGGATCGGCTTCCTGTTGTGCATGCGCGAGCCGGAGCGCTTCCGACGCTTCCTCGCCCTCAACATCCTGCCGCCCTGGACCAGCTTGAGGGCGATGGCGCCGCACCTTTGGCGGTTCTGGTACCAGTGGCTGATCCTCAGCCCCGGGCTCGGCTACCACCTCCATCGCAGTGGCCGCTTCGTGCCAAAGGTGCTGGTCGGCGGGTCGGAGCGGCGCGAGGTTTGGGACGCGGCGACCCTCGCCGCCTTCTCCGAGCGCTTCACGGAGCCGGCGCGGGCGCGGGCGGCGGTGCAGATGTACCGCGTGTTCAACTTGCGCGAGGTGCCGGCGATTGCCCGCGGGCGCTACGCGCGAGCCCGCCTGCGGGTCCCGACCCGGCTCCTCTTCGGCACCGGGGACTCGGCGCTGCGGCACGAGATCCTCGCCGGCACCGAGCGGCAGGCCGACGAGATGCAGATCGAGCGCGTCCCGGGCTGCGGCCACTTCATCGCCGACGAGCTCCCCGACCTGGTGGCCAAAGAAGCCCGCGCCTTCTTCACCTGATCCGCGCCTCCTCGAGGTCCAAGTCCCGCTCGATCTGCCGCATCGTCTGGTTGCGCAGACGCCCCGCTCCGCGTAGCGCCAGCAGTTCCTCGCGCTCGACCCCGATCAGCTCGCGGCGCAGCTCGCCGTAGTCGGCCAGCCGCTGCTCGCGGGCGGCCTGCCCGGGGTCCTCGCCGCCGAGCACCGCTTGGCACATCCGGAATCGCGCCCGGTAGAGGTCGCGCAGCCGCCTCAGCTGAGCCTCGCTGGCGCGGTCGTCCCCCTCGATCTCGTCGAGCCGGTCGAGGGCCGACTGCGCCGCCTCCATCCTGGCGACGGCCTCTTCGTCGCTCCAGCGGCGCGGCTCCTCCAGCCGCAGGGCGCGTACCACGAACGGCAGCGAGAGGCCCTGGCCGACGAGCGTGACGAGGATCAGGGCGAAGGTGAGGAAGATGATCTGCGGCCGCCCGCCGACGCTCAGCGGCACCGCCAGGGCGGCGGCGAGGGACACCGCCCCCCGCATGCCGCTCCAGCCGACGGCGAACCGCTCTCCCGGCGTTTCGCCGGCATCGGAGCCGATCGCGAAGACGAAGGCGAGCCGGGTGAGGATCGAGGCGAGGGCGATCGCGGCGACCGGCCAGAGCAGGTCGGACACCCCGGAGGAGCTCTGTTCGAGGGTGTCGACCACGCCAGGCAACTGCAGGCCGAGGAGGACGAAGAGCGTGATCTCGAGGCCGAAGACCAAAACCCCCCAGAAGGCGACCGCGCTGAGGCGGATGTCGGCGTCAAGCGAGCGCGGGGAGCGGTAGCCGGCGTAGACGCCGGCCACCACCGCCCCCAGGATGCCGGAGACGTGCAGCTCCTCGGCGCCGATGTAGGCCCCGTAGGCGGTGAGGACCGAGAGGAAGATCGAGAGCGCGGCGTCGGTCTGGCGGCGGACGATCAGATCCGAGAAGGCGCCCACCGCGAGGCCGACCACGATGCCGCCGGCGGCCACCCCGACGAACTCCAGCGCCGCGTGGCCGAGCGCGAAGGAGCCGCCGACAGCGACCCCGACCGCGATCCGGTAGAGGACCAGGGCGGTGCCGTCGTTGATCATCGACTCCCCTTCGACCAGCAGCCGCACCCGCTCCGGCGCGCCCAGCCGGCGGAAGATCGAGGTCGCCGCGACGGCGTCGGTCGGAGCGAGCACCGCTCCCAGCACCGCCGCCTCGGCCCAGCTCAGCTGCGGCACCGTCGCGTGGGCGACGACGGCGACGGCGGCTGCGGTGAGGAACACCAGCCCCACCGCCAGCAGGGCCAGCGGACGCATCACCGCCCGCAGCTCCTGCGGCGAAGTGCGCCAGCCGGCGGCGTAGACGAGCGGCGGCAGGAAGACGAGGAAGACGGTGTCCGGGTCGAGCTCCACGTCGGGAAGGTCCGGCACCAGGGCGATCGCCAAGCCGCCGAGGACGAGCACGATCGGCGCCGGGATCTTGCCGAAGTCGGCCACCCGCACCAGCAGCGCCGCGGCGAGGAGGAGGATCAGCAGCGACTCGACGTTGTCCACCGGCACATAACATCGCTTCCGTGGACGAACTGCTCTCACCCCCGCTCGAGCAGCTCGACCACCTCCGCGGCGAGCCGGGCGCGCCGCTGGAGCTGGTGATGTTCGGCGACTTCCAGTGCCCCTTCTGCCTGGGCGCGCAGTCGATCCTGCGGCGGGTGAGAAAGCGCCTCGGCGAGCGCCTCGTCTTCGCCTTCCGCCACCTGCCGATCCCCGAGCGCCACCCGTTGGCGCCGATGGCGGCCGAGGCCAGCGAGGCCGCCGCGGCGCAGGGCGCCTTCTGGGAGTACCACGACGCGCTCTACGCCGCCCAGCCGAAGCTTTCTCGGGAGACGATGCTGGCGGTGGCTGGCGACCTCGGACTCGACGTCGAGCGGCTCGTCGGGGAGCTCGACGCAGGCATCCACCGCGACCGGGTCGAGCGCGACCTCGCCTCGGCGCAGGCCAGCGGCGCGACCGGAACCCCCACCTTCTTCGCAAACGGGATCCGCCACCTCGGCGCCTACGACGCCTCCTCGCTGATCGAGGCCCTGGAAACCGGCGTGTAGAACCTGCCTATACTGGGACGGAGTGTCCAGGGGGGATTCTCAGCGGAGAAGCGTCAAAGGGCTCGCGCTCGGCGTCCTGGCCGCGGCGTGCCTGCTGCTCGCCCCCGCCGATTCGTGGGCTGCCGAAGGCTCTATCTCAGGCACCGTGAAAGAGGCGGGCAGCTCGAACACGGTGGGCGGGGTAGCCGTTTGCGCCGCGCTGTTGGGCGGCGGAACTCCCCGGCGGCAGACGCTCGTCGGCTGCGCCCAGACGCCCGCGGACGGCACCTACACCATCGGGTCGCTGCCTGCGGGGGAATACGCCGTGCTGTTCGAAGGCGAACCGAGGGGCTATTTCTTCCAGTACTACGACGGCAAGTCCTCGACCGAAGAACCGACGCCGGTCACGGTGGGCACCGCAGACGTCCCCAACATCGACGCCGAACTGGTGCGCGGCGGTCAGATCGCGGGAGTGGTGAAGGCGGCCGCCAGCGGCGAACCGGTGGAAGGCGTCGGCGTCTGCGCTTGGACCCTCACTGGACAGCTGAGCCGCTGCGCCATTACCGGACTACAGGGCGCGTACATGGTCGGCCCGCTCCAAGAAGGCATGTACAAGGTGGAATTCTCGCCCGAATCGAGCCTCGCTTGGACGCTGCTGCCCGAGTTCTATTCGAACAAGGCGACGATGGCCGAAGCCGATCCCGTCCTCGTCGAACTGGGGAGAATCCGGACCGGTATCGACGCGATGCTCGAGGCCACCCCCGAACCGCCGCCCTCGACGCCTGCAAATCCCGTCGAAAGCTTGCCGCCGCCGCCGTTCGTGATCGAAACGGCGAGCCAGCCGCAGGCACCGCCGCTCAAATGCCGCAAGGGATTCCGCAAGCGGCGAGTCAACGGAAAGCTCCGCTGCGTCAGGGTGAAGCACCGCCACCGTCATCGCCGCCACCATCACCATTCCTCGCCGCGCTAGAGCCAGGCTCGGGCGATGCGGGCGCTGGTGCAGAGGGTCAGCCAGGCTGCGGTAGACGTCGAGGGCGAGCGGGTCGCCCAGATCGGGCCGGGCATGGTGGTGCTGCTCGGCGTGGCAGCCGGCGACGGCGAGGGAGAGGCCGACCGCCTCGCCGAGAAGGTGCGGGCGCTGCGCATCTTCGACGACGCTGAGGGCCGCATGAACGAGCCGCTCGGCGAACGCGAGGTGCTCTGCGTCAGCCAGTTCACCCTCTACGGCGATGCGCGCCGGGGCAACCGCCCCAGCTACACGGCCGCGGCACGGCCCGAGGCGGCGGCGCCGCTCTACGACCGCTTCTGCGAGCGGCTCGGCGCGAAGCAGGGAGTGTTCGGCGCCTGCATGGGCGTCGCCCTCGTCAACGACGGGCCGGTGACGCTGATGCTGGAGGTGAGCCCGCCTGCGCCGAGAGCCTGAGGTCCAGCTCCCGCACGCGGGGCTGCGAGTGCCCTCCTTCGCCCGGCGCCCCGCTCCAGGCAAGGGCCGCCGCAAAGCCCGCGCCGATCGAGACCTCCCCGAGCGACCACCGCGCGGCGGCCGCGGCGGGGGCGAGGATGACGGCCTCGGGCCCGGTGGTGACCTCGACGCTGTCGAGTCCAGCCGCGAGTCCGGTGCCGGTCGCCTTCAGGACGGCCTCCTTTCGCGTCCAGCAGCGGTAGAAGGCGAGCAGGCGCTCCTCTCCCTCCAGCTCGAGGATGGCTGCCGCCTCGCTCGGCAGGAACCGGCGCTCGGCGAGGCGTCGCAGCCGCGGGAAGTCGCGGGTCTCCTCGAGATCGATCCCTACCGGGCCCCGGTCTGAGATCGCGATCAGGCAGACCTCGCCGCTGCGGGAGGTGCTGAACCAGCAGGGTGGGGGGGAGCCCGGGAGCGAGGGCTTGCCGGCTGGCCCGAGTTCGAACTGCAGCGTGTCGGGGGAGAGGCCGAGGTGGCGCCCCATCGCGATCCGCAGGCCGAGCCGCGCCACCGCCCGGCGCCGCCAGGCGCGAGCCGGCTGAGCGGGGCGCCGCTCAGCCTCGGCGGGCGCCAGCACGGCTGCAGCGCCTGTCTCGATCAGCCCGCGCGGCTGGCGGAGGTCGAGCTGCCAGATCTGCACCCGCTGATCCCGGCAGCCGTCGCGGCTTCGCGGAGCTTCCTCAGTCACCCACTCCCAAGGCGGTCAGCAGAACCAGGACGAGCGTGGTGGCCGCCAGGATCCCGTGTGCGCCCACGATCGGGAGCGGGAAGTGCTGCTCGGCCGGCACGTCCGCCTCAACCGGTGATGCAGCCTCGACGGGTGCTGCGGTCCCCGCGCCGGCGGGCGCGGCGCCCGCGGCCCCTGCCCGCTGGCGGCGCTGCAGCCAGATGGCGAACATGGCGAATCCGAGGCTGGCGACGACCAGCAGCAGCACGAACGCGATCCAGGCGAGCGCGTCGGAATCGGACGCGACGTAGATGATCCACAGCACGAGGCCGGTAGCCGCGATCGCCATGTGGCCGAAGATCAGCGGCGGGCGAATGTGCTGGCCGGGCCGGTCCGCCTGCCGCTGACCGCCGCGCTGCAGCCAGATGCCGAGCAGACCGAAACCGCCGAGCGCCGTGATGACCCAGAGAATCAACGCAGCCCACTTCATTTGATGTGCTCCTCTCTGTCGTTTCCCATGACTCGGGTGCCGTGCACGAAGACGAGCGAGCCGCCAAGCCAACCGCCCAAGGTGAGGACCGCGACGCCGACGACGGTCAGGATGAGCCCCGCCGTGGTGACTTCGCCGTCCTGGTAGCCGGGGTGCTGCTGCCACGCGGCGAGCGCGAAGAGGGCGACCGCGGAGAGCATCGCGCTCAGGTGCCAGGTCGCGGTGCGCCAGCGCCGCGACCCCCACTCGATGGCCAGCCAGTCGACGAGCCCGGTCAGGGCGGTCGGAACGGCGACGATCAGGCCGCCGAGCAGCGCCAAATAGGTCGCCTTGGCGGCCGCTTCTTCCACGCCTCCAGCGTAGCCCACGATCGCAAGCCCGCCGGCAAGGACGAACATCCCGATCGTCGCGTCGGTGAGCGGCGGGTGAAGAGGATGCCCGGGCAGGCCCCGAATCAACGCCATCGGATCGAAGCGTCGCCTCTCCACGGCCGGTTAGCTGCTCCCAGACGCCGATTTCTTACGCGATCGGCACGACATGTGAAGACACTACCCGGTGCGGAGGCGCAAATTGCGCATTTCCTGCTCCCGTCTGCCCTCGATCGGCTGATTTCAGCCGACCGCGATCGTCTTCGAGGTGGCTGCAAGGCAGGTCGTGCCCGCTGCACTCGCCGTCCCGCTTTTGGCGTAGAAGCGCCCGGTGGCCCTCCTGACCTTGATCGAGTACCTGCCGCTCGCGTAGGTCGCGGCGCTGCCGACCTTCGCATCCCTTCCCTTCCTCTTCCTGAAGAGGAGAATCCTCTGGCCGGAGACGCACGGCGGCGATTCGGAGACCAGCCTGCCGCGAAACGCGTGCTTCTTCGACGAATAGGCGATGCTCAGCGTTCGTCGGACCGAAGTGGGCGCAGCGGCTACCGAGGCCTGGGGGCTCGGCGTCTGCTGCGGCGTCGACGTCTGTCCCGGCGTCGAGGTCGGAGGCGTCTGTGGTGGCGGTTCGACGCTCGTGTCGACATAGGTTTTGAATCCCTGCTGTCGCGGCGCACGGCCGCTCGGGAGCCGGTTCAGCCATGCCGGAGGAGGACTCGAACCCCCGACACGCGGATTGTGATTCGCGCAAAATGAGCAGCGATGCGGTTTCTCCGCCGCCGCTCGTTCTGCTGGATGCTCTCCGTTTCTGGCGGAACTCTTGAGTTCGGTCCACCGCCCGGTCCACCGTTCCCACCGCGCCCGGAACGAAAAGAGGGGAGAGGATGAGAGCTCTCGCCCCCTTGATGTCTAGATAGGTCGGCGGCCCGAGCGCTGGCGTAAGCTAGAGAGGAGCGGTTATGGCAGATGCACAAGAAATCGAGCTGGTCTTCGAGCCCCAGGACGAGGGCGGCTACCACGTCTACGCCCCCGACCTTCCCGGTCTTCATACCCAAGGAGACGACCTCGAGGACGCGATGGCGAACGCCAACGAGGCGGTCGCCCTCTACGTCGAGGGCCTGCGCGAAGACGGCGAGCCGCTCGACAGCGGCGTTATCCGCCGCACGATTCCCCTGCCGGCGTGACCCCGCGCCAGCCGGTCGTCTCCGGCGAGCGCCTGATCAAGGCGCTGCGCAAGGAGGGCTGGGAAGTCGTCCGCCAACGCGGCAGCCATGTCCGCTTGAAGAAGGCGGGGCGCCGACATGCCCTCGTCGTCCCGCTGCACCGGGAACTCCGTCGCGGCACCCTCGCCGGCATCTTGCGCGATGCCGACCTCAGCGCCGACGAGCTGCGGCGCCTGCTCGACTAACCGGAGATCAGGTCGCGGAACTCGGTCATCCCTTTGGCTCCGAGGAGGTTCACGACGACGGTGGCATCGGAGCGAGCTTGGTCGTCGCCAGAGTCGAGAACCGCTGCCAAGGTCTGGCGCACCTCGTCGACGGACCCGAGCACCGACCAGCCTTCGGGGTCGGTGACGATCATCAGCCGCAGGATCTCAACGACCTCGCGCGGGTGCCCACCCGCCATCCGGGGCAACGGCTCATAGACAACGTGGTCCGGGTCGAGCGGGACGCCCAGCTCAAGAACGCGCCGGCCTTGGGCGAGCAGCCAAGCGTTTTCGAGCTGGTGGGCGCCGAACCAGGCGCCGAACTGTCCAAGTGATTCCTGCTCCGTTTGGCCTTGGTCAATAATCCACGCCCAGGTCTCAACCATGCGGACTCGCACCTCCTCGGAGAGCCGCGGGTTGCCGTGTTCCAGCGACCAACCGATGTCGCGGATCACATGCTTTCTGATCTCGACGGGGGCAGCGCTCCAGTAGCGGGCGAAGACGCCGTCGGCGGCGAGGTCGATCGTGTCGGAGAAGAGGAGGTAAATGAGGTGCTCGCCGAGGTGCTCCAGTGGGTTCCCCGCCATGTAACGCTCCTCGTCGAACACCTCGAAGCGCTCGACGGCGAGGTCGTAGCTGTCGCGCAGGATCTCGAAGACTGAGATCCAGGCGCGGTTGAAGACGACGTAGGCGTTCCAGGCGGCGGAGAAGAAGCCCGCTGCCTCGGGGTCCGGCGGAAAGATCCTCGGCGCCAGGCTCGCCGCCCACTTCTCGTCCATCCGTACGAATTGGACGAACCACTGGCCGAGGACGGCGCGGATCGCGAGCGAGGTCTCGACCGCGAGGTCCAAGCGCCGATCTACCGTCTCGGCGAGCTCGGGCAGCGAGTTGATGCCCTCGAAGGCCTCGTCGGCTCCGAGCGCCCGCTCGACCCAGAGGGCGTAGCGGATAGCGGCGTGCAGAGCCTCGCCGCGAACGGAATTGATCGCCACCGTTGCCGGGTCGTTTCCTTCGTCGCGCTCGGGCAGGGGGTCCGGGTCGCCGAGGTGGGGCTCGATCAGTTTCCAAACCCGCGCACGTTCCTCAAAGGGGATTTCGGCGTTAACCTCGTTGAGTCCGTCGGAGAGCAGGCTGACGATCGTCCGGCGTAGCCAGTTCGTCGGAGCCTCCTCTCCTTTGGGCTCGGTGTCGGCCTCCGGCTTCGCTACTACCAGCTCGCAGAGGTCGATGACCGGCGTCCAGGCGAAGTCCACTTTCTCCCGAACCGCTTTGGCGAGCCCACCGAGGAGGCCGCGCACGTAGTCGGGGTCGAGGTCGGCAAACTCAGTGGCGACCGCGGCAAATCCCTCGGCGTCTTTTTCAACCGCGACCTCGAGGATGCGGCCGAGGCCCTTCTTCGCGTCGTCTTCAGGTCCGCCCTCGGGCACCCACGTCCGCAGCGTCTCGATGACGCCGGCGGGTCCCATCTCCGCCAGCTCCTCGGCGCTGTAGGGCGATTTCGGGCCGGTCCAGTGCGTGATGACCGAATGGAAAGTTGGGTGGTCAGGCTTGCCGAACTCGTCCAGCAGAGGCTCGTATGCACCCCTCGCCTCGTCGTCGAGATGCCCGGCGATGAGGGCGTAGCGTTCGAGTCGCCAGTAGCGGCGGCGGGTCTCCAGTTCCTCCTCGGAGATGCCGCGTTCTTCTTGGAAGGCCGTTAGCTTGCGGTCGGGACCGGCCGCGATTAGGGCCAGAATCGGCGCTCGCTGCTCGGAATCGAGATCGCTGAAGCGCTGTCGCAGGAGTTCGGCGTACTCGTGCCAGGCGCCGACGTCGTCGATCCGCTGCTCGTCGTTGAGTGCGTCGGCGACCTGCTCATTTGAGCCTAGGCGGGCGAGGACGAAGAGCGCGAGGCGGCGGAAGAGTGAGGCGTCGTGGCGGCCCAGCTCGGCCAGCACCAGGTCTCGGGCCTCGGGCCCTTTCTCGGCCTCGGCGAGCGCCGTGTCGCGGACCGCCTCGATCAGCGTGTCGAGCAGGCTGTTGCCGGAGTTCTGCGCGTGGTCCTCGATCGCCGCGCGCCAGATGTAGGTGGGGTCGAAGCTCGAGCCTTCGACGAAGCCCAGCTCGATCACGTCGCCAAGCCGATGGCAAAGGAAGCTGAAGGCCTTTGCGGGCTCGGCGGCCATCATCGGTGGCCACGCCTTCTCCAGAATCCTCGCGTACTCCCAGTCGCCCACCAGCGCGACGGCACGGTGGCGGGAGGCCTGACTCTCATGCTCGGGTGCCATTGAGATCTTCAGCAGCGTTCCGGCCAGTCCGAAGGCGGCCTTGACCTCACCTTCCTCCGCCAGGTGGGCAAGGAGGTCGCCGGCTGGGCGCGGGAGGGAGACGAGATGCCCGTCGTAGCGGGAGAGCCAGCGCTGCTCGCGCTTGGCAATTCGAGTCGCGAGCTCACCCGGTAGAGCGGTGGCGGCGACGATGATGTCCTGGTGGACGCGGGGATTGGAAGTCTCGGGGATGCGCTCGATCGCCTCAACCACCAACTCGGGGGCTTCGGCGGCAATCCTCGCCAGGTACTGCGACTCGGGCCAGTTCGGGAACCGGAACCAGGTCTGGCCCTCGTCGGTCATTCCCGTTTCGGGCGGAGTGGGGTTCTGGAAGAAGCCCTCCTCGAGCAGGAAGGGGAGCCAGGCTGGGTCCTGCTGGCGCGAAAAGAAGTACTCGAGGTTCGCCGCACTCGAACGGATCAGTTCCACCTTCTCGGCGCGAGTGC
>Ga0308176_10002101_pt1 | contig 12457 bp, 10 predicted proteins | sample PhyCR2_3_FD_203890 | JGI IMG/M metagenome (GOLD analysis project Ga0308176, IMG submission 203890) | Soil microbial communities from UC Gill Tract Community Farm, Albany, California, United States - DLSLS.C.R2 | ecosystem: Environmental > Terrestrial > Soil > Agricultural land | place: USA... | reverse complement strand
GGAAAACGTCGCAATCGAAACCGACCGCCTGATCCTGCGCCTGCCGCGTCGCGAGGATTTCGACGCCTACGCCGGAATGATGGCCGACGAAGAGACCGCGCGCTGGATCGGCGGCCACATGACGCGCACTGCCGCATGGCGCAAGTTCCTGCAGATGCCGGGCGCCTGGGCGATCCAGGGATTCGCGATGTTCTCGATCGTCGAGAAGGCGAGCAACCAATGGATCGGACAAGCCGGTCCGTGGATGCCGGAAGGCTGGCCGGGAACCGAAGTCGGCTGGAGCCTGCGGCGCGAATTCACCGGAAAGGGCTACGCGCGCGAAGCGGCGACGGCGGCGATCGACTGGGCATTCGATACGCTCGGCTGGAGCGAAGTCATCCACAGCATCCAGTTGCCGAACAAGGCGTCGATCGCGCTCGCCGAGCGACTGGGTTCCGTGTATCGCGGAATGGATCGGTTGCCGCCGCCGTTCGAGGACGTCGAGATCGGCGTGTGGGCGCAGTCGCGGGCACAATGGATGGCTGCCAGGCAGCAACGCGAGGCGACGGCGTGATCACGCTGTATGGCTTCTCGCCCTCGGGCAATTGCCAGAAGGTCCGGCTGCTGCTGGAGCAGTTGGGACGCGAGTACCAGTGGATCGAAGTCGACAGCGCGAACGGCGCGACGCGCACGCCTGAATTTCTGGCGAAGAATCCGAACGGCAAGGTGCCGATGCTGGAAACCGACGACGGCCGCATCCTCGTCGAGTCCAACGCGATGCTGTTCTGGCTCGCCGAAGGCAGCGCATTCCTGCCGGACGACAGCTGGCAGCGCGCGCAGGCGCTGAGCTGGATGTTCTTCGAACAGTACAGCCACGAGCCCTACATCGCCGTCGCCCGTTTCATCTGCGGCTGGACCGAACTGGATTCGCCGCGCCGCGCCGACCTTCCCAAGCTGCGCGAACGTGGCCATCAGGCGCTCGCGGTGATGGAGCGGCACCTGCTCACGGCGCCGTGGTTCACGGGCAGCGAGTACGGCATCGCCGACATCGCCCTGTTCGCCTACACCGACGTGGCCGCCGACGGCGGTTTCGAACTCGCGCCGTATCCCGCGATCCGCGACTGGATGGCGCGCGTGCGCAACACGCCGGGTTTCGTTCCAATGCCGATGCTGGCGCCGGAAGCGCAGGATCTCATCCACCGATCGAACCCGTAGGGCAGGTTTCAACCCGCCTTCCGCAGCGTCGTCGTTCCCATGGCGGTTGAAACCCGCCCTACGAATCAAGAGCCCATGTCCGCCATCACCAAACCCATTCCCGCGCGCATGAAGGGCGTCAACCGCGCCGAGATCTGCGACGTCAACTTCCAGGAGTTCGTGCGCGACTGGAGCGGGCGCGCGGACGCGAAGCCGTCGCCGGATGAAGCGATCCTCGACGGCAGCGCGCTGGATGCGCGCGGATTCCGCGAGCTGTTCGAATCGCAGCTGATCAGCCGCCACCTCGACCTGATGGCGCGCGTGCTGCGCGTGCAGAACAAGGTCTTCTACACGATCGGTTCCAGCGGCCACGAGGGCAACGCGATGGTCGCGCGCGCGACGCGGCATACCGATCCGGCGTTCCTGCATTACCGCAGCGGCGGGTTCATGGCCGAGCGCTTCCGCAAGCTGCCTGGCATGGATCCGATCATGGATTCAGCGCTGTCGTTCGCCGCCAGCAAGGACGATCCCGCATCGGGTGGCCGCCACAAGGTGTGGGGCAGCAAGCCGTTGTGGGTGCTGCCGCAGACGTCGACCATCGCATCGCACCTGCCCAAGGCGTTCGGCACCGCGGTGGCGATCGAGCAGGGCAGGCGCATCGGTTGCCAGCTGCCGATCCCCGACGACAGCATCGCGATCTGCTCCTTCGGCGACGCCTCGAGTAATCATGCGACCGCGCAGACCGCGTTCAACGCCGCGGCATGGACCGCCTACCAGAAGCTGCCGGCGCCGGTGCTGTTCGTGTGCGAGGACAACGGCATCGGCATTTCGGTCAAGACGCCGACAGACTGGATCGCGCGCAACTTCCGCGATCGCGCCGACCTCGATTACTTCTTCGCCGATGGCCTGGATCTCGCTGCCGGCTATGGCGACGTGCAGGCCGCGGTCGAACACTGCCGCCGCACGCGACGGCCGACCTTCCTGCACCTGCGCACCACCCGGATCATGGGCCACGCCGGCACCGACTTCGAGATCGAATGGCGTTCGATCGAAGAGCTGTGCGCGGTCGAAGCGGGCGATCCGCTACTGCGCAGCGCCGCGATCGCGCTGGAATCCGGGTTGATGTCGAAGGACGAGATCCTTGCGCTTTACGAGGACACGCGGAAAAAGTGTTTCGCGGCCGCCGACGACGCCGACAGGCGCCCGCGCCTGACGAAACTGGAAGACGTCATGGCGCCGCTCGCGCCGTACACACCGGCGGCCGTGCAGGCCGAGGCCACGCGCGCGCCTGATGCCGACAAACGCATCGCGGCATTCGGCAGCGAAGCGAAACTTCCGGAGAAGCAGCCACCACGGCATCTCGCCATCCAGATCAACAACGCGCTGCACGATCTTTTCGCGAAATACCCGGAATCACTCCTGTTCGGCGAGGATGTCGCGCAGAAGGGCGGCGTCTACACGGTCACCAAGGGCCTGCACAAGGCGTTCGGCAATCGCCGCGTGTTCAACACGCTGCTCGACGAGACGATCATCCTCGGCCTGGCGCAGGGCTACGCGAACATGGGCATGCTGCCGGTGCCGGAGATCCAGTACCTGGCCTACCTGCACAATGCCATCGACCAGATCCGGGGCGAGGCGGCGAGCCTGCAGTTCTTCAGCAACGACCAGTACCGCAACCCGATGGTCGTGCGCATCGCCGGGCTCGGCTACCAGCGCGGATTCGGCGGCCACTTCCACAACGACAACTCGGTGACGGCGCTGCGCGACATCCCGGGTCTCGTCGTCGGTTGCCCGTCGCGTGGCGACGACGCGGCGATGATGCTGCGCACCCTGGCGGCGCTGGCGAAGGTCGACGGTCGCGTCTGCGCCTTCCTCGAGCCGATCGCCCTGTACATGACCAAGGATCTCTACGAAGCGGGCGATGGTGGCTGGCTGACCGAATATCCGTTGGCCGACAGCGCATTGGTGTTGGGCGAAGAACGCGTCTACAACGCCGACGCCAGTGACTGTGTGATCTTCAGCTTCGGCAACGGCATCCCCATGAGCCTGCGCGCGGCGCGCGCGATCGAAGCGAAGCATGGCTGGAAGGTGCGCGTGGTCGACCTGCGCTGGCTGGTGCCGCTCAACGAAGGCGCGATCGCGAAGCACGCTGCTGAATGCAAGCGCATCCTCGTCGTCGACGAGGGCCGCCACAGCGCCGGCGTGGGCGAGGGCGTGATCACCGCCATCACCGAAGCCGGCCACGGCGCCAAGCCTTTGAAGCGCGTCGTCGGCGCAGATACGTTCACGCCGCTCGCGGGTGCTGCGTTCCTCGTGATTCCGTCGGACGACGAGATCATCGCAGCGGCGGATTCGCTCGCGCGCTGAGGTCTGTCAGGTCCACTGGCCGCGCGCCTGGCTGCGCGGCCGGCGGATCGAATTTCATCTGCCGCATCAATGCGATGAACCGCGGTTCGGAGCGGATGTCGTTCCAGCGGGGATCGACCTTGAGGAAGGTCATGCGCCAATCGCGCGTCCGGTACGCATCCTCCAGCAACGCGAGCGTCGAGCCTGTTTCCCCCAATGCGTTGTGGACGACGGCCAGCAGGTAAGGGCCGACGTAACGGGTGGCCTTCGCCTTCTCCAGTTCGGCCAGCTGGCGCCTCGCCTCGGCGATGTTCCCGAGGTTTGCGTAGGCGCATGCCTTGTTGACGGTGTTCTCGAGGCTGTGGGAGCCGAGTCGCGCCGCGATGTCCGCCTCCGCGATCGCTTCCTTGTTCATGCCCATCTCCAGGTACGGCCGCTCGATGAACAGGTGGGGAAGCCAGAATTCCGGCAATGTTTCGATGGCCTTGCGCAGGTGGCGAATCGAGTCCTGATTCCTGCCGGCATAGAACAGGAATTGTCCGTGCAGCGCCCAGCGGCGCGGGCTCAGCGGATCGATGATCCCCGCGTGCGTGCTGAGCCGGATCGCATCCTCATGCCGGCCCAGGTTGGAGTAGGCGTGGGCGAGTTCGATGTTGGTGTCTTCCGAGTTCGGGGCGAGGTCGTAGGCCCGCTCCAGCTGCGCGATCGCCCTGTTCCAGTCCCAGTCGCTGAAGAACACGATCATGCCGAGCGCCACGTGGGCTTCGGCCAGCTCCGGCGCAAGCGCCACGGCTTTTTCGGCGGCGGCCTTGCCTTCCGCCATCCGCTCTGCCGGAGGCGCATCGGCGGACAGGACGTTCACCCTGTCGGCCGTGGCGATGCCGATGTAGGGCCATGGATAGTCGGGGTCGAGCGCGATCGCCTGCTTGAAATACTGAATCGCGATTCCGTAGTCGCGCGGCGTCAGCAGCTGCGCGTGATGGTTGCCCAGCAGGTACAGGCGATAGGCTTCGGTGTTCTGGGTATAGCGCCGCCTCGCGTTCGACAGCTTGGCGTCCACGGCGTTGGCGACGCGAACAGAGATCGAATCCTGGATGTCGAAAATGCCGGAGAATTCCTGGTCGAACTTGCCGGTCCACAATTGCCGGCCATCGTTCACCCGCCATAGCGACGCGGTGACGCGGACGCGCCCATCGGCTGTACTGATCGTGCCGTCGAGGACGGCATCGACCTTGAGTTCCTTTCCGGCCGCGATGGGATCCTGATCGAGGGAGCCGAACCTCCGCACCGTGCCGACGGGGCGGACGATGAGGTTGCTGTTGCCGAGCAAGCCGATCAGGGAGTCGGCCATCCCCAGCTCGAAAGCCTCGTTGCGCGCGCCTTCGGCGACAGGCTTGAAGGGAAGCACGGCCAGGGTCCGGATGGGTGCGGCCACTTCCGCGCGTGTCCCGGCCTTGTTGAAGAAGAGAACGCCAAGCGTCAGTACGAGGGCCGCAAGCCCCACGCCCGCGACTGCCATGGATAGGCGGCCCATGCGGCCGCCCGGAGGCACGACCGGTGCGGCTGCGGCGAGCCCGACGATGCCAGTGCGACCAGCATCCTGCTCCGAGGGTGGCTGCTGGACGGCGCCGTTGAACCTGTATCCCCGCCGCGGCAGGGTTTCCACGTAAGGCTTGCCGCCGGGGTCGTTGCCGAGCGTGTTCCTGAGGGTGTGGAGGTAGCCGTAGAGGTTCGATTCCTCGACCACCACGTTCTTCCAGACAGTGTCGAGCAGCTGGTTCTTGCTGACGATCCTGCCCCGGTGCTCGACCAGGACCAGAAGGATCTCGACGGCCTTGGGCGACAGCGGGATATCGCGGCCGTCGCGGAAAAGGAGGCGTTGACCGGCATCGAGCCGGAACCCATCGAACGCAAGGACATCGTCTGCGGCAGGGCTGTCCATGCGGTCGCGACCCGATAGCGTGTCCCACAACGATTCTAGTGCCTTCGCGACCGATTCCAGAAAAACTCAAGGAAAAATCCAGTGATCCGGCTTCCGCTCCGGTGCCAGGGTCGACGTTGAGCCAGTCGATGGCATCGGCGCGGATGCGGAGCTTCCCGCCCCGGCGAGCGCCATCGAACTGTTCCCTCACAAACCGAAAGGAGACCGGGCGATGAACTACACGATGGGATCGATTACGAAACAGGGCTTTCTTGCGCTTGCCATGTCACTGGTGCTGGCGCCCGCAATGGCCAGTGCCCAGCAGCCCCCAGCCGGGGCCGAGGGGATCACGGGTACCTGGAACCACCAGCTGACGATCCGGAACTGCGCGACCGGTGCGGCGCTCGTGCAAGGCTCGTCTACGAGTTCCTACGTCGAGGGCGGCGTGTACATGGAAGTGGCCCCGGCGCCCGGGCCGACGCTGCGCACCCCGGGGATTGGCGTGTGGAGGTATGTCGGCGGCCAGAAGTACGAGATGTCGATGAAGTATTTCCGCTACAACCCGGACGGATCCTTCGCCGGCAAGACCATCATCGATTCGAACATCACCCACCTGTTGAACGACACGCTGACGCAGGTGGCCGTCGTTCGGATCTTCAATCCGGCAGGAATCCAGGTGGCCAGCGGCTGCGCCACGCTGACCAGCACCCGCTTCACCGGGGCCGATTAGGCGGGAATCAGGCCTGGCGCATCGCGTTCGCCAGGCCCGAAAGCCACGGACGGCTTTCTACCGCGCCAAGCCATCGAGCAACGCGCGCTCATGCAATGCGATATCGCCGGCATGCAGCATCGATGCGTCGCCGCGATCCAGCGGCAGGACCGCCAGCGCGATGGAGCTTGCGTCCGTGGCGAGGCTGCTGACTACGGTTCCAAGCATCCGCTCGCCGGCGCGCACTTCGATGCCGTCGGCGACCGGACCCTCCGCGCCGAACAATGCCAGGCCGCGTTTCGCCTGTCCCAGGAAATGCGTACGCGCGACGATCTCCTGGCCGGGATAGCAGCCTTTCTTCACGCTGTAGCCGTGCAGCCGATCGAGCGACAACTGTTGCGGCGTCCATTGCCCCGCCTGTGATGCGCCCAGGCGCGGCAGGCCGTGGGTGAGGTCGTAGGCGTTCCATGCAGCGGCCGCATCGGCGTCGATTCGTCCGGTCTCCCGGCGGACGCACAACGTCCGGGGTGATGTCCTCGTGCCCATGTCGAGTTCGACGGAATCCTCCATGAATCCCAGCCGCGCTCCATCGGCAATCGAGGGCGGGGAAAAACTTCCGGACACGTGGCGGTCCTCGCGCACCGCCAGCGCGACCTTGCTGCGGAACACGAATCGTTGCAGCGCCGTCCGCAACTCGTCGGCATCCGCATCGGGCAGCAGCAACCACAGCGACTGCGCATCGAAGCGCAGCAGCGCGAACAAGGCGATCACGCGTCCCTTGGGCGTCAGCCAGCCGCTCCAGTGCCAGTGGCCGTCGGCCAGAGCCGCAACGTCGCTCATGAATTGCGCGTGCGCGAACTTCACCGCATCCGGGCCCTCGATCGCGAGGATCGAATGCCCCGGAAGGGCGAACGCGTGGGCTTGCGCAGGCGGCAGGTTGTCGTCCATCGGCGCCGGATTTACACTTGTGCGGCTAAGAGAGCTGAAATGATAGGCGAAACCCGCCCAGATCCCGTTCCCTCCACGGCACCGGCCGACATCGCCGGAACCGGGTCGGAGAAGACGCCGCCAGCGCCCGTGCCGGTGGAGATCGGTGGACGCGACGGCCCGGAGCCGACGCGCTACGGCGATTGGGAAAAGAACGGTCGCTGCATCGATTTCTGAAGATTTGCCGCTCGACGATCCACTGTTCGACGAACGATTGATTGCCGCCCGCGGCTTCCTGCCGCGCCAACCGCAAGGACGAGCCGTAACGATGGCGACCCGCGAACGTCCCACGTCACCGCACCTGCAGGTGTATCGCTGGCAGATCACGATGACGATGTCGATCCTGCATCGCGTCACCGGCGTCGCGATCACCGTCGGCGCCTTCGTCCTGGCATGGTGGCTGGTTGCGTTGGCCGAAGGCGGGGACCAGTACGCGCACGCGGCGGCGATCATCGCTTCGCCGTTGGGCAAGCTGCTGCTGTTCGGCTTTTCGCTGGCCCTCGTCTACCACCTGCTCAACGGCATCCGCCATCTGCTGTGGGACATGGGCTGGGGTTTCGATATTCCCGAAACCTACCGTTCCGGCTGGACCGTCGTCGTGCTGACGGTGGTGTTCACCGCCGCGATCTGGTTTGCCGCACTGCGGGGGCACGCATGAGCAACATCGGCACCGACGGCGCGCCGTCGCGCACGCCGCGCGAGGACTACCGCACGCCGCTCAAGCTTGCGCGCGGCCTGGGTTCCGGCAAGTCGGGGGTCAGCCACTGGTGGACGCAGCGTGTCACCGCGGTGGTCCTGGTGGTGCTGGTGCCCTGGCTGGTCGGACTGCTGGTCTCGCTTGTGGGCGCCGACCTGCAGTCGGCCCGGCTGGTCATTGCCCGGCCGTGGAACGCGATTCCGCTGGCGGCGTTCGTGATCGCCGCGTTCTGGCACGCCAAGCTCGGCATGCAGGTCGTGATCGAAGATTACGTCCACACCCGCTGGATCGAAATCACCTTGCAGCTGCTGGTGATCTTCGCCTGCGCGATCGGCGCACTGGCGTCGCTCTATGCGCTGGGCCACATCGCGATGCTCGTCGCCACGCTCACCCATTGACGCATTACAAGCCGGGCCCATGACCAGCGCTTACAAAATCATCGAACACAAGTACGACATGGTCGTCGTCGGCGCCGGCGGCGCGGGATTGCGCGCCACCTTCGGCCTCGCCCACAAGGGGCTCAACACCGCCTGCATCACCAAGGTATTCCCGACGCGCTCGCACACGGTCGCGGCGCAGGGCGGCATCTCCGCCGCGCTCGGCAACATGGGGCCGGACGACTGGCGCTACCACTTCTACGACACCATCAAGGGATCGGACTGGCTGGGCGACCAGGACGCGATCGAGTACATGTGTCGCGAGGCGATCCCCGCGGTGATCGAACTCGAGCACCAGGGCGTTCCGTTCTCGCGCACCGAAGAGGGCAGGATCTACCAGCGTCCCTTCGGCGGCATGACCACCGAGTACGGGAAGGGCACCGCGCAGCGCACCTGCGCTGCCGCCGACCGCACTGGCCATGCGATCCTGCACACGCTCTACCAGCAGTCGCTCAAGCACGATGCGCGCTTCTTCATCGAGTACTTCGCGCTCGACCTGATCATGGACGCCGACGGCACCTGCCGCGGCGTGCTCGCGCTGGACATGTCCGAGGGGACGCTGCACCTGTTCCGTGCGCATGGCACCGTGCTCGCGACCGGTGGTTACGGCCGCGCGTATTTCTCGGCGACTTCCGCGCACACCTGCACCGGCGACGGCGGCGGCATGGCGCTGCGCGCCGGGCTGGGCATGCAGGACATGGAATTCGTGCAGTTCCATCCCACCGGCGTCTACGGCGCCGGCGTGCTGATCACCGAAGGCGTGCGCGGCGAAGGCGGCATCCTGCGCAACGCGTCCGGCGAGCGCTTCATGGAACGCTACGCACCCAACGCCAAGGACCTGGCCTCGCGCGACGTGGTGTCGCGCTCGATGACGATCGAGATCCGCGAAGGCCGCGGTGTCGGTCCGCTCAAGGACCACATCCATCTCGACCTGACCCATCTCGATCCGAAGGACATCCACGAAAAGCTGCCCGGCATCGCCGAGAGCGCGCGCATCTTCGCCAACGTCGACGTCACCCGCCAGCCGATCCCGGTGCTGCCGACGGTGCACTACAACATGGGGGGAATCCCGACCAACTACCACGGCGAAGTGGTGCAGCTGAAGAACGGAAACCCGGACGAAGTCGTTCCCGGCCTGTACGCGATCGGCGAGGCCGCCTGCGTGTCGGTGCACGGCGCCAACCGCCTGGGCTCGAATTCGCTGCTGGACCTGGTCGTGTTCGGTCGCGCGGTCGCCAACCGATGCGCCGAAACCATCCGTCCGGGGCAGTCGCACAAGTCGCTGCCGGCGAGTGCCTGCGACGCCGCGTTGTCGAACCTCGATCGCGCTAGAAACGCCAACGGCAGCACGCCGACCGCGGTCATCCGCGACAAGATGCAGCGGACGATGCAGCTCGACGCCGCGGTGTTCCGCACCGGCGAAACATTGGCCGAGGGCGTCGGCAAGATCCGCGACATACACGCTTCGTTCGCCGACGTGCGCGTGTCCGACCGTTCGCTGGTCTGGAATTCGGACCTGGTCGAAACGCTCGAACTGCAGAACCTGCTCGGGCAGGCGCTGGCGACGATCGTTTCCGCCGAGAACCGCAAGGAATCGCGCGGCGCGCATGCGCGCGAGGATTTCCCCGAGCGCGACGACGCCAGCTGGATGAAGCACAGCCTGTGCTGGGTCGGTGACGATGGCAACACGCGCATCGACTATCGCCCGGTGCACATGTACACGCTGGACGACGATGTCGCGGTCGTGCCGCCCAAGCCGCGCGTTTACTGAGCGCAGTCCCCTCCAAGGCGATCAAGACAGTGGCCGAATTCACCCTTCCCAAGAACTCGAAGATCCAGCCGGGCCGCAAGTTTCCAGCGGTGGCGGGCAGCAAGCGCGTGCGCGCGTTCAAGGTCTATCGCTGGAATCCGGAAGACGGGCGCAACCCGAGCGTCGATACATATGAAGTGGATCTTGAAACCTGCGGTCCGATGGTCCTGGACGCGCTGATCAAGATCAAGAACGAGATCGATCCGACGTTGACCTTCCGCAGGTCCTGCCGCGAAGGCATCTGCGGTTCGTGCGCGATGAACATCGACGGCACCAATACGCTCGCCTGCACCAAGGCGATCGCCGACTGCGGCAAGGCCGAGGTGCCGATCTATCCGCTGCCGCACATGCCGGTGGTCAAGGACCTCGTTCCCGACCTGACGCATTTCTACGCGCAGTACGCGTCTATCAAGCCGTGGATCCGCACCCAGACCGCACCGCCGCCGGATCGCGAGCGGCTGCAGTCGAAGGAGGACCGCGCCAAGCTCGACGGCCTCTACGAATGCATCCTCTGCGCCTGCTGCAGCACCAGCTGCCCGAGCTACTGGTGGAATGGCGACCGTTATCTCGGCCCCGCGATTTTGTTGCAGGCGCATCGCTGGATCATGGATTCGCGCGACGAGGACACCGGTGCACGCCTGGACGACCTCGAGGACCCGTTCAAGCTCTATCGCTGCCACACGATCATGAACTGCACGCGGACGTGTCCGAAGGGCCTCAACCCGGCCAAGGCGATCGGCGAGATCAAGCAGTTGATGCTTGCCCGACGCGGCTAGCAGCGATGGATGCAGGCCTCCTGCGCGGGTGAGCGAGGACGACGCCACGCAACTGAAACGCCTGCGTTGGCGCTGCCGGCGCGGCATGCGCGAGCTCGACCAGTTGCTCGTGCGCTGGCTCGATCGCGAATGGGCGTCGTCGTCCGACGCCGATCGCGCGGTTTTCCTACGGTTGCTGGATTGCGAGGACGATAGGCTCTGGCGCTGGTTCCTCGGCCATGAAACCGCGTCCGATGCCGCACTCCAATCGCTCGTCCAACGCATCCGTACATTGCCCCACTGATGCATCCGCAATCCGCCTGGAATGGCGACCGTCGCCGGTGCTGTGCGCCGCGCTCAGCGTGCTTGGAATCCTGGGCGCCGTGTCGCTGCTCGCCTGCGAGATGCCGCGGTGGTGCGCGCTTCCCCTGGCGGGCGTATCGACCGTCACCGGAGCCTGGCTGGCGCGAGCCCACTTGCGGCGCCGCCCGCATACGCTGGTCTGGCCATTGGAAGGCGCATTGATGGTGGACGGGCGGCATGTGCGTTCCGCAACGCTGCACTGGCGCGGCCCGTTGGCGTTCCTGTGCTGGCTGGATGACGAGGGCCGGTGCCACCGGCTCGCATGGTGGCCCGACACGCTATCGAGGGCAGGGCGGCGTGAACTGCGGCTGGCCGCTTCCAGCGCACCTCAAGCTTCCGCACTCGCATCGATGGCACCATAGCCGCTGCTTCGCGGGATTCAACCAGGATCGCCCTGCCGAATGTTCAAACCAATTCCCGTCGCCATCGGCCTGCGCTACCTGCGCGCCAAACGCCGCAATGGCTTCATCTCGTTCATTTCGATGGCGTCGATCCTGGGCATCGCCATCGGCGTGGCGGCCTTGATCACGACGCTCGCGGTGATGAGCGGATTCCAGCGCGAGATCCGCGACCGCATGCTGCAGATGGCCGCGCACGCGACGATCAGCGCCGATGGCGACGTCATGGACAACTGGCGGCGGGCGATCGCCGAAGCGAACCGCGATCCGCGCATCGCGGGAGCGGCACCCTACATCGAGACGCAGGCGTTGCTCAGCGGCCCGCGGAGGCAGCCGGCGATCGTGCGCGGCATGATGCCGTCCGAAGAGGGCAAGGTTTCGGTAATCGCGCAGAAGATGGTGCGCGGCAAACTCGACCAGCTCACACCGGGCAGCTTCAACATCGTGCTCGGCTCGGAGCTGGCGACGTGGCTGGGCGTGGATATCGGCGATAGCGTCATCGTGACCACGGATTTCCAGACGACGCCGGTCGGCGCGATCCCACAACTCAAGCGCTTCAAGGTCAGCGGCATCTTCGAGGCCGGTTACCAGGAGTACGACAAGGGCCTGGCAGTGGTGAACCTGCGTGACGCACAGCGCCTGATGCGCATGGGCGACGGCGTCACCGGCGTGCGCCTGCGACTGCACGACATGGACCTGGCGTTCGATGTCGCACGCGACCTCGCGATCCGGCTTAAGGGCGCCTACCGGGTCAGCGACTGGACCAGCGAGAACGCCAACATGTTCCGCGCGCTCAAGCTGGAGAAGACGATGATGGCGATCCTGCTGTCGCTGATCATCGCGATGGGCGCCTTCAACCTT
>Ga0308176_10002099_pt1 | contig 12467 bp, 9 predicted proteins | sample PhyCR2_3_FD_203890 | JGI IMG/M metagenome (GOLD analysis project Ga0308176, IMG submission 203890) | Soil microbial communities from UC Gill Tract Community Farm, Albany, California, United States - DLSLS.C.R2 | ecosystem: Environmental > Terrestrial > Soil > Agricultural land | place: USA... | reverse complement strand
ATTGTTGGCAGTTGTTGTTTTCCGATCGTTTTACGGGAGCTCGGAACCCGACACGCCTTCACACAACGATTCATTCCCGTCGAAGCCGTTGCGCCCCCAATCGGTTGGAGTAATTTTAGTCTAGCAGTTTTTGAGGCATACCGAGGAGTGCTCGAGCACGCCGAAAACTTGCGCTACTTTGCTCGGCGGTGCTCCAATGAAAGAGCCACTGCAAAAATGCCGAGTGTTGCCCCCATTAGTACCCCCTCCGTCGCTAATCAGGACGAGGACGAACACGGGCATCTATTTCATGTCGTTCTCTTGGATGATGACGAACATACATACGAGTACGTGATCGAAATGCTTCAGGAGCTGTTCGTTCTCTCCAAAGAAACAGCATTCCGGCATGCGGTCGAGGTTGATTCAACCGGCAGGACTATTGTGATCACGTGTGAAAAGCCCGAGGCGCAGTTTGCATGTGACCAGATTCACGCTTATGGCGCCGATCCTCGGATGCCTAAATCGAAAGGCTCGATGTCTGCGGTCCTCATTCCGGTAGAGAATACCCAAATGGGCTGAACCGCACAGTCGCAGTTAAGGTTTCTTTTCGAAACGATCCCCGATGGAATGCTAGAGTCCTGGTTAGATCGTTTCTATGAAAAGCTTACTCCTAAGTTCGGGGCTCATCTGCCTCCTTCCCCTTCTGTCTCTTTCAGCGGAATGGAAGGTGGACCCGAATCATTCGACCGCCGGTTTCGCCGTGCGGCACATGATGGTTTCCACCGTTCGTGGCTCGTTCAGTGGCATCAAGGGAACCGTCGAGTATGATCCCGCTAACCTGGATGCCTCGAAGGCAAACCTAACGATTGACGCGACCACAGTCGACACGCGTAACGAAAATCGCGACAAAGACCTTCGGAGCGCCAAATTCTTCGATGTCGAGAAATACCCGACCATCACATTCGTTTCGAAGCGCGTCATCCCTCAAGGGCAGGGCAAATTCCAACTCGTCGGCGATATGAGCATGCACGGAGTGACCAAAGAAGTAACATTCGCGGTGGAAGGACCGATGCCCCCGGTGAAAGACGCCAAGGGCAATCTGCATTCCGGCGCCACTGCTACCGCCAAGATCAACCGCAAAGACTTCGGGCTGACCTGGAGTGGTCCACTCGAAGGGGGCGGCGTGACGGTGAGCGACGAAGTCGAACTGACGGTCGAAATCGAGATGATCCAGGCCAAGACTACCTAGCTAGTCGGCCGCGGGTACTGTGGGAAATGTGCTTGAGATGTGGTCCTGCCAGGTCAGCCGGTCCTCATCCACAAGAGACCATACCAGGCCGACACCGGCTGCGAGGAAGCTGATGACGCTTCCTCCCAGGCGCTGGTAGCGACGCGCAGCGGAAGGCGGATTGCCGTCGAAATCGATCAGCTGCAGGCCCGCTGATTTCATGCCAATTGTGTCGATTCCGGCGATCGTCCAAAGAATCTTATAGAACAGAGGCACGGTCAAGAGGCCCAGGAGCAAAAACGCCAGACTGTGCTTGTCCCAGTCAAATGCAACGCCAGCCACCCGGAGGACGCCAAAGGTGAACGCCACACCGCAGAGCATGATCGCTCCATCGATCAGGGACGCTTCGAGACGAAGGCTCAGGGGAGCCACAAGAGCTTCACAAATTATGTGCGACTGAGGTGGCGCGATCACATCTGCTTCGCCCTGAAACTCCAGTCGCCGCTGATCCGCGATGCGTCTCTTCGACGTCTTCGCATGCTTGACCTGAACCTTTTCACTTCTGAGAGGCGCAGGACGCTGGATCTCCGCCGCCCGGGCGCGGATGGATTCGCGCTCGGATTGCGAGGTCAGGCTGTCAAATGGAATGACACGTACATCGGGGGCGCTGCCCGGAAACAGGATCTGCTGGCCGTCCGCATCTACTTTTGCGACGGGAGGCGCCTGTTCCGGATCGATGTCGCTGAAGATGTCGTGCGCAAGCGCAGAGGCTGCGATTGGAAAAGTCGATGGAGAAACCCGCGACGGCGTGTTTCGCATCCGACGCCCGCAACGGCGGCACCGGTGGTCATCGTCTAAGATCCAAGTTTGGCAATGTTGGCAGGTCATAGTGACTGTTTTTGGATCAGACTCGCTTCTGCCTGCGGAAGCTTGCAGGCTGGTCAAGCATCGTGCTACGGTGCTCGGTTGAACCCTTCCGTATCAGGAACTTCCCCAGAATTCCTATCTACCAGAAATCGTGGGCCGCGTCTAGGAAAAATCTCAAGGTTTCGTTTTATTGCCTTTTGGGCACTACTTTTGAATGGTCCGCTCTTGTGCGGGCAGTCGATCAATCACCAACTCAAGGCCGAAGTTCCAGCCGAAGATGAGATTCGGTTCGAGGGCATCACACAAGACTCCAATCCGCCGATGCGATTGCTCCATAAGATGGCGAAGATCGTCACCTCGGATATGGTGATCTCGGCCGACGAGATTCAATACAACTCCGACACCGATTGGGCCTACGCCCAGGGTCACGTTCAGTTGGAGCACTTCCTGACCGGCGACAAGATCAACGCCGATCACGCCGAATATAACCTGAAAACGCAATCGGGCAAGTTCTACCTGGTGGACGGCACCGCGCCCTCGAAGATCGTCGCCAGCCCTACCGTTCTCACCACGACTAATCCTTTCTACTTCAAAGCGCAGTGGGCGGAACGCATCAAAAACCGCTACATCCTCCATCATGGTTTCCTCACCGACTGCACCATCAAGAAGCCCTGGTGGACGTTCGAGGCCCCGCTCTTCGATGTCATACCCGGGCAGCGGGCGATTGCGCGGAACACCGTATTCCGGCTGAAACACGTTCCGATCTTCTATCTCCCTTACTTCTACCGGCCCCTCGGAAAGAATCCGCGCCAGAGCGGTTTCCTGACTCCGAACGTTGGGCACAGCTCCCTGTACGGCTACATAGTCGGGGTCGGCTATTACTGGGCGATCAATCGCAGCTACGACATGACGGCAATTGGTGAATACTTCACCTCACGCGGTCCTGCTCTCCGATACGATTTCCGGGGCAAGCCGAACGACGTGACGGATTTCGATTTCAATCTCTATGGCGTAAACGATCGGGGCATCGCTCAACCCAATGGGGCACCAGTCAAGCAGGGCGGATTGGAATTCGAATTGACGGCAAAGACTCAGATCCTGGGCTTCACCGGCCGTCTGGACTACAACTACCTCAGTTCGTATCTGTTCCGGCAGGCATTCTCGTACTCGTTCACCAGCGCGATTTCCTCCGACATCTACTCCGTTGGCTTCCTGCAGCGGCATTTCTGGAAGGATCAGGCGACCTTCAACATCGTGTTCCAGCGGGATCAGCTGTTCCAGAGCATCACGCCCGTCGATTCCTTGCCGAATCAGGTTGTCATTCAGAAACTGCCCTCGTTCGAATTTTCCGTCAGAGATAAGGAAGTCGTAAAGGGACCATTGCCCGTGTGGTTCTCGCTTGGAAGCAGCTTGGGGCTCCTCACCCGCGAAGAGCCGACCGGGCTCGTAACGGGTGCTTCGCCTTTACCATCGCAGGTTCTCAGCACCGGAGCACTGAGCCGCCTCGATGTCGAGCCGCGAGTGATGACCGAGTTCAATTTCAAAGGCTTTTCACTGAACCCCAGCATCACCCTGGGCGCAACGGGTTACAGCAACTCCTACGCGACGAACAGTACCACTTACGTCGCGAACGGCTTCTGCGGAGGCTATCAGGCCTGTCCTCCTACGCCGACGAATAATGTCACGCTTGCCAATCAGACGCTTTTCAGGAAGAATGCGGACTTCGTTCTGGACTTCCGTACGCCAACGCTGGAGAGGGTTTTCACGCCACCGAAGAGGCTGCATCTGGGCGAAAAGCTCAAGCACGTCATGGAACTGCAGGCCACCTACGAATACGTGACCGGCATCAATCAGTTCCGTCGCACCATTCACTTCGATTCGACTGACATCCTCTCCAACACGAATCAGCTTACGGTGTCATTTACGAACCGCCTCTACAGAAAGGATAAGAACGGAAACAACGCGGAAATTCTGATCTGGACTGTCAGCCATGCCCGCTTCTTCGATCCCACGTTTGGCGGCGCGGTGTTGACAGGTCAGGCGAACATCGGGTTCCGGAATGTCGTACTTGCGACGAGTGAGTTCTCCCCTTTTGCGTTTCTTGATGGACCGCGCGCCTACTCGCCGGTGACTTCTTCGCTTGCTATCGCTCCCTATACCTTCTTCTCGTTCGAATACCGTACTGAATACGATCCGCTGCGACGCCGGTTCATCGATCACTCGGTTGCTGGTGTATTCCGGCACTCAAAATACTTTGCGTCGGTTGCCGACACGGCGATCACGACCAATCCGGTTCTGCAACCGCAAGCGAACCAGATGACGATCAGCGGCGGTTATGGAAGCGCAAATAGAAGAGGATGGAACGCGGCTGCGCTGGTTGACTTCGACGTCCTCCTCAATCGCCGGCTGTTCAACTTCTTCCAGGCATCCTACAATACCGATTGCTGTGGGTTCAGCTTTCAGGTCCGCCAGTACAACCTTGGCATCCGAAACGAGAACCAATATCTGTTCTCTTTTTCGGTCGCCAACATTGGAACATTCGGGAGCCTCCAGAAGCAGTCCCGAATTTTCTAAGAGCGCTTAATGTTTGCCGGGTTCGGACTGCCGTTTGCGTTCAACCCTGTCACACGCCCCGTGATAACGTCATCCTGTATGCGCCTACGGCGGCCTGGATTTTACTGTCTTGCAATGACCGTTGCTGCTTCGACGGTGTTCGCGGATGAAGGCATGTGGACGTTCGATAACCTGCCCGCCAAGCAGCTGGGGGAAAAGTATCAGTTTGTGGCTTCAAAGCAGTGGCTTGAGCACGTACGATTGAGTTCCGTTAGGCTTGCCGACGGGGGATCCGGATCCTTCATCAGTCCTGAGGGACTGCTGCTCACCAACCATCACGTAGCACGGGGTCAGCTCCAAAAGAGCTCGACTCCTGAGCACGACTACATCAAAGACGGTTTTTACGCGCAAACTCGCGAGGCGGAGATCAAGTCTCCCGATCTCGAGGTTGCCGTCCTCATCTCGACTGAAAACGTGACCGATGCGGTAACTCGCGCGGTCAAAGACGTCGCGGATGAGAAGGAACAATTCAAAGCTCGCAAAGCTGCTATCGCGCAAATCGAAAAAGACAGCCAGAGCAAAACGGGCCTTCAGAGTGAGGTCGTGACATTGTATGCCGGTGGTGAATATTGGCTCTATCGATACAAGCGCTACACCGACGTCCGGATTGTATTCGCTCCCGAACAACAAGCCGCGTTCTTCGGAGGAGATCCGGACAACTTTACCTATCCGCGCTATGACCTCGATTTTGCCCTGTTCCGCGTTTACGAGAACGGCAAGCCCATACACACCGAACACTATCTGAAGTGGAATGCGGCAGGTGCCGGCGACGGAGAATTGGTGTTCGTGTCCGGGAACCCCGGAAGCACGAGACGCCTCGCCACCATTGCTCAAATTACGTTCGAACGGGACGTTGCCGATCCTTTGATACTCGAATTGTTGAAAGCTCGGATCAACGTGCGCCAGCAATACTCGACCCGTGGCGCCGAACAGGCTCGACAGGCTGCTTCAGACATCTTCAATCTGCAAAACTCCCAGAAGGCGATCAAGGGGGAGCGTGACGCACTTCTCAGCCCTCAGACGTTTGCGAAGAAGCAAAAAGAAGAGAATGACTTTCGATCTCTCGTGATGGCGAATCCGCAGTGGAAGGAGCAATTTGGAGGGGCATGGGACGATATTGCGGCTGCTGAGCGCAAGTATGAGCCGCAAATAAAGTATCGGTTCCGCGATTTTGATTCACGAATCGCGAATCTGGCCCAAACGATAGTCGAGTACGTCTCGGAAATCAAAAAGCCTGCGGGAGAGCGGCTTCCCGGATATCAGGACGCCCAGTTAGATACGGTGCGGCTCCGGCTCTTTTCCCCGGCCCCTTTGTATCCGGAGTTTGAAAAGGCAAAGATCGCAGGTAGCTTACGCTTACTTCTTCAGCAGCTTGGAAGCGACGATCCTTTCGCTAAACTCGTCCTCGGCGGAAAGACGCCGGAGCAAGCGGCGGATGAGCTGGTGAATGGTACTAAAGTTTCGGACCCGGCCGTGCGCAAGCAACTGGTCGAGGGCGGAGAATCGGCCGTGAATGCGTCAACTGATCCGATGATCGTGCTCGCGCGCAAGCTCGATCCCATACGGCGCGAAATGACAAAGTGGAGAGAAGATAACGTTACCAGCGTTTTGGAGCGAGCCGGCGAACAATTAGGCAAAGCACGTTTCGCAGTCTATGGCAAATCAACCTACCCCGATGCAACATTCACGTTGCGGTTGTCCTATGGTCAGGTAAAAGGGTTTCCGATGAACGGAACCGTGGCGCCGCCGAAAACGACGTTCTATGGGCTGTATGACCGCGCAGCGAGCTTCGGTAATCAAGGTCCATTCGCACTAGCGGCGCGTTACGACCAGGCGCGGACGAAACTAGCGCTCGCGACGCCGCTCGATTTTGTAACAACAAACGACGTCGTCGGCGGCAACTCCGGTTCACCTGTCGTAAATAGGGAGGGCGAATTGGTCGGGCTGATCTTCGATGGGAACATCGAGTCGCTGGCCGGCGACTACGTTTACGATGAAACCGTGAATCGCTCAGTGGCCGTTCACACGGCGGCTCTTACCGAAGTCTTGCGAAAGCTCTACGATGCCGGTCCGCTCGTAAAGGAATTGCAGATCGGTGAATTTGTTTCCGCCCGGGCGCGCTAGGCCGCTCCACTCATTCCGGTCTGATTCGCTGTCGCTTGTGATCGCAGTGCCCCCGTGCTGTCCAATTATCGCCTCCCGCGCTTGTCTGTAACAGGTCCGAGGGAAAGCTGTAGTGCCGGGCCGGATTCCCAGGAGTTTGCGCCTGCGACGATTGGGGGCGTCTTCAAATCTGCACGATTTTTCTTCTCATCCACAGTAGAGGTTTTCATCCGGCGGTCGCGGTCCGCCATCATGTCCTCGTGAATCTGGCCGTCCGCTGTAAAGCCCATCATCAGCATCGGGTGACCAGTCGGCAAGGTTTGACTCTTATCTGTGTTCCAGGTGTGCCAGGTCTTGCCATATGTACTTGCGAGCTTTTCCATAAACGCATGCTCGGCGGGTTTAGGTATGCCTGGCGCGACGAGTTCGCCGCTCTTCACCTCATAGCTGTGGCTGTGCCAAAGCTTGCGCTCCTCGGGAGGTAGGGTCTCGAATACATTGCGGCTGACGATGTACTCGATGCCCATCAGCTTCGAGCTCTTCTCGTTCCCGTCAAAAATGACGCATTGCGTCAGGTCTTCATTCACTACCGTGCAGTAGTGATGCGCTTCCATTTGCGCGTTCATACTGCCGCTGTAAAAATGGAAACCATCCATGTACACGTTGATTGCGTCGATTGGCGGCTTGCTCTGGAGAACTGCCGCGCCGCTTTCAAGCACCTTAGTCTTCGCCGATTCAGGCTTGCCGGGTGCATCCACGTAAGACGATGTGTTCTTCCCACCGCAACCGATGGAGAATAAAGCCAGCCCGAGTATTCCGCACGATCTCACGCAGTGAATGCCTCCGAACGTCAGACGCGAGCGCGTCGAAGAATTCCACGGGAGAAGTCGCAGTATCGCCCTGTGACAATCAGTCTGTGAGAAAGTTGCTCTCTCTTCTGCTGGCCTCCGCCGCTTGTTGCCTGGGGCAGAATTCACAGACATTTGTGAATCCGGTGCTCAAGAGTGGTCCGGATCCGTGGGTCATCTACCGCGACGGTTTTTATTACGAGATGAACACGACTGCGGTCAACCTGACCATTCGGAAAGCTCGCAGCATAGCGGATTTGCAGCAGGCTCAAAGGAAGATCGTCTGGGTGCCACCAACGAATACACCGTATTCGGCTCAGATTTGGGCTCCGGAACTGCACTTCGTGCGAGGGAAGTGGTACATCTACTTCGCGGCCGATTCGGGCAAGAACGAGACCCATCGGAACTGGGTACTTGAAAATGCTTCGGCAGATCCGCTGTCTGGTGAGTGGGTCTTCAAGGGTCAGCTGACGGATAAGACGAATAAATGGGCCATTGATCCTTCTGTATTCGAGGATGGCGGAAGCCTGTATGCGCTCTGGTCAGGCTGGCCGGGAGATAAGAACGGGAAGCAGGACATCTATATCGCCGAAATGGAAAATCCATGGACGATCAAAGGGAAGCGCGTGAAGCTTTCCGCCCCAGAGTACAGCTGGGAGAAAGTCGGGACCGAGAATCCTCCCTACGTCGGTGTGAACGAAGGGCCCGAGATGTTGAAGCACGGCGGGAAGTTGTTTCTTGTGTACTCGGCGAGCGGGTGCTGGACGGATCAGTATGCTTTGGGCGTACTCACGGCAAACGCCGGGAGCAATCTGCTGAATCCGAAGTCCTGGAAGAAATCGCGCCACCCGGTGTTTACGAGCAATCCGCAAGGGCAGGCATATAGTCCCGGGCACAACAGCTTCTTTAAATCGCCGGATGGTAAGGAGGATTGGATCATCTACCATGCAAATCCGGCGCCGGGGCTGGGTTGCAAGGATGGACGCTCACCTCGCATTCAGCCGTTTACCTGGAACGCCGATGGATCTCCCAATTTCGGCCAGCCGGTCGCCCTGGGGCAGCCCATCCCGAGGCCTTCAGGAGAAACAAGTCCCGATCCGCAGTAAACGGGATTGAAAGCGACGTCTGATACAAAGGCTTTGGTGGCATTTTCAAGTCAAACTTTGCCTGTTGATCGCCTGGGACCGCCGAATCCGCGCCGAATCCTCGTGATTGATGATGAGGCTGATATCCGCGAAAGTCTCGAGCTTCTTCTCTCGAGCGAGAACTACGCGGTGGACTTGGCCGAGAACGCGACGACCGGGTTGCAGAAAGCCGAAGCGGGTAACTACGACCTGATCCTGCTCGACTTGATGATGCCGGATCGTTCGGGCATGGAGGTTCTGGCCGACATCCGGCAGCGCGACCGGCAGACACCAATTTTCATGCTGACGGCCTACGGTTCGGTCGAAGTGGCTGTCCGCGCGTTGAAAGCGGGCGCTAATGACTACTTCGCCAAGCCCTGGGATAACGAGAAGCTACTGATCGAGATCGACCGCATGATCTCGAAGGGGAGCCTCGAGCGCGAGAATACGCATCTCAAACGCGCTCTGAAGCAACGCTATGCGTTCCCTAATATTGTGGGAAAGAGCGAGCGCATGCTACGTTTGCTCGACCAGGTGGCCCAGGTAGCGCCGAGTAAGGCGACCATTCTGATCACGGGGGAAACGGGAACCGGTAAGGAGTTGATTGCAAAGGCGATTCACGGAAACTCGACCCGTGCGGATCAGGTCTTCGTTCCGGTGAATAGCGGCTCACTGCCGACGGAATTATTGGAGTCGCTGCTGTTCGGACACGTCAAAGGCGCATTTACCAGCGCCACGGCAAATCACAAAGGCTATTTCGAGACGGCAAACCGCGGGACGATCTTCTTCGATGAGATCGGAACAATCGGTCCGGAAATACAGGTGAAGTTGTTGCGCGTGATGCAGGACCGGGAGTTTATGCCTCTCGGTTCGAACGAAACAACACGAGTTGACGTTCGTGTCATCGCCGCGACGAATGCGGATTTGCGTAAGTTGGTGGAAGAAGGCAAATTTCGGGAAGACCTTTACTATAGGTTGAACGTCATCAACTTAAATCTCCCTCCTTTACGTGATCGCAAGGAAGATTTACCCCTGCTGATCGATCATTTCTTCACCCGCTTCTCCCGGGAGAACGAGAAATTCCTCGATTCCGACCGCCGTTCGGTACTTCGATTTGAGCCTGAGGCTATGCAGATCCTGATGGAGCATAACTGGCCCGGAAACGTTCGTGAACTGGAAAACGTCGTGGAACGCGCGGTTGTGCTCGCGACCAGCGCTTCCGTACCGGCGCATGTACTTCCCGATCAATTGCAGCAGGCGAGCGGCATCCGCATTTCGCGGGACCAGGATGGTGACGTAGCGCCGGACGCCTCCCTATTCGAGATTGTTGCCGATTTTGAACGGAGGAGGATCATCGAAGCGCTGGACACCGTCAATCACAGCCAGACAGATGCTGCAGAGATGCTGCGTATCCCGCTTTCGACCTTAAACCAGAAGATTAAACGGCTGAATATCGACGTGAAACGGAAGACGGCCAGTTAGGTCATGACCGGGCGTATAGGATAGATCTTCAGCCGCCCTTTATATGAGAAAATTCTGTTCCTGTTCCGTGCCCGCGTTGCTCATGCTTACATTTCTGTCCCGCGTCGTCGAGGGCCAGACGAACGCAGCGCCGGGAACTGGCGCTGACGTGCCGAACCAGTTAACCCAGGTGGAAGCCCAACTGGCGAAAGACGAAAACATCCTGCGTGACTGGGCGAATCTGGGCCGTTACAACCGGGAGAACTCACTTCTGACGAATTCGAAAGATACGGAAGGCCGTGTTGTTTTCATGGGCGACTCGATCACGGACGCATGGGGCCGGTCCCGCGGCGTTTTCTTTCCCGGCAAACCGTACGTGAACCGTGGCATCAGCGGACAGACGACGCCGCAGATGTTGATCCGTTTTCGACCAGATGTTATCGCTTTGAAACCGAAGGTTGTGGTCATTCTCGCCGGAACCAACGACATCGCGGGAAACACCGGTCCTGAATCTCTCGAGGAGATTGAGGGTAATCTCCAGTCCATGGCCGAACTCGCCAAAGTGAATGGGATCAAGGTTGTTCTTTCGTCCGTGATGCCGGTATGTGATCACATCAAGCCACAGACGGAGAAACGGCCGCCAGAGAAGATTGTGGCCTTGAATGCCTGGATCAGGAACTATTGTGCAGCTAACCATTTCACGTACCTGGACTACTATCCGGCATTGATCGACGATCAGAAGATGTTCCGCAAGGAACTTACCTACGACGGATTGCATCCGAACGATGCCGGTTATGCGGTGATGTCTCCGCTCGCCGCCCAAGCCATTGCCGCGGCACTGAACGCCGCTAATCAATAGTTGAGAGAGGCTATGCTGTCAAGCTCGACGGCTGCGCGGATTGCTTCGAGGCAGTTCTAGTGTCCAGTTTCGCCGCAGGTGCAGCAGTTGGCGACAGCAAAGTTCTCAGCGGCGGGCGGGCTTTGCCACTCCTGTCCGGAGTGACTATATTCGTTAGCGCTTGTCTGCTGTTCCTGGTTCAGCCACTTATATCCAAGCTGATCTTGCCCTGGTTCGGCGGATCGGCCGCTGTGTGGGTCACCTGCATGCTGTTCTTCCAGGCTGGCCTTCTACTTGGGTATTGGTATGCGCACGAATTGAGCCGGAGAATTCCGGCTAGACTTCAGGCACTGATTCACGTCGTGCTCCTGACGGGCAGCCTGGCCTTGCTACCCATCATTCCGCGTACCGCCTGGGAACCGTCCGCCGGTGAGGATCCCACATGGCGTCTTCTCGGAGTTCTAGCGGCAACGGTCGGCTTGCCTTATGTGCTTCTATCCTCTACCAGCCCTCTCGTTCAGACCTGGTTCGCCCAAAGCGAGGAAGGGCATTTACCCTATCGGTACTTCGCCCTGTCGAACGCCGGGTCGCTTGCAGCGCTGATTAGCTATCCCATCCTGATTGAGCCACGGATGACCGGTCACTCTCAGGCGCTCCTCTGGTCTAGTGCTTTCGCCCTGTTCGCGTGTCTTTGCGCAACCACGGCCGTGCTTTCCACGAGGAATAGGACGGAACGGATGGGTGTCATGGTCGCGCCCATGTCAGATCCGGAAGTATCAACAAAGCCAAGCTTCATCCTGCCGCTCTGCCTGTCAGCTTCCGCCTCAGCTTTGCTTCTCGCCGTCACGAACCTGTTGACGCAAAACATCGCGCCCATGCCTCTCGTCTGGGTGCTCCCGCTTTCCGTGTATCTGCTCACTTTCATTCTGGCTTTCGAAAGTGAGCGCTGGTATCGCCGGGCCCTCTTCCTGCCTCTCGTGCTGCCCGCGTTGTTAGCCTTTATCGCTTTAGCCGGTCCGTTGGAAAACAGCAGCCTCTCCGTTACAGTTCCGACGTTGCTCGGCGCGCTATTTATCTGTTGCATGGCGTGTCACGGGGAAGTTGCACGATTACGACCCGATCCGGCGTATCTGACGGGTTTTTACCTTTGCATCTCCGCTGGAGGAGTGATTGGCGGTCTGTTCGTGGGTTTGCTCTCCCCTCATCTCTTCCCCGCGACGTATGAAAACTCCATCAGCTTTCTGTTCTGCGCTGGCTTGCTTCTCTATATTCTCTGGAAAGAGCAGCATGCCGGGTGGGATCGTTCCCGCGACGCTTTCATTCCGTGGCTCGCTGCTCTGTGCGCCAGTGTCGTTTTATTGGTTTACCTGACGGATCGTACCTGGAGAGAGTATCGCTCAGCGGTT
>Ga0308176_10002097_pt1 | contig 12475 bp, 12 predicted proteins | sample PhyCR2_3_FD_203890 | JGI IMG/M metagenome (GOLD analysis project Ga0308176, IMG submission 203890) | Soil microbial communities from UC Gill Tract Community Farm, Albany, California, United States - DLSLS.C.R2 | ecosystem: Environmental > Terrestrial > Soil > Agricultural land | place: USA... | reverse complement strand
CAAGACCACGTTCTTCAACTGCATGACGGGCCTGTACCGGCCGACGACCGGCAAGGTCGTCTTCAACGGCCGCGACATCACCGCCAAGCGCCCGGATCTGGTGACGCGGGCCGGTATGGCGCGCACATTCCAGAACATCAAGCTCTTCCGGACGATGACGGCGCTGGAGAACGTTCAGGTCGGCATGCATTCGCGCATGAAGGCACGCGTCAGCGGCATGGTGCTCCGCACGCCGTTCGTGCGCCGTGAGGAGAAGGAGTCGGTGGAGAAGGGGCGCGAGCTCCTGAACTTCGTCGGGCTCAAGCGCCACGGCGAGCTCGCGATGAACCTGCCCTACGGCGATCAGCGCCGGCTCGAGATCGCGCGCGCGCTGGCGTCCGAACCGAAGCTGCTGCTGCTCGACGAGCCGACCGCGGGCATGAACCCGCAGGAGTCCGAGGAGCTGCGCCAGCTGATGGAGAAGCTGCGCAGCGAGCGCGACCTCTCGATCCTGCTCATCGAGCACGACATGAAGGTCGTGATGAACGTCAGCGACTACATCACGGTGCTCGACCACGGCGAGAAGATCGCCGAGGGCAACCCGCAGCAAGTGCGCGAGCATCCGCGCGTCATCGAGGCCTACCTGGGGAGTCAGGCGTGAGCGAGCAGCCCGAGCAGCCCGTCTCCACGAATGGCAAGAAGCCCGTCCTGCAGGTCGATGGCATCCACACCTTCTACGGCGCGATCGAGGCGCTCAAGGGCATCACGCTCGAGGTCCTCGAGGGCGAGATCGTCACGCTGATCGGCTCCAACGGGGCCGGCAAGACGACGACGCTGCGCTCGATCTCCGGCATCGTGCCGCCGCGCAGCGGGCGGATCATCTTCCAGGGACGTGAGATCCAGGCGATGCCGGGCCACGAGGTCGCGGCCATCGGTATCGCGCACTCGCCCGAGGGGCGGCGCATCTTCCCGCGCATGACCGTGCTCGAGAACCTCGAGATGGGAGCGTTCACGCGCAAGGACAACAAGGCGATCCGCGATGACGTCGAGCGCGTCTACTCGCTGTTCCCGCGGCTCAAGGAGCGCGAGAAGCAGAAGGGCGGCACGATGTCCGGCGGCGAGCAGCAGATGCTCGCCATGGGCCGGGCGCTGATGGCGCACCCGAAGCTGCTGCTGCTCGACGAGCCGTCGCTGGGACTCGCCCCGGTGATCGTCGACAAGATCTACGAGATCATCCGCGAGATCAACGAGCAGGGCACCACGATCCTGCTGGTCGAGCAGAACGCCAACTACGCGCTCGACGTCTCGGCGCGGGGCTACGTGCTCGAGACCGGGTCGGTCGCGCTGGCCGACAACTCCGACGCGCTGCGCAACGACGAGCGCGTCCAGGCCGCCTACCTCGGAGCGTGACGCCGTGATCATCGCCGGCATCGGTGCCAACGCCTTCTGGCTCCTGTACCTCTGGCTCGGCTCGGCGATCGCCGCCAGCTGGCTTTCGAACTACAAGGGCTACGGCGAGAAGTGGGGCCTCGGAACGGGCCTGCTCCTCAGCATCCTCGGCGTCATCGTCTGGCTGATCGTGCCCGCCCGGACCGACTCGAAGTGGGCGGCCCGCCGCCGCGGCGAGGACCCGGACAAAGTCACGACGGCGTAGGCGCTTTTCGCCGGCGCTCAGCGCCTGCCCTCGGCGTGCGACCGGCGCGGTCGACGTCGGTGAGCGCGACGTTACCCACACATACTGTCGGTAGCGTCGCACTCAGCGCCCACGCGCGTCCGCGCTGAGCGCCAGCTACAGCCCTACACCGTCGACGGGCGCATGCGCTGCTCGTCGATGGCGGCGAAGCCGATGGTGTTCTCGTCGCCGGCGGCCGTGCCACTGCGGCGCGCCTCCTCGGCTACGGAGTCGGCGACCGCGGGGGCCACGTCGCGGTTGAAGACCGACGGGATGATGTAGTCCTCGCGCAGCTCGACGTCCTGGACGATCTTGGCGATGGCGCGGGCGGCGGCCATCTTCATCTCCTCGGTGATCCGGTCGGAGCGCACGTCGAGCGCGCCGCGGAAGATGCCGGGGAAGCAGAGGACGTTGTTGATCTGGTTCGGATAATCCGAACGCCCGGTGGCCATGATCCGCACGCGCGGCCCGGCCTCCTCCGGGGTGACCTCGGGCGTCGGGTTGGCCATTGCGAACACGAGCGCGTCCTGGTTCATGGCGTCGAGTGACTCGGGCCGGATGATGCCCGGCCCGCTGAGGCCGACCAGCAGGTCCATGCCCTCGAGCAGGTCGTTGGGATCGCCGTCGCGGCGGTCGGGGTTCGTCGACTCGGCGTACCAGCGCTTCATCTCGGGCATCGAGCCGTCCTGGTAGTCCGAGCGATCGGTGTGGATCGCGCCGCGCGAGTCGCAGCCGATGATGTTGCGCACGCCGGCGTTCATGAGGATCTGCGTCACGGCGATCCCAGCGGCGCCGAGACCGACCATCAGCACGTTGAGGTCCATCAGGTCGCGGCCGGTGAGCTTGCAGGCGTTCAGCAATGCCGCCAGCACCACCACCGCGGTGCCGTGCTGGTCGTCGTGGAAGACCGGGATGTCGAGCTCGGCCTTCAGCCGGCGCTCGATCTCGAAGCAGCGTGGCCCCGAGATGTCCTCGAGGTTGATGCCGCCGAATCCGGGCGCGATCCGCTTGACGGTCTCGACGATCTCGTCGGGGTCCTTCGTGTCCAGGCAGATCGGGAACGCGTCCACGCCGGCGAACTCCTTGAAGAGCATCGCCTTGCCCTCCATGACCGGCATCGCCGCGCGCGGGCCGATGTCGCCGAGGCCGAGCACCGCGGTCCCGTCGCTGACGACGGCCACCGTGTTGCGCTTGATCGTGTACTGGAACGCCTTCTCGGGATCCTCCGCGATCGCTGTGCACACGCGCGCCACGCCTGGCGTGTAGGCCATCGACAGGTCGTCGCGGGTCTTCAGCGGCATCTTGTTGTGCTGTTCGATCTTGCCGCCGAGGTGCATCAGGAACGTGCGATCGGTCGTGTCGATCACGGTGACGCCCTCGAGCGCGTCGATCGCGCCGGTGATCGCGTCCCACTGCTCCGGACCGGCGGCATCGACCGTGATGTCGCGAATCAGCTTGTCCTGCGAGATGTCGACGATGTCGATCGCGCCGATGACGCCGCCGACGCCCCCGATAGCGCTGGCGACCTGGCCGAGCATGCCCGGGCGGTGGGCGATCTCGATGCGAATCGTGAGGGAGTACTGGGCAGAGACAGAAGCCATCCGGGCGGGGATCCTATTCCGCCCGCTCAGCAGGCGGAGGCTCGCCGCGGCAGTGCCGCGTCGAGGTGACGACGAAGTCGCCCGACCATCAGCCGTATGTTCCGCGCCGGTCCGTACAGTGTCGCGGGTCATGGCGGACGGCAACGGCAAGGCCCCGGGCGAGCTCTTCCTCATCGATGGCAACAGCCTTGCCTATCGGGCGTTCTTTGCCCTGCCGGAGTCGATCGCCACCTCGACGGGTTTCCCGACGAACGCGATCTTCGGGTTCGCGTCGATGCTGGTGAAGATCCTGACCGAGCACGGGCAGAAGCCCACGATCGTCGTCTGGGACGCCGGCGCCAGCGGCCGCAAGGAGGTCTACGCCGACTACAAGGCGCAGCGAACCTCGCGGCCGGACCTGCTCAAGCAGCAGTGGCCGCACCTCGAGCCGCTCGTGGAGGCGTTCGGCTATCGCAACGTGTCGGTCGAGGGCTGGGAGGCCGACGACGTGATCGCGACGCTGGCCGAGCGCGGGCGCGAGGAGGGGCTGCAGGTCACGATCGTCACCGGCGATCGCGACGCCTTCCAGTTGATCGATCCCGAGGGCCGCGTGAAGGTCATGGCGACCGCGCGCGGGATCACGGACACGAAGCTCTACGACCACGAGGCGGTGCGTGACCGCTACGGGATCCCGCCCGAGCTGATCCCAGACTTCTACGGGCTCAAGGGCGACACGTCGGACAACATCCCCGGCGTCCCCGGCATCGGCGACAAGACCGCAAGCGAGCTGCTGCAGCGGTTCGGCGACCTCGAGACCGTGCTTGGCTCGATCGACGAGATCTCCGGCGCCAAGCGCAAGCAGAACCTGGTCGAGCATGCCGACAACGCGCGGATCTCCAAGCAGCTGGCGACGATCAATCGCGCGGTTCCCGGTGTCGACGTCGACCCCGAGGAGGTCGCGGCGCAGGAGCCCGACCGCTCGCGCCTGCGCGAGGTCTTCCGCGAGTTCGAGCTGCGCGACCCGCTGCGGCGCCTCGAGGAGTGGCTGGGCGACGCGGACGCCGCCGCGCCGGCCCCGGCGGCATCGACCACGCTGAGCGCGCGGCTGCGCGAGGGCAGCGTCGCGGACATCGCGTCGCTGCCGGAAGGCGAGGTCGCGATCGCGATGCAGGCGCCTGAAGCCGCCGAGGGCGCGCTCTTCACCGAGGAGACCGAGTGGCGCTTCGGCGCGGCGGCCGGCGGCCAGGTGCTCGTCGGCGCGGCCGACGGGCCCGAGGCGCTGATCCTCGCGTGCGGCGAGCGGCCGGTGCTCGCGCACGACGTCAAGTCGTTCGGCGCGATCCCGCAGCACGTCGGCCACGACACGCTGCTGGGCGCGTTCCTGCTCGAGCCCGCGCGCCGCGGCTTCCCGTTCCGCGAGGTCTGCGAGGAGCGCGGCTTCGCCACCGATCTGAAGGACGCCAGCGCGTCGGACGCCGTGCTCGTGCAGGCGCTGACGAAGTGGCAGCGCGAGCAGATCGCCGACCGCGGCCTGCAGCGCCTGCTCGACGAGGTCGAGCTGCCGCTGATCGAGGTGCTGCGTGGGATGGAGGTCGAGGGCGTTCGCCTCAACACCGACCGGCTGGCGGGGATCAGCCGCCGCGTCAAGGACGAGGTCGCGACGCTCGAGCGCGAGATCTGGGAGCTGGCCGGGACCGAGTTCACGATCGGCTCGCCGCAGCAGCTCGGCGAGGTGCTCTTCAACAAGCTCGGGCTGTCGAAGAAACGCCGTGGCAAGACCGGGTTCTCGACCGACGCGCGCGTGCTGCAGTCGATCCGCTCCGAGCACGAGATCGTTCCGAAGATCGAGCGCTGGCGCGAGCTCAACCAGCTCGTCAAGACCTACCTCGACGTACTGCCCGGCCTCGTCGACGCACGCTCGCGGCTCCACACGACCTTCCTGCAGGCCGGCGCGACCACCGGGCGGCTTGCATCGACGAACCCGAACATGCAGAACGTGCCGGTGCGCACCGAGCTGGGCCGCGAGATCCGCGGTTGCTTCGAGGCCGAGGCGCCGGACGTGCTGATCAGCGCCGACTACTCGCAGGTCGAGCTGCGGGTGCTCGCCCACGTGGCCGACGAGCCGGTGCTCAAGGAGATCTTCAAGCGCGGCGAGGACGTGCACACGGCCACGGGCTCGCGCGTGTTCGGCAAGCCGGCCGAGGCGCTCACGCCGATGGATCGCTCGAAGTCGAAGATGATCAACTACGGGATCGTCTACGGGCTCAGCGACTACGGCCTCGCCGACCGACTGAACATTCCGCGCGAGGAGGCCAAGGCGTTCATCGACGCCTACCTCGAGCGCTTTCCGAAAGTCGCGGCGTTCATCACGGGAACGATCGAGCAGGCGACCGAGCAGGGTCACGTGACGACGCTCTTCGGCCGCCGCCGGCAGATCCCGGAGCTCAAGGCGCGCAACTACCAGGTGCGGACGCTGGGCGAGCGGCTCGCGGTGAACACCGTGATCCAGGGCACGGCCGCGGACGTGATGAAACTGGCGATGGTGCGCTGCAACGCCGCGCTGCGCGAGCAGAGGCTGAAGACGCGCCTGATCCTCACGATCCACGACGAGCTGCTGTTCGAGGCGCCGCCCGAGGAGGTCGACGCCGCCGTGGAGCTGATCCGGCGCGAGATGGCGGCCCCGTGGGAGCACGAGCCGGCGCTGGAGGTCGACGTCGGCGTCGGCGCGACCTGGTTGGAGGCGAAGTAGCCGGTGGACCGCGGCCTTGCAATCGCGCTGACCGCCACGGTCGGCGGCGCCGTGGCGCTGCAGGCGCCGATCAACTCGCACCTGGGCAAGAGCGTCGGGAGCTTCCAGGCTGCCTTCCTCTCGTTCGCGATCGGCACTGTCGCGCTGCTGTTCATCGCCGCGGTGGCGAAGGGCGGCCTCGGCGGCGTGCGCCACGCGACCGAGCCGCCGTGGTACTACCTCACCGGCGGCCTGCTCGGAGTCGCCTACGTCAGCACCGTGCTGGTGACCGTCCGAACCCTTGGCGCCGGCGGCGTGACCGCCGCGACGATCGCCGGGCAGCTGACGCTGGCGGTCATCATCGACCAGCTCGGCATCCTGCACGTGGCACAGCGGTCGATCACGGCCTCGCGCGTCGTCGGGATCGCGCTGCTGGCCGTGGGCGTGTTTCTCATCGTCCGCAAGTGAGCGTTCAGCGCCGGCGGACGCTGAACGTGGCGCTCGACGCCATCGAGCGGTTGCCGGCGGAGTCGAGCGCGACGATGGTCAGCCGGTAGCGGCCGACCCCAAGACGGCGCGTCCGCTTGCCCGGGACGACGCTGACCGTGCGGTTGCCGGCCGGAAGAGCGAATGTGGCGCCACGGACGCGCTTCGCGCCGCGCCTGATGGTGATGGTCACGCGCGCCGACTCCGACAGCGTGAGCGTGAGCTTCAGCGCCCTGCGGCTGCCGTGGCGCACGCGGCGCGGCACAAGCCGCAGCCTGGTGATCGCCGGGGCCGTGCGATCGGTCGTGTCGACCGGCGGTGGCGAGGACCCAGGCGGTGAGCCCCCCGGCGGCCCGGCCGGTGGCCCGGTCACGTTCACGGGGACCGTCGCGACGTTGCTCGCCCCGGCGGCGTTCGTTGCACGGAAGCGGACCTGGTCGGCGCCGCCTGCCGTAGCGCCGGCCGTGTAGGCGACGGTTCGCGCCGCCAGGTCGATCGGCGCCAGCGTGCCGAGGATCGGCGCGGACACGATCTCGGGAACGGGGCGCCACCCGTTGCATGAGAGTGAGAGCGTGACGGACGCGCCGTGGTCGACGGCGACCGGCGCGCCGTCGGCGCAGGTGGGAGCGACCGTGACGAACCGCGTCACCTGGGTGCGGTAGGGCGCGTTCGTGTACCAGGCCGCTGCGAGGCCGGCGGTCGCGTCCGCCGGCGCCGACGGGAAGCGGCACGAGGAACCGAGAGCGACCTCGGACGCGACGGCTGCGCCGTCGCCGACGTCGTCGGCGAGACAGCCGTCGGCGCCCCACCGGAACACCACGAAGCTGTCCGTGCCCGTCGCGACGACGCCGGTTGGCCAGTTGTTCCCCGACTGCGCGCCGTCGAGCTGCAGGCGCGCGCCGACGACGCCCGTGTCGGCGAGGTCGCCCGCTGCCAGCGGTCGCACCAGGACGTCAGCGTTCGAGCTGTCGGTCTCGATCCAGCCGACCAGGGCGTTGCCCGCGCCGTCGACCGCCAGGAGGGGCGACTGCTGCTCGTAGGAAACCGGGACGCCGTCGTCGAGCCCCGTCGCGCCGCTGCCCTGCGCGGTCATCGTCGTCGTGTCGAGCCGCCGCGCCTGCAGCTTCCGGCCGCTTGTGTTCTTGATCCAGACGACGGTCGCGACATCGCTCGCCAGCCCGATCTGGACGTCCTCGGCGATCGTGCCCAGCGAGCCGGCGGGATACAGCTCGGTGGGCGAGCCGACGCTGCCGTCCGTGCCGACCTTCACGGCGACCACCCGTCCCGGGCCGCCCTGGGCCATCGCGACGATCAGGTTGCCCTGGCCGTCGACGGCGCCGGCGGCGGAGTAACCGTTCCCTAGCGGCGCGACCGTGCCGAGCACGCCATCGGCGTCGATGCTCCTGGCTTCGATGGCGGGGTTCGAGTTGTCGTCGCGGATCCACAGCGCCCAGGTCGATCCCGACGACCCCGCGCGCAGCGCCACGGGGCTCTCGACGCGACCGCCGTTCGTGACGACTGAGGAGTCGTAGAGCACGAGCTCATCCGACGTGCTGCTCGGCGTGAACGTGCGCACCACGAGCTTCCCGCCGAGCCCGGGGCCGAGCAGATAGGCAAGGCGCACGGAGTCGTTGCCGGAGACCGCGAGTGCGTCCTGCGCGAAGAAGTTGCTGATGGTGTTCCCGGCGAACGCACGGCGTTCGCCGACGGTGCCGTCGGCGGCGACCCGGCGTACGACGTAGCTGCCGGCGTTGGTCGGGTCGTATTCGAACCACGCAGTCCACACGGCGCCATCCGGTGTGACGACGACCTGGACGTTTGCCGGCTCGTAGGACGAGTCCTCGACACCCGGCGTCAGGTCGATCGGCGCGGGGTCCCACGCGGCCGGAGCCGGCGCACCGAGTGCGCCGGTTGCGACAGCCGCGGCCGTCACGGCAAGACGGCGGATCGTCCTTGAAGACATGGCCCGCGGCGATCCTATGCCGCCGGTGACGCGGCGGACAACCCTGTCGATCAGGCGGCGTCCTCTGGCTCGGGCTCGTCGTCGCCGTCGCGGATGTCCTGCGCGACGAGGTCCTTGAACGGCTTGAGGCGCTCGAAGAGCTCCTCGGGATCGACGGCTTCCGTGGGCTTGTCGGACCCCACCAGCCACGGCGCGGCCTCGGTCGCTGCCTGCCAGCCGACCTCCTCGGGCTCCGCCCCGCCGGCCGCGAGCGCGTCTTCCTCTTCGCCGCCGGCGATCGGCTCGACGCGGTCGAGATAGATGTTCGTGAAGCCATTGCGCTGGGCCTCGTGGTACTCGATCCGCGCGCGGCGGCCCTGCGCCGCCTTGGCGGCCGCGCCGATCTGCTCGCGGAAGGTCGTGTACTCGCCGCCGCCGTCGTCCTTGACCACGAAGCGCGTGTGGCCCGACCGGGTCTGGTTCTCCTCGACCGTGACGATCTTCACGTCAGCGACCATGTCGCAGGTAGTACCCGGCGATACAATTCGCACAAGCAGGGAGAAGGAGAGGCGCAGATGTCTGCACTGCGGATGCCGCATCCATTCGCGCGCCATCCCGAGGTGGCGCGGGCCATCAGCGACGGGTTCTGGGTGATCGCGATGGGGGCCATCGGCTGCTACGCGTTCTTCGTCGCGTTGGGCGCGATCAAGCCAAACGAGGTCGCGGGGGTCTCGATCGCCGTCGGCGTGCTCGTCGTGCTCTGGGCGCTGCGCGCCTGGAGCAACGCCCACCTCGCCGCGCACGACCGCGACCCGCGGCTGGCGCATGCGCGCGAGCGTCGCGGGTTCTAGAGCTCGAGATCCAGCCAGACGCGGTCGCGCACCGGGATGCCGTCGGCCGTCAGGTCCTCCGGATAGCCGCGCCGTGGCGTGAAGGCGTCGCGCTCGATCGAGCGCAGGCGAAAGCCACAGCGCTGGTAGAAGCGCAGGGTGCCGATGTCGGCCGTGGCGGTCGCGACCGTCATGAGCGCCCGGCCGTCGCCGCGCGCGAGCGCGACGGCATGCTCGATGAGCGCGCGCCCGATGCCGTGGCCGCGGCAGTGGTCGGCGACCGCCATGTTCAGGATCTCGCCTGCGGCCAGCTGCAGGTGGCCGACGATCTCCTCGCCGACGCGCGCGACGAGCACGGTCCCGGCGCTGATGTAGCCGTCGAGCTGCTCGGCCGAGTCCTCGGCTTCCTCGAACAGGGCGCGCAGCTGCGCGCGGTCGCCGTCGAAGGGCTCGACGACCAGCGGCCCGTCCTGCGCGACCATCGTGCGCGCGGCTTCAAGCAGCCCCTCGTAGTCCTCGTTGCACGGACCGCACGCGCGCAGGTGTGCGGCCACGCCCGGGAAATGCTCCTCGGGCCGCTCGCCGTCGAGGACGAGGTCCACGTACGTGTGCAGCACCGCGAGCGCCTGCTCGCAGCCGACGTCGCGCGGGTCGGTTCGCAGGAAGCTGTCGAGATCAGGTTGCATAGCCGCTGGCGACGAGCGCCTGGCGCAACTTACGCCTTGCGTCGAACATGGCCTTGTAGATCGCGCCGCGCGTCGTGTCGAGCTCTGCGACCAGAGCGTCCAGCGGCGTGCCGCGCAGCACGATCGCGCCGAAGACGCGGCGCTGGTGGGGCGTGAGGTCCTCGTCGACCGCGCGAGCGAGTTCGCCCACAAGGTCGTGCCATTCCGCCCGCGCGTGCGGCGACATGCCGATGCGGTCCGGCACGAGCTCCCAGTCCTCGTCGGCGTTCTCGTGCGCGCCGGCGGTCCGCCAGAAGTGGCGGCCGAGCTTCATCGAGACCTCGAGCACGACGAAGCGGTACGCCCACGTCGTGAAGCGGCTCTCGCCGCGGAACTGCTCGAGCTTGGCCAGCAGCGCGAGGAGCGCGTCGCTCGCGGCGTGGTGTGCGAGGTCCTCGAGCTCCGGCCCGTCGATGCCCCAGCGGCTGCGGCGGCGGCGCAGTTCGCTGCGCGCGACGCGCAGCAGCAGTTCGTGCAGTCGAGTGATCGCCGCGTCGCGCCCGGGTGCTCCGGGCGCGAGCGCGGCGACCCAGCGAGCCGAGTCGCTGTCCATGTTGACAACGACTCGGCCCGGGCCGGAGGCGTTACAGCGCTAATGCGCCGCGATCCCAGCCGGCGTGGCGCCGGCGGGCAGGGCGACCGGCGAGCCGGACAGCTCGGTGAGGTCGCCGCCGTCGACGGCGAACTGGCCGACCGATGCGATCCGGCTCTCGTCGACGTACAGCGACGTGCCGTCGGGGCTCAGCGCGGCGTCGACCGCGCCCAGGCCGCCGCTCGCACCGACGGCCGTGCTGCCGAGCAGGGTCAGGCTGCCGGCGTCGGCGATCGCGTAACGCGAGATCGTGCCCGACGCGGTGTTGACCGTGAACAAGAACCTGCCGTCATGGCTGATCTCGACCCAGCAGGCGGCCGTCTGGTTGTCGGCGAACGGGGAGGACCCGATCGACGTCAGCGAGCCATCCGCCGCTACGTCGAACGCCGACACCGTGCCGTTGCCGGGTCCGTCATGGGCGTTGGAGACATACAGCTGGTTGGAGTTCGTCGGGCGGAACTCGCTGCCGAACGGGCCGACGCCCTGCGCGGCGTAGGGGGAGCCCGGCGCGGCGGTCAGCAGGCCGCCGGCGCCGACGGCGAAGCTGTCGATCAGCGAGCTGTTGATGCGCGTGCCGACGAGGCGCGTGCCGTCGGCGCTGAACAGCACGTCACCGGGCTGTGAGCCGTCGGGCAGCGCGACCGTCGAGCCCGCGATCGGATGCAGGCGTCCATCGGCCCCGAGGCGGAAGCCGGTGTAGTTGCTGGCGCCGTCGCCGGCGTTGGCGACGTACACAAGGTTGCGATGAATCGCGATGCTCACCGGGTGCGAGCCGCCGGACGAGACCGTGCCGCCGACGACCGGCTTCAGCTTCCCGCCGTCCTGGATCCGCAGCACCGACAGCTCGTTGCTGCCGGCGTCGACCGTGATGACGAAGCGGCCGTCGGAACTGACCTGGATCGCGCCCTGGGACGTCAGTCCGCTGCCGCTGCCTGCGCCGGGCGTTGCGAACGGCGAGCCTGGATTCGGCGTCAGATGGCCGTCGTCGTGCCGATCGAGCACGGCCACAGTGTTGGTTCCGGCGGTGTTGTCGTCGACATAGACGTGGCCGGTGACCGGCGAGTCGGCGGCTGCTGCTGTTGCCGGCAGGACTGCGGCCGCCGTGGCGGCCAGTCCGGCGAGCAGTGCGCCGGGGAGTGCAATGCGCATTCGCGTCTCCTTGCGTTGGTGGTACAGGGAGAGCGGCGGGTTTGGCGCGGTTCTTACGGACTGGCGGCGGCCTGGGCCCCGAGACTCCGAATTATTCGTAGTACGAGGGCCCGGGCCGGGACGTCAGCGCGACGCGCGCACACGATCGGTGCCGACGACGACGATGACGTCGGCGTCGGGGCCGGCGAGGGCGATGTAGTCGGGGTTGGGCGGCACGATCGTCTGGATCCCGAGCTGCTTCGCGATGATCGATGCAGCCTGCGAGTGGCCTGGGGTGAACTCCACGCACGACGACGCGAGCGACTGGTCCGGTGCGTTCGTCACCGTGCCGATCCGCCAGCCGTGCCGTTCCAGCTCCGTCGCAGCGTCACCCGCGAGCCCGGGCTTTCGCGAGCCGTTGAGCACCGCCACCGTCGTCTGCGCCGGCACGACAGGCGCGACCGCGTCGCCGGGCTGCGCGGCCGGCCGTGAGGGCGCGCTCGACCCGCCGGACAGCCCGGCGACGAGGATCGCCACGACCGCCGCAGCGGTCGCTGCGAACGCGACGAAGTGGCGCGCCGCCGGTCGCGGGATCGCGCGGCGGTTGCGCCGGGTGTGGGCGTCGAGAAGCTGGGCCTCGAGGTGGTCGAAGACGCTCATGACTGGTCCTCTCTCACAAGGCGTTCACGGAGGGTTGCGAGGCCGCGCGCGACGCGCTGGCGAACGGCGGGCTCGCTCGTCCCGGACGCCCGGGCGATGGTGGCGTAGTCCTCTTCGGCGACGACGCGCGCATGGATTGCGTCGCGCTGGTCG
>Ga0308176_10002096_pt1 | contig 12487 bp, 12 predicted proteins | sample PhyCR2_3_FD_203890 | JGI IMG/M metagenome (GOLD analysis project Ga0308176, IMG submission 203890) | Soil microbial communities from UC Gill Tract Community Farm, Albany, California, United States - DLSLS.C.R2 | ecosystem: Environmental > Terrestrial > Soil > Agricultural land | place: USA... | reverse complement strand
CTCCCCCACTCCGAGCTCCTGCTGCAGGGTCTCCATGATCTCCTCCGAGCCGCGGAGCTGGCAGGAGAGGTTGGTGCACACGCGGATGCGGTGCCGGCCGACCGGCTTCTGGTGGTAGAGGTCGTAGAAGGTGACGACGCCGTAGACCCTGGCGGCGGGGAGCTCGAGCTCCGCCGCCACCGCCGCGATCGCCTCGTCCGGCAGCCAGCCCCCCCACTCGCGCTGGGCGATGTGGAGCACGGGGAGGAGCAGCGCCTCGGTGGTGGGGTAGCGGGGGCGCAGCGCGGCGATCTCGTCGAGGGCGGCCTGGGAGAAGCCGCCGCCGCGCCGCGGCGGCCCGGAGGGTTTCATCGACGCCGGTTCGTGGACGCTCACAGTTGCAACCTCACGGGCCGGCGCTCGCGCGCGGGCAGGGAAAGGTCGAGGCCCCCCTTGAGCCAGACGTAGGCGTACCCGACCAGGATCAGGAAGATAAAGACCATCACCGCCCAGAACAGCTCCCAGCCGAACTGGCGCAGGACCAGCGACCAGGGGTAGAGGAAGGCGGCCTCGAGGTCGAAGACGATGAAGTCGATCGCCACCAGGAAGAAGGCGATCGAGATCCGCTTGTGGGAGATGTCCATCAGGGGCATGCCCGACTCGACGGTCGTCCGCTTGATCAGGCCGCCGCGCTGGTTGCCCACGAAGAGGGCGAGCAGGTACGAGGCGATGAGGATGATGACCCCCAGCGCGATCGAGATCCCCAAGGCCAGCAGGACTGGGTAGTACTGCTCCGGCAAGGCATGTTCCTCCTGTTGATCAGGGCACGGAAGGGTGCGTCCCGGCAGGGCAAAGCCTGAGCTCCCGGGGCGGGCTCCGCGCTCGTGAAGCTTGTCACAAGCTATGCCGGGATACAAGGTGGGGGGAAGCCCCTGCACCCCCTGTCTTATAGATGTCAGCAGCAGGACGAATCGGCGGATGGCGGCGGCGGGCAGCTCCCCGAGGCGGCGCAGCAGATGACGGGCTTCTCGGTGAACCCGCCCGCGACGGTCGCGAGCTCCCCGGCTTCCAGGGAAAGGAGGGTCTCGCGGCTGAGGGTCAGACGCTTGGCGGTCTTCTTCATCGTGCGCCTCCTCTCAGCAGAGACAGGTATCGCCGCCATCCGCCGACGCCAGGGGCGGGGGGCAACTCGCTGTGATCGTGCAGCAGACCGGGGCTCCGGACGCTCCGGCGGCCGTCTCAAGCGTCTTGCCTCCGAGCTCGGCGAGGGTCTCGCGGCTCAGGCTCATCTTCTTCGAGCTTTTCTTCATTCTCTGCTCCTTTCGGATGGTTGCGCCGGGAGCAATGTAGGGCCGGGTGGGAGGGGATGTCAATGAAGGAAAAACGGCTGTCGGAGAGGGTAGGGACTTTACCTGTAGCCTGTGGGTCCGCGGCCTCCGTTCCGTCGTAAGGGTACGACGGTTTATCTCCCGGTACGACGGTCTTCCTCCGCGTACGACGGCCCGTCGTACCGGGAGAAAAATCGTCGTAACCAGAGAAAAACCGTCGCAGCCTTTCGACCGTCCGCCGCCGCGTACGACGGTCCATCGTAGCCGGAGGCAGTCCGTCGCAAGCGGAGGCAGTCCGTCGTACCCGGAGGCAGACCGTCGCGGCCAGAGAAAAACCGTCGCACGCGGAGGCAGCCCGCCGCAGCCTTACGACGGTCCGTCGTACGCAGCGGCAGACCGTCGTAGCGGGAGGCAAACCGTCGCGGCCGGAGAAAAATCGTCGTACGCGGAGATGGAGCACCGTAATCTTACGATGGACCGTCTCCAGCCGTCACCCCTCTGCCATCGGCACGCTGCCTGCATGTAACATCAGACAGCTCAGGCCCCGGAAAGCAGCCCGGGAGGTGCGCAGTGTCGTATCGAACAGGGAGGGACTGGATGGTGGCTGAAGCTCCGAGGGTGGTACGTCTGAAGGGGCCGTTCGGATACGCCCTGACCGTCGACGTGGAGGAGTGGTACCACACCTGTCTGGTGCCGGACTACGTCCACCCGGAGGACCGGCCTCCTCTTCCCGAGGAGCTGGACTGGCTGCTCCCCGAGCTCCTCGCCATGCTGGCCGAGGCGCGGTGCTCGGCGACCTTCTTCGTGCTCGGCGAGGTGGCCGAGCGCCTCCCCCGGCGGATCCGCGAGATCACCGCCGCCGGCCACGAGGTGGCGAGCCACGGCTACGTCCATCTGCGGGCCTGCGAGCGCTCCCTGAAAGCGTTTCAGGACGATATAGGACGCTCCAAGGAGATCCTGGAGGATGTCACGGGTGAGCCGGTGCTCGGATTCCGCGCGCCGGAGTGGTCTCTGCGCACCCTCGGCAGCGCCCGGTTGCCGCTCGTGGCCGAGGCCGGATTCCTCTACGACGGCTCGCTCACTCCGTGTCCCTTCGCGGGCCGGCCGGGCAACCCCCGTTTCGCCTCGCGTCTGCGCTGGCAGGGATCCGGACCGCGGCCGGACCTCCTCGAATTTCCGCCGCTCACCTTCGGCGGCCCGCTGCGTCTCCCGGCGGGGAGCTGGACGGGCCGGCTGGTCAACCCCGACCGGCTGGTCGCCGCGGCGCTCGACCACGCGGACGACGGGGGCCTGCCGGTCGCCGTGGTCCACCCCTGGGAGATCTCGGGCCGGCCGACTCCGGGCCGTCTGAGCGGAATCGCGAAATTCATCCACGAGACCGGCCGGCGGGGCTTCCAGGACCGCTTCCGCGAGCTTCTCCGGGGGCTCCCGTGGACCACCCTCCGCGCCGCGGCGGGGCTGGAGTCGGTCGTCCGCCTGCGGACGGCGGCCTCGCGCCTCGCCGTCTGACCCGTGGGAAAAGAGCTCCAAAACGAAGACGCCCCTGGCGGGGCGTCGTATATGCTTCGTCGGGCTGTGGGAGAGGGGTTGGTGCGAAAGGGGGGACTCGAACCCCCACGACCTTTCGGCCACAAGCTTCTGAGACTTGCGCGTCTACCAGTTCCGCCACTTTCGCAGGCGGGGTGATTCTAGGGAGAGAACCGAGGACATGTCAATCTCATTTCCGGGCGCCGAGGGAATCCTGCGGCGGCAGATCCTCGAACGGCTCGACGAAGCCGGGCGGGGAGGATTGGAGAAATCCGAGCTTCAGCGGAAGGTGGACGCCACCCCCGAGGAGCTGGAGGGGGCCCTCGCCGCGCTGGCGCGGGACGGGCGCGCCGTCGAGATGGAGGAGCGCTGGTACGCGCCGGAGAAGACCGGCTGGAGCGTCGGCATCGTCCAGCGGCTGGAGGAGGGGGACGCCCTGGTGCGGCCCGGACCGCGGGAGGATCCCACCTTCTTCGTCCGCAAGCGGAACCTGAAGCGGGCGATCGACGGCGACCGGGTGGTGGTACGGCAGTTGGGGAAGGCCCGCCCCTGGGACGATAAGCCGCCCGAGGGGATCGTCGTCCAGGTCCTCGGGCAGGGTCTCGACACCCTCGTCGGCACCCTGGAGACCGACGACCGGGGGATCCACTGGCTCACCCCCTTCGACCCCAAGCTCTCGCTGGAGCTGCCGGTCGAGGGGGCCGAGGAGGTCCCCGACGGCGTGTACGTGGTGGTGGCGGTCGACCGCGTCGGCCGCGCCCATCAGGGGCGGGTGATCGAGGTGCTGGGAGATATCGAGGAGACGGGGGTGGATGTGATGGTGGTGCTGCGCCATTACGGCATCCCGGACGACTTTCCCGACGCCGTGCTGGAGGAGGCGATGGCCCTCCCCTCCGATCCCCGGCCGGAGGACTGGGCGGGGCGCGAGGACCTGCGGGGCCGGGTCATCGTCACCATCGACGGCGAGACCGCCCGCGATTTCGACGACGCGGTGTCGATCGAGCGGCTGCCGGGTGGAAATTTCCGTCTCGGCGTCCACATCGCCGCCGTGGCCCAGTATGTAGAGGACGGCAGCGCGCTCGACCTGGAGGCCTACCGGCGGGGGACCAGCGTCTACTATCCCGAGCGGGCGGTCCCCATGCTCCCCGAGCGGCTGTCGAACGGCCTCTGCTCGCTGCGGCCCGGCGTGCCGCGCCTGACCCTCTCCGTCTTCCTCGACATCGACCGCGGCGGCCACATCCTCTCCCGCCGCTTCGCCGAGACGGTGATCCAGAGCACCCGCCGCCTCACCTACACCGAGGTCCGGCGCGTGCTGGAGGAGCCCAAGGACACCGACGCCGCCGAGTACGGTCCGGTCCTGCCGGCGCTGCGGGAGATGGGGGAGCTGATGCGGATCCTCAACGCGGCCCGCATGGCGCGGGGGTCGATCGACTTCGATCTCCCGGAGGGGGACGTGATCCTCGACACCGACGGCGAGATGGTCGGCATCCAGCCCGGGCAGCGGAACGTCGCCCACCGTCTGATCGAGGAATTCATGATCGCCGCCAACGAGGCGGTGGCCTTCGAGTTGGTGAGCCGGGAGGTGCCGGCCCTCTACCGCGTCCACACCCCGCCGTCTCCGGAGCGGCTGGAGGAGCTGCAGGAGCTGCTCGCCACCTTCGGGCTGAAGCTGCGGGGGGATCTCAACGACCTGCCGCCGGGGGCGCTCCAGGAGGTGACGCGGGCGGTACAGGGGAGGCCCGAGGAGCAATTCATCTCCTCGGTGGTGCTGCGCACGCTCCAGCGGGCGGTCTACGAGCCCGAGTGCCTGGGGCACTACGCGCTCGCCTCCGAGTACTACTGCCACTTCACCTCGCCGATCCGGCGCTATCCGGACCTGATCGTCCACCGCCAGCTCCGCGCCCTCCTGCGCGGGCGGGCCGAGGAGGAATCCGGACGGACGCGGATCGCCGAACGGCTGCCGGACATGGGGGAGCACACCAGCAAGATGGAGAGGCGGGCGGAGCAGTCCGAGCGCGATCTGCTGCAATGGAAGAAGGTGCGCTTCCTGGCCGGCCGCGCGGGGGAGACCTTCCCGGGCAGGATCACGGGGGTCCAGCCCTTCGGCCTCTTCGTACAGCTCGACGGTTACTACGTGGACGGCCTGGTGCCGATCCGCACGATGGCGGACGACTACTACCGCTACGAGCCCGAGGCGCACCGGCTGGTGGGGGAGCGCAATCACCGGATCTTCCGGCTGGCCGATCCCGTGGAGGTGGTGCTGGTGGGGGCCTCGCCCCGGGTGCGGGGGCTGGACTTCAAGCTCAAGGACATGCCGGAGCCCGCGGCCCGCCCGGCGGCGCCCTGGTGGGACGAGGAGCGGAAGCCGGCGCGCGCCCCCCGGGAGCCCCGGGAGCGGGAACGGAAGCGGCGGCGGTAGAGTGGTCGCTAGGATAGAGTCCCGCCCATGCCGTTGACCCCCACCGTAGCCATCGTCGGCCGCCCCAACGTCGGCAAGTCGACCCTGTTCAACCGCCTGCTGGGGCGGCGGCACGCGATCGTCCACGATCTGCCCGGCATCACCCGCGACCGCATCACCGATACCGTCGAGCTGGCCGAGGACCGTCCGATCCAGATCGTCGATACCGGAGGGCTGGTGCCGGGGGACGATCCGCTGGGGCTTAACCAGCAGGTCTTCCTGGCCGTCGAGGAGAGCGATCTCCTGCTCTTCGTCGTCGACGGCAAGCAGGGGCTGGTCTCCGCCGACGAGGAGGTCTGGTCGCACTTCCGGCGCTTCAACAAGCCCACCGTGCTGGTGGTCAACAAGGCGGACACCAACGAGGCGAGGAACCGTTTCTCCGAGTTCTACAGACTGGGGATCGACCGTCAGCTTCTGATCTCGGCCGAGCACGGCGCCGGCATCGGCGACCTGCGCGAGGCGCTGGCGCTGGCGCTCCCCGAGATCCCGGACATCCCGGTCCCCCCCGACGCGCCGGCGATCGCCATCGTGGGGCGGCCGAACGTCGGTAAATCCTCACTGCTCAACAAGATCTCCGGCCTGAACCGGGCCTTGGTCTCGCCCGTGGCGGGCACCACGCGCGATCCGGTCGACACCCTGATCACCCGTGGAGACAAGTCCTACCTGCTGATCGACACCGCCGGCATCCGGCGCCGCAGCCAGGTCTCCGGCGCCCCCGAGGAGCTGGCGGTGATGATGGCGCGCCGCCAGATCGAGCGCTCCCAGGTCGCCGTGCTGGTGATCGACGCCGCGGCGGGGGTGACCAGCAGCGACCTCGCCATCGCCGGGAGCATCTGGGAGCTGGGGCGGGCGGCGGTGGTGGCGATCAACAAGTGGGACCTCCTGGACGAGGAACGGCGGGAGAAGCTGGAGCTCTCCTTCGAGCGGCTCGACGAGCTGCTCGCCTCGCCGGGGCGGGTCAACGTCTCGGCCTTGAGCGGCCGGGGGATCGACAAGCTCTGGGGTCCGATCGACAAGGCGCTGGCCGCCTACCACCTCAAGCTCGGCACCGGCCAGCTCAACCGGCTGTTCGAGGACTTCATCCGCAAGGTGGCCCCCCCCGCGCTCGGCGGCGCCCCCTGGCGGCTCTACTACTCCACCCAGGTCTCGACGGCGCCGCCGACCTTCATGCTTTTCGCCAACCGCGCGCTGCCCAGGAACCATCACTACCGGCGCTACCTGGAAAACCGGCTGCGCGAGGCGCTCGACCTCGCCGGCGTGCCGGTGCGGCTGGTGGTGCGGCGGCGGACCGAGTGAGCGGCTGGTAAGATCTGGCGATGGCAGACGATAACGATCGCTGGGCCCGCCGCCTGGTCTGCTCGAAGACGGGCGTGACCGCTCCCCTCGACGAGCCGGCCTTCGTCTCGCCGGCCGGCGCCCCCTGGATGGTCGAGTACGATCTCGACCCCGACAAGGGGGAGGCTCTGCGCCGGGCTCTTCCGGGACGGCCGTGGACCCTCTGGCGCTACCGCGAGCTGCTGCCGGTGGCCGATTTCGCCGGCCGGGTGGATCTGGGCGAAGGGGCGACGCCGCTCGTCCGCCTGCGCCGCTTCGCTCCGGAGGGGATCGAGCTCTGGCTCAAGGACGAGTCGGGAAATCCGACCGGGTCGTTCAAGGCCCGGGGGCTGTCGCTCGCCGTCAACCGCGCCCGGGAGCTGGGGGCGCCGGGGGTGCAGCTCGCCAGCGCCGGCAACGCCGCCCTGGCGCTCACCGCCTACGCGGCGGCGGCCGGGCTGCCGGCGCGGGTGGCGCTCCCCGCCGACACGCCGCGCACCGTCTTCGAGCGCTGCCGGGAGTATGGCGCCGAGGTGCTCTCCGGCCCGGGGACGCTGGTCGAGGCGGCGAAGCTGCTGGAGGAGGGGAAGGAGCGTTTCTGGGGCCTCTCGACCCTGCGCGAGCCCTACCGGGCGGAGGGGAAGAAGACGATGGGCCTGGAGCTCGCCGAGCAATTCGGCTGGGAGCTGCCGGACTGGATCGTCTACCCCCTCGGCGGCGGCACCGGGATCGTGGGGATGCACAAGGCCTTCGCGGAGCTCGAGAAGCTGGGGCTGATCGGCCCCAAGCGTCCGCGCTTCGTGGCCGTCCAGGCCGCCGGCTGCGCGCCGATCGTGCGCGCCTGGGAGGCCGGTCAGGATGCCGCCGAGCCGTGGGAAAACCCGGACACCCGGGTCTGGGGTCTGCGGGTGCCGCGCGCCATCGGCGATTTCCTGGTCCTCCGGGCCCTCTACCAGACCGGCGGCAGCGCCATCGCGGTGGACGAGAAGCGTCTGGACGGCGTCACCGGCTGGATCGCCGCGCACGAGGGGCTGCGGATCGGGCCCGAGGGGGCCGCCGCGCTGGCCGCGGTCGAGGATCTGGAGGCCGCCGGAGCCTTCGCGCCGGGCGAGCGGGTCGTGGTCTTCCAGACCGGCGATCCCGCTAACTACGTCTAATGAGGGTCCTGGATGAGCTCGTGAGCCATGGCGTGGTCTCCGCCGCCGTGGCCCTGGTCGCCACGGGCGAGGAGATCGAGATCGAGGAGGCGGCGGGGGAGGCTCCGGCGGGGATCGAAACCCGCTTCGACTGGGCCTCGGTCACCAAGCCGGTCGTGGCGACGCTCGCCCTCGTCCTCGCTGCCGAGGGCGCGCTGCCGCTGGAGACTCCGATCGGCGATCTCTGGCCCGAAGCGCACGCGCGGCTCGCCGGGCGCCCTCTCTCCGATCTGCTCCGCAACCGCTCGGGGGTGGCGGCCTGGACGCCGCTCTACCACCGCTGCCGGAGCCTGGATGAGGCAACGGAGCTGATCGTACGCGGGGGGCGGGACGGCGATCTCGTGGGGGCCCGGGTGGGCACGTACAGCGATCTCGGGTTTTTCCTCTATGGCCGGGCGGCGGAGCGCCGCCTGGAGACGCCGCTGATAGATCTCCTCCGCGAGCGCGTCCTCGCTCCCCTGGGAATGTCCGGGGTGGAGGGGACGCCCGGGGAGCGGCCGGACCTGGCCGAATCCCGCATGGGCACCGGGCAGGAGGTGAGGCTCGCGGCGAGGCAGGGCCTCACGATTCCGGACCTGGGGCCGCCGCCGCTGGGGCGCCCTCAGGACGGCAACGCCCGGTTTCTGGCTAAGATGGGGGAGACCTGCGGGCACGCCGGCCTGTTCGGCGGCGCCCGCGATCTCTGGAAGCTCGGCGCGGAATGGCTGGCGCCGGGGCGTTTGTTGAAGCCGGAGGGGGTGGCCGCCGCATTATCCCATGAAGGGGCGGGTGGTGGCCGGTTCGCCCTGGGCTGGTGGCGGAGATCGCTCTGCGGCAGCGCTGGGAGGGCGCTCTCCCCCTCCGCATTCGGTTTCACCGGTTTCGCAGGCAACAGCTTCTGGATCGACCCGATGGGCCCGAAGGGGGTCCGCATCTTCGTGCTCCTCGGCTCGCGGATCGATCCGTTTATCGACATCAACCGCTGGCGCCGCCGCTTCCACTCGGCCGCGTCCGCGAGAGGGAGAATCCGCTGATGGAGATTCATGATCTGGTCCTGGTAGACGGGGTGCGCACCCCGATGGCCGAATACAATGGCTCCTTCGCCGACGTGTCCGCGATTGACCTCGGGGCGCACGCGGCCCGCGCCCTGTTCGCGAAGACGGGCATCGATCCCCAGGAGATCGACCACACCGTGGTGGGCAACGCCCTCCAGACCTCGCCCGACGCCATCTACGGCGCCCGCCACGTGGCCCTCAAGGCCGGAGTGCCCAAGGAGGTGCCGGCGCTCACCGTCAACCGCCTCTGCGGCTCCGGCGTGCAGTCGGTGATCTCGGGCGCCCAGGCGATCCTCACCGGCGACGCCACCACCTGCCTGGTGGGCGGCATGGAGAACATGTCGCAGGCGCCGCACGTGATCTGGGGCGCCCGCCGCGGCTTCAAGCTGGGGCAGGGTCAGCTCCAGGACCTCCTGATGGTCTCCCTGATGGACAGCTACTGCGGCTGCTACATGGCGCAGACGAGCAACAACCTGGCCCGCGACTTCGGCATCAGCCGCGAGGAGCAGGACCAATTCGCCATCCGCTCCCAACAGCGGGCCGGCGAGGCGTGGGCCTCGTGCAGGATGAGCGAGGAGGTGACGCCGGTCGAGGTGGGGAAGGGGAAGCGAGCCAAGCTCATCGACAAGGACGACCACCTGCGCCCCGAGACCACCATGGAGGACCTCGCGGGGCTCCCCACGGCGTTCGACAAGGACGGCTTCGTCACCGCCGGCAACGCCTCGGGGATCGTGGACGGCGCGGCGATGATGATCCTCTCGACCGCGGAGAAAGCCCGGGAGAAGGGGTGGAAGCCGCTCGGCCGCATCCTCTCCTGGTCGGTGGTGGGCGTCGACCCCTCGCGCATGGGGATCGGCCCGGCGCCGGCCATCCGAGCGGCGCTCGGCAAGCTGGGCATGCAGCTCGGGGACGTCGACCTCTTCGAGATCAACGAGGCGTTCGCCGGGCAGACCCTGGCCGTGATCAAGGACCTGGACCTCGACGTGGACAAGCTCAACGTCAACGGCGGCGCCATCGCCCTCGGGCATCCGCTGGGGGCGAGCGGCACCCGCCTGCTGATCACCCTCCTCAAGGAGCTCAACCGGCGCGGTGGCGGCCGGGGCGTCGCCTCGGCCTGCATCGGCGGCGGACAGGGGATCGCGATGGTGGTCGAGGCGGCCGCTTGATCGACCTCACCGGGCGCCGGGTGGTGGTGACGGGGGGCAGCCGGGGCATCGGCGCCGCGTGCTGCCGTCTGTTCGCGCGATCCGGCGCTGCGGTGCTCGTGCAGTACCTGGCGAGCGACACCAGGGCTCTCAACATGCTCCAGGAGCTGCGCCGGATCTCGGACGCTCCCCATGCAGCCTTCCGCTGCGACGTGACCGATCCGGATCAGGTCTGCAAGCTCTTCGACTCCGCCGAGGCGCGCTGGGGCGGGATCGACTGCCTGATCAACAACGCCGGCGTCTGGGTCCACGACCCGCTCGCCCAGCTCCAGCCCGAGCGGCTGCAGGCCACGCTCAACGTCAACGTGGTCGGCGCCTTCCTGGCCGCCCGGTGCGCCATCCCGCTCCTGATGGGCTCCCCCGACGCCTCGATCATCAACATCAGCTCGACGGCGGGGCAGCGGGGGGAGGCCTTCTACAGCGCCTACGCGGCGAGCAAGGGGGCGCTGATCTCCGCCACCAAGTCCTGGTCGTCCGAGCTTGCCCCTGGGATCCGCGTCAACGCGGTCGCTCCGGGCTGGGTCGACACAGACATGACCTCCGAGGCCCTCTCGGGGGAGCAACGGGAAGCGGTGATCGCCGCGATTCCGCTCCACCGCGTCGCGACGCCCGAGGACATCGCCGGCCCGGTGGTCTTCCTTGCGTCCCCCCTCGCCCGGCACATCACGGGGGAGATCCTGAATGTGAACGGCGGGAGCGTGCTGGTGGGTTGACGCTCTTGTGAGAACGAAAAAACCCCGGCCACCCATCGGGGCGGCCAGGGCTCAGGTGCGTCAGGGGGCAGGTGGGGTCAATAACAGCTCCTGCAATTCGAGACTTCCGCGCTGGGGCAGACGCTCTGATCGGACCACCCGCCTCCGCTCCCTCCCGCGACAGGGCCCAGCTCGGGGCCGTTCAGTTGAATGAGGGTCTCCCGCGACAGGGTGAGCTTCCGGAGGTCTTTTTTCATGGCCGGTCCTTTCCCGATCTTCGATCTGAGGTATCTCTGCTCAAAACAGAGATCCACTTCGAGGATCTACGAAAGGGAGGCCGACTTGTTTCGCCCTTCCTTCTCCCACAGATACCCCAGGCACTTGTAGACCAGCTTCGCCGCCAGGAAGTCGCTCGCGGGGTGCCCTCCGATCGGCGCCAGCTCGATGAGGTCCATGGCCACCACGGTCTTGGTATGGAACAGCTTGCGGAGGAGCCGGAGGGTGGGGTACCAGTGGCCGCCGCCGGGCTCGGGCGTGCCGGTGGCGGGGACCAGCGCCGGATCGAAGTAGTCGATGTCGAAGGTGAGGTAGATCTTCTCGGGCAGAGCCGCCAGCATGGCCGGGAAGAGGTCCTCCGCCTGGTCGAGCTGATGCCCCCAGATCACCGGCAGGCAGCGCTCCCGGATGAGCCGGGCCTCCGGCGCGGAGAGTGAGCGGATGCCCACGGCCAGAGACGGGATCCCCACGTCCACGATCCGCTTCATCACGCTGGCGTGGCTGTAGGGGGTCCCCTCGAATTCCTCGCGGAGATCGCTGTGGGCGTCAAATTGCACCACCCCGATCTCGCCGAAGGCCTCGCGGGCCGCCTTGACCGGCGCTTGCGTTAAGCTGTGCTCGCCGCCGAGGGTCACCAGGAATTTCCCGCGCTCCATGTGGGCCTTGCAGGCTTCCTGGAGCTCCGCCAGACCCTCGCCCATGTCGAACGCTTCGGGGAGGAACGGCGGCAGGGTCGCGATACCCTGCGCGTAGGGCTCGGCCCCCAGCTCCTCGTCGTACAGCTCCATGGCCTGGGAGGCCCGGAGGATGGCCGCCGGGCCGGAGGTCGTCCCCTTGCCGTACGAGGTCGTGCGCTCGAAGGGGACGGGGAGGACGGCGACGCGGCTCGTCTCGTAGTCGCTCGCCTGGGGGTCGAGGAGGCCGAAGTTGTTGGGCAGGTAGGGCATGGGCGGGTGTTTGTAACAGGATGCGTCGCGCAGTGTCAACGCGAGAAGGAGGAGGATGAGCCCGCTGGAGCTTTCCGAGCCGGTCCGCGATCGGGTGCGATCGGCCGAGCGCGTCGTGGTGTTCTCCGGCGCCGGAGTGTCGCGCGAGAGCGGCCTCGACACCTTCCGGGGTGCCGGAGGCCTCTGGGAGCGCATGCGGCCCGAGGAGCTGGCCACCCCGGAGGCCTTCCGGGCCGATCCGGGGAAGGTCTGGCGGTGGTACGCCTGGCGATACCGGCAGGCCTCGGAGGCGGCCCCCAATCCCGCCCACGGCGCGATCGCGCGGCTGGAGGCCCTCTTTCCCGCGGTCATGGTGGTGACCCAGAACGTCGACGGCCTTCACCAGCGGGCGGGCAGCCGCGGCCTCCTGGAGCTCCACGGCACGATCACCCGCGCCGTGTGCGAGCGTTGCGGCAGCAGCCGGGACATGGGCGAGGCAGTCGCCGAATCCGCCGAGCGGCCGCCGGTCTGCTCCTGCGGCGGGAGATTCCG
>Ga0308176_10002095_pt1 | contig 12489 bp, 6 predicted proteins | sample PhyCR2_3_FD_203890 | JGI IMG/M metagenome (GOLD analysis project Ga0308176, IMG submission 203890) | Soil microbial communities from UC Gill Tract Community Farm, Albany, California, United States - DLSLS.C.R2 | ecosystem: Environmental > Terrestrial > Soil > Agricultural land | place: USA... | reverse complement strand
CGACCACGGCGTGTCGATCGATCCGTTGACCGCGCAAAGCGTCGAGGTCGTGCGCGGCCCCGCGTCCCTGCTCTACGGCAACCAGGCCCTTGGCGGCGTCGTCAACGTCATCACGAACGACATCCCATCCGCGATTCCCACTCACATCGACGGCTTTCTCGCCGCGCAGACGGAATCGGCCACGCCAGGCGCGGCCGCCGCGGGAGGAGCGACCATTCCGCTGGGCGAGCGCTTCGCCGTCGTCGCGCGCGGTGGCGCGCGGCGCACTGACGATCTGCGGCAGGGCGGCAGGCTGGCACTGCTAAACAGCTTCTATCACAACTACTACGGCGTCGGCGGCTTCGGATTCGCCACGAACGCGGCGACGGGGGGTCTCGTCTATCGCGATTACAAGTTCGACTATGGTCTGCCCTCCGGTGAGGGAGAAGTCTCCAAGATCGACGGACGGCGGCATGAGCTCGTCGGGCGAACCGACTTCACGCTCAACAGGGGCGCGCTGACGTCGCTCCGCGTGAGCGGCACAGGCCAGTGGTACGACCACGCCGAGATCAATCAGGAGACGGGAACCACCAACACGAGCTTCGCGCTGAAGACGCAGACCATCGACGCGCTCGCACGCACGCGAGCGGGGCGTACGAATGGAGCCGTAGGGGTGTCCGGCATCTTCAAGCAATACGCCGCGCTGGGCGAGGAAGCCCTCACTCCTGCGGCCAACAGCAATGGCCTCGGTGCCTTCGCGTTTCAGGAGATCGCGCTCGGCTCAGCGACGAGCGACCCCGACGTGCGCGCGCCCAAGCTGCAGTTCGGCGGACGGATGGATGCGTACGCGATCGACGTGAAGCGTGGAGGCGACGAGAAGTTCGACGCATTCGTTGGCAAGCGCACGTTCAATCAGTTCTCTGGCAGCGCGGGAGTGAGTGTACCGGTGGGCCGGCACGTCACGGTCGCCGGCAGTGTCGCCCGCGCGTTCCGTGCGCCCTCCGTCGAGGAGCTCTCTTCCAACGCCTTCCATGCAGCCGCCGGGACGTTCGATGTCGGGAACCCGAGTCTGAAGGCGGAGGTCAATCAGGGATTCGATGGCGTCCTCCGCATCGACGGGGCGCGGGTGAACGGTCAGATCGCAGGCTTCTTCAACGACATCCAGAACTACATCACGCCCAACATCGTCAAGGACACGACGGTGGACGGCGACGATGGCGCGATGACCGTTCCTCTGAACCGCATCTCACAGGCGGACGCCACGCTTCGTGGCGTGGAAGGCCGGTTCGAGGTGGAGGTCGTGCCGCACCTGGTCGTGGGCGGCATGGGCGACATGGTTCGCGGCAAGCTCAAGGGCTCCGACACGCCGCTCCCGTTCATGCCCGCCGCCAGGCTGGGCGGATTGGCGCGGTGGGACGACTCGCGCTACTCGCTCTCGGCGGAATACCGTCACGCGTTCGATCAGAGTCGCGTGCCGCCATCGGTGTCCGACGAGGATCCGGCCGGCAGGCGAACACCGGCGTACAACCTGCTCGACCTCAGCGTGGGCTACACGCTGCCGGTGGGCGGCCAGCTCAACTCCATCGTGCTGCGCGTCGACAACGCGCTCGACGAGAAGTACGTCGATGCGACGAGCCGCATCAAGACCTTTGCGCTCAATCCGGGAAGAAACATCGCGTTGGTGTACAAGCTGCTCTTCTGACCCGTCGCGGCTACGGCAAGCAGGAACGCCGCGAGAACCACCTCTCGCTTCACTACCATCACTGTCGCCTTCGGGGCGGTGGTTGCCTCCGGCTTCGCGGCTGGTTGCGGCTCGCGCGATGCCCATCGTCCAGCCTGACGGACCCGTCGAACAATGGGAGTCCTACCTCCCTTGCGGTCGGCGCCTCGGCCGCGCTCGTGAATGCCACCGCTCTCTCCCTCTCGGAGCCGCAGGGCGGAGAATTCGTCCTGGTCGTGTCGGACACGTTCACGACACGCTCGGCGACGATGGCGTTTCAGGTCAGTGCGACCGGCATCTGCGCATTCGGTAGTTCGCGATGCACGCCGCCGCCGATGGCTACCGCAGCCAGCGGTCGAGCGCGCGCAGCCTGAGGTGTACGAGCGTGTCGTTCACGCTCGTCGTGCGGGCGAGCGGTGCGAGCCTGCTCACGTCGACGAACCGCGCGAGCGCCTCCGACGGCACGAACGGCGCCGGTTCGCGCGCCCACCACTGCGCGATGCGCGCTTCGTAGAGCCCGGGCATCCCCCGCTTGGGTGCTTCGCGCACCTCGTCGGGGATCAGGCCGCGCGCCGCCTCGCGCAGCAGGCGCTTTCCCTGGAGCCACGGCATCGGCGGCAGGGCGAGTGCGTAGTGGATCAGCCGCAGATCGAGATAGGGAAGTCGCACGTCGATCGGGATGCCGTGCACGCCCGCGTCGAGCGACTCCAGGAAGGGCTGCCAGTGATACTGGGCGAGACGCTCCGCCGCCGCCGAGCGTGTCGGGTGCGGTGCGCCCTCGCGTGCGCGGATGCGTTCAGCACGCCGTGCGCGCAGGTCGTCGCGCAGCCATGGGGGGCCGCCAACATCGTCCGGTACGCCGCGCATCGCCGCGCGACGCCGGCGCACGAGCGCGCGTACACCGAGGTACGGCCGCTTCCGTTCGTGCAGGAGGTGACCGATCAGATCGAGCGCGACCCGGTGCGGGGCGCTCGCGCGCAGCAGCTCGGTGAGGTGCGGCGGCGAGAGATAGGCGTCCGGATCCTCGCCCCAGAACGCGACGGGCCCGTGCTCGCTCGCGCGACGCAGCTCGTCGTGCAGGCCGAGGAAATCCGGGTCGCCCGACGGCTCGATGGTCTCGGGGATGGGCAGCGCGGTGCCGTCGCGATATCCGTGGGCGTCGACGTCGCTCAGCAGGTGCGGGATGCCGATGTACTTCGCGGCCTGCCGCGCGCGCGCGGTGTCGTCGGTGGGGGCGAGCGTCGGGAGGTGCGCCGTTTGCGCGACGATGCGCGTGTCCACGTCCTGGCGCGCCGCGATCGCGGCGAGGGTCGTCGAATCGAGGCCGCCGCTCATGAATACCGTGAGCGCGGGCGTGCGGACGCGGTCCCGCACGGCCGCCTCGAGGAGGAGGCGGAAGTCGGCGACGATCGTCTCCGCGTCGCGCGACCGATCGATCGGCGGCGCGGGGAGCGTCCAGTAACAGCGCGTCTCGCGTGCGCCTGTCGGGCGTACGGTCACGAGGCATGCGGGGGGCACGCGCTTCACGGCGCGGAAGGTCGTCGTCGACGGATCCTCGTTGAACCCTTCCGCGACGAAGTCGGCGATCGCGTCCTCGTCGAGCTCGCGTGAGGCGCCGGCGTCGAGGATCGTGGCGAGGGTGTTCGACGCGACCAGCCGGCGCGCGTCGTCGTGGTAGAACAGCATGCGCACGCCGAATGGATCGCGCACGAGCGTCGTGGCGTGCGACTCGCGGTCGTGGATCGCGACGCTGAAGTCGCCGAGCAGGCGCGCGGGCGCGTCGTCACCCCACGCCCGCCACGCACGGGCCAGGAGATGGATGTCGGCGTCGACGAGGTCTGCCCTCGCGCCCGACCGGCGCAGCGCGTCGACGAGCGCCTCGCGGGCGTCGAGCCGTACCTGCCCCGCGACGAGCAGCGGCCCGTCGGCGGCCCATGCGGGCGCGAGGCGGTGGTCGCCGACGTCGAGCAGCGCGGTCGCAATGCCGACCGGTCCGTCGACGACGAGCTGCTCGCCGTGCGGGCCGCGGCGGCGGAGCGACGGCAGGAGCGCATGCAGCTCGTCCGCTGCGACAGGCGCGGCGTCGAGCCGGATGACGACGGCGTATCCGGTCATGCGGCGGGAACGTGGACCCGCGCCTTGAGGTGCTTCAGGTTGGCGACGATGGTGAAGGTCATGATGACGAGCAGCGACCAGGAGCTCCACTTGCTCCAGTGCACCGCGGTCCACGCGCCCATCTGATTCGGGTAGCGCCAGATGCCGTAGAACGTGCTGATGTTCTCGGCGAGCCAGAGAAAGAACCCGATCAGGACGAAGGCGAGCAGCAGGGGCATCGTGCGCTCGCGGTCGTACGGCCGGAAGACGACGATCGTGCGCGCGTAGAGGCCGAGCGCGCAGGCGGCGAGGTACCAGCGCAGGTCGGGGATGAAGTGGTGCGTGAAGAAGTTGGCGTAGATCGTCACGGCGATGGTGGCGGCCATCCAGTACGGCGGATGGTGGCGGATGCGGAGGTCGAAGAGCCGCCATGCCTGGATGATGTAGCTCCCGACCGACGCGTACATGAAGCCGGCGAAAAGTGGAACGCCGAAGACCTTCGTGTAGGCGAAGTCGGGATAGCTCCACGACTTTATGCCGGCCGACGTCTTGAACAGCTCGAGACAGAAGCCGACGAGGTGGAACAGGGTGATCGCCTTCACCTCGTCCCAGCTCTCGAGCTTCGCCCACAGCATCCACCCCTGAATGCCGATGGCGATGATCAGCAGCGCGTCGTAGCGGGGGATGCCGAACAGTCCCGCGCGCGGCACGGTGAAGACGGAGAGAAAGAAGAGCGCGACGAACAGACAGGCACGCGCTTCCTTGGCGACGAAGTAGCAGAGCTCGAGCAGGCCGCGCCGCAGGCCCGACAGTTCGGGACGGGGCTCGATTTCGAGGAAGTGGGCGTCCAGGGTACGGAGCATTCAGGCCCTACGGGCGCGCCGCGCGGTTGGTGCCCGCTGTGGCCGCCGTCTGGAGCAGCGGGCGGATCCGGTACACGACGAGGCGCGGGCCACCGTCTCCCGAGAGGGCAAGCGCGAGCGCGTCCCCGGTCGCGGTGGCGTCGCGAATGACGCTGCCCTGCGTCAGCGGCAGCGCGACGTGCAGTCCGCGCCTTCGCCCGACGTCGATGACGGCGAACGAATGGTCCGCGTACGACGAGGCGACGAGTTGTCCCTGCGGACTCGCGCTCGCGCGCTGATAGCGGCGCGAGAGCATGCCGAGGTCCACGACGGCGCCGCTGCGCGCGATGCTCAGGACGTGCACGCCGCCGCGCATGCTCTGATCGGCGCAGACGGCGGCGTCTTCATCGGCCGCCGGCCAGCAGCGTGCCACGCCGTGCAGGCGAGTGAGGAGGTGTGTGCCCTCCCGGTCCTGACGCGAGAGTTGCCACGTGACGTGCGTGCCGCGCAGGGCGAGCAACGTGGTCCACACCATGGAGCGGCCGCGCAGGGCGCGCAGCGGGTTGCTGGCGAGCGACATGACGAGCCGCGAGCCGTCGTGAAAGGTGAACACCGACTGGCCGCGCAGCGTGTCCGGCGCGAACTCGATGCGGTGCACGTCGGCGTCGTCGCCGGTGTCATGCACGGCGCCGTCGAGCGTGACGAGCGCGCCGGTGCGCTGCCCGCCGAGTCGCGTGGCACTCACCTGCCAACGCGTGCCGCCATCGAGGAGACGCAGCGCCGGTGCGTACAGCGACCCGAGCGCGCGGCGCCACACGACGCGCCGCGCGCTGTCGGGATGCATGCGTTCCAGGCGAAGCTCGAGGCTGTCGCCGGTCCTCGCCAGTACGAGCATCTCCGTCTCGCTCGGCAGCACTGCGTCGAGCGCGCTCACGGTGTACGGCTCGGTGTGCTGGCCGATGTCGCCGGTGGTGAACTGGATCGTGTAGCTGTCCTCGTCGCCGTCGCCGTACGTGCTGCGCGTGAGGTAGCGCGCCCCGCCGGGCGAGAGGGCGACGGCATCCATGTCGCGCGGCAGCGGGACGGTCGCCACGCGCGACAGGCCGCCGTTGCTCCATCCGATCTCCGGTGCGGCGGGCCACAGGCGCTCGGCGAGTGTGACCGATCCCAGCGCAACGACGCCGAGCAGCGCGGTGCCGGCGCCGGCAAGCCGCAGCGCGGCGGTGCGCAGGGTGAACAGCGCCGCTGCGAGCCCGCAGAGGGTGATCGCCAGGGAGAACGCGCTCTCGTCTCCGGCGAGGTCGCGCGGCGACGCCCACGATGTCCCGACGCCGAGCAGCGTGCCGAGCGCGCCCAGGGCGAGCAGCACCAGCATGACGCGCGCGGCGAGACGTTCGTCGGGCGCCTGCGGCCCGCGGCGCGTGCGATACCAGGTCCATGCGAGCCACGCCGCGCCCAAGCCGAGCGCACCGACGAGGAGGACGAACGACGCGTCGTGCGGCAGGCCGATCGCGCTGCTCGTTCCGAGGAGGAGCAGGCACGTCGCCCCCATCGCGCCCAGCGCAGCGAGCGACATCGTGCTGGGCGCGACCATCGTGGCCAGCGCTGGGATCGCGACGGCCATCGTCCCGCCGCCGAGCAGCGCCGCGATCAGCAGCGCGGCGGCGAGGATGCGCGCGGCGCGTTCGCTCCGCACTGCCGGCTCGACGCGCCTCGTGCCGAACCGCGAGTCCACCGCGTCGAGGGCCTCCTGGATGAAGGCGACGTCGGCCTCGCGAACGTCCACGCTCCAGCTCCGGCTGTCGAGGGCCGTCGCGCGCAGCGCGCGCTGGCCATGCGCCGCGACGAGCCGCAGCTCGGCGAGCTCACCGTACGCCATGGCGCTGTAGGTCGACGCGCGCTCGCGAAGCGACGCGAGATCCGCGGGCGTGTCGGCCGGCACGCCGGCGAACCAGTAGGCGCGCTCGCCGTCGAGCACGACGTAGCTCCCCGCCTTCGCCGACGCGATGACGGTGGGCGTGTCGAGCGACGCCGGCTGGGCCGGCGCGGAGGCGCGGATCGCCTGGATGCGCCGTGCGAGGCTCGGATGCGTCCCCGCGTTCTCGACCTCCTTCGCCCAGCGGCGCGGCAGGCGAGCAAGCACGTGGATCTTCGTCAGTGCGCGGATCAATGCTTCGGGATCGTTCGTCAGCTCGACCGCACGGAGGTCGCAGGCCGTCTCCTGCTGTTGCTTCGGCGCCTGGCCACGCAGGAGCAGCACGCCGAGCACGGCGAGGAACGCCGCGCTGACGATCAGGTCGGAGTTCGGCCCCGTCACGAGCAGCAGCGCGGGCACGAGGGCGACGAGGAGTGCGACCACGACGATCGCGCGGCTGCGCGTGCGCATCCGGAGCGCGTCGAAGTATTCGTGGTGCGCGACCTCGTGCGCGAAGATCGCCGTCGTCTCATCCATGTCGAGCGTGTCGAGCAGGGTATCGCTGATCGCCACGGCCGGCTCGCGGAGCGAGGGAAGCGCGTACGCGTTCGGAACGCGGCCGCCCTTCACGCCGAAACGATGGATCGACGGCCGGCGGCTGAGTCGGTCGGCGCGGGCGAGGATCGCATCGAACCGCGCGAGGAGTGGCGCGTGTGCGACGTCGCTCTCCAGGGGAGAGCCACGATGCAGCCGGAGCCAGATCCTCGTGAACCGACGCTGCCAGATCAGCACGACGATGGCGCAGAGGACACCGAGGGCCAGCGCGAGCCCGATCGACTGGAATGTCGTGCCGGGAAGCCGGGCGCGGACGACTCGCGCCATCTGCGCCGGCGCGAGCAGGGCGAACGCGACCAGCCCCGTGCTCGCCACGAAGCCCGCGATGGTGGAGGCGACGTACTGCGGGAGAGACCACTCGTCGCCGAACACCGTGCGCCGGATCGGATACTGCGCGACGAGCACGCCGAGGAGCGCGAGGGTGGCGACGAGCGGTCCCACGGAGAACGCGCTCACCACCACGGCGAATACGGTGACCCGGGCCATGCGACGCTGGCGCGCCTGGAGCAGCTCGGCGAGCGCGGGGTCGTCGAGCGAGCGGAGGACCTGCCGCCCCGACCACCAGGCGTAGGCCGCCGGCAGGACGGCGAGAATGGCTGCAATCGCGATCAGCTCGGATGGCATGGCTGGGAGACGATCGCCGCGTCAGGCGCGGCACGACGTTCGGATCGGCGGCGGGAGTCTTTCGGTGCGCGCCGGGTATTGTATGAATGCTCTCCGCGGTCGCCAGAGCGATCGCACCGTCCCCGTTGCCCGCGCCCCCCGCCCGCAGTCGTTCCTGATGGCCATGACCTCCCCACGCCGATCGCTCGACGACGCGGCGCTCCGCCGAGCGCTGGCGCGCGCGCTCCGTCCCTACGTGGACGGCACCGCGGCGGGGATCTCGTCGTCGGTCATGACGCAGGCACGCGTCGCCGCCACGGCGCGCGATGCGGCCGTCGCCGTGCTGCCACTGCTCGGCGCACCCGCGCCCTCGGCGCACCGCGTGCGCGCGTCGATCATGCCGGCGCTCGTCTGCTCGTGGACCGAGCTCGACGCCGTGTTCGAGCAGGTGCTCGACCGGTTGATCGCGCTGCCGTCCGCGCTGGCCGGCGTGCCCGACCCGGCGTGGGACGCGGGACTTCCTCCGGCGCCGCGCAGCGCGTCGCGCGCCCCGGAGCGCGCCGCCGCGAGCGAGGAGGAGATACAGCGCACCTGGTCCACGACGGCGCGCGAAGGGGACGTCATCACCGGTCCGGCCGGCACGACGGGCACGCTGGTGCGCGCCGACCGCCGGCACGCGCTGATCGTCGAGGACGCGCGCTCGGTGCGGACGCACGGCAAGTGCGCCTGCGATCCATTGCGCCGTCGCGAGCGCGGCGAGGTGGCGTTCGAGCTGATCACCTTCGGGCGGCGGCGCGCCGTGCTCGACGTGCGGGCGGGGCACGCCTGCGCGCTGTGCCGGGCCCCGGTCGTCGCGGACGACCGATAGCTCCGACCTCGCCTGGGTGGCCATTGACGGAGCGCGGCGGCCCGTGCAGCGTCCACCCATGCACCTCCGCCAGGATGTCGTCTGCCCGACGATCGTGGGTCGCGAGGCCGAGCTCGACGCCGCGCGCGCGGTGCTCGAGCGCGCCCGTGGCGGCGCGGGACAGGTCGCGCTCATCGTCGGCGAGGCCGGCGTCGGCAAGTCGCGCCTCCTCACGGCGATGGCCGACGAGGCGCGGCGCAGCGGGTTCTTCACGATGCGCGGCGCGAGCTACGAGTCCGACAGCGCGATCCCCTATGCGCCGCTGCTCGACCTCGTGCGGCTGTTCGCCGAGTCGGCGTCACCCGCGCTCGTCGCCCACGTGCTCGCGCCCGCCGCGTCGGAGCTCGTCACGCTCTTCCCCGAGCTGCAGCCTCTGCTCCCGGAGACGACCCCTGCCCCGACGACGGATCCCGACACGGACAAGCGCCGGCTGTTTCATGCCGTGGCGCGGACGATCACGCTGCTCTCGCACACGCAGCCGGTCTTCCTCGCCGTGGAGGACGTGCACTGGTGCGACGACGCGACGCTCGATCTCGTCTTCCACCTCGCACGCGGCCATGCGGCGCAGCCGGTGTGCATCGTGCTCACCTACCGCGGGGAAGAGGTCGGCCCGCGGCTCGCACGGCTGATCACGGAGCTGGAGCGCGCCCGCCTCGTCACCGAGCTGCCGATGAAGCCCCTCGGCCGCGGCGAGGTGCGTGCCATGCTCGCCGCGATCTTCGGCCCGCGCACCAACCTCGGGAACGAGTTCCTCGAGCTGATTCACGGGCTCACCGAGGGGAATCCCTTCTTCGTCGAGGAGACGCTCAAGGCGCTGATGGTCGCCGGGGACCTCATGCCGCGCGACGGCGGCTGGCGCGCGCAGGCGCTCGAGCGGGTGCGCGTGCCGCGCACGGCGATCGAGGCGGTGCGACGGCGGATCGCCACGCTCACCGTGCCGGCACGCTCGATCGCGTCGATGGCCGCGGTGACGGGCCGCCGGTTCGACTTCGATCTGCTGCGCACGCTCAGCGACGTGGACGAGGAGGAGCTGCTCGCGCTCGTGAAGGAGCTCATCGCGGCGCAGCTCGTCGTCGAGGAGACGGGCGAGCGCTTCGCCTTCCGGCACGCGCTCACGCGCGAGGCGATCTACGCCGACCTGCTCGTGCGGGAGCGCGTCGCGCTCCATCGCGCCGTGGCCGCCGCGCTCGAGCGCGTGCATGCCGGCGCGCTGGACGGCGTCGTCGAAGCGCTGGCGTACCACGCGTGGGAGGCGGGCGAGTGGACCCGCGCGGCCGACTTCGCCGCGCGCGCGGCGCGGCATGCGATGGCGCTCTCGGCACCACGCGAGGCGGTGGCCCAGCTCGATCGCGCCTTCCATGCGTCGGAGAAGGCAGCGACCACGGTGCCGGTGGAATTGTTGCTCGCGCGCGGCTGGGCGAACGAGACGCTCGCCGAGTTCGATCGCGCGCGCGAGGATTTCACCTCCGCGCTCGACCGTGCGCGCGCCGTGGGCGATCAGCGCACCGCGTGGGAGGCGCTCCACGCGCTCGGCATGCTCTGGGCAGCGCGCGATTACGCCCGTGCGGGGGATTACCGGCGCGACGCGCTCACCGTCGCGCGGGCGATCGGCGACGACGCGCTCGTGGCGCGCAGCCTGAACCGCGTCGGGAACTGGTACGGCAACCTCGACGAGCCGCGCGCCGGCCTGCCGCATCACGAGGAGGCGCTTGCTCTCTTCGAGCGCATCGGCGACCAGCGCGGCGTGGCCGAGTCGGTGGACCTCATCGCGATGGCCCACCATCTCGCCGGCGAGCAGCGCGCCGCGGTGTCGCACTTCGAGCGGTCGATCGCGCTGTTCACCGCAGCGGACGACCGGCGCGGCCTCGCCAACGCGCTCTGCCTCCTCACGCTCTGCAGCGGCGCGCACCACGTCGCGGGAACGACGCCCTTCGCGACGGCGAGGGCGCAGGACGAGCTCGTCGCGCCGCAGTCGCTCAGACTGGCGGGAGAGATCGGCTGGCGCGCCGGCGAGTCTTTCGTGCGCTACTGCGTCGGCGACGCCCTGGCGTGGCGCGGCGAGTACGATCGAGCACTCCCGATGGCGCGCGAGGCACTCGAGCTGGCCGAGCAGGTCGGACATCTCCAGTGGACTGCCGCCGCGCGATGTCTGCTCGGCAACACGCTGCTCGGCCTGCGCGCGCCGGAGCTGGCGCGCGAGCAGCTCGATGCGGCGAACGAGATCGCGCGCGCGCTCGGCTCCCGCGTCTGGATCCGATGGATCGCCGCGCCGCTCGCCATCGCGCGCATGCACAGCGGCGATCTCGCCGGCGCCGAGGCGTTGCTCGACGATGCCGCACAGGGGGCCGCCGGTACGCCGGCTGCACCGGTGGACGCGACCACGCTCACCCTCGGCGAGCGGCAGCTCTGGCTCGCGCGCGCCGAGCTGGCGCTCGCGGCGCGGGAGCCGGAGCGCGCGCTGGCGATCGTCGACGCGCGGCTCGCCGCGGAGCGCGCGGCGAATCCGAACAGCGTGCTTGGCGTCCCAAAGCTGACGCTCGTGCGTGCCGAGGCACTGTTCGCGCTCGAGCGTTTCGATGAGGCCGCCGCCGCGCTCGGTGCGGCGCGGGAAGAGGCGACCCGTCAGGGGGCGCGTCCATTGCTCTGGCGCATCGAGGCGGTGGACGGCCACGTGCACCGCGCGCAACGGGAGCGTCTCGAGGCCCGACAGTCGTTCGACCGGGCGAGCGCGATCGCCGAGGATCTCGCGCAGAAGATCGAGGACGAGGCACTGCGCGCCGAGTTCTGCGATGGTGTCGCCGCCATCATCCCGTCGGCACCGACGCCGTCCGCGGCGCGGATCGCCAAGGCGGAAGCCGACGGCCTCACGCGGCGCGAGCGCGACGTCGCGCGACTCGTCGCGCTGGGGAAGGCGAACAAGGTCATCGCGCACGACCTCGGCATCGGCGAGCGCACCGTGGAAGGGTACGTCGCCAGCGCGCTGGCCAAGCTCGGCTTCGATTCCCGGGCGCGATTGGCCGCCTGGGCGGTGACGAAAGGGCTCGCCGAGCCCGCGCACCCCGTACAAACACCCCGCGCGGACTGAATTTCCCCGTACCGCGCGGGAAATTTCCGCGTGGTTTCCACGCTGTGGCGCGCGCCGGTCCCCGATAACCTGTCGTCGCGCTCGAGTGTCGGCCGACCCGGCTGACGTGGTGAGCGCGAACCAGCCATTGGAGATCGTACCATGCGCCACCACCGGACCATCGTCGTCGTGCCCCTGCTCGCGATCGCCGCCACCATCTCGCTCCCGCGAATGGCCGCCGCCCAGGGCGCTGCACCGGTCGCCACTCCGCAGGACGTGCAGTGGCATCCCGCGCCACCCGTGTTCCAACCCGGCGCGCAGTTCGCCGTCGTCCAGGGCGACCCGACCAAGGCGGGGGAGGAGTTCACCGTGCGACTCCGCTTCCCGGACGGCTACAAGGTGCAGCCGCACACGCACCCCACCTCGGAGCACGTGACCGTCCTCGCGGGGACCTTCCTCGTCGGCATGGGCTCGACGTTCGACAAGGGGAAGATGATCGCGCTCGCGCCCGGCGGATTCGTCACCGCTCCAGCCGAGCATGCGCACTACGCACAGGCGCGGGGCGAGACCGTCGTCCAGATCCACGCGATGGGTCCCTTCGCGCTGACGTACGTGAACCCCGCCGACACGCCCGTCGCGATGAAGCGCCAGCGGTGATGCAGATGCCGCACCCACGACGTCCGTTCAGTCTGACGCGAATTCCGTCCCTCTATCCCACGCTCCACATGTCCGCTCAGGAGAGCAGTACGC
>Ga0308176_10002094_pt1 | contig 12489 bp, 9 predicted proteins | sample PhyCR2_3_FD_203890 | JGI IMG/M metagenome (GOLD analysis project Ga0308176, IMG submission 203890) | Soil microbial communities from UC Gill Tract Community Farm, Albany, California, United States - DLSLS.C.R2 | ecosystem: Environmental > Terrestrial > Soil > Agricultural land | place: USA... | reverse complement strand
GGCGACGGCAAGTGGAAGCCGCGCACGCCCAAGCGCGTCATCCTCGAGCAGCGCGGCCGCGAGTTCCTGCCGCACCTGATGGCGATCTCGGTCGGCTCCACGGTCGCGTTCCCGAACTTCGACACCGTGTTCCACAACGTGTTCTCGACCTCGCCGCTCGGCCCGTTCGACCTGGGGCTCTACAAGGGCGGCGAGGCGCGCGAGTACACGTTCCAGAAGGAGGGCATCGTGCGGCTCGGCTGCAACCTGCACGCGAACATGAGCGCGTACATCGCGGTCGTCGCGGCGCCGGCCTACGTCGTCACCGACGACGCCGGCCGCTTCGCGTTCAAGCACCTGCCCCCCGGCAAGTACAAGCTCAAGGCGTGGAGCGAGCGCAGCAAGGCGCCGATCACGCAGGACGTCACGATCAAGGCCGGCAAGAACGAGGTCGACGTCGGGGTCGCCGGCGACGCCCCGGCCGGTGTTCCGCCCGACAAGTTCGGGGGCAAGCGTGGCTAGAGCGCTGGTCGCCGCCGGCGCGATCGTCATCCTCGGCGGCGGCGCGGCGGTAGGTTTTGCGGTGACCCGCAAGGCGACCGGCGGCATGCTGCCGGAGCAGACCGCGGCGATGGCCAGCGCGGTCGGCCAGCTCGACAGCGCGATCACGGCGGCGCGCGCGGCGGTCCACACCAGCGCGACCCAGCTCTCGGCGCTGTTGCCGGTCCGCGCGGCGGTCGCCACAAACGCGGCTACCGTCGCCGATCTGGTCGCGCACGGCGAGCTCGCGTTCACGCTCGACAAGGACGAGATCCTCGAGCTCGGCCGGGTCGTGAAGGCGACCAACGCCGTCGAGGAGCTGATGGTCCTGCCGGCGGGCGCGATGCACGCCGCGCACGAGGGCATGGTCGGCAGCTACGCCGAGCTGGCGGACCACCAGATCGTCGTCACCGAGGTCGCCACGGTCACCCCCGACGAGCATGCCGACCACCCCGACGCATTCGCGGGGTTCCTCGGCGTGACCAAGATGCTGCCGCTCGAGCCGGCCTTGAAGCCGCTGCGCGACGCCGGCATCACCGGCAAGCTCGTGCTCTCCGGCAAGGAGGCGCCGATCGGCGTCATGCCGGTGGGCGCGGCCACGCGCGAGCAGCCGCTGACGTCGCAGGCCGGCGCGAAGATCATCGCGGCCGAGCAGCCGCCGCACGCGGCCTTGCCGGTGCCGATCCTGGTCGGCGGGATCGGCGCCGCGGTGATCGGCCTGCTCCTGCTGGTGATCGGCATGATGGGCAAGCGTGATCCCGTGGGGGCGTCGACCAGCCCGTTCAGCGCGCCGCCGGCCCAGCCGACGCCCCCTCCGCCGGTGTCGCCGGTGACGGGGTTCGTCAACGCCCAGACCCAGCTGTCACAGCACAGCGTCGCCGCGTCCGGGACGCCGTCCCCGATCGACCCGGCGAGCGGCCCGCAGATCGTTCCGTCCAACCTGGGGCCGGGCGCGATGATCGGGCGCTGGGAGGTGGTCCGCCGGCTCGGCTCCGGCGGCATGGCCGACGTCTACCTCGCGCAGGCCCGGGGCGACGGCGGGTTCGAGAAGCTGGTCGCGATCAAGGTCATGCACGGCCACCTCGCGCGCAACCAGCGCGCGGTCGACCACTTCCTCGACGAGGCGCGCCTCGCCGCCCGGATCGTTCACCCCAACGTCGTCGCGATCCAGGACCTCGGCAAGATCGGCAACGACTACGTGATCGTGATGGAGTACGTCGAGGGCGTCGACCTCGAGCGGCTGCTCATGTCGGCGCGCACCGGAGGGCGCCAGGTGCCGCTCGGCGTGGCCCTGGGCATCCTGTGCCGGATCTGCGACGGCCTCGACGCCGCGCACCACGCGACCTCGCCCGACGGCACGCCGCTCGGCATCGTCCATCGCGACGTCAAGAGCGCCAACGTCCTGGTCTCGCGGCAGGGCAGCGTCAAGGTCGTCGACTTCGGCATCGCCAAGGCCGCCAAGCAGGTGCACTACACCGTCGCGGGCGAGACCAAGGGCACGCCGGCGATGATGGCGCCCGAGCAGCGCGTCGGCGAGCAGGTCGACGTCCGCGCCGATGTCTACTCGGTCGCCGCGGTCGGCTACGAGCTCGTCACCGGCTCCGGCGTCAACCTCGATCTCGCCGCGCTCGCCCACCTCGGCGTCGAGAGATGGCCGCACCTGCCGCTGCCCTCGAGCCTGCGCCAGGGCTTGCCGGGCGAGCTCGACCAGATCCTGCTCCACGCGATGGCGTTCGAGCGCGATCGGCGCCCCGCCGACTGTGCCGCGTTCGAGGCGACGATCCAGGCCGTCATGAAGGCCCACCAGCTCTCGACCACCGACAAGGAGATCGGCCGCTGGGTCGAGAGCGAGCTGCGCCACCTGGGGCCGGCCTACGCCGGCATGCTCTCGAGTCTCAGCAAGTCGCCGGCGGTCTAGCCGATCGCCGTGCTCAGCGCGATCCCGATCATCGCGTCGAACGACGTGCGCCGCGCGTCGGCCGACAGGTGCTCGCCGCGCCGGATGTGATCCGAGACGGTGAGCATCGCCAGCGCGCGCGCGCCGTGCTCGGCGGCGACACCGTACAGCCCGGCCGCCTCCATCTCGACGCCCAGGATGCCCATCTTCTCCATCACGTCGAACACCTGCGGCTGGGGCGTATAGAAGTAGTCCGACGAGAACACGTTGCCCACCCGCACGGGGACGCCCTGCGCGCGCGCGGCCGCGACGGCGCGCTCGAGGAGGCCGAAGTCGGCGAGCGCGGCGAAGTCGTGATCCAGGAACCGGATCCGGTTCACCTTCGAGTCGGTCGACGCGCCGAGCGCGATGAGCACGTCGCCCAGGCGCACGTCGGGCGCGAGCGCGCCGCAGCTGCCGACGCGGATCAGGACCTTCACGCCGTACTCGCGCACCAGCTCGGTGGCGTAGATGGAGCATGACGGGATCCCCATGCCGTGCGCCAGCACGGACACGCGCCGGCCCTGGTACAGGCCGGTGTAGCCGTAGACGTTGCGCACCTCGGTGACACGGCGGGCGTCGGCGAGGAACTTCTCCGCGATGTACTCGGCGCGCAGCGGATCGCCGGGCATGAGCACAGTCTCGGCGAAGTCGCCGGGCTGGGCGCTGATATGAGGCGTGGGCATGGCGGCGGATGGTAGTGCAACTCGCCGCGCCGCTGAGCGCGCGCCGCGCGGTCTTACTTGATCGCGCGATACTTGATATGGGTCACACCGGGCGCGGCGATGACCCGGACCTGTTCGAGCCGGTGCTCCGCGTTGCCGAGGTTGTCGAATAGCCGTTCCCCGGCCTTGAGGAACAGGGGAACGAGGGAGACGTTGATCTCGTCGATCAGGCGAGCGGCCAGGTATTGCTGGAAGGCGCGCGCGCCGCCGGCGAGGCTGATGTCTCTCTGACCGGCGGCGGCCCGGGCCTGGACGAGCGCAGCCTCGATACCCTCGGTGACGAACGTGAACGTCGTGCCGCCTTGCATGACGAGCGGCGCGCGCGGGTGGTGGGTCAGCACGAAGACCGGGGCGTGGTACGGCGGGTTATCGCCCCACCATCCGGTCCAGGGCGGATCCTGGCGCCATGGCCCCGGGTAGCCGCCGAACATGTTGCGTCCCATGATCACGGCGCCGACGTTGGCGGTCGACTCTTCGATGATCTGCGTGCTGGCGTTGACCTCGCCGCCTTCGAGGCCATGCTCCTTGCGGAACGCCGCGAGCGTGAACGCCCAGTCGTGCAGGTGGCGGCCGCCTTCGCCGATCGGGTTCTCCACGCTCTGGTTGGGTCCGGCGAGATAGCCGTCGAGGGATATCGTGAGGTTGCATCTGAGCTGGGGCATGGTTCATCTCCTTCCTACCAGCGACGAACGAGATCAGGCCAGATCGACACGGGGGGCGTTGCGGGCGGCTCGTAGAAGGAGCTTGGGCTGGCGCGGCGTCGTCATCGCCGGTTCGCTACCAATGACCGGCTGGAGAATGGTCTCGCGCAGGCCGAAAGGTCGTGAAGCTGGTACCTTGGCGAAGATGCGTATGCTGGCGATCGTCCTGGTGGTCGTGACCGCGTGCGGCCGGCTGGGGTTCGGCACCGGAAGTGACGGTTCCGCCGGTGACGGATCGCCGGCGACGAGCTGCGAGAACCTGGCAGCGACGTGCGGGCCGGCGGGAACCTCGCCGTGCTGCGAGAGCCCGGTGGTCACCGGCGGGACGGTCTTCCGGAGCTACGACGTCGCGACCGACGGGATGTATCAGGACATGAGCTACCCGGCGACCGTGAGCTCGTTCCGGCTCGACAAGTACGAGGTCACCGTAGGGCGGTTCCGAGCGTTCGTGGCGTCGGGACAGGGGACGCAGGCCCATCCGCCGCTCGCCGGCGCTGGAGCGCGGACCCTCGACGGCATGGCGAGCCAGGGCGGCTGGGACCCGAACTGGAACACAGGCCTCGACGCGACCACAACCGATCTGGTCACGGCGGTGCAGTGTGAGCCGACGTACCAGACCTGGACGGACACGCCGGCCGGCAACGAGAGCCGGCCGATGAACTGCATCTCGTGGTATGAGGCGATGGCGTTCTGCGTGTGGGATCGTGGCTATCTGCCGACGGAGGCAGAGTGGAACTACGCGGCGGCGGGTGGCGTCGAGCAGCGGGCCTATCCATGGTCGACGCCTCCGGCGTCCTTGGGCATCGATGGTACGCACGCGAGCTATTACGATGGAGTGAACTGCCTTGGTGACGGCAGGTCCGGCTGCGCGGTCACCGACCTCGTCGCGGTGGGGAGCAAGCCCGCTGGCGATGGCGTATGGGGACAGTCGGATCTCGGCGGCAACGTGTGGGAGTGGGTACTGGACTGGTACGCGTCTCCCTATGCCAATCCGTGCCATGACTGCGCGAACCTCACCGAGGCTTCCGACCGGGTGCTGCGCGGCGGTGGCTTCCAGGTTGGTGGTGCGCCGGGCCTCCGCGGGGCCCATCGCGTCAACCTCCCCCCGACGATTCACGACTTCAATTTCGGGGTGCGCTGTTCGAGGATGCCGTGAACGAAGGCCGCGCGTCGACGATGTCGAGCTCGACGACGTACAGCGTGAACAGGCCGTCGTGCACCTCAGATAGCCGCTGCCCAGGTCCTCCCATGTGAGGCCCATCGCCAAGGCGTCGGCGTCGGCGTCGAGGCCGGCGAGGCGTGCGGCGATGACCCAACGCGCAGAGATCCTCGCGCTCGCGCACCTCCAGACGATCACGCGCGCGACACGAGCTTGCCGGCGGCGCTACTCGAGCAGCCCCGACTCGGCGAGCTTGCCACCCTCGCGGAACTCGGCGCGGACGGCGCGCTCGAGGTGGTCCTGCGACAGCGGGACCTGCTCCTCGGCGGCGAGGAACGCCGCGCGCAGGGCCGCGTTGCGGATGTAGCCGCCGGACATCTTGTAGCGGTGGGCGAGGTCGGCGAGGTCGAGCTTGCCGGCGAGCGGCAGCTGCTCGGGGAGGTGGACGCGCCACAGCCGCTCGCGGGCTTCCTCGTCGGGGAACGGGAAGGTCAGCCGGCACGACAGCCGGCGCTTGAACGCCGCGTCGATCGCGGTGCCGAAGTTGGTGGTGAGGACGGCGACGCCCTCGAAGGTATCGAGCCGCTGGAGCAGGTAGTTGGTCTCGAGGTTGGCGTAGCGGTCGACCGAGGTGCGGACCTCGGTGCGCTTGCCGAACAGGGAGTCGGCCTCGTCGAACAGGATCAGCGCCTGGCCCTCCTCGGCGGAGTCGAACACCTTGGCGAGGTTCTGCTCGGTCTCGCCGATCCACTTCGACATCACGCGCGACAGGTCGATGCGGTAGAGGTCGAGGCCGAGCTCGTTGGCGATCGCGCTGGCGACCAGGGTCTTGCCGGTGCCGGGGCCGCCCTGGAACAGCGCGGTGAGGCCGCGCGAGGTCGACATGACCTGGTCGAAGCCCCAGGTATCGTAGACCGTGCGGCGGTGCCGGATCCGGGCGACCAGCTCGACGATGCTGTCGTGGATGTCGGCCGGCAGGACGATCTGCGACCAGCTGGCGAGCCGGGTCACGCGGGTCGCGACGGCGCCGAGCTTGCTCTCGAGGTACTGGCGCAGCGCGGTCTCGATCGCCTGGCCGGGGTCGGGCGGGGTGCCGCGCGCGACGCTGGTGACGACGTTGCGGATCGTGCCGGGGCCCACGGTGAAGCGGGCGGCGAGCTCGTCGAGATCGTGGACCTCGAGGCGGGAGCCGGCGAGGATCTCGCTCCACTGCGCGGCCCGCTCGGCGATCGTCGAGGTCGGTAGCTCGATCATCACGTAGCCGGGCTCGAGCGGCGGCTGGACGTGGCGCGGCAGGCGCACGGCGAGCGGCCCGTGGTGATCGCGCAGGAGCTCGCGGACCGCGCCCCGCGTGGCGGCGTCGTCGGACGTGATCGTATCGAGGCCATCGACGCACGGCAGCCAGCCGCGCAGGTGGACGTGCTGGAGCAGGCCCGCGAGCGCCCCGACGCGCTTCTCGCGGATCAGCATGGCGGCGTCGATCGTCGCGAGGGTCCGGCCCGCGAGCCCGGCGAGGGTGGCCAGCAAGGTGCGCCGGCCGCTGCCGCTGCGGCCGGTCACCACGACGCGCGCGAGGCCCGGCGGGGCCGCGGCGAGGTCGGCGAGGCCGCGATCGAGCGTGGCGGTCGGGATCATGAGCTTGTCGAGCGGCACCACGGCGGGCACGCGGGCGACGCCGTGCTCGAGGTCATCGTCGACGGTGGAGCCCGCGAGCAGCTTGACCACGATCGGGTTGGCGGACAGCGCCTGGAACGGACGGCCGCGGTCGCCGGCCTGGATCAGGCCGTGGTGGAGCAGCGGGCTGTCGGGATCGAGCTCGCGGGCGAGCTCGCGGCGGTTGGTCGTGTGACCGAGCAGCTGCCAGAGCAGGTGCTCGTCGCAGGTGGCGCGGCCCGAGTCGTTCGACAGGACGCCATAGAGCCGGGCAAGCTCGCCCCACAGCGCCGGCGCCGCGACGAACAGGAGTACGATCTCGCCGAGCTTGCCGATGCCGTGCTCGGCGCAGATCAGATCGAGCGGCGACATCCGCCCGGCGAGCGCGGCCCGCGCACCCTGCAGCGCACCGGCAGCCGCTTCGAGGGCCTCGAGGGCCTCGCGCACCATCGCCGGCGCGAGCCCGCTGCGCCGCCCGACGATGCCGAGCACCTCGGCTTCGAACGGAGGCCGATCGTGGGTCGAGAAGGCGAGCCGCCCGCTGTCCCAGTCCTGGGCGATCGCGCGGAGCGCGGTGTCGGCGGCGTAGCGGCGATAGTGCTCGAGGAGGGCCTGGTACTCGCCGGGAGAGCAGCGGGTCGGTGTGGTGCGCGGCGCGAGGGCGGCCATCGCCAGGGCGATCGGCGGACGAACGACCGGCGGAGCGGCCGGGGCATCGGCGAGCTCGCGTGTGCGAGGCCGGGGCCCCTGTTCCGTCTCGCCGGGAGGGGGCTCGACCGGCTCGCTGCCGAGCCGGCGCAGGCGGGGCGCGCCGCCGGGCACCCGTGCAATCCCCCGCAGCTGCAAGGAGGCCAGCCCCGTGCGCGCATCGATGCCGGCATCGGGCGAGGTCACGGGCTCGGGCGCGGGCGGTGACACCGCGTGTGCGCCGCGGGCCACCATGGACGCGGCTCGGGGCGCGACCGCTCCGCGTGGCGCGGCCGGCGAGGTCGCGCCGCCCGCCTGAGGTCGCGCGGCGGTGTTTGCGCGGCTCGCGAGCGGCGCGTCGGAGAGCGAGCTGTGGCGCGCCGGCTCGGCGTCGGAGCCGGCGGGGTGACTGGTGGGCACGGCCGCGGGAAACGGCATGCGCCGCGGCGCGGTCGGAGGGAGCCGGGGCTCCTCATGCGTGGCGATTGGTGGCTCGATCGGCTCGCCGCCGGGCCGGCGGGGGCCGGGCGTGGCGCCGGGGGTGCGCGCGATCCCACGCAGCTGCAGCGATGCCAGGCCGGCGCGTGTGGGCCTGCCGGGAGCAGCCGCGGGCGGCGATGCGGGCTGGCCGTCGCAGAGATCCGGTGCCGGCGGTGCAGGCTGGCTGCCCGCGAAGTCGGGCGTCGCGGGCGCTGGTGGGGGCTCGTTCGCGCCCTCAGGCGACGGGGGGACAGGCTCGTCGTGGCCGACCGCGTGGGTGGGCGATGCAGCCATCGGCTGCGGGGCGGCTGGTGGTCCGAGCGTGCCCGGCAGACCGAAGCGGCGGGCGGCAAAGCGAGCGTTGGCCCCGGTCGGCCCGGGGGGCGCTGCGGGCGGCTCGTACAAGGAGCTGGGGGCTGGCGCGGCGTCGTCATCCCCATCGTCCGCCGGCGCGGTGAGGGCGCGCTGGGGTGCGGCCGCGCTCGACGGCAGGACCGGCGACGCGACCGGTGAGGCCGGCGGCATGGTCAGGATCGCCGCGCGGCTCTCGAGCACGAACAGCCCGAGCGGCTTGCCCGCGCGCGCGGCGACGACCCCGACGGTCGCCCCGGCAAACAGCGCCGCCGTGTCGGCCCGGCCGAGATCCTCGAGGTCGACGGTGCGCAGCGCGGAGCGCCCGTCGAGATCGACGATGTAGATGCTGCCGGTCTCGCGGCCCACGCAGGCCAGCAGATCGCGTTGCGGGTGACCGCTGACGTGCGCGATCGGCTCGGGGAGCTCGTGAAACCTGGGCTGCGTACGGTTGATCTGGGCGATCACGTCGATGCGCGTCGGCTCCTGGTGGGTGGTCATCCACACGACGCGCTCGGTGCCGCCGAGCTGGGCGATCAGCGCCTGGCGCGGCAACCGCATCCGCTTGCGGGGTGCGCGCTGCTGAGGATCCCACTCCTCGATCGCGCCGGGGATGGCGACGACGAACTGGCGCCCCGCCGCGCCGACCGCGGACGGCAGCGACCGGCCGGGGAACTGGTACGGGGTGAGGTGGGCATCGCCGGCGGTCAGTACGGCGGAGCTGCCGCCGCTGCTCGAGCCGATCACGAGCGCGTGCGTCCCGACGGTGGCGCCGATCCGCATCATGCCCTCGATCTGGATCTCGGCGCGCACGCGCGGGCCGTCGAGGTCGATCAGGTGGACCGTGCTGTTGGTCGCCCGGCGCGACAGGATGAGCAGGCGCGGCGGCGTGCCGATCCACGCGACGTCGGTCTGCTCGAGGGCGGTCGCGACCCCGACCTCGGCCACCGTCGTGGTGTGCGCGAGCTCGACCACCACGACCCGCGACGGCTCGACGATGGCGGCGTAGGCGCCATCGGGAGAGCTGACCACGCTACAACGCTCTGCCGCCACGTAGCTTGCGGTCTCGGTCGCGATACGCCCCACCCGGCAAACCTAGCCCAGGTGGCCGCGAACACCTAGTCCGCAGTATGCATCGCCGAGAGCCGCTAGCGGCCTCCTCGACGCGACCCTCCAAGACCGCGAGGCTGCGACGGGAGGAGCTATAATGGTAGCGATGCGAGACGAGGTGAGGTGGCAGATCTGGGGACGGGTGTTCGGCTTCGAGATCCTGCCGCCGAAGCACGAGCTCGATCGTCGTCGGACCGCCCACGTCGCGCTTGCCGACGCGTTGTGGGACGAGGAGGTGCGGCCATGGCTGCCCGAGTTCTCGTCACTGTTCGCACCGAGCGGCGATCCGGATGCGGTCGCGTCGCGACTCAAGATGCTGGCGACGTGCGGCTATGTGCTCGGCCGCGATCTGCGTCGCCTCCACGATCCCGATGAGCGCGAGGCCCACGACGCCGGTGTCGTCTCGCTGTGGCTGTGGATGGCCAGCGGCGTGATGGACTACCTGCTCGATGAAGGACTGCCCACCGCCGAACTCGCCCACCGGCTCGCTCCCGAGCACCTGCGTGCCGCGCTGGCGTCCCCGGGCGCCGCCGAACCGCACCACTTCGATCGGCCGCCTTGCCCTCCACAGCTGCTGTTCACGCTGCGCGCCGTCGAGCGCGCCTTTGACGGTATGCGCACGCGCCTCGCGCGGGCGGCGCCTGGCCCGTTCCGCGACGCCGTCCACGACGAGCTGATGCGCTCCGTCGAGCGCATGGTCGGCTCGGAGCTCGGCTCGCCCCAGCTGACGCTCGACGCCGACGTCGACCTGGATCACGTCGAGGAGGAGCTGCGCCTGGTCAATACCCTGCTGGTCTGGACCGCGGCCTACATCGGCCTTGTGCCCGGTCCACGACCCGGTGACGACATGCTCGCCGACATCCGCCAGGTCGCCACCGACCTCGGCGAGCTTGCCTGGACCCTGGACGCGCTGTCCGACGTGGCCATCGATCTCGAGGCCGGCGTGTGGAACCGTGTCTGGCTGGCTTATGCTCGCGAGCCTGCTAGCCACGGCGCCGCGTGGCGTGCGCCCACCCCCGAAGGGCGAGCCGCCGCGTCCACGGGGCTGTTCCGGACCGCCGTCGTCGAGCGGCTGCTCGCGCGCGTCGAGACGCTGCTCCGCGGCCTGCCGGCACGCCTCGCCGTGCCGGGGGATCGTGTGGACCGTCTTGCAGGCTTCTTTCGGATGCTGGCCTGGTATTTCCTGGCGCCGGCCAGCAGATAGCTGCGAGGGCCGCCGCCGCCCGAGAGGCTGCCGGCGTCGATGCACCCGCCCTCAGCTGATGAAGTTGAACGCTGGGTATTGCTGGTGGAGTCGCTGCGCCATCAGCGCGGGGAGGGCCGTCGCCGCGCCCGACGTGCCCGCGGTCTGGGTTCCGGGGTTGGCGTTGATGTCGCCGCCCATCGCTGAGATCTGATCTGCGGTCAGACTCCACTCGACGTTGGTCTGCACCGCGTAGGTCACGTGATCGTTCTGGATCAGGAACGTATTGAAATGCGCGCGCGAGACGACGCGCGTCGCGCCGGCGGCGACGGCTTCCTCCATCTTCGGCTTGTTCGCGACCGGCTGGTCGTAGATCGTCGTCGCGTCGGCGGTGCGGGTGTTGCGGCCGGCGGCCTCGTAGAACGGGTTACTCGCGTCGGCCGAGTCGGTGTTGTAGTTGTTGACCCCCGGCGTGCCCACCGTGGTGGCGTTGCCGCTGGTGCACAGCTCGTAGGTGAACGCGCCGGTGGTTTGCAATGTGCCCGCCACGGGGTGGGACGAGTTGTCGGCGTGGACGCCGATCACCTCGCGCCAGATGAACTGGAGCCAGTGCGCGTTCTGCGAGTCGGGGCCTCGGTAGGAAATCGCGAACGACCCGACGCGCGTCGGGTTGATCCCCACCACGCCGGTACGCAGCATGACGTGGCCCTGCGCCGCGCCTGTGCCGACCGTGTCGTCGACCCGGGTCGTGCCCGCGTTGGTCTCGGTCAAGCCGGTGGTCGTGCTGGTGACGGCGGGGACGTGGCCGGTGGGGGCCGGGGTCGGCGTCGGGCTGCCGTTGCAGCTACAGAAGTCGCCATCGGCCTGTGCGGGCGTGGTCGCCCCGCCTTCGGCGCGTTTGGCGGGACGCGCGAAGGCCTGGGTGAGGCCGGCGACGATCGATGCGTACTGCGCGGGGGTCATGGTCAGCGGCGCGCCTGCGCGCAACCGCGCCACTTCTCCCGGCGAGAGCTGCAGGTCCTGCGCGATCATTGCCACGACGTCGGGCGTGGCCTGCTTCTGCGCGAGCGCCTGGCGGATCTGATCGCCCGATACGTTGACCAGATCCTGTGGCGCAGCGCCGGTCTGGGGTTGGCTCTCGGGCTGGTTCTGGGGGCCTGCCATGTGTTCTCCGTTGATGGGTCAGGGGATGAGCGCGAAGCTCAGGCCGTGCTGGTGGCTGGCCAGTGAGCGTCGGACCTGGAGCTGGTTCGGCGGTGCGGTCGTCGTGGGGAGGATCATGGGTTGCGCTCACCGGGCGACGGCCAGCGTGACCTGGACATGGAGGTCGTGACGCACCTCGAGGCGATAGAACCCCACCGTCAGCGCCGGGTGGGATCCATCGGGCAGCGTGAGCGACACTTGCTCGAGGTTGGGAATCTGCAGTGACTCGGGCGGCGCGTCGACGTTGCGGATCACGCGCAGGTCCCAGGTGCCGGGGAGCACGCGGAACTGAAACCGCGGCTCGGTCGCGCGCTTGGCCAGGTAGGTGCCGCGCAGCGCCGGTCCGGTATCGACGGCGAGCAGCGCGAGCTTGGCCTCCGCCGGGATTCCGTCGAGCTGCCGCGGCGTGATCGACACCTCGACCCAGTCCGGCTTGACGTCGGCAGGCCACGCGATGTCGCCGGACAGCGTCACCGCGTCGGCCGAGCGTACGCGTACGTCGAGCACCTGGTCGTCGACCCCGAGCGGGATGGCGCGCGCGCCGGCGATTGGCTCGTACAGCTTGGCGAGCAATGAGCCACCCGACCAGCCGGCGGGCGCCGGAAGCTCCCAGCTGCCCAGCTCGTCGCTGCGCGTGGCGGCGACGACCTTCGCCGCACGGTCGAGCAAGAACAAATCGGCACCACGGATCGGTGCATCGTCGACATGGAGCGTACCTCTGAACCTGGTCATGGTCTGCCTTTCAGGACCCGAGGACCGCGGCAATGATATGGCGACCACCG